>Ga0182226_1000036_pt1 | contig 23361 bp, 37 predicted proteins | sample G6R1MG_27_FD_129658 | JGI IMG/M metagenome (GOLD analysis project Ga0182226, IMG submission 129658) | Miscanthus phyllosphere microbial communities from Michigan, USA - G6R1_MAIN_07NOV2016_LD1 MG | ecosystem: Host-associated > Plants > Phyllosphere > Phylloplane/Leaf | place: USA: Michigan...
CCCACTGGCGGACAGCTACTTCAGCCAGGCGCCGATGCGGTTCGGCGACTACGTGGCCAAGCTCGGGGCGGTGCCCGCGACGCAGGCGCAGCGGGACCTCGCCGAATGGCGCCTCGACCCGCAGGGGGACGAGGATGGCTTCCGGCACGCTGCGGTCGAGTTCTTCCAGAACGACGACGTGGTGTTCGATCTCAAGGCGCAGCTCTGGGCCGATGCCGAGCGGCAGCCCATTGAGGACTCCTCGGTCGACTGGCCGATCTCGATCAGCCCGTACCGCACGGTGGCGACGATCCGCCTGCCTCGGCAGGACGCCTACTCCCCCGAACGGGTGCGTTACTTCGACGAGGTGATGACCTTCCGCCCGGCGCACAGCCTCGCGGCGCACCGGCCGCTGGGCTCGATCATGCGGGCGCGCCTGCAGGTCTACCAAGCGCTGAGCGACTTCCGTCACCGGGAAAACGGCGTGACCGCCGAGAACACCGCCTCGCCCGAGAGCATCCCGGCCTAAGGCGCCCCCTCACCCACTGTCATGCAGAGGAACGATCCATGACCCTTCAGGGAAAAACCATCGCCATCCTGATCGCCCCTCGGGGAACGGAGGAGCCGGAATTCACGAAGCCTCGCGAGGCGCTGCTTGCAGCCGGCGCGACTGTCACGGTGGTCGGGCTTGAGGCAGGAGAGGCCGAGACCGTCAACAACGACCTCGACCCAGCCGGGAAGTACCCGGTCGACAAGGTCATCGACGGCGTGTCCGCCTCCAACTTCGACGGGCTCGTCATTCCCGGCGGCAGCGTCGGGGCCGATAAGCTCCGCGGCAGCGAGGCCGTGGTCAAATTCGTGCGGGATTTCTTCGAGCAGGCCAAGCCGGTCGGCGTCATCTGCCACGGCCCCTGGACGCTGGTGGAGGCCGACGTCGTGAAGGGGCGCAAGCTGACGTCGTTCCCCACGGTGAAGACCGACATCCGCAACGCTGGCGGTGAATGGGTCGATGCGGAGGTGGTGGTCGACAAGGGCCTCGTCACCAGCCGCAACCCGAAGGACTTGCCGGCCTTCTGCGCCAAGATCGTTGAGGAGTTCGCCGAAGGGCGTCATCCAGACCAGGCCCGCAGCGCCTGAGACCGCCCTTCGTCAAGGCGTCGGGCGGGTCGCCTGGCGCACAGCCTCAGGAATCGCGATGTCACGTTTCTCGAACAAGGTCGTTCTGGTCACGGGTGCCGCGTCCGGCATCGGCGAGGCCGCCGCGCGCCGCTTCGGCGAGGAGGGGGCGAGCCTCGTCCTCGCCGACATGAACGGCGAGGGACTGGAGCGGGTCGCTGCCGAAATCGGGGCCGACAGGACGCTTATACAGGTCGCCGACCTCTCGAACGCCGACGGGTGCCGAGAGGTCGTCACGGCGGCAATCGAGCGCTTCGGCCGCCTCGACGTCCTCGTGAACAATGCCGGGAAGGATCACCTTGGACGTGTCGACGAGGGCGACATCGCGGATTTCTCGACGATCATCGAGACCGACCTGTACGGCGTCTTCTACATGACGCGCTTCGCCCTGCCGCACCTGCGCGAGAGCTACGGTTGCATCGTCAACGTCTCGTCGGTGTCCGGGCTCGGCGGCGACTGGAACCACAGCTTCTACTGCGCCGCCAAGGGTGCGGTGACGAACTTTACCCGCGCGGTGGCGATGGACGAGGCGGCCCACGGGGTCCGGGTGAACGCGGTCAACCCGACGCTGGTCTACACGCCGTTCACCGCCGGCATGCAGGACCAGCCGGACCTCGTGGCCAAGTTCAACGAGCGCATCCCGATGGGACGGGGCGCCCAGCCGGACGACATCAGCGGGGTCATCGCCTTCCTAGCGAGCGAGGACGCGCGGTTCGTCACGGGGGTGAACCTGCCGGTGGACGGCGGCCTCTCGGCCTCTAACGGCCAGCCGAAGCTCAGCTAGATGAGAGCTCCGGCGCCGGTCGGCACCGCGTCCTGTCACCGTTGGTGAACCTCGCCTCCGTTCAAGTGGCCTTGACCGGGCCAGCGACCTGCACGACCGCCTGCCCGAAGGCCGGCAGGTAGCCCTGGCTGACCACGCCACCGATGGCTCCCTCGCGACCGACGGTGGCGGTCTCGACCGACTTGCCGTCCCGGAGCGGCACCACCAGCGTTACAACGCAACCCTGGGCCGGGAAAGCGGACGGAACCAGGCATCGCATTAGAAGCACTGGACCCCAGGGAAAATCTCAGCCAATCCGCATTCCCTGCATCCCGCGATGCCTCCACCCCTGAGAGCCGCGAACCATGGCCCCGCCGAAGCGCCCGAACCTCATGAACTTGGTCGAGGCAAAAGCTCGCCCGGCCGAGCCTGCCGAGACCCGAGCGCAACCTGAGGCCGAACCCGAGGGCGCCCAGGTCGAGCCAGCGGCGCCGGGGCCGTCGGACCTCAAGACGATGCAGGTCCGCGTGAACCGTGCCGGCTGGCTCGAGATGTCCCGCCTTGCCCAGGACCGGGACATGCCGCTCGAAACCCTCATGGTCGAGGCGTTCAACGACGTGCTGCTGAAGCACCGCAAGCCGCCCGTGGTCGAGCGCCGCCAGCCGGTGAAGAAGTGAGGCGGGGCGCGATGCAAGGCCCGCGGCCGGAGCGGCATCGGCGGCCCGCGTAGGCTGAGTTTTCTTGATGGCCAGCGCCGTTTTCGCTCTGCGGGCGGGCGATTCCATCAAGAAAGATCAAGTTGGCGCCGCCGCCCGCCAGCAGGGCGCGGTGCTTGAAGGCTCCAGCCCGGCGGCGGCCAGACCGAGAGCGAGAGAGGTGGCAGGGGTTCAGCGATCACGCAATCCCGGCTTACCGGACTGGCGGCTTGCCGCTTTGCAGGGAACATGGGACCCCGCTTTGCGGGTACAGCGGAAAGCCTCAAGGTCGGCCAAGGCGCGGTCACCTCGGGAGGCCCACCGTGCAACGGCCGGCTGATCGCCACGGGCTGCGGCTCGCTGCAGGCCGGAGGTGATGCGGCGCAGGCGCCACGCGCCATAGCCTGCGCCGAGTAGGGACACGAGATCCCCGAGGGTGGGCGCGGCGCGGCGCTCGCGGATTGCGGGCACGCTGCGCATCACGAGACCAGATAGACAGCGACGAGTATGGTGGCGGTGATGACGTTGCCCCGTCCCGCCTCGTGGCCTGCCCTACTAAGGAGCGTACAGCGTAGGCGTTTGAGACGGCCGATCCCACGGGCGACAGCGGGCAGTCCGAGTGCCAGGGCGGCGCGCATAGTTAGGCGAGATTTCATGATCGGTCTCTGGGAGGAGGGCGCTTCTTAGGCGTGGGAGGTGCGGCCATTATGCTGGCCAGCGTCTTCTTCAGGTCGCGCCGATCGAATGGTGATGGCCGATGAACGAGCGGACTTTTCGTAGTTCGCGGGGCGGGGGAGGTCGGAACCCATTTTTTGGGCTGCTCAACCGACGCTTCCCACCAAGTGCGAACCTCCGTGATTTCGAACGTCCAACTGGAGCGAGGACCGAACGGTTGATGGGCACTCGGTACGCGGCCAGCAGAAGCCATCCGGGTCCAGTGGCGAGAGGTGAAGCCGAACTCTTTCACGAGGTCGGAAGCACTGACCCATCGCGCGTGCCCAGCCATTGACCGCTCCTCAGGCAAAGCCTGAGGTTCAATCCTCACCGTCACTGTCGCAACCGCGCAGCCAGACGAATTGCGCGGCGTGATGGTTTTCGGGGGCGCCAAGGGACGGTTCGGCGTCGCCGCCGTCCTCCCGGTCGGTGTCACCGTCCATTCGGTCGAGGAGGGCAATCAGCCGGTCAGCGGTGTCGAGGGCGGATTGCGCCGCCTCCTCAATGCGCTGGCGGATTTCCGCAGGAGCCAAGGCCGGCGGAAGCGCGGGCGCCGGAGCGACGCGGCGCGGGGCGAAGATGAGGACGTTGCCCATCGGATCAGCCCCGAGCCTGCACGTACCGCGAGATCGCGTCCCGGTGCTCCTCAAGCAAACGGATCAACCGTGTAAGCTCGCCGTTGACGACAGCGGCTCGCTCGGGCGCGACATTGAGCGGACAGTAGAAATTCGGCCCAGAACCCGGCTCGCCCTTCAAGGCTCGGCCGCCGATGCCTTCCCACGCCGTGACCCAGCCTGCTGCGTCGAAGTCGGCCGAAGGGTGGATCAGGGGTACGCCGGCAACGAGTGCGGCACTTCGGATGAGCCCGCCAACGGCATTGTCGGCCTTGAGCCAGTCCCCCTCGGCTACCTGCCGCACCTTGACTGCCAGTCCGGCCGGAGTGGTCGCCATAGCCTCGCGGATGATGCACCGAGACAGGCGCACCGCCTCGCGCGCGTCGTCTGTCTTGTCCTGCGCTTCCCTAACGCCGAACCGAGCATTGGCGTCGGCCATGCGAGCCTCATAGGCTTCGGCGACTGGCAGGATTGCGCGCAGGGAGCGGATGATTTTCGGAGTCGTGCCGGCCCGGCCGTAGATCCTCGGCATGGCAGAGATTGTGCGGCGCAGGCTTTTGGCCGTCCAAATGGCAACCCGTTCCCGGTCGGGAGTGAGAGCCCCTGCCAGATAAACACCCTCTCTACGGAGAGGCATGTTGGGATGCGCCGTGTCGGATCGCGCCCACCGAGGGGCAACAAGGACCAATGGGAGGTCGCCGACCACGATCCAGTAGGCGTCCCAAGCACGGCTTGACGCCTCCTGCGCGGCGATTTCGGCCTCTCTCGCCGCGAGATAGGCCGTCTCGGCATCGAACAGAGCTTGGTCGGGGTGGGGCTCGGCGACTGGCAGGGCGGCGCCAGCCAGAACCGGCAACGGCGCGCCCACGGCGGCGGCTACGGAGCCCACCACCATCATCCGGCGGCCCTGGTCGGCAGTGATCTCGCCTGACTGGCGCTTCACGAGGCGCGCAGCCATCGCCTTCAGGCTCGCGGCGCGCTCTTTCAGGGAGGGACGGGGAGCGCCCTGGCGGAACAGCTTGAATGCGGACATGGGGAAACCTGCGAAGCGGATATGAGGGGGAGCGGCTTGCAGAAATGCAGGTATGCAGGTGTTCAGCCTTGCATGGATGCCGCGATGAGGTGCGGGCGCTCAGAGAAGCGGTGAGCGTGCGATCAGGTCCAGGGTGCGGACGTTCTGGTCACCCGCGTCGTCCTCATCGAGGGCGAACCCCTCGGTCTTCGAGAACTCGACGGCGTAGCGGGCCAGGGCCGCGCAGCCAGCGGCGGTGGTCGGGACCGTCTTCAGCAGCACGTCGCCCACATGGGCGTGGAAGGCGTTTGCCGCGACCTCCACCTCGGAATGCGGGTCGATGGACTTTGCCGGCTGCGGCAGCTTCAGGGCGGCGGTCCATGCCGCGCACAGGCGGCGCGTCTCTGCGACGGCAACCAAAATCGGATCTGGCCGAGGTGTGATGGTGCGGTTGGTCGCGCTGAGGAGGTCGCGGGCGAGGGACGCAGCGATGTCGGCATCGTCACAGCAATCCGTCACGCTGGGCATGAGAACGGCCCGCGCCTTGGCCTGAAGGCCGAGGAGGCTGTCTGCGGGGATTTTCTCCAGCCGGTCTAGGGCGCCCCTGCGAGCGTCTTCCAGGCCTTCGTATCCCGGCACCGTGTCGGCATCCCGTTCGCCGGCCCGGCCTGCCCTTCCCATGGCAAGCTGCGCGGCGTCCAAGCGATGGAGATCGTCCAGGGCGTCGAGCAAGGCAGAGTCGACCATGGGCCAGCGGCTGGGCACCGCGGGGCGCTCGCCAGTATCCTGATCGGACGGAAGATCGACGTGGGATAGTCCGTCCTCGCCCGCGTTAGACCGCCAGTCGACCCCCACGAGATCCAGCACCTTCACGGCGCGCGACGAGGCCGGCGGCACGTTGCGCCATGCCTTGCTCAACCCGTTGCCGATCCCGTCTGGATAGAAGAACCGCTCCGCAGCGTTCGCCGTCAGGACGAAGCGAGAGGCCTTGCCGCCCATGTGCGGGTAGAGTTCGGCACAGACCCTATCCCGCTCGAATGCCAGGAAGGTCGCATAGTTCACGAGTGCGGCGCGGTCTGTCGAAGGGGCGGGTGCCGGCGGCGACTTCAGGATGACGGCGTTCACGGCCAGCACCTGCTTGGCCTTGGCCTTGGTCGCGGCCAGCCGCTCGCGAAGGGTTGGGCGGGCGATCTCCAGTCGGGCGGCGCGCTTGAAGGGGTTGCGCATAGGCGGCATTCCTCAATGCAGGGATGAAGGGACGGCGGATTGAAGGAGGCTCGGTCAGGCCAGCGTGGCGAGACCGACGAGGAGCGTGCCGCCGCAGATCAGCGTGAGGGCCGCGAATGCCTCGCCCATGCCGTCGAGGAGGCGCAGCGACCGCACGTGCGCCGTGTCCGGCCGGATCGGCGCCACAGCCTGCCAGGGCTCGATAGAGCCGGGCGGCGCTTCGGGCGCCTCGAAGTCGAAGGAGGGGCCAGCGTAGAGGCTTCGGCCGTCGGCCAGCTTGCGCGTCACCCGAGAGACCGGCACCGCCAGACGGACGGCGCGCTGCCCAAGGGCCTCGAGCGACGAGATGTCGGACCCAAGGAACAGGGTGAGATCGTCGGCGCGAGCCAGCGCCTGGCCGTAGGCCGGCTGGTGCTGATCCGCGTGGGGCGCCTCCTCGGCGAGCCACCAGCGCAAGTGCCGGAGGAGGGCAAGACCGCCGAACCGTGTCGCGCACGAGGAGGCCAGCAGGGCATCCAGGGCGGCATCCATGGCCGTCTCGGCCCCTTCGGACGCCGCCCCCTCCGGAGCAACCTGAAACACCGCCCAGGCCTCGTCGTGGCGGTCGATGGCCGCCAGAATGGGGTCGGCGAAAGCCGGGGTGTGTTCGATGGTCGTGGCGGCGGGCAGGGTGGTGCTGAAGTCGGGGAAACGGGCGTGCGTCATCGGTCGGGCTCCAGAGGGCTCGTGGCGGCAGGTCGGCGGTGGCATGGGGGCGCCCCGTGGCGGGGCGGGGGTTCAGAACAGGTGGTGCAGGCGCGAGACGGCGGCGCTGCCGCCCGTCATCATCGCGAGCGCGACGCACTCGCTGATGATCGTGAAGAGACGCGACGCAAGGGAGGGCGTGCGCCGCCGGGCAGGCGCCGGCTCGGGCAGCCCGTTGGCGAGGATCTGAAGCGCTTCCGATCCGGGGCTGTTCGGGTCGAGCGCCTGGGCATCCTCGGCATAGAACCGGATGAGCGCGTGAAGCCCATCCCGCGTCGTGGGCCGGAGCGCCGCCAGGGCTTCGCGAGCCCGCGTGTCCCGGTCGGCCGCGGCGCTGGCGACGAGGACGGCGGCCTTGTTGCGCTCCACCCCCAAGACGTCGAGGGCAGTGGCGTAGGCCTCGCGGGCATCCTGAGCGCGCTCGATGGCCTCGTGGATGGGGTCGGGGGTCCGTCCCGCCGCCTCCACGGGGGCGGCCAGCAGCACCGGCATGGCGGACTGGACGGCGCGGCGGCCCATGTCGGCTACCGTGATTGCTGAGTTCGGGGACATATTCCAAGGCTCCAGGGGGATCGAACGGGCGACGGTGCGGGCTGGCGCCTACGAGGGGCCGCGAGCCTCCAGGGCTGCCGCGATATCCCTCAGGGCCAGAGCGCCGAAGGTGTCGGGCTCGAGGAACGCGATGTCCTCGGCGTGGAAGCGGACCAGGGTGCGGAACCCGGCCTCCGTGGTCGGGGTGATCTTGGCGAGCGCGTTGCGGGCGTCGCTGTCCGCGTCGGCGGCGGCATTCGCCCGGCCGTTCTGCGCCTCGTCGTTCTCGTCCAGATTGGACAGGGCGGCGGTGAGGGCCGTGCCGGCACGTCGGGCCGCGCTGATCGCCGCGAACACCGGGTCGGCCTCGTTGGCGGTGGCGCGTAGGACAGGACCGAGGAGGGCGGCGGCGCCGATCAGCGAGCGGCGGGAGAAAGGGGCGAGGATCATCGGCCCGGCCTCAATGCGCGGTCGGGCAGGGCGAGGCGTCGGTCGAGGTCAGCCGGTCCAGGGCCTCGGCCATGGCCTCCATCGCATCCGCCAGATGCCAGACATGCAGTTGGTAGGGTTCGGGGAAGGAGCGGGGGCCGTAGGCCTGCAGGCCGGCCACGTACCCGGCAAAGGCCCGCAGGTCCGCCATCGACGTCAGGGGCGTCCGAACCAGCGTGTCCGTCGCCACATCGTACACGTCGGCGGCGGCGTGCCGGCGGGCTTCGCCCTTGGACCGGAACCGCGCCTTGGCCGTTGCCTTCGCGACTGCGGAGAACTCGGCCCAGGCGGCCCTGTGCGTCTCGATGGCTGCGGCCACGAGGTCTTCGACGGGGAAGGGCTGGGGCACCATGACAGGTGAAGCTGAAAGCATGGATGCAGGCTTTCCGTGATGGCGGGATCGCGGGCGAGCGGGATGCAGGATTAGTGGGCCATGGCGAGGCGGTCTGCCTTGGCCGCCTGCCACACGGCGCGCAGGGCAATCGACATCGCCTCGGCCCAGGTGCCGCCTTTACGGCTCTGATGGGCGCGGGCGGCGGTGGCGGCAGTGTTCATGATGGCGGCGCGGTCGAACTGGCCGGCGACGATGAGGGCGCGGCGGGCGCGCGGAGCGGTGACGGACAGGTCGGCGACGATGGCGGCACGAGCGGCGCGGGTGCCGGCAGTGGTGAGCGCCTGGAGTTGGATGCCGGGGGCGACGGCGGCCCGGTCGATCCAGGCGTTGAGGCGGGCGGTATCCTCGACCTCGAACGCCTCAATGCCAGCGATCTCGCCAGTGCCGGTACGCATGGCGATGAGGACGACGGGGCCGGCATTCAGGCGGCGGCGGTCGGCGGCGGTGACGACGGTGAACAGGTAGCTGCGAGCCACGGTGCCGGCGGCGGGACGGCCACGCCAAGACACGAACTTGCCGTTGGTGGTGACGGTGGCCCGGGGGCGGAAGGGCTCGACGATGGGGGTCGGCAGGGCGGCGAGGAAAGCCGCGCGGCGAGTGCGGGCCTCGGCGGTACGGATGCTGACCTGGGCGCGGCCAGCCTGGGGGAAGGCGGCGACGAGGGCGTTCGAGGGGACGAAGGTGGGGGCGGACATCAGGCAAACCGTTGACTAGGTGGCTCGTTGTGATACTTATGGATCACCAAGCGACCATGGTCAATCTATAAAGATCGATATGAGCCAAAAAGATCATGGAACAGTTTCGGGGCGCCAGATTGCGGCAGGGCGCGCCTTGATAGGGATGGGCCAGTCCGACCTTGCCGGGGCAGCCTCAATCTCCGTTCCGACCCTGAAGCGGATGGAGGCGAGCGAAGGTCCCGCCGCCGGCATGGCCAACAACGTCCGGGCCGTTGTCGGCGTGCTTGAGGCTGCCGGCCTGGAGTTCATCCCAGAGAACGGGGGAGGGGCTGGCATCCGGTTCCGAGAGCGCAAGGGCTCTGACGGATGAGCGCGCCCTCCCCCGTCAAAATTTACCACATCACGCACGTCGACAATCTCACGCGGATCATCGAGGCGGGCCGCATCTATTCGGACGCCGAGATGGTGCGCATGGGCAAAGAGCACGCATCGATCGGCATGGCGAAGTTGAAGACGGGCCGCTTCGAGCGCCCAGTCCCCTGCCATACGGGCACGATGGTCAGCGACTATGTGCCGTTCTACTTCTGCCCGCGCTCGCCGATGCTCTACATCGCCTACCGGCAGAACCACGGTGAGATGACGTACAAGGGCGGTCAAGAAGCGATCATCCACCTCGAGGCTGATTTTGAGCGGATGGCGGCCGCTGCCGATCGCAACAATGTCCCCTGGGCCGTCAGCCTCTCCAATGCGGCGGCTCGCTACGCCGAATTTCGGACGGGCGCACGCGCATTAGAAGAACTAGATTGGAAATGCATTAATGCCCGACAGTGGCAGCCCTCCCACGTCAAAGAACGGAAGCAGTCAGAGTGCCTTTTCCACAATCATTTTCCGTGGTGGGGGATAACCCGACTGGGCGTTAAGACAACAACGGTCCATCAACGTGTTCGGAACCTATTGGAGCGTACAGAACACCGTCCGCCGGTCGAGGTCCGATCGGATTGGTACTACTGAGATGGCGGCCCCCATGAAGCCTGAGTATCGGCAGGGCGACATTCTTCAGACCGAGGCGGACGCCCTGGTCAACACGGTGAACTGCGTTGGTATCATGGGACGCGGCATCGCCCTGCAGTTCCGCAACACGTTTCCCGACAACTACAGGGCCTACAAGATCGCGTGTGACCGCGAAGAGGTGCGGCCGGGCCGCATGTTCGTCACCGAGACAGGACAGCTGAACCCGCGCTTCATCATCAACTTCCCGACGAAGCGGCACTGGCGCGGCAAGAGCCGGATGCAGGACATCGAGAGCGGGCTCGTCGCTCTCGTCGCCGAGATACGCGAGCGCGGCATCCGATCGATCGCGCTTCCGCCCCTCGGTTGCGGTCTTGGCGGTCTCGACTGGAACGAGGTCCGGCCTCGGATTGAGGCGGCGTTGGCCAGAGTCCCAGAAGTCCGGGCGATCATCTTCGAGCCCGCAGATGCGCCGCCGGCTGCCGAGATGGCGAAGGCCCAGAACGCCCCGCGGATGACACCTGGCCGCGCTGCCCTGGTCGGCCTGCTCCGCCGCTATCTCGACGGTCTGATGGACCCGGGCGTCAGCCTGCTCGAAGCCTACAAGCTGATGTACTTCATGCAGGAGGCCGGCGAGGGGTTGCGGCTCAACTTCGTGAAGGGCCCGTATGGCCCTTATGCCGATAACCTCCGGCACGTGCTCGCTCGCGTCGAGGGGTATCACCTCTCGGGCTTCCGCGACGGCGGCGAGGATCCGGAGAAGGAACTGATGCTGGTTCCCGGCGCAGCGCAGGAGGCTGATGCCTTCCTCGCGGACCATCCGGAGACGCAGGCACGCTTCAAGCGTGTCGGGCAGCTCGTGGATGGCTTCGAGACCGCCTACGGCCTCGAACTGCTGTCGACGGTGCACTGGATCATCACGCGCGAGGGCGTCGACGAGCCCGACACGATCCGTGAGCACCTCGGACGCTGGAACGAGCGGAAGCTCAAATTCACACGTGAACAAGTCATCATCGCGCTCGACGCCCTTCGCGAGGGCGGGTGGCTGGAGAACGCGCGCATCAACGCCTGAGGCCCGTGGGTGACCGCAGCGGGACCGGGATCTGGTTCTAAAAGTGGAAGGGGTCGCAGGGATGAGCCTCGTCGAGATCGCCTCGTCCGCCGACGCCCTACTTGCCCTTGAGCCGGATGAGCTCGGATTGCGGCTGCTGCCGCTGCTCGCACGGCCTCTGCCGATGCCCGGGATGGCAGTGTCGCTCCAGGGCTTTCTGGCAATGGAGTTCGCGCCCATCCACTTCGTGCGCGAGGATCGCGTCGGGAGCAGCAGCCCCTATCCGCCAGAGCGGCATCAGGAGCTGAAGAACGCCGTCGCCGAAGCCTGGTCTTGGCTGGAGGGGCAGGGCTTGCTTGTTCCCAGGCTCGAGAACCTTCGGAGTGGTGACCCCGAGTTTCACCCGACCAATCGCAGGCTGAGCCGCCGAGGGCTGCGTCTCGCCCAAGAACCTCGGCTCGCGGCGGCCGCACGGCAGCTTCCGAAGGACATTCTGCATCCGCTGATCCGGGAGGATGTCTGGGCTCTCTACCATCGCGGAAAGTACGACCTTGCGGTCTTTGCCGCGATGAAGGCCGTCGAGGTTCGCGTGCGTGAAGCGTCCGGCATGCCTACTGAACTGGTCGGTGTGAAGCTGATGCGCGCGGCCTTCGCCCCGGAGAGAGGCCCCCTGACGGACAGGCTGTCCGAGGGCGGCGAACAGGTCGCCCGCATGGAGCTGTTCGCGGGCGCGATCGGCTCCTACAAGAATTCCCAGTCCCACCGAAACGTCGATCTCAACGATCCTGATGAGGCGGCCGAGATAATCATGCTGGCGAACCACTTGCTCCGAATCGTGGATGCGCGAGCTACGGCTGCGACCCCATGAGTTCCGAGCCCGAGGCGTTCATGCTCGACACGAACGTCTTTTCACGAATTCTGGACGGCGTGCTCCTGCCGCCCGCCAGATCTGGGCGTCGCTTCCTGGTGACCGGCGTCCAAGCCGATGAGTGCCGGGCGGCACCCTCCCCTGATCGGCGCGCCGGCTTGCTGCAGACCATTGAGGAGGTCGCACCCGAACTGTGCCTCGCGTCCAGCTTCTGCTTGGACGTTGAAGGCGCGGGCTTCGAGCAGGCCGAGTGGAACGACGGTACCGGCCGCTTCGATGCGATGCTCTCGCGGCTGAAGGTCCTGGACAAGAAGCAGAGGACGGAGGCCCAACACCTCAACCAGATCCGCGACATCGTCATAGCCGAGACGGCCATCAAGCTCGGAGCCACGCTGGTCAGCGACGACGTAAAGCTGCGGCAGGTAGTGGAAGAGTTTGGCGGCTCGTCCGTCCCATCGGAGTATCTGGGATGACCGGCGATGTCACTTTGCCGGATCAGTCCCAAGAGCCAATGCGCGCCGGGCCGCAGTTGCTTCAGAAGGTTAGGATGCTAAGCGCCAAGGCCGCGTTGAGCAGCATCCCGTGGGCGGCCCTGATATTCGATCTTGGGCAGCTCGGCGTCGATTCTTCATCCGCCAGATGTCGGTCATCCGCATACCGCACCTGACATTGCGAGCATCAAGCTTGATGGACGACCCGGTCGAGCCGAGGGCAGATCCAGCCGCATTAAGTGTCTATCCGAGAATGACTTGTGCGAACCCCATCACGAGTAACCCATTCCTTCCCACCCAAAAGAGGGCGTTCGCGAGAGCCGTCGGCGGGCGGGCGTACACCGTCGAGCCGGCGAAGGGCGGGTGCAGCGTGATCCGGCTAGGCTCGGGCCAGGGCGGGCGCCCCGCCCGCCGGAAGGGACGCTCCTGAGACCGTCCAAACTGGACACCTGTTGAGGATTGTTAAGGTCACAGAGAGCGCCGAGATTGGGCGAGGCGTTGGGCTCGTCCGTTGGCGCTAACGCAAATCTGCGTTGGCCCCTCTTCGATGTGTCGCCGAAGCAGGCCGTTGCCCAGCACCGGCCTCGCGCACGCGGGCGATGACCGCCTGAGAAAACGTTTGATTGTTTTTCAAAGGGCCGCGCCGTTTCCAAGGCCGATGGTACGCGCGTAGGCGCTGGAAACCCCTCTGGAAACCGGGTGCCTGGAAACCCTCCTCGGGCGGGCCGAGACTGCTTCAGGATGCCCGCGACAGCCGCTCGACCTCGGCGTCCAACTCCTGGCGCGTGACGATTGCATCTAGAGGAGGCCGCGGTGCCGAAGGCGCGTAAGCCAGATACCGACCCCTGTTTCCTACGCCTTGACCAGCTCCCGCTCTTCGCCGACGATCGCGACCTCGCACGAGCCATCGTTGGCCCAAACGTGGAGAAGGTTCGCCACTGGCTGGCGTCCCTGCCGACCCTGGAAATGAACGGTCTCCCGAAGCGCCACACGGTCTATGGCCGTTACGTGCCGGGCGTGAAGCAGTTCTATGATCGCTGGTACGGACTCATACCATCCGTGAACGCAGGCGCCGAGCGGGAGCTTGAGCGCCCCTGGTCCTCCCCCAAAAGTAGGCGACCCCGGAAGGTGGAAGCCGAAGAGACCGACGAGGAAATTCTATCAAGGCTGGACAAGCCGACCCCTTCAAGGCGCCCGAAGAGATAGTGCGGCAGCGAACCTCATGCGGTGGCTGAAAGCGGCCTGATCGGCCAGCCCTTCATATACGGAATGGCGAGCAACCTCGCATCGCCACCCGTGATGACGAAGGGCATATGTTGCAATGAATGATACAAAAGCATTGACGAGACTGTTGCGCTGGGTGATACATATATCATCGAGTGCAACGCGAGCGGCCCGATGATCCGCAGTTTCCATGATCGAACGACGGAGGCGGTGTTCCGGGGCCGTTGCCCCAAGGGGTTTCCGGCCGACCTCTTCAAGACCGTTCGGCGGAAGCTCACCGTGCTCAACTCGGCGGCAACGCTGGATGACCTCAAGGCGCCGGCCTCGAACAGGCTCCATCCACTTGGGCGCGACCGCGCTGGACAGCACGCCATCGCGGTCAACGACCAATTCCGGCTCTGCTTCGTCTGGACAGATGCCGGACCGGAACGGGTCGAATTCACGGACTACCACTAAGATTTTGTGTCGGCCGCCAAGGAGGGCAACCGCCAATGTCTGAGACCTACATCCTCGCGGATCTGCGACAGGCTTTCGACACCGACGAGAGCCCGCCCGTGCTCCCGCCCGTTCACCCTGGCGAGATCCTGCGAGAAGAGTTCATGGCGCCGCTCGGCCTGACGGCCGGCGCGGTCGCCAAGGCCCTGGACCTCCCCCGCTCTCGCATCGAGCGGATCGTGAGGGAGGAAATCGGCATCAGCACGGACACCGCCCTGAGGCTTGCCCGGCTTTTCCGCACGTCGCACCAGTTCTGGACGAACCTGCAAGCCAGCTTTGAGAGCGAAAGCCTGCTTGCCGAGATCGGGCCGGATCTGGAGCGGATCGAGCCAGTTCCCGAGCAGGCACAGGCCGCCTAATGACCGCATTCGGACAGGGCTTCGTCGAGGCCGCACGTCAGGCCGCCGCGATTGCACGGGGCGAAGCCGACCCGACGACCTACCGGGTGCACGTCCCGGCCGACATCGACGTGAAGGCCATCCGCGCCGGCCTTGGGCTCACCCAAGCCGAGTTCGCGGCCTCCTACGGCTTCCCCATCGGCACCTTGCGGGATCTGGAGCAAGGGCGAGCGCGGCCGGACGCCTCGACTCGCGCGTACCTCCTCGTCATCAGCCGGGAGCCCGAGGCGGTGCAGCGGGCGCTCAACGCGGCCTGAGCGGCCTTTGGCAATGCCGGAATCCTCGGCATTGCCGGCACCCATCTCATGGAAGGCGTCCCGCCCAGCGAGCCGGGCGAGACGGCGAGACCCATCCCATGCCGATCCGGCGCGAGCACCGGTTCTTCTACCCCATCGACTGGCCCCAGCTTTCCGCCGTGATCCGGTTCCGCCGGGCAGGCGGCGCGTGTGAGGGGTGCGGCCGACCGCACGGGCGGTTCGTCTACTGCCTCAAGGATGGCCGCTGGTGGGACGCAGCCTGCGGAGCATGGCGAGATGGCCAGGGGCGCTCCGTGGCCGTCCTGCCCCGCCTGGACGAGCTTGAGGGCCTGCGGCGAACGAAAGTGGTCCTAGCCGCTGCGCATCGCGACCACGACACGGCCAACAACGACGCCACCAATCTCGTTGCGCTCTGCCAGCGATGCCACATCAACCACGACCGGGCCGAGCACCGCCGCCGCCGCTGGCGCACGCTGTTCCGCAGACGGGCCGATGGCGACCTGTTCGGGTGAGGTCTCGTTTCGGGAGGGGCGGCGGCCGGCACAAGGCTGGGAAGGGTAGTGCCCGGCACCTGCGGACGCAGCCGGGAAAAGGCTCGACTCGCCGCTCCAGTCCGTGCAGCAATTGCAACTGGCAAAAAGGAGAATGAGCATCCAATGCTCGCGAGGGTTAGTCCGGTTGATTTCGTCCGCGCCACTACGTCAGGCCGGACCCAGCCAGCGCTTCTGAACTGCGAGCGGCCGGACGGTGAGTTCATTGAGGTCATCGCCAAATTTTCAAGTTTTTGCGATGAAGGAGTCGCCAATCTCGTTCGTGAGGTTATCGCCGCTTGTCTCGCTGGAGATCTCGGGCTTCCGATTCCCGAGCCCGTCCTAATCGAAGTTACTGACCAATGGATCGGCATCATCCCGCCCGGAGTACACCGAACGAAATTTTCGACAAGTGCACGCATAGCCTTTGGCTCAAAATACGCAGGCCCTCAGTTTTCGCTTTGGAGCCCTGGGACCAGGCTTTTAGAAGCGATTGCTCCCGTAGCTGCCGCTATCTTCGTGTTTGACGGGATAATACAGAACGTTGACCGTCGCAGCATCAACCCGAATTGTTTGGTTAGAGGCGATGATATCCGCATTTTTGACCATGAACTGGCATTCACTCATGGCATGATTATCGGATGGCAACCGCCATGGAAGCTGGGTGCCCTCAAGGCAATGGAAGCCCCAGGCCACCATATCTTCCGTACGGCGCTGCGTGGACGAGAGATCGATTTCCAGCCGATACGTCACGCATGGGCGGGGTTGTCGGACGCGAGGATTGAGAGCTATGCCCAGCAACTTCCGAACGAGTGGGCCGCCGGGGCTGCGGCTGCAGGGACTGCGGTAGGGCTAATTAAGGAGGCTCGCGACAACATCGACGCGTGCTTGGCAGAGGTTCAGCGGGTGCTAACATGACGGAGAGGACGCCTTACAGCTACACCGTGCTCCGTTACGTCCATGACGTGATGACGGGCGAATTCGTCAATGTTGGCATCGTGTTGCACGCGGAATCGAGTCAGACGATCCTCTTCAAGGTCCGCAGCACCATCGGTCGGATCAAAGGCATTTTCCCAGATCTCGACGCTCGCGCATTCAAGGCAGCCATGGGCTCTGCCCAGCGCTGCGTAGCCCGCGTCGCAAGCGATTTTGAGGGCGGCAATCTCTTTGGAGAGGGCAGCAATGCACTTTCGCTCGCCCATACCGCCATCCCTAAAGACGATAGCTCGCTGCAATGGTCTCCCCTCTGCGTGGGCCTAACGGATGACCCTCAGAAGGCGCTGGAACGCGTCTATACGAGGCAAGTCGCGCGATATGATGGAAGGTCCCACGTTCGGCGCACCGATGAGGAAGTTTGGCGTCCGGTCAGGGATCTCCTCGCCGAGCGGAAAGTGCCAGTTGATCTGCAAGAGAAAATTGTTGCCGGGTCAACGGACCAGATCACTTTTCCTCATGCGTGGAAGAATGGCCGGTGGCACGCATACGCGCCTGTGTCGCTTGATCTAGCGGATGCTGAGGGCATTAAGGACAAGGTTAGGCGTTGGAGGGGGCATTTGGCAGCCGTAGCAGATGGCGCCTCTATCGATCTTAAATTGCATTTCATCGTAGGTGCTCCTCAAAATCCAGAACTACAGTCTGCTTACGAAGCTGCCGTTGCTATTCTGAGGAAGGCTCCGTTCTCGCCCGAAGTTTTTCAAGAAGGGCAAATTGACGAGTTGGTTTCGCAGATAGAGGACGAGGTCCGAGCACATGAGAGGCAAGACAGCCGGCAGGGGGCTGTCTCGAAATGACCTCTCGCAGAATGCCTGTTTGATAGCCCCGGCTAACCGGCGCCCAGCATCCTGGCATCGAGCCAAGTTGCGTACCGGCTCAAGCGTGAGATGGACGACCCTCCCCGCCGGCCCGTGAGCAGATCGGGCGGCGGGGCTGCTCCTGTTGGCCTCTACCAATGGGCAGAGCATCCGACCGTGACCGACCCGCCCGGCGGAATACGGACGTATGTCTCAAGAGCCTCTCGCGTCATGATCTTGCAAAGCTCAGGGGCGTTGAGCCCATCGAAACGGTGTTCCGTTCGAACCGGGGCTTTGCCGGGCACTGCGATGGTCATCACATAAATTACGAAAAGCGGCTTCACGCCCTTTCCTCCATCCCAGCGAGGCAGATAGCGACCCCTGCCGTTGACTCTTTCGGCCTCCCCGGACGACATGCCATGTCCGGCTGCCTTAACGATCCGTTCGCGACTCGTGAGATGGCCACCAACAGGGATTAGCGCCGCGAGAAAGACCCAAGCCCAAAACGCCAACGGCCCCGCATCGCCAAATGCAGGGCCGTCGAAATCGTAGGGCCTTTGGGGGCCAGTTCCTTCCCCCCAAAAGCCACAAGCTCCCCCGAGGAGTCAAGCGAGAACGTGTGTTCTCGTGACGATGGCGCTTTGCCTTTTGAAAGGAGATGCCACCACAGCATCTCCCTGCTTCGACGCGGCCCGAGCAGGGACCGGGGACGATGTTTCACGCCGCCATGAAGGCCGCGATTGATGATGCACGCACGCTCGCCCACATGGACGAGCTATCGCGCCAGGTCTGGCAGGGGCACGGCTCCGGGGCTTTGAGCGACGAGGAGGCCCAGGCGCTTGCCGAACGGCTCCACGGGCGCCGTGGCGCGATCCGTGAGGGTATCCGGCCCGTGGGCATCCCCGCCGGCCGGGCGAGCCTGTTCCCGCCGCGTGCGCGGTCTGTTAGCCCCGATAAGGCCGCATCGCGCGACCGGCGCCGGCTGTTGGCGTGCTCCGGCCCCATGCCGCCGGCCCTGGCCGCCCGTTTCACCACGGGGCAACTCGCGGTCCTGCGCATCATCGCCGACGAGGTGGCCAGCAAAGGGGTGTGCGGGCTCTGCATCGACGCCATCGCGGCGCGAGCCGGGGTCTGCCGCCGCCTAGCCCAGGCCGCGATCCGCCTTGCTGCCGGCGACGGGCTTCTGACCGTCGAGGAGCGCCGCCACGAAGGCCGGAAGAACTCGCCTAACCTCGTCCGGATCATCAGCCGGGAGTGGGTCGCGTGGATGCGGCGCGGTCAGCGCAAGCCCGTAAATCTACGGGGTCCAGCCGAAACGGGGCCGTCTGTCCAGGGCATAGGGTGCAAACGGATTCACCCCACGGATAGGGTGTTAACTCTGGGGACGCTTTCGTCAGCGGAACCGTCCAAGAAGCTGCCGAAACGGCAGAGCCGGACCCGACCGTGAGGGCGTATCCGGAATCGTGGTGACCGGTAACAACGGTGAAGCCATGCCCGAGATACATCCGGCTAGGCGGAATTCCGAACTGACAGGGTCGAAGGGAGGTAGCCCAGCGCACGCATTGATGACGCGAGATCGCGCCCTAGCGACGTATGGGCTACCGATGCGGATGTGCCGGTCGATGTCCTGTCCATAGTGGAAGCCTTCGAGGCTTTCCCAGAACGACAGAAGGCCGGAGCGCGAACGCCCCGGCCTTCTGTTGCACGAAGGCGACCGAACCGGACGAGCCGGTCCGAAGCCCAAGTCGCTGTCCCCCGCCGGCCCATCACCGGCGGGAAGCTCTTCCTTAGCGGAGGAGCTGCAGCACGCCCTGCTGCGCCTGGTTGGCGAGCGAGAGGGCCGAGATGCCGAGCGAGTTGCGGGTCGAGAGGGCCTGGGAGTTGGCGGCCTCCTCGTTGAGGTCGGCGTTGGTCAGGTTGGCAGCACCGGCGTCGAGGACGGTGATGATCTGCTTGGTGAAGTCCTGGCGGTTCTGGACCACGGCGAGATTCGAGCCGAGCGACGAAGCCTGAGCCTTCAGCTGAGCCGTGGCCGAGCTGATGGTGGCCATGAGCTTATTGACCGCGCTGTTCTCCTGGAAGTCGGAGGTGCTGATGGCGTTGAGGCCGAGGTTCGCCGCGGTGATCGCCGAGCCCTGAATATTAAGCGTGGAGGTGTTCTTCTCGTTGAAGACCATTTTCAGGGTATCACCGGCCAGCAGGTTCAGGCCGTTATAACCGGCATCGGAGGCGAGCTGGTTAATCTGGTTCAGGAGATTGTTGTAGTTGTTGACCAGACCATTGCGGGTGTTGGCGCCGTCACCACCGATGATGGCGGAGGTGGTGCCGGAGGTGAAGGCGGTGCTGGCGGAGGTGATTTTGAGGTCGTCCGCACCGTTGTCGTTGATGGTGGTGATGGTGATCTTGCCGGTCACGCCGTCGATGGTGGCCTGGGCGTTGGCCGGGGCGAGGGCGGCGTTGAGCTGCGTCAGGTTGGAGACCTGACCGGCGGCGCTGCCAAAGGTCAGCGAGACAGCATTGCCGGTGCCGACCTGAACCGTCATCGCCTTGCCGTCGAGTGAGCTCTTGGTGAAGCTCGAAGGCAGGCTTGCCGTTGCGGCGGTACCCTTGCCCAGGCCGGCGGCGAAGGTGTTGGTGAGCGAGGCAAAGCCGAGCTTCGACGCAACGGAGGTAAGGGTGCTGCCGTTGGTGATGGTGACACCAGTGTTCGCATCGGCGGCCGTGAAGCTGAACTTCTTGGTCGTGTTATCGAACGAGGCCGAGACCGTGCCGTTGGTGGCGACGCTGACCTTCTGGGCGAACGAACCCAGGTTGTCGGTGGCCGAGATGCTGACCGACTGGCCGTTGATCAGAAGGTTGTCACCGTCCTTGAAGCCTAGGGCGCCAACGAGCAGCGTGTTCGCCGTCGGAGAGAAAGCCGTTGCGGGGACCGTGGCACCGAGCGCGCTCTTGTTGCCCGTGCCGGTCGTAACGTTGACCGCGGACCCGTCATCTGCGCCGACCAGATCGATCTTGCCGGCATTGTCCTTCGCCGTAACACCGGTCTTGCTCGTCTGCGCGTTGATCAATCCGATCACCGTCGCCTCGTTCGAGCCGGTGGGGACGGCAATGTCGGTGCCGTTGATGGTGATAGTGGTCGAAGCGGCGAGGGCGCCGCCGGTCCCGGGGTAGGTTCCAGCGGCGCCGAAGCCGAAGGTAACACCAGTGGTGACAACACTGATTTCCGCTCCGCTCGTCGGGCCGGTGAGGACGAGCTTGGTGCCGCCAGCGTCTTTCGACGCAACTACGCCGGCTGTTCCGCCGGGGTTCGAATTAATATTGCTGATGACTTGGTCGAGAGTATCAGTGGTATTGATGGTAATGGCGGTCGTGCCATTGATGGCAATCGTGGAGGTGCTAGCTGGTTGAGCGTAAGTTGCCGAAAGGGTGGAAAGGCCATTCCCGAAGAGAGTGCCGGACACAGTTTTCACTGCGGGAGCGGTGGTAACGGTGTTGGGGAGGAGGTCGCCACTGACCTGGGTAGCACCCATGGAGAGCAGGTTCGTAGCCGAGGCGCCGGTGAGGGCGACGGAGGTATTGGTGGCCTTAGCGGAGAAGGCGTTCGAGGAAGCCAGGGCCTGCTGAGCGACGGACTTCAGCTGATCGGTGAGGCCCTGCAGCTTGGTCAGGCCGGTGTTGGCCGCCTGGATCGTCTGGATGCCGTTGGAGATACCGTCGAGGAGGTTGGAGAGGCTCGTAGAGCGGCTCGACAGGCTGCTGGCCGTGAAGAAGTTCGTCGGGTTGTCGAGGGCCGAGTTGACCTTCTTGTTGGTGGCGAGGCGGTTCTGGGTCGTCGCGAGCAGGTCGGCCGTGCCCTGAAGCGAGAGCAGGTTCTGACGGGTCGCGGAAGAAAGGGTGATGCCGGAAGACATTATGTAGATCCTTTGGATCTGGAGAACCCCCTCGTTTTGGAGGGCACATCAACTTTGTCCGGAACCAACTAATCCCAGATTAATGCTCGGGCGCACGCTATGGATCAAATCCAACTTTCCGCGTTATGGTTAACGCAACGTTAACACCTTAAGCGTACGAATTAGTTGGACGCCAGAATTACAATTTGCTTGCAGACGACTCAGAAGGAGTTGATGTAATGGTTCTTAAATTAACAATACGCCCCAATGAAACGATCTACATAAACGGCGCAGAAATTTGCAACTCTGGATCTGCAAGCCATCTTGTGCTTAAAAATCAATGCCGCTTTATGCGGGCGAGTGATATGATAGTTGAAGGCGACGTTAAATCTCCCTGTTCGAGGCTCGTATATGTGCTCCAGCAAATTGTGATTAAAGATAAACCTTTTGATGAGCTAAGCGAACTATCAAAGCTTGCCGTACAAATACTTCAGACGATACCTTCGCTTGCTCCGCAAATACTGGAGATCCAGAGTCTGCTAAGCGAGCAGAAAACGCATATGGCCTTTAAGAAGAGCAAGGCCCTTCTGGCTTTTGAAGGAGCCTTCCTAGCTGACACTCAAGGGGTGCAACGGGCAGGGTGAGTTGAAGTCTGCTCACAGCGCCAGCCATAAGCCCCGCCCCCAGGCGGCTGAGATCAGGCAGCGGTTACCGGTAAGGTGGTGCCCAGACGCACCTGTAGCTGTAGCGGCTGGCGCACGCTGAGAGGCAGGCCAGGATGAGCGGCGACGCGCGACACCACCCCGAGTTCCTAGATGTGGCCTTGGAGAACGCGGAACTGTGCCAGCAACTCGCCAAGGTCCAGGACCAGTGCGTGGAACTCGCCGTCGATGCCGGCGAGCTGCATGGGGAGATAGAGAGGCTACGGGCGCGGCTGGCGGTTGCCGAACGTGCCTGCGACCGGTGGCGAGCCATGGCGGAGCACCGATTGGTGGGTTGAACCGCAATGGTTTTTGAGATCAGACGCTACTCCTCGGCGACCGTCACCGCCGCGTCGATATCATCGACCTTGCCGGCCAAGCCCGGCACCTCATTCAACTGCCGAAGGCTGGTGAAGCGACCACGCTCCTCCCGGTAGCCCACGATCTCGAAGCCATGCCCCTTCAGGGCGGGGACCTGATCGAGTTCGTCGGCGGTCGCAACATTGAGGTCGATCATCGGCCATTCCTTACGGGCAGTGCCGGTGGAGACGGCGGCGGGCGATGATCGGTTCCGCCGATGCTCGCGGTTCGGTCCGCGCATATTCGGCCGGTGTCCCGCCTACTGCCGTACCGCGAAGCCCGGCGGGTGATCGAAACGCGAAACGGCAGGGCCTTGCCCTGCCGCTCTGCTGTGATGGCTCCCGGACATCGAGAAGTGTCCGGGTTATCGTGCCAACACCTCGGCGATGATGCGCCGAGTCGCAGGCGCCCGAGGAGTCAGGGAGGGCGTTGTCGTCAGTTCGGAAGCCGGGCGCACAGCGGCGGTGACGCGGGCCTGGTCGCGGTACAGCGTGGGCGTGACGTTGATGCGCTCGTCGGCTGCTGCGGCACCGGTCAGGACGATAGACGCCAGGGTAGCGAGGGCGAAGGTACGGACGGTCATAGTCATGATTCCTTTCGTGATCCGGGGCCAGTCCCCGTTTCATGAAAGGAATATGCTTCGCACTGCACCATCATTCAAACAGATGCTGTCGATATCCGGTATTGACTAGGTCAATATAGTGGGCGCGCGCCCAAGGAGCATCGACGGGCGCAGCCAACGCGAAAACGGCGGAGCCTTCGCCCCGCCGCCATTGTCGTACTGTGATGCCGTCCGAGCGGGCCTTACGAGCCAATCATCGCCTGGGACGCACCGATGATGGTGAAGACTAGGCCGCCCGCGAACGCTGCGGCCATGGCGTATGAGAACCCCTTCAGGACCATGAAATCGATCTCGGGATCCCGATCAGCAGCGGTTTCCGCCCGAAGTCTGGCCGTACTGCATCACGGGGAAGTTCTGCTGGTTGGCATTGCCCTCGGCGGCCGAACTCATGGGGCAGCCACCGTAGGCCGGCACGCGAGAGGGAGCGTAGACCGAACCGGTGGTCTCGATCTCGGAGCCGAACGAGGTGTAGCGGGACGGGCGCTCGGCGGCCATGGCGGACGAGATCGAAGCAACGCCAAGGACAAGAGCGGCGGTGGCGGTGGCGATACGGGTCATCATGGCGGTCTATAAGCTCCTTCAAAGCGACTGACCTGGGATCAGGTCTGTTTCTCTCTGCTGAAACTAATATGGGGAGCCATTTTCATTCTGGACGTGTCCC
>Ga0182226_1000038_pt1 | contig 23085 bp, 26 predicted proteins | sample G6R1MG_27_FD_129658 | JGI IMG/M metagenome (GOLD analysis project Ga0182226, IMG submission 129658) | Miscanthus phyllosphere microbial communities from Michigan, USA - G6R1_MAIN_07NOV2016_LD1 MG | ecosystem: Host-associated > Plants > Phyllosphere > Phylloplane/Leaf | place: USA: Michigan...
ACGAGGAGGACAGCCACCTCGGCGACTTCATCGAGGACAAGAACGTCGTCCTGCCCATCGACGCGGCGATCCAGTCGAACCTGCGCGAGACCACCACGCGCGTGCTCGCCTCGCTGACGCCCCGCGAGGAGCGGGTGCTGCGCATGCGCTTCGGCATCGGCATGAACACGGACCACACCCTCGAGGAGGTGGGCCAGCAGTTCTCCGTGACCCGCGAGCGCATCCGCCAGATCGAGGCGAAGGCCCTGCGCAAGCTCAAGCACCCGAGCCGGTCGCGCAAGCTCCGGAGCTTCCTCGACAACTGAGGCGGCCCGTACGCCCGGACCGCCGAAGGGGTCGCCCCTTCGGCAGGTGTCGGGTGAGCGCAGGACACCGGGAGCCGCAGGACGCCGTCAGCGGGCCGGGGATTCGACGATCAGCCCGACGATCCGGCGAACCACCGGCAGCAGGATCAGCAGGATCGGGAAGGCCACGACCCAGGACAGGCCCCAGGCGCTCGGCCACAGGGCCAGGCTCTCACGCGTCAGGCCGAGGCTACGCAGCGTCGTCACCGCCGAGACGACGCAGGTCATCAGCAGGGACAGGACGAACGGCATCGCCACGACGCCATAGCGGGCGGGCAACCGGCGTAGCCGAACGAGTTTGGGAAAACGGGTCATCTCAGGCACCTCGCATCCGGCCTCCGACACGGGAAACCGGGTCGGCCACGCACGGGCGGCCGATGGAAAGGCGTTGCCTCACGTGAGACGCTTACGGCCAGACTGACGCAGCAGCTGACGGCGGCAAGCGTAGCCGATCCATCGCCGGCCCTGCAAGACCGGCCGCGACCCCCTTCGCTCGCCCCGACCGAGGGATCGAGGCACGAGGGGGCTTCACGAGCCGAGAGGGCTCACGAAACGCCCCATCACGGTCGGGTCTCGCTGATGGCACGGCGGCAGAGTGGGCGTTTTGTGAGAGACACGAAGAGAAAGTCGTTGCCCGAATCCATCCCGCGCTCCACCTAGGCTCCCATGCTCGATCGCGGCCCGCCCCAGTCTGCGCCCACCGCCGAAGCCGACGGCTCCGAGGCCAACGACGTGCCGTTCGGCGCCCTGCAGCAATGCGTGGCCCTGCGGGACTGGCTGCTGAGCGAGGGCGCGCGGATGCCCAACGCCGAGGATCTGCTGTCGGGCCTCGCCGAGCGCCTCATCGACCTCGGCGTGCCCGTGGACCGGGCCACCACGGCCATCGATGCCCTGCATTCGGAATATTCCGGCGTCGGCCGGTTCTGGACCCGCGAGACCGGCTCGACGGTGCGGCTGTTTCCCCACGGGGAAGCCTCCGACAAGGCCTATCGCGAGAGCCCGTTCCAGGCGGTCCATGAGAGCGGGGAGTGGCTGATCCTCGACCTCGCCGAGACGCCCGACGACGCCTTCGCGGTCATCCCGGACCTCAAGGCCGAGGGCTATCGCCACTACATCGTGGCGCCGCTGTTCTTCACCAACGGCACCCGCAACGGCATCACCTTCGCCACCCGGTCGGAGGAGGGGTTTCGCGACGAGGACGTGGCGATCCTGCGCTTCGTCATCCCGACGCTGGCCGCCGTGATGGAGATGCGCAGCATCAACAAGCAGCTCGACCACGTGCTGCGGATCTATGTCGGCGACGAGCCGCACAAGGCGATCCTGGCCGGCTCGATCCGGCGCGGCCACGTCCAGCGCATCCGCTCGGCGATCCTGTTCGCCGACATGCGCGATTACACGAGCATCTCCGCCGACATGACCCCGGAGGAGGCCGTGGACCTCCTCAACATCTTCTTCGACTGCCTCGTGCCGGCCATCGAGCGCGAGGGCGGCGAGGTGCTCAAATACCTCGGTGACGGCCTCCTGGCGATCTTTCGCGAGCGCGGCGACGATCTCGGCGGGGCGGCCAAGGGCGCGCTCACGGCCGCCCAGAGCGCGCTGGCCGCCCTCGACGAGGCCAACGCCCTCAAGCGCTTCGCCCAGCCCGTGGCGGCCGGCATCGCCCTCCACCACGGCGAGGCCGCCTACGGCAATGTCGGCTCGGGTGCCCGCCTCGACTTCACCGTCATCGGCCGCGACGTGAACCTCGCGAGCCGGCTGGCGCGGCTGAACCGCACGCTCGGCGAACCCCTCCTCATGTCGAAACCCTTCGTGGATTTCCTGTGGGGCGATCCCGTCCCCCTCGGGCTGCACGCCCTCGACGGCTTTGCCGAACCCATGAGCGTGTTCCGGCCCGGCCGTCCCCCCGCGTCGGTTTGAGCGTGCCGACACCGGCCCGGCAGGACCGCCAGGGTGTTGACCCCGGGGCGATCCCGGCCCACATCGGGTTTGTTCAAGGGAGATCCCCGGCAAGGGGCTGAGAAACCGATGAGACGCCCGGATCCGGGCGGCGGCGCGGAAATCCTTCGAACCTGACCCGGTTCATACCGGCGTAGGGATTGGACCGCCGCGTTCCGCGAGGACCCGGCACGTTGCGCGACCGGACGCGCACTGGCCCGCCAACCCCGAGCGCCCTGTCGCGGAGGTTGCCTTGGCCCCGAGCCTCACCCGTCCCATCGATCTTCGGCGATCCCCCGCCGCTCCGCGCGCGCCCGTCGCCCCGCCGGCCCGCTGCGACGTCGCCATCGTCGGCGGCGGCCTCATCGGCCTGTCCATCGCGTGGCTGCTGGCGCAGGCGGGCCGCTCCGTGACCGTGGTGGAGCGCGAGACGTTCGGCGCCGGAGCGAGCCTCGCCGCCACCGGCATGCTGGCGCCCACCGCCGAGCACGAACCCGGCTCCGATCCGCTGCTGCCCCTGGCGCTCGCGAGCCTCGCCCGCTGGCCGCGCTTTCGCGATGCCCTCCAGGCGGCGTCCGGCCTCGACATCGACTACCGCCAGGAAGGCACCCTGGTGCTGGCCATCGGCCGCGACGAGGTCGAGCGCCTGCGCTTCCGCCACGATCTCCAGATCCGCTCCGGCCTCGCGGCGTCCTGGCTCAGCGGGCCGCAGGTGCGGGTCCGCGAGCCGGCCCTGCGCCCCTCCGTCACCGCCGGCCTGTTCTGTCCGGACGACCATCAGGTCGATCCGGCCCGCGTCATGGCCGCCCTGGTGCGGGCCTGCGAGGGGGCGGGCGTCACCCTGGTCGAAGCCTGCCCGGTCGAGGCCCTGGATTGGGCCGGCAGCCGGGTCGTCGGCGTGGTCACCGCGCAGGGGCGGATCGCGGCCGACGCCGTCGTTCTCGCCGCGGGAGCCTGGAGCGGACAGGCGGGGCTCCTGCCCGACTCCTTGAGCCTGCCGGTGCGGCCCCTGCGCGGCCAGTCGCTCGCCCTGCGCACCACTGCGCGCACGGGCACGCTTCAGCACATGGTCTGGACCGAACAGGTCCACATGGCTCCAAAAAGCGACGGTCACCTCATCGTCGGCGCCACGGTGGAGGATTGCGGCTTCACCCCCGGCGTCACGGCGGGCGGCCTCTATGCCCTACTGGAGGGCGCCCGCCGCGTCCTGCCGGGCATCGAGGAGATGGCGGTGGAAGCCGTGTGGAGCGGCTACCGCCCGACCTCCGACGACGACGCGCCGATCCTCGACACCCTGGCTCCCGGTCTCGTCGTGGCGACGGGCCACCACCGCAACGGCTATCTCCTCGCCCCGGCCACCGCCGACGCCGTGGCGACGCTGCTGACCGACGGCGCCCTGCCGGACTACGCCCGCGCCTTCGGCCGCGACCGCTTCGCTCCCGCGCTCAAGGTCACCCCGGTGTTCGAGAGGGCGACCGCATGAAGCTCACCGTCAACGGCCGCCCGCACGAGAGCGACGCCCCCGACCTCGACACCCTGTTCCGCCAGGAAGCCGAGGAGACCGGGATCGACGGTCCGCAGGGCATCGCCATCGCGGTCAACGGCGCGGTCATCCGACGCCGCGATTGGGCCGAGACCCGCCTCGCGGAGGGCGACCGCGTCGAGATTGTCCGTGCCATGCAGGGAGGCTGACACCATGATCCGTTCCAACGACGAGCGACACGACGATCCCCTCGTCATCGCCGGCATCACCTTGCGCTCGCGCTTGTTCATCGGCACCGCCGGCTACCCGACGCAGGCGATCATGGCCGAGGCCGTGGCGGCGTCGGGCGCCGAGGTGGTCACGGCTTCGATCCGCCGGGTCTCGCTGCAGGGCCACGGCTCCGACACGGTGCAGAAGCTGAAGGGCTACCGCTTCCTGCCCAACACCGCCGGCTGCGAAACGGCGCGCGACGCGATCATGACCGCCGAACTCGCCCGCGAGGCCCTCGACACGAACTGGATCAAGGTTGAGGTCATCGGCGACCGCGAGACGCTCTATCCCGACGTCGCCGAACTCCTGGAGGCCTGCCGCCACCTCGTGGAGGACGGCTTCACGGTGCTGCCCTACTGCAACGACGATCCGGTGGTGTGCCAGCGCCTGGCCGATCTCGGCTGTGCCGCCGTGATGCCCATGGGGTCGCTCATCGGGTCGGGCATGGGCATCGCCAACCCCGCCAACCTCGAACTCATCTGCCGGCGCTCGCCCGTGCCGGTCATCGTCGATGCCGGCATCGGCACGGCCTCCGACGCGGTGATCGCCATGGAACTGGGTGCGGCGGGCTGCCTCCTCAACACGGCGGTGGCCAAGGCCGACGATCCCGTCCGCATGGCCGGCGCCATGGGCCACGCCGTCGCGGCGGGCCGCCTCGCGCATCGGGCGGGGCGCATCCCGAGGCGGGGCCGGGCCGAACCGTCGAGCCCGCAGCTCGGCCTCGTCGGCTCGTGAGGCCGCTGCCGTCGCGGCTGCTGGTGGTGACGGACCGGGCGTCCGTCCCCCTGCGAGGGCGCGACGGGAATTGGTTGACCGCTCGTCATTCCGGGGCGCCGGAGGCGAACCCGGAATCCAGAACCGCCGACGATGCCGAGGCAGGCGAAACCGTTGTGTCTGGATCCGGGGTTCCGCTCCGCGTCCCCGGGATGACGGAGGGTGAAAGCCGAACACGTGACGGCTCCGATGTTCGATCCAGTTCGACGATCGATCGCGGCGCTGAAGACTCCGCCCTTCTCGCCCGCATCGATGACCTCCTGGCCGGGGGCGCGCGCTGGGTGTGGTTCCGCGAGCGCGACATGGCGCCGGCGCCGCGCGCCCTCCTGGCCCGCGCGGTGCTGGAACGGGTCCGCGCCGGGGGCGGCCGCTTCACCCTCGGCGGCGATGCCGCTCTCGCCGCCCATCTCGGCGCCGATGGGGTGCATCTGCCCGGCAACACGACACCGGACGCGATCGGACACGCGCGGCGGCTCCTGCCGGACGGCCTCGTCGGCGTCTCGGCCCATTCCATTACGGAGATCGAAACCGCGGCCCGGTCCGGTGCCGATTACGCGACCCTGAGCCCGATCTTTGCCACGGCGAGCAAGCCGGGCTACGGCCCGGCCCTGGGGACGGACGCCCTCGCGGCGGCGTGCGGCCACGGCCTGCCGGTCCTCGCCCTCGGGGGCATCACCCAGGACACGGCCCGCGCCTGCCGGGCGGCGGGAGCCACGGGCATCGCCGTCATGGGCGATCTCATGCGCGCGCCCGATCCCGCACCGACCCTGCGCGCCCTGCTCTCGGCCTGAACGTCCTATTTCGGCTCGGCGGGCCCGTAGGGCGGGCGCGGGATCGCCCGGTGGGCGGCGCGCAGGGCCGCCGACCAGCGCTCGCGCAGATCGTGAAAGTAGCTCTCGCCGGCCTCGATGCGGTGGTTGACCTCCAGCACCAGGGCGTTGCGCCGCGCCACGGCGAGATCGATGGGCAGGCCGACGCCGAGGTTGGAGCGCATGGTCGAGTCCATGGAGACGAGGCCGACCTTGAGGGCGTCGTACAGGTCGGTCTCGTACTTCACCGCCCGGTCGAGGATCGGCTTGCCGTATTTGTGCTCGCCGATCTGCAGGAACGGCGCGTCGCCGCTGCACTCGATGAAGTTGCCGGCCGAGTAGATGAGGTAGAGCTTCATCGGCTCGTTGCCGATCTGGCCGCCGAACAGCAGCGACACGGAGAAGCGGAGATTCGCCGCCTCGAAGCCGGCCTTCTCGATCTCGCGCACGCGGCGGATGGCGCGGCCGACGAGCTGCGCCGCCTGGAACATGGTCGGCGCCTCGACGAGGCGCATCTTCGGCTCGCCGGCCTCGCCCTCGACCCCCTCCGTGAGCAGGCTGATCACCGATTGGGTGATGGAGAGGTTGCCGGCCGAGGCCAGCATCATCACCCGCTCGCCCGGCACGTTGAAGTGGTGGAGCTTGCGGTAGGTGGAGATGTCGTCGAGGCCCGCATTGGTGCGGGTATCGGCGATCATCACCAGGCCGTCCTCGACCAGGACACCGACGCAGTAGGTCATCGTCTCAAGCTTTCCTCGCGTCCGAGCCCCCGGGGACTCAGGACTGGACCGTCGCCTGTGCTTGCTCGACGCGGAGCGTCACGTCGAGGGTTTCCGTGCCCCCACCCATGCGGCTGCCGCGGATCGGGGCAGCCCCGAGATAATCGAGGCCGATGGCGACCCGGATATGGGCCGCCGTGGTGGCGATGCCGTGGGCCGGATCGAACCCGACCCAGCCGAGGTTCGGCACCAGCGCCTCGACCCAGGCATGGCCCGCTTCCTGGCCCGTCGCCCCATCGGAATGATGGAAGTAGCCTGAGACGTAGCGGGCCGGGATCTCGAGGTGGCGGGCGGCGGCGATGAAGACGTGGGCGACATCCTGGCAGACGCCTGTCGCCGCCTCGAAGGCCCGGGGCGCCGTGGTGCTGTTGCTCGTCGGCCCCGGCTCGAACACGACGCGCTCGTGGACGGCGGCGAGAAGGCGGTGCAGGCAGGGCAGGGGTGCGGGGTCCCCCGCCGCCCGAACCTCGTGCGCGAAAGCCTGGATCGCCTCGCTCGCCAGGGCGAGGTCGGAATCGCGCAGGTAGAACTCGTCCGGCAGGCGCTCGACGGTGCCGCGCACCACGCCGTGCATCTCGTTGGTGTCGACCTCGCCGGTGACCCGGATGGTCAGGGCCTCGGCCGGCTCGTCGGCGGTGAACCAATGCACCACGTTGCCGAACCCGTCCTCGCGCTCGCTGATGCGACCGTCGACGGAGGGCTCGATGCGCCAACGCCGGACGTATTGCCCGTCATGGTCGCGGGGACGCAGGCGCAGAACCTGGATCAGGTTCCGGGCCGGCTGCTCGTAGGTGTAGCTGGTCTCGTGAAAGACGCGGATTCGCATGCGGCGACCTTTTCGCGGGTTCCGACCCGAAGCCCCTACACCAGATATTGCTCGATGACCGCAGCCCCGAGGCGGTTGTTCTCGGCGATGAAGGCCGTGACGAACTCGTGCAGCCCCGAGGTGAAAACCCGGTTGATGTTCTCGCTCTCCAGGCGCGCCAGGGTGTTGCTGGCCAGCCGCTGGCTCGCGCCGCGCCGACCGTAGGCGTCGGCGATGAGGTCGAGGTGTTCCACGAGCATGCCGTAGCAGTTGTGCAGCGAACGCGGCATCTGCCGGTTGAGGATGAGGAGATCGGCCACCAGCAGGGGCTTCACGCTCTCCCGGTAGACCCAATGATAGGCGTTGAAGGCCGAGACCTCGCGCAGGATCGTGGTCCACTGGAAGTAGTCGAGGCTTCCCCCCACGCGCTCGTTGGCCGGCAGGAGGATGCGGTACTTCACGTCGAGGATTCGGGCGGTGTTGTCGGCCCGCTCGATGGCGGTGCCGAGCCGGGTGAACCAGTAGGCGTCGTTGCGCAGCATCGTCCGGTAGGCCGAGCCGTCGAAGGCGAGGGACACGCCCTTCACCCATTCGAGGAAGCGGGAGAACTCGTCGCGGTTGAGCTCGCGCCCCTCGTAGTTGCGCAGTTCCAGCCACGCGCCGTTGATGGCGTCCCACATCTCCGTCGTCAGCGCCGTACGGACGCTGCGGGCATTCTCGCGGGCCGTCTCGATGCAGGAGCGGATGGAGGACGGGTTGTGCCGGCTGAAGGCGAGGAAGTCGCAGACGGTCGCCTCCGTCACCCCATCGTACAGGGGCTTGAACACCTCCGGATCACCGGCGGAGGCGAGGGCGGACGCCCATTCGTTGGTCTCGCCGCCGCCGTAGCTCGACGGCAGGGCCGCGAGCCGGTGCGCCGCGTCGAGGATGCGGGCGACGAACTCGGCCCGTTCGACGTAGCGGGAGAGCCAATACAGGTTGTCAGCGGTCCGGGAGAGCATGGGCTTCCGTTGAGACGCCGGACACCCGCGCGACGCGACGGGGCCGTTGGGCTAAGGGGGATTTCGGTTTGGCGACGGCCGGAGGACGCTCCGTCGTCGCCGCAGGCTGCGCCCGTCAGGCGTCGAGGACCCAAGTGTCCTTGGTGCCGCCGCCCTGGCTCGAATTCACCACGAGCGACCCTTCCTTCAGGGCGACGCGGGTGAGGCCACCCGGCACGATGCGGATCTCGTCCGAGCCGCACAGCACGAAGGGGCGCAGGTCGACGTGGCGGGGGGCGACACCGGAGGCGACGAAGGTCGGGCAGGTGGAGAGGGCGAGGGTCGGCTGGGCGATGAAGCCGTCGGGAGCGTGGCGGAGCTTGCGCCCGAACTCCTCGATCTCGCGCTTCGTCGCGTGCGGCCCCACCAGCATGCCGTAGCCGCCCGAGCCGTTGACTTCCTTCACCACGAGGTCGGCGAGGTTGTCCATGACGTAGGCGAACGCGTCCTTCTCGCGGCAGCGATAGGTCGGGACGTTGTGCAGGATCGGCTCCTCGCCGGTGAAAAACCGGACGATCTCCGGCATGTAGCTGTAGACCGCCTTGTCGTCGGCGATGCCGGTGCCCACTGCGTTGGCGAGGGTGACGGTGCCGCGCTCGTAGGCGTTCATGAGGCCGGGCACGCCGAGCACCGAATCGGGGCGGAACACCAGGGGATCGAGGAAGTCGTCGTCGAGGCGGCGATAGAGCACGTCGACCCGGCGCGGCCCCTCGGTGGTGCGCATGTAGACGACATCGTCCTTGGTGAAGAGGTCGGAGGCCTCCACCAGATCGACGCCGAGCTTGTCGGCCAGGAACGAGTGTTCGTAGAAGGCCGAGTTGTAGCGGCCCGGCGTCAGCAGGGCGACGGTGGGGTCGCGCGTCGCGCTCGCGGGGGCGAGGGACCGCAGGGTGGCGAGCAGGGCGTCGGGGTAGTTCTCCACCGGCGCCACGCGGTGCCGCGAGAACAGCTCCGGGAACAGCCGCAGCATCACCTCGCGGTTCTCCAGCATGTAGGAGACGCCCGACGGCGTGCGGGCATTGTCCTCCAGCACGAAGAAGTCGTTCTCGCCCGTGCGGACGATGTCGATGCCGGCGATGTGGACGTAGAGATCGTGCGGCACCCGGAAGGCGCGCATTTCCATCCGGTAGTGGGAGTTGCGGTAGACGAGGTCGGCCGGGATCACGCCGGCCTTGATGCATTCCTGCGCGCCGTAGATATCCTTCAGGAACGCGTTGATGGCGGTGACGCGCTGCTTGAGGCCGCGCTCGAGGAAGCCCCATTCGGGCTTGGTGATGACGCGGGGGATGATGTCGAACGGGATCAGCCGCTCGGTGGACTCGTTGGCGCCGTAGACCGCGAAGGTGATGCCGATGCGGCGGAACAGCATTTCCGCCTGGCTGCGGCGGGTGTTGAAATGCTCCGGCGGCGTGGTGTCGAGCCACGATTTCAGGCTGTCGTAAGCCTCGCGCACGGAGGCGTCGTCGAGCCCCCCAGCGGGCAACCCGGTCATCTCGTCGAACGCAGCGAGCGCCATCCGCGCCTCCCTTAAACGCTAGGTTCCAGGCAAGAGGCGCGCCAGGGGCGGGCGACCGGCCGTGCGGGGCCACGGCCGGACCCCTTGGAGCCACGCTAACACGCCCGGCGCGAGGCGACACGGGTTCTCTCGGCAAACGCGTGACAGGGGGAAACGTCTGCGAACCCGGGGGCAACGCGACGATCAGAACAGTTTCAGGCCCTTGAGGCTCGCATGGCCCTCGCGCCCGAGGATCACGTGGTCGTGGACCACGACGCCGAGGGGATCGAGGACGTTCACGATCTCGCGGGTCATCCGGATATCGGCCGCCGAGGGCGTCGGATCGCCGGAGGGGTGGTTGTGGGCGAGGATGATGGCGGTGGCCGAGAGTTCCAGGGCGCGCCGCGCCACCTCGCGGGGATAGACCGGGGTGTGATCGACGGTGCCGCGCCCCTGGATCTCGTCCGCGAGAAGGTGGTTGCGCCGGTCGAGGAACAGCACCCGGAACTGCTCGCGGGCGGCGAACGCCATGGTGGCGCGGCAATATTCGAGGACCGCGCTCCACGACGACAGCAGCGGCCGGTCGGCGATGGCGCCCCGGGCCAGGCGATGCCCTGCCGCTTCGATGAGCTTCAGATCGGCGATGACGCCCGCGCCGATGCCTTCGATTTCGGCAAGGCGGGCCGGCTCGGCGGAGATCACCTCGGCGAAGCTGCCGAAACGGCGGATGAGTGCCTTCGCGAGAGGCTTCACGTCGCGCCGGGGAATGGCGCGAAACAAGGCAAGTTCGAGGAGCTCGTAATCCGGCAGGGCGTCGGCGCCGCCTTGGGCGAACCGCGCCCGCAGGCGGTCGCGGTGGCCGAGGTAATGCGGCTCGGCCGCCTCCGCCGGTCCGGCCTCGCCGGCGGGCGGGTTTGCGTCGGGCGAGGGGCGGCGGCTCAAGGTGAAGGGCTCAGGCGACCGGGTTGACCGGCTGGTGCAGGCCCTTGGGGGAGAAGGTGAAGATCTCCACGCCCGTCTCCGTCACCGCCACCGTGTGCTCGAACTGGGCCGAGAGCGAGCGGTCCCGCGTCACCGCCGTCCAGCCGTCGGACAGCACCTTCACGGCGGGCCGGCCGAGATTGATCATCGGCTCCACGGTGAAGAACTGGCCGGGCTTGAACACCACATCGTAGCTCGGCTCGGCGTAGTGCAGGATGGTGGGTGCGTCGTGATAGGTCCGCCCGAGGCCGTGGCCGCAGAAGTCGCGCACCACGGAGCAGCGTTCGGCCTCGGCATAGGCCTGGATCGCCCGGCCGATATCCGTGGTCGAGCCGCCGGGCCTGATCGCCGCGATGCCGCGCATGAGGCATTCGTGGGTGATCTCGCACAGGCGCTGCGCCTTGCGCGGCACCTCGCCGACATAGGCCATGCGGCTCGAATCGCCGTGCCAGCCATCCACGATGAGGCAGATGTCGAGGTTGACGATGTCGCCCTCGCGCAGGGGCTTGTCGTTGGGGATGCCGTGGCAGACCACGTGGTTGATGGAGGTGCAGATCGACTTCGGATAGCCGCGATACAGCAGCGAGGCCGGGTAGGCGCCGTGGTCCATGGCGAAGGTGTAGGCGAGGGTGTCGAGGTACTCGGTGGTCACGCCGGGGGCGGTGGCCTCCATCAGCACGTCGAGGGCCTCGGCCGTGAGGCGGCCGGCCTTGCGCATGCCCTCGAAGCCCTCCGGCCCGTGGATGGGCGGCTCGGGCGAGCGCCGCCCGCTATCGGAGACGGCCTGATCGTTCTGGGTCATGGGCGGGCGTTTCGTGGCTGGCCAGGAAAGGTCCTCTGTACGACCCCACACACGCGAGGCCAACCCTTCCGGGCTAGGCGCCGGAGCGGGGAGGGGGTAGACACCCTGTCGACTTCGATTGGACGCCCGGACGGGTTGCGACGGGCCGGCAGGCAGGACGGGACGATGGCTGACAAGGCGGTGCCGCACTTCCACAACGATGCGGGCGTGGCGGTGATCCATGTCGGATCCCGGGAATTCATGTGCATCGGCGCCCGGCCGCCCTTCGACCATCCGCACGTGTTCCTCGACATGGGCTCGGACGACGAGATCATCTGCCAGTATTGCTCCACGCTCTACCGCTACCGGCCGAGCCTCAAGGCCGGCACCGCCGATCCGGCGGCGTGCGTCTGGGACGACCGCACCACGGTCGCCGCCTGAACCCTCCCATGCAGCCTCCCCCGACGGGTCTCCACGTGGCCATCGTGGGCGCCGGGATCGGCGGCCTCACGGCGGCCCTCGCGCTGGACGCCGCCGGTCACAGCGTCACCCTCATCGAGCGCCGCACCGGGTTCAGCGAGGTCGGGGCGGGCCTCCAGCTCTCGCCCAATGCCAGCCGGGTGCTCATCGGCCTCGGCCTCGGAGCGGCGCTCCGCCGCGCCGCCAGCGAGCCCCCGGGCGTGACCGTGCGGGCCATGACCAGCGGGCGCACGCTCGGGACGATCCCCCTCGGGGCGACGCACCGCGAAACCTTCGGCGCGCCCTACTACGTGATCCATCGGGCCGACCTGCAGACCGTGCTCCTCGACGCCGTGCGGGGCCGCTCCGGCATCCGCCTGCTCATGGGACGCGACGTCGTCGGCCTCGCCGAGACGGCGGACGATGTCGGCCTCACTCTGGAGAGCCACGGCGGCGCCCGCTCGGAAACCTTCGCGGCCGACCTGGCGGTGGGCGCCGACGGCGTACGCTCGCGCCTGCGCGGCCACCTCGACACCGCGCCCCTGCGCCCGTGGAAGGCGGCGGCGTGGCGGGCCCTGGTGCCGCGCGAGGCGCTGCCGCCCGACTTCGACTACGACGCGACGGGCCTGTGGCTCGGCCGCGACCGCCACGTGGTGCATTACCCGATCCGGGGCGGCAGTCATCTCAACGTCGTCGCCGTGGTGCCCGAGCGCGCCGGGACCGACGATTGGGGCCAGCTCGGCGAGACGGCGGTCCTGCGCGCCCGCTTCCCCGATGCCGCGCCGCCCCTGGCCGCCCTCCTGAACCAGCCGGATTCCTGGCTGGTCTGGTCCCTCGTCGACCGCCCGGCCGCCAAGCCCCTCGCGCGGGGACGCCTCGCCCTCATCGGCGATGCCGGCCATCCGATCCTGCCGTTCCTGGCGCAAGGGGCGGCCCTGGCCATCGAGGACGCGGCGGTCCTCGCGCGGGTTCTCGGCACCGCCCCCGTGCCCGAGGCGCTCTCCGCCTACGCCGAGGCCCGGCGGGGCCGGGTCGGCAAAGTCCGGATGGCGGCCCGCGCCAACGGCCGCAGCTACCATGCCGGCCCCCTCGTCGGCCGGGTCCGCAACGCCGTCATGCGCCGCCTCGGTCCCGCCGGCATGACCCGCCGCTACCACTGGCTCTACGGCTGGACGCCTTGATCTCGAAGCCCGCGCCCGCTACCGCAGATCCCGGTATGCGGACGTGGCGAAACCGGTAGACGCACGAGACTTAAAATCTTGCGGCCGCAAGGCTGTGCGGGTTCGAGTCCCGCCGTCCGCACCATCCCGTCAACGCCGTCTTCCCGCATAAGCAAGGGCTGCGATCGCAGCCACGAGCGCGAGGCTCGCCGCAGCCGTCGAGGTCTGCGGCAGGGTGGATGCCGGGCGGCGCGCGGGCGTGCCCCGCCGAACCTCCGGTCCGATGAGCCACGCCAGCGACCGCCGCAACTCACCCGTCGCATCGCGGTCGAACCAGTGTCCGTGCGCGAAAATCACCCGGTCGGGCGCCAAGGCCACGAGGCGGCGGGCCGCTGCGGCCGTCGCCGGCCGGTTCAGGCGCAGGAGGAGCCGGAGATGGAGCGGTGCTTTTCCGTCCGGGGCAACGATGCCGAGGAGGCGGGCGAGGGCGCGGGCGGGCAGGGGCAGGAGGTCGGCTTCCAGACTGATGACGAGGTCGGTCAGCAGCAGGGTCCGGCTCGGCCGGTGGAACAGCGCCACCTCCTTGAACACCGGGCCGGCGACGAGGACGCTAGCGATCGCCTCGCCCCAGGCGCGGGGCACCCGATCCCCGAGTTCGGCGTCGATCCGCACGCCGGAGCGGCGAACCTGCCCGCGATCCTTCAGGCCCGGCACCGCCCAGGTGATGGCATCGGGGCAGGCGGCCTGCCACGCGCGCAGGAACATCCAATGGCCGATGCTCGGAGCCACGAGGTGCCCGATCCGTCCCAGGCGTTCGAGGGCGCGCCTGAGGCCGGGCGTGTAAGGGATCGGCGAATGCAGCAGCAATTCGCCGCCCGAGAGGCGCAGCACCGTCATGCGCAGGGGCAGGGGCAGCCCACCCGCGTGGAGCGGCGCCGCATCGACGATCCAGACCCCGTCGGCGACGGGCTTGGGAACGTCGAGGGGCGGATAGCTGATCGCGTGCGCCATGCCGTCATGTCTCCGCGTCTCTCGGGGCTGAAAGGAACGCCCACCGGCGTCCGGGTTCCGGCCCGCGCCCGAAAACGAAAGGGGCCGCCTCGCGGCGACCCCTCTCGTAATGGCTCGAAGTGGTTCGGCTCAGTAGCCGTAGCCGTAATAACCGCCGCCATAGCCGTAGGCCGGGGCGTAGCCATAGCCCACGGCGCGGGGACCGCCGTAGGAATAGCCACCGTAGGCAGGGTAGCCACCGTAGGCGGGGTAGCCGTAGCCACCGTAGGAATTCGCCGCGATGGCGCCCGCCGCGAGGCCGGCGATGCCGAGGCCCACGATGGCACCCGTGCCGATGCCCCGGCGGCCATAGCCGCGACCGTATCCGCCGCCGAAGCGGCCGTAGCCCCCACCATAGGCGCGGCCGTAGCCGCCATGGCCATAACCGCCGTGACCGTAGCCGTATCCGTACCCACGGGCTTCGGCCGGGGCGGAGGCGAGGATGCCGAGGCCGAGAACGGCCGTCGAGGCGAGCGCGAGAAGTCGCATTCAGTATCTCCGGTTGTGAGGATTGCTTCGTCAACCGCCCAAGCGCGGGACCGTTCCGTTAACGCCACTTCCCTATGATCACGGGATCGGGAGCCCCCGACCCCACGTTGACGGCGGCCCGACAGGCGGGCAGGGACTCTTCGGGACGCTTGATGGGAAGGAACACCGCCGTGCCGCATTCCCGGCCAGCCTTGGAATCCCGGCAACCCCTGCAATCCTCCGCCGAGGCCGCGGCCTCCCTGGCGACCCTGCGCCGGGGCGATCAGCTGTTCGAGACGGAGCGTCGCCTCAACGCGGTCCTCGACAACGCGTCGGTGTCGATCTTCCTCATGGATGACCGGCAGCACTGCATCTACATGAACCGTGCGGCCGAACAGCTCACGGGCTTCACCCTCGCGCAGGTGCTGGCGCGGGATTGTCCGCTTCACGATATCGTGCACCACACCTACCCCGACGGGCGTCCGTTCCCCCTGGAGGAATGCGCCATCGACCGGGCCTTTCCGCAGAACAACCACGAGCGCGGCGAGGAGATGTTCGTCCACGCCGACGGGCATTTCTATCCCGTGGGCTTCACCGCGAGCCCGATCCGGGACGACGCGGCCAAGATCATCGGGACCATCATCGAGGTCCGCGACATCAGCGAGGAGAAGGCGGCGGCCGAGCGCCAGCGTCTCCTCCTCAACGAGTTGAACCACCGGGTGAAGAACACCCTGGCGACGGTGCAGTCCATCGCCGCCCAGACCTTCCGGGGCCACACCGACGACGGGGCGCGAAGCGTGTTCGACGCCCGGATGGCCGCCCTGTCCACGGCCCACAACGTCCTCGTGGCGGACAATTGGGAGAGCGCCAGCCTGCGCGGCGTCACCGAGCGCGTCCTGGCACCCCATCTCCTCGCCGAGGTCGATACCGACCGGTTCCGGATCGAAGGGCCGGATGCCCGGCTGCACCCGAAAGTGGCCGTGACCCTGTCCATGGCGCTGCACGAACTCATGACGAACGCGGCGAAATACGGCGCCCTGTCGGTGTCCGAGGGCCGCGTCCGCGTCGCCTGGACCCTCGCGGACCTGTCGGATGGGGGTCAGCGCCTCGATCTCACCTGGGAGGAGAGCGGGGGCCCCGAGGTCGTCCCCCCATCGCGAAAGGGGTTCGGCTCGCGGCTGATCGAGCGGCAGCTCCCCCTGGAGTTCGACGGCACCGCCGCGATCGATTACCGCCCCGCAGGGGTGGTGTGCAGGCTCCAGATCCCCCTGATCGCGTTGGGATGGATGGGACAGGACGTGATTGCCGGGCAGGTGCCCCGATGACGAAACTCAGCGGACGACGGGTGCTCCTCGTCGAGGACGAAAGTCTGGTGGCGATGCTGGCCGAGGACATGCTGACGGATCTCGGCTGCGAGGTCGTCGTCGCCATGCGCCTCGACAAGGCCCTCGACCTCGCGCGCGCGGGCACGTTCGACGCCGCCGTCCTCGACGTGAACCTCGGGGATGCCCGCAGCTATCCCGTGGCGGACGTGATGTTCGAGCGGGAGATCCCGTTCCTGTTCGCCACCGGTTACGGCGTCAAGGGACTGGAGCCGACCTATCGGGACGTTCCGGTGCTGCAGAAGCCGTATCAGCAGAGACCCATGGAGCACATGCTCCACCGCCTTCTGGGCGGCGAGACACCGCCCCTGAAACGCTCCGCCCCCACGCCGAGCCTCGGTTGCACCTGCACCCCGACGCCTTCCGCGGCGCCGACCTTCCGCGCGGATACGCCCCCGTAGGCTCGCGGGCCCCGCCCCCTGTCAGGATGGCCCGGAGGCGTTATGCTCCCGGAGCCTGACAGCACGGGATGCCCCATGACCGTCACCCTCCTCGGGCTCACGAGCCTCGCCTTCCTGTTCCCCGCCCCGGCGGAACGCCCGGCCCTGCCCGATCCGCCGCGCGGGACCGGATGGGCGATCACCGCCGTGGCGGTGTTCCTCGGCCTCGTCACCCTGGTGCCCCTGAGCCTCGCACTGGCCGACAAATGGGTGATGGAGGCGCGCGCTGCCGAGTGTCGGGCGCATGGCGGCCGCATCGTCCACGCCTCCGCCGATGGCCGAGCCTACCGCTGCGAACCGGCGAGCCCATGAGCACCCGACGCCTTGCCGTCGCGGCCTTGGCCGGGCTGGCGAGCACCTCGGCGGTGACGGCCCGAACCCTCTGCACCCTCGTGACGGATGCCGCCGACGGCGCTGTCCTACGGGAGGAGGGTGATTGCCATACGCGGGTGACGCCTGCCTCCACGTTCAAGATCCCGCTTGCGGTGATCGGATTCGAGGCGGGCATCCTCACCGACGCCCATACCCCGGTGTTCGCATTCAAGGCGGGCTATCCCGATTGGGGCGGCCCGGCCTGGCACGCGCCCACCGACCCGACGCGGTGGCTCGCCTATTCGGTGGTCTGGTACTCGCAGATCGTGGCGCACCGCCTCGGCCGGGCGAAGCTCGCGACCGAGACCGCGCGCCTCGGCTTCGGCAACGCCGATTTTTCCGGCGACCCGGGCCAGGACAATGGCCTCGACCGGGCCTGGATCATGTCGTCGCTTCGGGTCTCGCCCGCCGAACAGGTCGCGTTCCTGCGCCGCCTCGCCACCCGGACCCTGCCGGTCTCCGCCCACACCCTCGACGAGACGGAAAAGATCGTCACCGTGAGTCCCGCAGGCGACGGCTGGACCCTGCACGGCAAGACCGGAACGGCCTTCCCGCGCCGGGCCGACGGCAGCTTCGACGAGGGCCGCGCCTATGGCTGGTATGTCGGCTGGGCGCAGCGCAACGGACGGACCCTGGTCTTCGCCCGCCTCGATCAGGACGACAGGAAGCGGACCGTGTCCGGCGGGATGCGGGTCCGCTCGGAATTCCTGGAGGGCTGGCCGGCTCTCGCCGCCTCCCTCGGGCGGCCGTGACCCCGGTTTTTCCCATGAAACGGGACGGACCTCGGGCGCGGTTACGCACGACGAACCGGATGCAGCGCCCCCTTGGCACACCCGTCGAAGATCGGATCCCGTCCATGCCGTTCATCAGCGTCACGCGCCTGCGCCTCAAGGCCATCCGCCATCTGCCCGGCTTCGCGTGGTTCGCCGTCCGGTCCCACAACCAGGCCCGCCGCGCGGCCGGATTTCGCGGTGGCGCGGTCCTGGCCGACCGCCGCCTGACGTTCTGGACCCTCACGGCCTGGGACAGCCCCGAACACATGCGGGCCTACATGACGACCGGGCCGCACCGGCGCGTCATGCCGCGCCTCGCGGCGTGGTGCGACGAGGCCTCCATCGTGCACTGGGACCAAGCCGAGACGGCGCTCCCGACCTGGGCGGAGGCCGACCGGCGCATGCGGGCCGAGGGCCGCCCCTCGAAGGTCCATCGCCCGAGCAAAGACCACAGCGCCTTGAGCTTCTCGCCGCCGCGTCGGACCACGGCGGCCCCGATCACGCCGGCACGGCACCCGCAGACCTAGCCTCTTCGAGCAGGCCGAGGGCGTCCGCCACGGCGCGGCGGCGGATCTCGGACCGGCCGAGGTCGCCGTAGAGCCGTTCGAGATGCCGCGTCGGCGCCCCCGTCGCCGCGAGGCCGAAATGCACGAGGCCCACGGGCTTCGCGGCGCTGCCCCCGCCCGGACCCGCGATGCCGGTGATGGCCACCGCCATGGTCGCGCGGGAGCGGGCCAGCGCCCCTTCGGCCATGGCGCGGGCCGTGGCCTCGCTGACGGCGCCGTGGGTGTCGATGAGCGTCACCGGCACCCCGAGGCAATCGGATTTCGCCGCGTTCGAGTAGGTGACGAAGCCGCGTTCCAGCACGGCCGAGGAGCCCGGCACGGCGGTGAGCAGCCCGGCGACGAGGCCGCCGGTGCAGGATTCCGCCGTGGCGAGGGTGATGCCCGCCGCCGCGCAGGCTGCGACCAGCCGCTCCGCCCGAGCCAGGAGGGCGGCATCGTCGATCACGAACGGCGCTCGGAGGTCTCGGCGGTGGTGTCGATGTCGACCTCGATCTCCGGCAGGCGCACGGTTGCGGCGGCCTGGGCAGCGAGGCCCTCGGCGCGGCCGACGAAGCCGAGCTTCTCCGTGGTGGTGGCCTTGATGGAGACGGAGGTCAGCGGCACGCCGGCGATCTCGGCGATGCGGGCGCGGATCGCCTCGCGATGGGCGCCGATGCGGGGGGCTTCCGCCAGGACGGTGATGTCGAGGTGGTCGATCTTGCCGCCGCGCGCCCGCACGAGGTCGCAGGCATGCGCGAGGAAGCGGTCGGACGAGGCGCCGCGCCACTGCTCGTCGGAGGGCGGGAAGTGGGTGCCGATGTCGCCGTCCGCGATGGCGCCGAGGAGGGCGTCGGTCAGGGCGTGGAGGGCGACATCGCCGTCCGAATGGGCGAGCACGCCCCGGTCGGCGGGAATGCGGATGCCGCCGAGCCAGACATGATCGCCCTCCGTGAAGGCGTGCACGTCGAAACCGGTGCCGAGGCGGGTGAGGTAGGTGGTCATGGGGGCTCCAGGCGGGCCGGTTTCGCGGGAACGGATGCCCCTCAAGCGGGGACGACCCCGGAGAAATCGCGGTCGGCGTCGATGAGGTCGGACGGTTGGGTGATCTTGCGGTTGCGCGGGTCGCCGTCGAACACCACCACGGGGAGGCCGGCCCATTCGGCCAGCGCCCCGTCGTCGGTGAAGCCGTCGAGCCCTTCCGCCCCCGCCGCGCGGTGGGCGTCGAGGAGGGGCCGGAAGGCGAAGGCCTGAGGCGTCTGCACGGCGCGCAGATGCGCGCGGTCGGGCGTCTCGACCACGCGGCCGATGCCGGGGGCCACGGCTTCCACACGCTTCACCGTATCGGTGACGGCGATGCCCGGCACCGCCGCGCCGTAGTCACGCCCGGCGGCGATCGCCCGGTCGATGAGGGCGGTGTCGACATGCGGGCGGGCCGCGTCGTGGACGAGGACGAGGTCGGGGGCCGAGCCCGCCAAGGCTTCGAGGCCGGCCCGGACGGAGAGCTGGCGCGTCGCCCCGCCGGGCACCGGAGCCCGCAGCTTGTCACGCAGGGCGGGGCCTAAGTCGGCGACGCATTCGTGGTAGAACGATTCGGCGTCCGGCGCGATCACGGGTTGGATGGCCGTAATCGCATCGTGGGCCGCCAGGGCCGCGAGCGTCCGCGTCAAAACAGCCTGCCCACCGACACGGCGATATTGCTTCGGGACGTCGCCGCCGATGCGGATTCCGCGACCGGCCGCGACCACCACGGCCGCCGCCTCGAACGCGATGCCGGACATCGTAACGCTCCCGCGCAAGGGTTGAATGGTGGATAGGATCTTCGGTTCGATCGAGCCCTGCGTTTAAGCGGGGCATAGCCTGAAATCAAATCGTGGCGGGCGCTTGCGCCGGACGCGGTTTTGTCTATTCGTTGAGCACAATGTCCGATGATGATTATTTGAGCGTTCTGCGCTCGTTCAAGCCGGAGGCGGACGGGGCCGCACGCACTTCCGTGCCGGTTGCCGTTCCAGTTCTCCTGGCTCCCCTGTCCGGCGTCACCGACGTGCACATGCGGCGGATCGCCCGCCGCTGCGGCGCCAGCGCCGTCGTGTCCGAAATGGTGGCGGCGGCGGAGTTCGCGCGCGGCAGCGTCGAGGCCACCCTGCGGGCCGAGGGCGGGGGAATCGATCCGCACGTGGTCCAGCTCGCCGGCTGCGCCCCGGAGCCCATGGCGGAGGCGGCCCGCCTGTCCGAGGCGGCGGGCGCCGCCGTGATCGACATCAACATGGGGTGCCCGGCCAAGGCCGTGACCGGCGGCGCGGCGGGGTCCGCCCTCATGCGCGACCTCGAGGGGGCCACCCGCATCCTCGCCGCCGTGCGGAACGCCGTGTCCATCCCGGTGACCGTGAAGATGCGCCTCGGCTGGGACCATGCCAGCCTCAACGCCCCCGAACTGGCGCGGCGGGCCGAAGGCCTCGGCCTCGACGCCGTGACGGTCCATGGCCGCACCCGGCAGCAATTCTACAAGGACAGCGCCGATTGGGGCGCCATCCGCGCCGTCGTGGCGGCGGTGTCGATCCCGGTCGTCGCCAACGGCGACGTGACCACCCTCGACGAGGCCCGCACCTGCCTTGCCCGTTCGGGCGCCGCCGGGGTGATGATCGGCCGTGCCGCCGTGGGCCGGCCCTGGCTCGTCGGCGAGATTGCGGCGGGGCTCGCCGGGCGCGACGCCCCGGTCCTGAGCGCGGCCGACAAGGCGGCGCTGGCCATCGCGCATTACGAGGGACTGCTGGCCCTCTATGGAATTCGCATGGGCGTGCGCCACGCCCGCAAGCACCTCGCCGCCTACGCGGAGGCCGGCGGCGGGCTGTCGGCGGAGGCTCGCGCGCGGCTCCTCACCACCACGGATCCGGCCCTGGTCGTCGCCCTCCTGGCGGCGGCCTTCGGCGGGCACGCGGCGGATCGGCCGGTGACGGGGCAGGAAGCGGAGCGAGCCATGGGGCCAGCGATAGGACAAGCGGCATGACGGGCCAGGACGAGTTCGACGCACCGCCCCAGGGCGCTCCCACGAGCGCGGCGGTCATCAACGCCCTGCCCTTGCCGGTGCTCACCATCGGGGCGGACGACCGCATCCTGCACGTGAACCACGCGGCCGAACTGTTCTTCGACCACTCGGCGCGGCTGATGCAGCGTCGGCGCCTAACCGACATCATCCCGTTCGCCTCGCCCATCTCGGCCCTGGTGGCGGAGGTGCGCCGCCGCCGCGCCAGCGTCAGCGAGTACGGGGTCGAACTGGTGCAGCCGCGCTCGGGACAGGAGCGCAGCGTCGACGTGTTCGCGACGCCGCTCGGCGACGATGCCGGCCCGGTGGTGCTGATGCTGCAGGAGCGCACCATCGCCGACAAGATGACCCGCCAGCTCACCCACCGGGGCGCCGCCCGCTCCATGGTGGCCCTCGGCGCCATGCTGGCCCACGAGATCAAGAATCCGCTCGCCGGCATCCGGGGCGCCGCCCAGCTCCTCGAACAGTCGGCCGACGACGACGACCGCCTTCTCACCCGGCTCATCTGCGACGAGTCCGACCGGATCGTCCGCATCGTCGAGCGCATGGAGCTGTTCGGCGACGAGCGGCCCGTGGAGCGCACCGCCGTCAACGTCCACGGCGTGCTCGATCAGGTGAAGCGCTCGGCCCAGTCGGGCTTCGCCCGCCACATCCGCTTCGTCGAGACCTACGATCCGTCCCTGCCGCCCGTGCGCGCCAACCGCGACCAGCTCATCCAGGTGATCCTCAACCTCGTGAAGAACGCGGCGGAAGCCATCGGGGCCGACACGGTGGACGGCGAGATCACCCTGTCGACGGCCTTCCGCACGGGCCTGCGCCTGCAGATCCCGGGCTCGCGCGAGCGCGTCAGCCTGCCCATCGAGGTGGCCGTGCGCGACAACGGACCGGGCGTCACTGGCGACCTGCTGCCGGACCTGTTCGACCCGTTCGTCACCACCAAGGCGCAGGGGTCCGGCCTGGGACTTGCCTTGGTGGCCAAGATCGTCGGCGATCACGGGGGCATCGTGGAATGCGATCCCGCCCCGCGCCGCACCACCTTCCGCCTTCTCCTTCCCATGTCGAGCGCCCGTGACGGGCGCGAATCCAGCGCGGAGCTGTAGACCAGCGTCATGCCCAACGGTCACATCATCGTCGCGGACGACGACGCCGCCATCCGCACCGTGCTCAACCAGGCGCTGTCGCGGGCCGGCTACGAGGTCCGCTCCACCGGCAACTGCGCCACCCTCTGGCGCTGGGTGGCGCAGGGGGAGGGCGACCTCGTCATCACCGACGTGATGATGCCGGACGAGAACGTGTTCGACCTCCTGCCCCGCATCAAGCGGGTGCGGCCCGAACTGCCGATCATCGTCATGAGCGCGCAGAACACCTTCATGACGGCGATCCGGGCCTCCGAGCGCGGCGCCTACGAGTACCTGCCCAAACCCTTCGACCTGAAGGAACTCATCGCCATCGTCGGGCGGGCCCTGTCCCGACCGCGCGGCACGCCGGCGCCCGGGGCGGACCCCGGCAACGAGGACATCCCGCTGGTCGGCCGTTCGCCCGCCATGCAGGAGATCTACCGGGCGCTGGCCCGCCTCATGCCCACCGACCTCACGGTGATGATCACCGGCGAGTCGGGCACCGGCAAGGAACTCGTCGCCCGCGCGCTCCACGATTACGGCCGGCGCCGCTCGGGCCCGTTCGTGCCCGTCAACATGGCGGCGATCCCCCGCGACCTCATCGAGTCCGAGCTGTTCGGCCACGAGAAGGGCGCCTTCACGGGCGCGCTGACCCGCTCGGCCGGCCGGTTCGAGCAGGCCGAGGGCGGCACCCTGTTCCTCGACGAGATCGGCGACATGCCGATGGAGGCCCAGACCCGGCTCCTGCGCGTGCTCCAGCAGGGCGAGTACACCACTGTCGG
>Ga0182226_1000039_pt1 | contig 23014 bp, 17 predicted proteins | sample G6R1MG_27_FD_129658 | JGI IMG/M metagenome (GOLD analysis project Ga0182226, IMG submission 129658) | Miscanthus phyllosphere microbial communities from Michigan, USA - G6R1_MAIN_07NOV2016_LD1 MG | ecosystem: Host-associated > Plants > Phyllosphere > Phylloplane/Leaf | place: USA: Michigan...
AGCACCTCGACGGGGATGTCCTCCAGGCGCTTGCGGCGGACCATGATCACGATGGGCATTTCCAGCCCGCGCTTGCGCATGAGGTTGATCAGCGCCGCCGCCTTGCCGTCGAGCCCGCGCTTGCCCCAATCCACCACCATGCAGCCGATGGCGGAATCGGTCTGGACCGCGATGGCCGCGTCCTCGACGCGCCGGGCCCGCACCACCTCGAAGCCGAGTTTCTCGACCGAGCCGATGATCTGCTGCACCCGCACGCCCTCGAGGTCGTCCGGATCGAAGTTCGGCGCGCACATCAGCACGGTGAAGCGGCGGAAGAAGTCCATGCGGAAAAAGGCTCCAAAGGCGGTGGCGCGCACCGTTCGCGACGGGGCGTGACGTTTGGATGACGGATTGGCGCCGATTGCGGTGTTTTGAGGCCGCGCGCCCGGGTCGGATGTCCGCTTACGACCGGACGGGGCGTTTGACGAGCCCGCACCGGCGGATCGCGCCTGGGCGCGCGGCCGCAGCCCCCCGCCGGTGACCGGCCGGGCGCCGCCCGTAGCCGAACTGTCACACAGCCCTGCTTTAACCCCTCGGATCGGGCAGGCGAACGACGGCGGGGCGGCGATGGATCACGGACAGCGGGCGGGCACCTTCGACATCGAGGCGATCCGGCGCGAGATCACCGACGATTTCGACGAAGAACTCGAGATGGAGATGGAGGAGGAGCGGCTCGAACGCCTCGCCGACGCCATCGGCGAGACCCCGCGCCCGCCGGGGATGGACCGCAGGGACTACTTCCGCGAGCTGTTCCGGCTGCAGCACGAACTGGTGCGGCTGCAGGACTGGGTGCAGGCGCAGAAGCTGCGCGTGGTGGTGATCTTCGAGGGCCGCGATTCCGCCGGCAAGGGCGGGGCGATCAAGCGCATCACCCAGCGCCTCAATCCGCGGGTCTGTCGCGTCGCCGCCCTGCCGGCCCCGAGCGAGCGTGAGCGCACGCAATGGTACTTCCAGCGCTACGTCGCCCACCTGCCCGCCGGGGGCGAGATCGTGCTGTTCGACCGCTCCTGGTACAACCGCGCCGGCGTCGAGCGGGTGATGGACTTCTGCACCCCCGACGAGGTGGAGGAGTTCTTCCGCTCCGTGCCGGAATTCGAGCGGATGCTCGTGCGCTCCGGGATCGTCGTGCTGAAATACTGGTTCTCGATCACCGACGAGGAGCAGGCCCTGCGGTTCGCCATGCGGATCCACGATCCCCTCAAACAGTGGAAGCTCTCGCCCATGGATGTCGAATCCCGCCGCCGGTGGGAGGATTACACCAAGGCCAAGGAGATCATGCTCGCCCGCACCCACATCCCCGAGGCGCCCTGGTGGGTGGTGGAGGCCGTGGACAAGAAGAAGGCCCGCCTGAACTGCATCGCGCACCTGCTGTCGCAGATTCCCTACGGCACGGTGGAGCACCCGCCCGTCCACCTCCCCGCCCGCGAGCGCCACGACGACTACGCCCGCCAGCCGGTGCCGCCGGAGATGTTCGTGCCGTCGGTGTTCTGAACGGGTTGATCCGGGCGGTCCGGATGGGCAGACCGGGGGTGCAAGCGAACCCCACGGACCCGCCATGACCGCCACGGACGAACTCCTGTTCTCGCAGGACGAGGCCGGCATCGCCCGCATCGTCCTCAACCGGCCCCAGGCCCGCAACGCCCTCACCTTCGGGATGTACCAGGGGCTCATCGACCTCTGCGGGCGGATCGAGGCCGATCCGTCCGTGCGGGTGCTGGTGATCACGGGCGCGGGCGAGAAGGCGTTCGCGGCCGGCACCGACATCGCGCAGTTCCGCACGTTCGAGACGGCGCAGGACGCCCTCGATTACGAGCGGTTCATGGACCGGGTGATGGGCGCCCTGGAACGCCTGCGCGTGCCCGTCATCGCCGCCATCGCGGGGGCCTGCACCGGCGGGGGCGCGGCCATCGCGGCCGCCTGCGACCTGCGGATCGCCACGCGGGACGCGCGCTTCGGCTTCCCCATCGCCCGGACGCTCGGCAACTGCCTGTCGCTCGCCAACCTGAAGCGCCTCTCCGGCCTCGTCGGCCCGGCACGGGTGAAGGACATGATCTTCACCGCCCGCCTCGTCGGCGCCGAGGAGGCCCTCGCCATCGGCCTCGTCGGCGAGGTGGTGGCCGACGCCGAGGCCCTGGCGGCCCGCGCCACGGAACTCGCCACACAGGTGGCCGGCCACGCGCCCCTGACCCTGCGGGCCACGAAGGAGGGCCTCCGCCGCCTCCAGGAGGTCGACGACGCGGCGGGCGACCGCCCCGGCGACGACCTCATCCGGCTCTGCTACACGAGCGCCGATTTTCGCGAGGGCATGGAGGCGTTTTTGGGTAAGCGCACGCCGGATTGGACGGGGCGGTGATCGGACGGCGCGGCTCGCTCAGGCCGCCCGGCCTTCCAGGCTGGTGGGATCGCCCTCGGTGATCGTGAAATCCGTCTCGATCCCACCACGTAGGGTGTCGATCAGGCTCCTGAACCGGGGGGCGACCGTCGGCATCGCCGCGCCGTTCCGGCCGATCCAGAACAGCGTCACCAAGACTTCGAGGGAGGCCTGATCGACCACGGCCTTGATGCGGTTGAACTTGTGGTCGCGATGCGGGTGTGCCGTGCTGTCGGTGAGCATCTTCGTCAGGAAGCTGACATGGGCATCAAGATCGGATGTCTCGAGATAGGTCTTCGTATTCAGGAACCAGTATCCCGTCAGGCCCGTCTTCTCGATCCCCCGGCGGCCAATGCGATAGGTCTCGCCCTTCCCGTACGACAGGGTCGGGCGAACGCGCAGCAGATCGTCCAGGGACGGCGGATCGAGGGCATCCCCCTCGAACCGGATGGTGGCGAACGCCTTCACGCTCAATGACGGTTCAGTCTTCATCATAGATATTGCCGATCTCCTCGCCCCGCGCGTCGGTCACATCTCCGTTGTCGTAGATCACGATGTTGTCCGCCCCGCGAAGCCGTGCAGCGGCCTTGATGGAATGAATCGCCGCGCCAACGTCTTCCTCCGGCACGTCGAGCATCCGGCTCACGTGAGGAACAGGATTTCCGCCCCTATCCCAGATGATCCGCCGATGGATGCGTGTTCGCGTCATCGCACCGTGAATCGTGCCTCCGATCGGCTGCAGCCGCTGCAATCACCATGAGGGTACCGCAACCGCGCGCCACGACAAGTCTCGCCGGGACCGCGTTGCGAGGCTCCCCAACGCGGACAGCCCGAACCAGAGGTCCGGGCCGCGCGTCGTTCGGTGATGCCCGGCCCTACCGCGTGGACGGCAGCAGCCAGTTCGGCAGCCACAGGGCGATGCCGGGGACGAGGCAGAGGATGAGGATGGCGACACCCATCAGCAGCACGAAGGGCAGCGTGCCCCAGATGATGTCCTTGAGGGGAATGTCGGGCGCGATGTTCTTGATGACGAAGATGTTGAGACCCACCGGCGGGTGGATCAGCCCCATCTCCATGGTGATCGTCATGACGACGCCGAACCACACGAGGTCGAACCCGGCGGCCTTCAGGGGCGGCAGGATGATCGGCGCCGTCATGAGGATGATCGAGACCGGCGGCAGGAAGAAGCCGAGCAGGATCACGAGGCCGAGGATCGTCGCCAAGAGCACCCAGGGCGAGAGCTGCATCGCCACGATGGCCGACGCCGCCGCCTGCGAGATGTGGAGGTAGCTCATCACGTAGGCGTAGAGGAGCGACATGCCGATGATGAGCATCAGCATGGTGGATTCCCGCAACGTCGCGGCGAGGATTGGGTTGACGTCGCGCGGGCGCCAGACGCCGTAGATGACGGCGATGAGGCCGAGGGCCAGGAGGCCGCCGAGGCCCGCCGTCTCCGAGGGCGTCGAGTAGCCGCCGTAGAGCGCCACCATCACGCCCGTGAGCAGCACCACGAAGGGCAGCACGCGCGGCAGCGTCGAGAAGCGCTCGCGCATGCTGTAGACGTCCTCCGCCAGGATCGGCGAGGGGGTGCCGTTTCGCTCGAACGCGGCTTTCGCGGCGGTGTATTCCGCCCGGAACCGGTAGACCGACCAGGCGGCGAACAGGCCGACCAGGAGCAGGCCCGGCCCGATGCCGGCGAGGAACAGGCGCCCGAGGGACTGCTCGGCCGCGACCGCATACAGGATCATGGTGATGGAGGGCGGCAGCAGGATGCCCAGCGTGCCGCCCGCCGCGATGATGCCGGCGGCGAAGCCCGGCGAGTAGCCGCGCTTCCTCATCTCCGGGATGCCCGCCGAACCGATGGCCGAGCAGGTGGCGGGCGAGGAGCCCGCCATGGCGGCGAACAGGGCGCAGGCGAACACGTTGGCGATGCCGAGCCCCCCGGGGATGCGGTGCATCCAGGCGTGCATGGCCGAGTAGAGGTCCTGGCCCGCCCTCGACCGGCCGATGGCCGCGCCCTTGAGGATGAACAGCGGAATCGACAGGAGGGTGATGGAGGCCATCTCCTCGTAGACGTTCTGCGCCACCGTATCGAGGGAGGCGGCGGGCATGAAGCAGTACATGAACGCGAGCGCCACGAACCCCAGGGCGAACGCGATGGGGATGCCGGCGAGCATCGCGCTCAAGGTGGCGCCCGCATACAGGAAGCCGATGGCCGCGACGCTCATGGGTGGGGGCTCGTCTCGAGGGATTTGGCATTGAGGTCGGCGCCGAGGCCGACCTTCGGGTTCGCCCAACCGGCCGCGCGCGGGCCGAAGCTCAGGGCCTCGGCGATCTGCAGCAGGAATTGCAGGGCGAGGAAGCTCATGCCCACCGCCATCAGGGCGTAGGGAATCCACAGGGGCGGCCCCCAGGTCGATTGCGACACCTGCCCGTCGACCCAGGCCTCGTGGAACAGGCTCCAGCTCTTCCAGGCGAAGAAGATGACGAACACCACGCTGATGAGATCGGCGAGAAGCAGGCGAACCCGGTTCACCCGCGGCGGCAGCAGGCCGCTGAGCGCCTCGATGGCGACGTGGCCGCGCTTGGCCTGGACGGCGGCGGCGGAAAAGAAGGTGGCGCCCACGATGAGGAACACCGCCATCTCGTCCTGCCAGTCGGTGGGCTCCTTCAGCCAGTAGCGCACGAACACGCTGTAGCTGAGCACGAGGCAGGCCCCCACGAGGGCGAGGCCGCCAAAGATCATCACGACGCCGTTGACGGCCTTCATCGCCCGGTCGACGGCCCCGAGCACGCCGGGAATCCGGGGCTCGGGGGCGGCCGGGCCCGATTGGGAAGCGGCCGAGGCCGCGTCGAAGGCGTGGCTCACGACACCTGCTCCGCGAGCTTGAGCAGTTCGGCGCAGCTTGCGGACTTCCCCGCGAAGTCCTTCCAGGCCGTGTCCTTCGCGATGTCGCGCCATTGGCCCAGCGTCTTCTCGTCGAGGGGCTGCACCTTGGCGCCGGCCTTGGCGAAGACCTGCTCGACGCGGGTGTCGTCGGCCTTGGCGCCGGCCTGCCCGAACGCCTCGAGTTCAGCCCCGATGGCCATGATGAGGTCCTGCTGGTCCTTGGGCAGGCGGTCGAACACGATCTTCGACATCATGATCGGCTCCCACATGAGCCAGTAGGTGTGCTGCGCCCCCGAGGTGAGGGACTTCGACAATTCCTCCAGGCGGAACGAGATGAGGCTCGTGGAGGAGGTGATCACCGCATCGCACGCCCCCGTCTGCATGGCCGCGTAGGATTCGTTCGACGGGATCGACAGGGTGGCGGCCCCTGCGGCCTTCATCATCAGGTCCATCTCGCGCGAGCCGCCCCGGACCTTCAGGCCCTTGGCGTCGCCCGGCGCGAAGAGCGGCCGCTCGCGGCTGGCGACGCCGCCAGCCTGCCACACCCACGAGACCACGACCACGCCCTTGGATTCGAGGATCTCCGTCAGCTTGCGGCCCACGGGAGCGTTCTTCCACGCCATGGCCTGCGCGTAGGAGGTGACGAGGCCCGGCATCAGGCCGATGTTCATCTCCGGCACCTCGCCGCCCGCGTAGGGGCTCGGATAGAGCGTCATGTCGAGGGCGCCCTTGCGGATGGCGCCGAACTGGGCGTTCGTCTTCATGAGGGACGAGCCCGGATAGACCTGCAGCTCCAGGGCGCCCTTCGAGCGCTCGGCCAGGGCCGCCGCGAATTTCCGGCAGGCGCGATCGCGGAAGTCGCCCTCCTCCAGGGTGCCGCCGGGGAACTGGTGCGAGATCTTGAGCGTCGTGGCGGCCCGTGCCCGCGAACCGAGGGACAGGATGGCGGGGGCCGAAAGGCCGGCGGCCACGAGGGTGCGGCGTGTCAACGTCATGGCGTCTTCCTCTCCCGGCGCGCGGCTCTCGGCGGAGGCAGCGCGATTTTGTTTTGCGGCGCACAATTTATACTGCAACGCCCGCTATTTATACCAGAGAACGACGGCTTGTATATTTTGTCAACCGTGCCGCATAAGGTAACCGAGTCGACGGCTTGAGGCACAGGCGGAGGAACCGGCCCCATGGAACCCGAGCGCGTGAACCAGTCGTTGCGCCTGCGCCAGACCATCGAGACGGAGATCGTGGAGGGGCGCCTCGCCATCGGCGCCCGCCTCGACGAGACCGAACTCGCCGAGCGCTTCGGGGTGTCGCGGACGCCGATCCGCGAGGCGCTGCTGCAACTGGCGATGACGGGTCTCGTGGAGATCAAGCCGCGCCGGGGCGCCCTGGTGAGCGCACCGGATCCGCAACTCCTCATCGCGATGTTCGAGACCATGGCGGAGATCGAGGCCTCGTGCGGGCGCCTCGCGGCCCGCCGGCTGGTGCCGGCCGACGAAGCCGCGCTGAAGGCGGCCCTGGCCGCCTGCGCCGTGGCGGCGGCGGCCCAGGACCCGGAAGCCTACTACGCGGAGAACTACGTCTTCCACACGGTGATCTACCGGGCCTGCCGCAACGCCTTCCTGGCCGAGCAGGCGCGGCAACTGCACCGGCGCCTCGCCCTGTTTCGCCGGATGCAGCTCCGGGCCCGCCACCGCCTCGGACAGTCGCTCGCGGAACACGAGGCCATCGTGGCGGCCATCGTGGCCGGCGACGCGGCGAACGCCTCCGACCTCCTGCGCGCCCACGTCATCGTGCAGGGCGACCGCTTCTCGGACCTGGTGGCGAGCCTCAGGGCGAACACCGACGCGGCGTGAGCGCGACCGGCGGCAGCGAAGGTTCCGGCGCATGCCGGCAAAGCATTCGCGAAGACCGGACCGTCCACCCCGCCCGATCGGCACAATGGCCGGAAGCATCGCCGACGCCCACCGGGTGACGAGATCCGGGTTCATCCGGAGCCGGGCGCAAAACCCTTAAGACCTTGCGGCTAAGGTTCCGGCGCTCTTGCAAAACCTCGCAGGTTTGTCCGGATCGCCCATGCGCCCCTCGATCAAAGCCACCCTCGTCGGGCTCTTCGCCCTGCTCACGGCGATCACGACCATCCAGGGCCTGGTCTCCCTGCGAAAGCTCCATGCCGTGGGGGGCCAGATCGAGGAACTGGCGGGCAACGCCCTCCCCTCCGTCGATGCCGCCTATGCCCTCAGCGTCTTCGCCATGCGGACCCGCCTCTGGCAGTTCCGCTACATCATGGCCGACACCGACGCGGAACGGGCCCTCAGCGTCAAATCCGCCGATGAGCTCATGGCGTCCCTCGCCGAGGCCCGGTCGGCCTACACCCCCCTGGTGAACTCGGCCGAAGAGCGCGCCCTCGTCGAGGCGTTCGACGGACAGTGGCAGGGAATGCGGACGAGCTGGGAGGCCCTGCGCCGCCTCGATCCGGCCGACCGCGAGACCATCGCGGCGCGCTTCCGGGGGCCGATGCAGGTCGAATACCGCGCCGCCACCGACACCGCGCGCAAGCTCGTGGATCTCAACCGCAAGGCCGGGACCGAGGCGGGCGCGGTCGCGCGCCTCGAACAGGCCGAGGCCGTGACCGCCATCGAGGTGATGCTGGCGATCTCGTTCGCATTTGCCCTCGCCGCCACGGCGTTCGCGTTCTTCGGCGTCGCCCGCCCCATCGCACGGATGACCGCCGCCATGCGCCGCCTCGCCGGCGGCGACACCCGGACGGCGATTCCCGATGTCGGGCGCCGCGACGAGATCGGCGCCATGGCCGAAACCCTCGACACCTTCCGCGACACCCTCCTGCGCAGCCGGGCCCTGGAGGCCGAGACGGCCCTCGCGCGGGCCGGGGCGGAGGCCCAGCGCAAGGCGGCGGCGATCGCCGTGGCCGACCGGTTCGAGAACGCGGTGGGCGGTATCCTCACCCGCGTGACGGCGGCGGCGACCCAGTTGCGCGGCACCGCCCAGGGCCTCGCCGGCACCGCCACGCAGACGGCCCGGCAATCCGTGGCCGCCGCCGCGGCCGCGGAACAGGCCGGCGGCAACGTCACCATGGTGGCGGCCGCCACGGAGGAGCTCGGCTCCTCCGTCCAGGAGATCGGCCGGCAGGTCGACGGCTCCACCACCCTGGCGCAGCGCACCGTCGACGAGGCGGCCCGCACGGGCGCGCGGATGCAGGACCTCAGCGAGGCCGCCGCGCGCATCGGCGACGTCGTGGCGATGATCGCCACCATCGCGGGGCAGACGAATCTCCTGGCGCTCAACGCCACCATCGAGGCGGCCCGGGCCGGCGAGGCGGGCCGGGGCTTCGCCGTCGTCGCGGCGGAAGTGAAGGAACTCGCCAACCAGACGGCGCGGGCCACCGACGAGATCAGCACGCAGATCGGCCGCATCCAGGGATCGACGGGCGAGGCGGTCTCCGCCATTGAGGGCATCACCACCCGCATCCGCGAGATCAGCACCGTGGCGGTCTCCATCGCGGCGGCCGTCGAGGAACAGGGGGCGGCGACGCAGGAGATCGTCCGCAACGTCAACCAGGCCGCCGCCGGCACCGGCGAGGTCACGGCCAACGTCTCGGGCGTGGCGGGCGCCGCCGAGGAGACGGGCACCGCCGCCACCCAGGTGCTGGCCTCGGCCTCCGAACTCTCGCGGGAGGCCGACCACCTCAACGCCGAGGTGGCGCAGTTCCTCGCCACCGTGCGGGCGGCCTAGGGGCGCGCCAGTCTTATCCTGCCTTCGGCTGATCCATTCGGTCCGTCGCGTGCACGATCCGAGGCCATCAACCGGAGACGGCCCAGGGAGCGGACCCCAAGCCGCTTGACCACGTGAAGGCTGCCGGGGGTGGTGAGCGGACATTCGACGATCCCGCCGCGAATGTCCGGCTCAAGCCATAGCGCCGACCGTTTGCTCAAGCGGCCCGGCGGCTGCGTGGTTTGCCTCGGTTGGAGACGCCAAGGCCCTTGCGCGTGTCGCACCTGAGGCCGTGGCTGTGCCAGCCATCGCCCGCGCCCTGTCGCCAACCATGATGACACCCATGGGCAGCGGCCGGGCCGATCCACACGGCGGTCAGCAGTCCAACGGTAACGGCGAGAATGCGCATCAGGAGATCCCCTTCTGTCGATGTGTGAGGACGCTAGAAACGGCCAGCGAGCGTCAGGCGCACCGCCGTCGGTTCGACGGGATGGAAGTGGCGGTCGGCGACACCGTCCGCGGCCTCGCCGGGGAGGCGCGAGGTGTAGAAGTAGGTGATCTGGTCGGCCTTGGCGTTGGTCAGGTTCAGCACGTCGAGGGAGAGGCTGACTCCGTTGTCGAAGTTGTAGCCGATCCGGCCGTTGAGGAGCGCGGTCGACTTCGAACGCACCGCGTTGTCCTCGATCAAGGGACGCGGGCCGAAGTAGCGGAAACGCAGGCTCCCGAACCAGCCCAATCCCTCGCCGAAGGTGATTCCGGCCGAGGCGATGGCCGTGGGCGCCTCCGGCACGCGGCTGCCGACGGGATCGCGGTCGGAGAACCGGGCGTTGGTGATCGTCAGATCGCCTTCCAGGGCGAGCCAGGGCGTGACGGCGTAGTGGTTGGTCCACTCGATGCCGAACCGGCGCGTCGGGCGGCTCGGCTCCGTAGTGCCGGTGTCCCCCTGGAACAGGTTCTCGGAGGCGAAATCCAGCCGGAACAGCGCCACCGCCGTCTCCAGCCCGGCGAGGCTGCGATTTCGGAGACCGATCTCGTAGCCCGTCGAGGGCACGAGGAAGGGCGAGCGGCTGATGTTGAACAGGGGGCTGGCCGGATCGACGGTGGCGGTGACGCCGCGTGCGTCGTTGGAGTGGAAGCCGCCGCCGTAGTTCACGTAGACTTCCGTATCGCGCCAGGGTCCGAACACCGCGCCGAGCTTCGGGCTGACGATGCCATCCCGTGCCGTGCCCGAATTGGCCGGCGTGTCGGAACGGACATCCGCAGAGTAGCCGTCCGCGCGAAAGCCGATGCTCGTCCGGAGCCAGTCGGTCCAGCGCACGCGGTTATCGTAGTAGAACGCCGCGCTGGCCTCCAGCACCCGATCGTCGAGCACCGTCGAGCGATATTGCCGCGCGGTGGTGTTGAAGAGGCCGACCCGGATGCCATCCGTGCGGGTCTGGACGCCGATCTCGTTCTCCATCGGCAGCCCGAACAGGTCGCCCTGGAACACGCGGGCGACCTCGCCGCCGCCCAGCACGCGGCGATCGCGCTGCCGGAACTGGTCCCCGTTGACCGGATCGTTGAGGAAATAGGTGAAGTTGTTGAACAGGTTCATCTGGTAGCCGATCAGGTAGGCCGAGGCCCGCGTGATCCCGCCAGCATCGGACCGGCTCCAGCGTCCTGACAGGGAGAAGCGGCCGGTGTCGCCGCCATCGGTCGGATCGAGGGTGCCGTAGCGCCCGATGATGCCTTCCGCGACCGCCCGCTCCGCGACCTGATTCGTGGCGTTCCACCGGGCCCAGTAGGCCATGCCCGTGAGGGCGAACCCGTCGAGGGCCGTGCCCTGGCTGTAGCGCATCACGCCGTTGAGCTTGCGCAGGGCGTCCGGCACCGCCCACGGCCCGTCGTAGACTTGCGCCTCTCCCGCGACGAGCAGGTTGCCCGCGCCGAGGGGCGCCGAGGCAGCCGAGAGCGCACGCTTGAACCCGAAGCTGCCCAGGGTCGTCAGGGCGATGTTGCGGTTGAGCGTGTCGAGGTAGTCGATGCGCACCGAGCCGGCCGAGGCGAAGTCGCCGTCGCGCACGAAGTACGGCCCCTTGTGGAACTCCACCGCGCCGACGAGTTCGGGAATGAGGAAGTTGAGGTCGGCATAGCCCTGGCCGTGGGCGTGGGTGCGCATGTTGACCGGCATGCCGTCCACCGAGATGGCGATATCGGTGCCGTGGTCGAGGTTGAACCCGCGCAGGAAGAACTGGTTGGCTTTCCCCTCACCGGAGTGCTGGGTGATGATGAGGCCAGGGACCTCTTCCAGCACCTCGCCCGGTCGCGTGATCGGGCGGCCGTTGATCTGCGCCCCCGTGATGACGCCCGCGCTCGCGGCATCGACCGGGCGCAGGCCTCCTCCGATCCCGGTCACCCCGCCGACATACCCGGCACTGGCATTCGGTGTCGCCGAGGCGGTCGCGATGGGTGCCTCGGCCACCACCGAGAGTTCCGACAGGGCGACGGACCCGGTGTCCGGGGTGTTGGGCGCGGCCCAGGCGTTCCCGGACCCGGCGAGGATCAGGCCACCCACCGTGCCGAGCAAGCGACGGCGGGGGGATAGGCCGGCAGATCGATGGACGAGGCGGGACACGGGCCCTCCGGAATGGTGTCGGTGCACGCCGGTCGTCGCATGTCTGGCGTATGAGAAAAATACGCAAAAATCACACCGGGGCCCTCAGTCGTTCTCCGTTGCAGGGCGTCCTCGGTGGTGATCGTCCTCCCCGTGCGGGTGCGCGTGGTCCGCAAGCCCCCCGCTCCCCTCGGGGATGAGATGAAGGTGGCCGTACCGCACCCCTCGCTGCGTCGTGACGCGATCGGCGAAGGACTGCATGGCGGAGACCGATCCCCGCAGCACCGCGACCTCCAGGCAGTCGTCCCGCGTCAGGTGAACGTGCAGGTTCGCGATCGAAACGCCGTGGTGATGCCCCTCGTCGGTCAAGCGGCGCGCCAGATCGCGGGTGCCGTGGCTGTAGACGTAGCTGAGCGCCCCGTAGAACGGGCCCCCTCCGGCCTGCGCCGCCTGGGACGGTGCGACGGCGTCTCGGACGATGTCACGGACCGCTTCCGAACGGCTGCCGTAGCCGCGTTGCTCGCAGAGTTGATCGATGGCCGACAGCAGGTCGTCGTCGATCGTGATCGTAATGCGCTGCATGCCCGCCTCGGGTCGTGGTCCGAGCCCGTGGTAGGAGCAAGCGCCTCAGGTGAACAGCCCGCCTTGGGCTGGACCCATCCCTTCGGCGTCTCGGCCCCTCTGCATCGACTCCGGTCTTTGGGAGGGGCGGGCTGCAGGGTCCGAGTCGGATCGGCAGCAGTCCTTCGCACGGTCCGGCTGATCGCGCTTCGACCCGAGGCCGCCCCGGCCGCAGCCGGCCTCGCCTCACCCCGCCGCGCCGAAGTTCTCGGCGATGACCGAACTCCGCGCCCGGATGTGGCTGCGCATCAGCCGGGCCAGGGCGTCGCCATCGCGGGCGCGCAGCAGGACGAGCATCTGCTCGTGCTCGCGCACGGAGCGCGCCCATTGCTCCGCCGTCTGGTGGACGGCGTAACGCGAGCGCTGGATGCGGCCCGACAGGCTGGCGTAGAGGCCGCCGAGGGTGGCGTTGCGGCTCGCCGCCATGATGGCCTCGTGGATGGCCCGGTTGAGGCCGAAATACGCGCCCTCGTCCCCGGCCTTCCAGGCCGCCACCATGGCGCGGTGGTCGTCCTCGATTCCGGCGATCTCCTCTTCGGTGATCGTGCGGCAGGCGAGGTCGGCGGCCGTGGCCTCCAGCCCGGCGATCACCTCGATCATCTCGTCGATCTCGCCCTGCGACAGGCTCGCGACGCGGGCGCCGCGATTGGGCAGCAGTTCGAGGAGCCCCTCCGTCGCCAGGATCTTGATGGCCTCGCGAAGCGGTGTGCGCGAGATGCCGAAACGCTCGGTGAGCTCGCTCTCGTTGATGCGGGCGCGCGGCTCGAGTTCGCCGGACCGGATGAGATCGCGCATCCGGTCGACGACTTCATCGTGGAGGTAGCGTCGGCTGATACCGATGCCCGGCTCGATCTTGTTCATCGGTCAGCAATTCTGAAAGGCGCAGGTCTTATACTGCTTGTGTAGGAGCGGGCCGCCCGGGTGTCGAGGGTGCGGGCCCCCGCCCTCTGCACATCAGTGCATGTGCACGGGAAACGTGCACGTCAGTGCATTTCCTCGTGCCACGTCCGGCCGTCGCGCTCGATCAGCGCGATGGCGGCGGTCGGCCCCCAGCTGCCGGCCGCATAGGGCCGGGGCGGCTCGGGCCGCTCGGCCCAGGCTTTCAGCAGGGAATCGGCCCAGGCCCAGGCGACCTCGACCTCGTCGCGGCGCATGAACAGGGTGGCGTTGCCGCGCACCACGTCCATGAGCAGGCGCTCGTAGGCGTCGGGATAGCGCTGCTTGAACGTCTCCTCGAAGGAGATGTCGAGGTTGGTCGGCCTGAGGCGCATGCCGCCGGGGCCGGGATCCTTCGTCATCACCTCGAGCTTGATCCCCTCCTCCGGCTGCAGGCGGATCACGAGGCGGTTCGGCTCGCGCCCGAAGGCCTCCGTGGGGAAGATCGAGAACGGCGAGGCGCGGAACTGCACCACGATCTCGGACAGCTTCTGGGGCAGGCGCTTGCCCGTGCGCAGGTAGAACGGCACCCCGGCCCAGCGCCAGGACTGCACCTCGAGCTTCAGGGCCACGAAGGTCTCCGTGCGGCTCTGGGTGTCGCCCCCGAGATCCGTGCGGTAGCTCTCGACCGGCTGACCCGCGACGGCGCCGGCGCCGTACTGGCCGCGCACGGTCACGGTCTGGACGTCGTGGGGGGTGATGGGCTTCAGGGCGCGCAGCACCTTCAGCTTCTCGTCGCGCACGGAATTGGCGTCGAGCGACAGCGGGCTCTCCATCGCCATGAGGCAGAGGAGCTGGAGCATGTGGTTCTGCACCATGTCGCGCAGCGCCCCCGACGTGTCGTAGTAACCCGCCCGCCCCTCGACGCCGACGGTCTCGCCGACCGTGATCTGGACGTGATCGATGACGTCGGCCGTCCACAGGCGCTCGAAGATGGTGTTGGCAAAGCGCAGCGCCAGGAGGTTCTGGACCGTCTCCTTGCCGAGGTAGTGGTCGATGCGGAAGATCTGCTCTTCGGGAAACACCTCGCCGACGGCATCGTTGATGGCGCGGGCCGACTTTAGGTCCTTGCCGATGGGCTTTTCGAGCACGACGCGGGATTTCTCGCCGATGAGCCCGTGGGCCGCGAGGTTGCGGCAGATGGAGCCGTAGAGGTCGGGCGAGGTGGCAAGGTAGTAGGGCCTGACCTGATCGGGCCGCTCGGCGAGTTTTTCCGCGAGATCCGCCCAGCCGTCGTCGCCGGCCCCGTCCACGGCGACGTAGTCGAGGTGGTCGAGGAAGGCCGCCAGGCTGTCCGGCGTCAGATCGACGGCCGGCACGAAGCGCTTGACGGCGTCCCGCGCCCGCTCGCGGAACGCTTCCGTGCTCATCTCGGAGCGCGAGGCGCCGATGATCCGGGAGGTGCCGGGGATCTGGCCGTCCTTGAAGCGGTAATACAGGGCCGGCAGCAGCTTGCGCGTGGTCAGGTCGCCGGTGGCGCCGAACACGACGCAATCGAAGGAGGCGACGGGGATGATGCTGGCCAAGGGCGGCTCCCGGGTTGATGCTCGCACGCGCGATCGTACGGGGTCAGGCAGGCGGCCCCGGATCGGCGGCAACAGGCTTACCCCTCAAGCAAGAGCTTCGCCAGCCGACGCCCCCTACCCTTCCATGGATCGCCGGAACGCCTCCGAAAAGTCCGGGTGCCAGCGCGACAGGGCCGGGCGGTTCTCGATGATGTCGCCGGCCGCCCAGGCGATGCGCTTCTCGTCCTGCGCGCGGGTGGTCTCGTTGTCGGGGCACAGGATGTAGAAGTCGCCCCGCACCAGCCCGGCGAGAAGGAAATCCACCGTCTCCTCCGGCGTCCAGGCGCCCTCGGGCTTCTGCGCCACGCCCCGCGCCTTCGTGAGGCCGGTATAGACGAAGCCCGGAATGAGCAGGTGGGCGGTGACGCGCCCGTTCTCCCGGTTGCGCAGGTCGTGCGCCAGGGCCTCCGTCACCGCCTTCACCCCCGCCTTCGAGACGTTGTAGGGCGTGTTGCCCGGCGGCGTGGTGATGCCCTGCTTCGAGCCCGTGACCACGAGGGCGCCGGGGCCGCCGGCGGCGATCATCGCCGGCGCGAAGGCGTGGATGCCGTTCACGACGCCCCACAGATTGGTGTCGAGGATGCGGTGCCAGGTGTCGGCATCCGAGAACAGCTGGCCCCCGGCCTCGATGCCGGCGTTCAGCATCACGATCGCGGGCGCTCCCTCGGTACAGACGGCGTCCCGCAGGGCTTCGACCGCCGCGCGGTCTCCCACATCCGTGGGGACAGCCCGGATGGCCGCGCCCCCGGGGGCCGCCGCCGCCACGGTGGTGCGGGCCGCGTCGAGGGCGTTGCCGGGCAGGTCGGCGAGCCAGACGGCCATGCCCTCGGCGGCCAGGCGCGTGGCGGCGGCAAGCCCGATGCCGCTCGCCGCCCCGGTGACGACGGCGATTCCGCCGGGGCGGAGGGCCGGGTGCCGGGCCTGTTCCTGAAGGGCTGTCATGCGGATGCGTCTCCCGTGCGGTTTCGCGCAGGAGGTAGGGCGCGGGGCCGCCCGCGTCAGACCCGGCAGGAGATTGGTAACCAGGGGCCCGCATGGTCGGGGAAACCGTTGTTTCATGGGGTCCGCGATGCTTTCGCGCCACACGCTCCTCGTCACCGCCCTGTGCACGAGCCTGTCGCCCTGGGGGCAGGCCGCGCGGGCCGAACCGGCCGCCCCGGACGCGGCGCCGAAGGTCGCGCCGAAAACCGATGCCCCGAGGGCCGACGCGCCGCGCGTCGAGCCCCTCGCCGCCGCTCCAGCGACGCCCGCCGTTCAGGCCATCGTGCCGGCGGGGACGCCGAATGCCGAGACCTTGGCCAAGGAGGCGGCACCGAAGAAGTCGCGCGAGCTGCCGCCCCTCGTGGTCGCCCGCGTCTCGGCCGATCCGATGCCGAGCCTCACCCCCGCGACCTTCGTCGACACCCTGAAGATGGCCGACCGCTATCAGGCGCTCGCCGATGCCGGCGGCTGGGCGAGCCTGCCGCCGGGGCTGGTGGTGAAGCCCGGCGCCCGCGATCCGGCGATTCCGACTTTACGAAAACACCTCATCCTGGTGGGCGATCTGCCCGCCGACACACCGATGTCGGACGTGCTCGATGCGCCACTGGTCGCGGCGGTCAAGAGCTTCCAGGCCCGGCACGGCCTGCCGGAGACCGGGCTCCTCGGCCGCCAGACCGTGGCGGCGCTGAACGTGCCGGCAGCCACGCGCCAGCGCCAGCTCGCCGCCTCGGCCACCCGGCAGATGGGCTCCAGCTTTCCCTTCGGCGACCGCTACGTGGTGGTGAACATCCCCTCCGCCACCGTGGAGGCGGTGGAGCGCGGCGCCGTGGTGCGCCGCTACGTCGCCGTGGTCGGCAAGCCCGACAAGGCGACGCCGCGCATCGAGGCGCGCATCACCGACGTGAACCTCAACCCGACCTGGACGCTCCCGGTCTCCATCATCAAGAAGGAGATCATCCCGAAGATGCGGAAAGATCCGGGCTATCTCGCCCGCGAGCGCATCCGCATCCTCGGCCCCGGCGGCACGGAAGTGGACCCCACCGCCATCGACTGGGCGAGCGAGAAGGCGGCCAACTACACCCTGCGGCAGGATTCCGGCCTCGACAATTCGCTCGGCCAGGTCCGCATCGACATGCCGAACAAGCAGGCGGTCTACATGCACGACACGCCGTCGAAGTCGCTGTTCGCCCGCGAGGTCCGGTTCCATTCCCACGGCTGCGTGCGGGTGGCGGGGGTGAAGGAACTCGCCGGCTGGCTGCTCGAGGGCACGCCGGGGCCGGCCGGCGCCGCCTCGACCTGGGGTCCCATGGAGATCGAGAGCCACATCGCCACCAACGAGCGCCTCGACATCAAGCTCGCCAAACCCATCCCCGTGACCTTCGTGTACCTCACGGGCTACGCGACGCCGGACGGCCGCGCGCATTTTCGCGATGACATCTACGGCATCGATTCCCCCATGGCGCCGATGCCGGATGTCGCGACCACGGGCTCCATCGGCCCGCGCAAACCGCTCGCCGAGACGGCGCCCGCCGCGAAGCCCGCCGTGCCCAAGGTCCGGGGAGCCCCGCCGGCGGGGCTGGTCCCGCCCGGCCTGATCCCCAACCTCGGGCGGTAGCCGCAAAAGGCTTCCGCCGATCGCCGCGTATCCCTGTAATGCAAAAGGCCCCCTCTCCCAGGAGAGGGGGCCTTTTGCATGTGCGAACGACCCAACCGAGGGGAGCGCGGGCGCCCCCTCCCCTCTCATACGACCTCCGTTTGATTCCTTCGGAATGACGGAGTTCGGTTGTCCTCAGGCGCCGCGCGGGCTGGGTGATCCAGCGACCGCTTTCATCATGCGGACGCCGTCTCACTCCGAGGCGGCGAGGCGGTCGCTCAGGGAGTGCTCGTACTGGATGAGATCCTTGCAGCGCTTGAGGGCGCGGTAGAACTCGCGCTCGGCCACGAAGCCGAGGATGTCGCGCAGGTACGGCGCCATCGAGGGCGCCGCCTCCAGCAGGGCGCCGGCCTGGCGCACGAGGAGTTCCTCCGCCTCCTGGGTCGGCTCGGCGAGGTAGAGCACCGTCAGGGTGAGATAGAGACGCTTGCAGGCGGTGTCGGCCTCGCTCTCGGTGATGATGTCGCTCTCGCGCAGGAAGTTCGTCATCGTCTCGATGACGAAGGAGGAGCGGCGCGAGCCGTTGCGGATCGCCGTGCCGCCGATGAGCAGGCGTTCGAACGGCTTGAGTTCGATCTTGAGGGGCATGGCGGGGCCTCCGGTTACGGTGATTTCGGGAATTGTCGCAATTCATGGCTAACGAACCGTGAAGACGGTTCGACACCAGACCCGACAACCCCCTGGGCTGCCTCGAAAAATCTCAGTCTTCCTGCCGCGGCTCCACTTTGGTCACCTTGCGTTCACCATATCGCTTAAGCTCAGGGCAAGGCTCACGTGGTTTAAGGAAGCAGTCTCCAAAAACGGGGACGCAGCGATCAGAACGGATCGAACACCATGTCCAACGGAATCACCCTTTCGGCCGCCACCCGCGCGAACCTGCTCTCGCTGCAGGGCACGGCCGACCTCCTCGCCACGACCCAGAACCGCCTCGCCACCAACAAGAAGGTCAACTCGGCCCTCGACAACCCGACCAACTTCTTCACGGCCGACAGCCTGTCGAGCCGCTCGGCCGGTCTGTCGAAGCTGCTGGACGGCATCTCCAACGGCATCCAGACGATCCAGGCGGCCAACACCGGCCTGACCAAGCTGCAGGGCCTCACCGACCAGCTGAAGTCCGTCGCCCAGCAGGCCCTGTCCTCCTCGAACGCCTTCACCTCCAAGGCGACCTCGACCTCCGTCGCCCTCACCGGCGCCACGGCCGCCAACCTGCTCTCCACCGGCCCGACCCAGGCCGTCTCGGACACGATCATCGGCGCCGCCGCCGGTAGCACTGCCGCCGCTGCCTCGGCTGTCGGTTCGGCTGCTTATGCCACCAACGGCGTAGCCTCCACCTATACCGGCGCCGCCGCTACCCTCTCAGCCTCCAGCAACACCCAGACGGGCGGCTCCGCTGCGATCACGATCACCGGTAGCCTTGGAACGCAAACCGTTACCGTCGCTGCCGGCCGGACCGGAACGCAGGCCGCCTCGGACCTGAACGCCGTGAGCGCACAGACGGGCGTCGGTGTAACCTGGGACTCTGTCAACCTTAAGCTCGTCTTCACGGCAACAACGACCAACACTAACACCAACCTCTCGGTTCAAGCAGGTGGTGCCAACGAACTCGGCATTCCCACCTCACTCACGAACGGAACTGGTGCTGTCGCATCGACCGCTCAGACCCTGACGATCAACGGCACCGCCATCACGATCGGCGCCACGGCGACCGGCGCGGACGCTGCGGCGGCCATCAACCTCCTGACGTCGACCACGGGTGTCTCGGCGTCGTGGTCGAACTCGGGTGGCAATGCCAACAAGCTGGTCCTGACGGGGGCTTCGGACGGATCGAGCTTCACGGTGCAGGGTGCGGCAGGCAACACGCTCGGCTTCGCCGCCAGCGCGACCAAGGTGACCGGCACCTTCGTCCCCACGGCAACCAGCCTCGCCACCGCCCTCGGCTTCGCCACCGGCGACAGCTTCACGGTCAACGGCCAGTCGGTGAGCATCGCGGCCGGCGACAACGTGACGTCCATCGCCCAGAAGGTGAGCACGGCCACCAACGGTACGGTCTCGGCCACGTTCGACGCGACGAACCGGAAGTTCAACTTCACGGCCGCCGACGCGAACACCGCCATCACCTTCGGCAACGGTTCGACCGCCACCTCCCTGGTGTCCAACCTCGGCTACAGCGTCGGCAAGACCAGCTTCGCGGCCGGCCTCGGGGCTGCAAACTCCACCTCCGCCCTGAAGAACAACACCCTGACGGTGACGGTCGGCTCGGGTTCGTCCACCACCTTCACCTTCGGCACGGCGCCGGGCCAGATCTCGACCCTGACCCAGCTCAACGCCTCCCTCGCCACGGTGAACGCTCAGGCCTCCATCGACAGCGTCACCGGCAAGATCGCCATCACCTCCACCAACGATTACGGCGCCGACAACCTCACGGTCGCGGTCTCCGGCGGCTCGGCCTTCTCGGCCGGCGTCTCCTCCGCCATCATCGGCGGTGACGGCGCCAGCACCCGCACCGGTCTGGTCTCCACCTACAACAACCTCCTGAACCAGGTGAACCAGCTCGCCTCCGACGCCGGCTTCAACGGCCTCAACCTGCTGGCCGGCGACAGCCTGAAGCTCTCCTTCAACGAGAAGGGCAGCTCCTCGCTCAACGTCCAGGGCACGGCGATCTCCGCCTCCAACCTCGGCCTCAACGCCGTCGGCACCACCGACTTCCAGGAGAACGGCTCGATCGCCAAGGTCATGTCCGCCATCTCCTCGGCCTCGTCGCAGCTGAAGGCCCAGGCCTCGTCGCTCGGCTCCAACCTTGCCGTGGTCCAGAACCGTCAGGACTTCACCAAGCAGATCATCAACGTCCTCGACACCGGTGCTGCCAACCTGACCAACGCCGACCTCAACGAGGAGGCCGCCAACTCCCAGGCCCTCTCGACCCGCAACTCCCTCGGCATCTCGGCTCTCGCTCTCGCGAACCAGGCCCAGCAGGGCGTGCTGCAGCTCCTCCGCTAAGGATGAGCCTCCCGCCGGTGACGAGCCGGCGGGATCCCCGAAACGGAAAAGGCCGGAGCGTTCGCGCTCCGGCCTTTTCGCGTTGCTTCGGCCCCCTCCCCTGCCGGATGAGCAGCTTCCGGCGCAGACCGCTTCCGAGTGATCGGTTCGGTCCCTGACAGGCAAGGGTCCCCTCTCCTGGAAGGAGAGGGACAGGGTGAGGTCTGTGACCTTTCCGGAGATGGACCACACCTCACCCCAGCCCTCTCCTTCCAGGAGAGGGAGCCGGTCGCGCTTGGCCAATCCGACGCGATCACCGAACGCCCGTGCGCGATGCTTTCTCCCCCGTTTGCGGTCGGACCGTTTCCGGCTGATCGCTTCGGTCTCCGGCAGGCACGGGCACCCGGTTACCGCGGCCCGGACAAATGCCACCGTTCATGGTTGACGAACCATGATTCAGATCGACACCGGCCCCGGCAAATCCTTGCCCAACCTTGCCAATCTCGAAGCTCAGCCCGGCGACTCCACTTCGGTCATCTTGCGTTCACCATATCGCTTAAGCTCGGGGCAAGGCCCCCGTGGTTTAAAGGGCCTGTCTCCAAAAACGGGGACGCCAACGATCAGAACGGATCGAACACATGTCCAACGGCATCACCCTTTCGGCCGCCACCCGCGCGAACCTGCTCTCGCTGCAGGGCACGGCCGACCTCCTTGCCACCACCCAGAACCGCCTCGCCACCAACAAGAAGGTCAACTCGGCCCTCGACAACCCGACCAACTTCTTTACGGCCGACGCCCTGTCGAGCCGCTCGGCCGGCCTCTCGAAGCTCCTGGACGGCATCTCCAACGGCATCCAGACCATCCAGGCCGCCAATACCGGCCTGACCAAGCTTCAGGGCCTCACCGACCAGCTGAAGTCCGTCGCCCAGCAGGCCCTGTCCTCCTCGAACGCCTTCTCCACCAAGGCGACCTCGACCTCCGTCGCGCTGACCGGCGCCACCGCCTCCAACCTGCTTTCCACCGGCGCGACCCAGGCTGTGTCGGACACCGCGCTGGGCGTTGCCGGTCCCGCCGCCGCCGCAACATCCGCGGTCGGCAGCACCACGGCTTATGCAGATGGCCGCGCTACCGTGACCGGTAGCGCAACGTATGCCGCGCCGTCGGGCTCGGCTCAATCGTTCCAGATCACGGGTACGGACGGGACGGCAAGAACCGTCAACCTTGGCGTGGGCGATACCCTTGCGACCGCAATCCAGACGATCAACGGCTTGACGTCGCAGACCGGTGTGACCGCGTCCGATGACGGTACCGGCAAGCTCGTGCTGACTGGTGCGAACACTGGCGCCCAGTTTGTCATCACTGGTACTGCAGCCGCCACCAGCATTGCTGCTGGAACGATCAACAACGGCGCGAATGCCGCTTCCACCACCGTCACAGTCAACGGCACCGACATCGCCATCGCCACGGGTTCGACCCAGGCGCAGGCCATGGCCGCCATCAACGCATACACCTCGACGACCGGTGTCACGGCGACGAACTCCAGCGGCAAGATCCTTCTGACCGGCCCCGCCGACGGCGCTTCGTTCACCTACAAGAGCGGCACGGGCAACAAGAGCGGCTTCGCCACCACCGCCGCCACCGCCTCCGGAACCTTCACTCCGACGGCCACCACCCTGGCGATCTCCCTCGGCTTCACCGCCGGCGACAGCTTCACGGTGAACGGCCAGTCGGTGGGCATCGCCGCCGGAGACACGATCAGCTCGCTGACCCAGAAGGTGAGCACGGCCACCAACGGCACGGTTTCGGCCACGTTCGACGCGACGAACCGGAAGTTCAACTTCACGGCCGCCGACGCGAACACCGCCATCACCTTCGGCAACGGCTCGACCGCCACCTCCCTGGTGTCCAACCTCGGCTACAGCGTCGGCAAGACCAGCTTCGCTGCCGGCCTCGGGGCTGCAAACTCCAACTCCGCCCTGAAGAACAACACCCTGACGGTGCAGGTCGGCTCGGGCTCCTCCACCAGCTTCACCTTCGGCACCGCGCCGGGCCAGATCTCGACCCTGACCCAGCTCAACGCCTCCCTGGCCTCCGTCAACGCCCAGGCCTCCATCGACAGCGTCACCGGCAAGATCGCCATCACCTCCACCAACGACTTCGGCGCCGACAACCTCACGGTCTCGGTCTCCGGCGGCTCGGCCTTCACCCCCGGCGTCTCCTCCGCCATCATCGGCGGTGACGGCGCCACCACCCGCACCGGTCTGGTCTCCACCTACAACAACCTCTTGAACCAGGTGAACCAGCTCGCCTCCGACGCCGGCTTCAACGGCCTCAACCTGCTCGCCGGCGACAGCCTGAAGCTCTCCTTCAACGAGAAGGGCAGCTCCTCGCTGAACGTTCAGGGCACGGCCATCTCCGCCTCCAACCTCGGCCTCAACGCCGTCGGCACCACCGACTTCCAGGAGAACGGCTCGATCGCCAAGGTCATGTCCGCCATCAGCTCGGCTTCGGCTCAGTTGAAGGCCCAGGCCTCGTCGCTCGGCTCCAACCTCGCCGTGGTCCAGAATCGTCAGGACTTCACCAAGCAGATCATCAACGTCCTCGACACCGGTGCTGCGAACCTGACCAACGCCGACCTCAACGAGGAGGCCGCCAACTCCCA
>Ga0182226_1000040_pt1 | contig 22564 bp, 20 predicted proteins | sample G6R1MG_27_FD_129658 | JGI IMG/M metagenome (GOLD analysis project Ga0182226, IMG submission 129658) | Miscanthus phyllosphere microbial communities from Michigan, USA - G6R1_MAIN_07NOV2016_LD1 MG | ecosystem: Host-associated > Plants > Phyllosphere > Phylloplane/Leaf | place: USA: Michigan...
ATCGCCGAGATCGAGGCCTATGCGGTCGGCCACGGCTCCATGGGGCAGGCCCCGGCGATCAACCCCGGATCGCTCAGGGCCAAGGGGTTCACGGACGACAAGATCGCGGCCATCGAGGCGGGTCTGAAATCGGCCTTCGACATCAAGTTCGTGTTCAACCGCTGGACGCTGGGTGACGACTTCCTCACGGACGTCCTCAAGGTGCCCTCCGAAAAGCTCGCCGATCCGACCTTCGAGATCCTGCCCTTCCTCGGCTACACGAAGAAGGACATCGAGGCGGCCAACACCCACATCTGCGGGGCCATGACCCTGGAGGGCGCGCCCTTCCTGAAGGCCGAACACTACGCGGTGTTCGATTGCGCCAACCCGTGCGGGCGCATCGGCAAGCGCTACCTCTCGGTGGAGAGCCACATCCGCATGATGGCGGCGGCCCAGCCCTTCATCTCGGGCGCCATCTCCAAGACCATCAACATGCCGAACGACGCCACCGTCGAGGATTGCAAGAACGCCTACCGGCTGTCCTGGACCCTGGCGCTCAAGGCCAACGCCCTCTACCGCGACGGCTCGAAGCTGTCGCAGCCCCTGAACTCGGCCCTCATCGCCGACGAGACGGACGAGGCCGAGGAGGCGGTGGAAGCCCTGGTGGCGGCCCCCGCCGCGGCCAAGGCCGCCCAGCTCGCCGAGAAGGTGGTGGAGCGGGTCATCGAGCGCGTCGAGCGCATCCGGTCGCGCGAGAAGCTGCCCGACCGGCGCAAGGGCTACACCCAGAAGGCGGTTGTGGGCGGTCACAAGGTCTATCTGCGCACGGGCGAATACCATGACGGCCGCATCGGCGAGATCTTCATCGACATGCACAAGGAGGGCGCCGCCTTCCGGAGCTTGATGAACAACTTCGCCATCGCGATCTCCATCGGCCTCCAGTACGGCGTTCCCATGGAGGAATACGTCGACGCCTTCACCTTCACCCGCTTCGAGCCGGCGGGCTTCGTGCAGGGCAACGACGCCATCAAGAACGCCACCTCGATCCTCGACTACGTGTTCCGCGAGCTCGCGATCTCGTATCTCGGCCGCATGGATCTGGCCCATGTCGATCCGTCCGAGATCGGCAACACCGTGATGGGCAAGGGCGAAGGGGAGGGGGCCAGGGAGGACCGGCCCGAGCCGGTGGCCGCCAACGTGGTCTCGCGCGGCCTCCTGCGCGGCTCGGCCGACCGCCTCACCCTGATCCAGGGCGGCCCGGCCGGCGCAACGACGGGTCTGGGTGCGGCGAGCAGCGGCGTCACGGCCCCGGCCGGCGGCGTGGTCCATACGCTGCGCGGCGCCACCGCCCTGAAGGCGGAGCCGGTTCAAGCCGGACTCGCCGAAACCCTGGTCGAGGCACTGCCCTTCGCCAAGCCCGAGCGCACGGTCTCGGACCGCCGCGCGGAAGCGAAGATGAAGGGCTACGTCGGCGAAGCCTGCCCGGAATGCGCGAACTTCACCCTCGTGCGCAACGGAACCTGCCTGAAGTGCGACACCTGCGGTGGCACGACGGGGTGCTCGTGATTATCCGACTGATGAAGCCATCATGACGAGCAGCAGAACATTTCGTTCTTCGAGGTGTTTCTGACTATTAAAACGGCATAAAGCTGCGTTTGAGGAGAAGGCGTGCGGAGCGATCCGCGCGCCTTTCTCTTTGTCTGCAAGGCCCTACGGGACAGGGGAGGGAAGCACGGGAACCCAAGCTGTGTCGTATTGAAGGAGCTTGCTGTCTGGGACGGGGGGCTTGAAGGGCGAAGCGCCAGTTGGATGGATCATGACCGCTGTTCGACCAGATCGCGGGAATCCGCGCCGCGTCCTCGTTCTTGGAGCGACGGGCACCATTGGCCGGGCAACCGTGCGCGCTCTGGTGTCACGCGGTCACGAGGTCGTCTGCCTCGTCCGGCGCTCGACCGTCACCGCGATCCCGGGAAGTTCGGTTGAACCGCCTGGAGTATCCGCAGGTGCCACCCAGCGGATCGTGGACTTGACCGATCCGTTGTCGCTGTCGCGCGATGGGATCCGGGGTGAATCCTTCGACGTCCTGGTGTCGTGCCTCGCGTCGCGCACCGGCTTGCCCAAGAATGCGTGGGCGATCGATTATGGCGCACACGTGAGCGCCCTTCACGCGAGCCGGGCCGCGGGTGTCACCCATGTCGTGCTGCTGTCGGCGATCTGCGTCCAGAAACCCGTTCTCGCGTTTCAGCACGCCAAGCTCGCCTCCGAAGCGGTGCTGATCGCATCAGGGGTAGGCCACACGATCGTGCGGCCGACGGCGTTCTTCAAATCGCTTTCGGGCCAGAACGAGCGCGTGAAACACGGCAAGCCGTTCCTGGTTTTTGGCGATGGAACTCTGACGGCCTGCAAGCCGATCAGCGACGACGATCTGGGCTGCTACCTCGCGGACTGCCTCGACAATGCTGAACGGCGCAATCGCATTCTGCCGATTGGCGGACCGGGCGAAACGATCACACCCAAGGCGCAGGGAGAGGCGCTTTTCGCGTTGCTCGGGCGCGAACCGCGCTTCACGCACGTGCCGGTGGCGCTGCTGGATGTGATCATCGCCGTCCTGGCGACGATCGGGCGATGGGTGCCGGCCCTGGCCGCTAAGGCCGAACTCGCGCGGATCGGCCGCTACTACGCAACCGAATCCATGCTCGTGCTCGATCCGGCGACCGGGCGATACGATGCGCAGGGCACCCCTTCGACAGGCTCGGAGACGCTGTTCGACCATTATGCGCGCGTGATCCGTAGCGAAGCCGTCGCCGAGTGCGGCGATCACGCGGTGTTCTGACGAGTCTCAGATCCCGAGAACAATTCGGCCTTCATCCGCCCGCCCGCGTAGGTCCGACGACCGTTAGGCTGGCACCGGCCCGCGGCCCAGCGCATCGTCCGTAAAGCGTTGGAAGGCGTTGGCGAGCCGTGCAGCCAGGCGTGACACCGGTGAGCGCCACAAACCGAACCCATCGTCGCAGAGCGGATCGTTGACGATGGGACTGCCGTCCTGGCCGACCAAGACGTTTCCAACGTTTGGATCGAGGGCACGTGGCGATGCGGCGCGGAGCGTTGCGACGAACGCTTCGTATTCCGGCCAAGCGGCTCTAAAGTCTTCGCGTATGCCATCAAAGCTCGAATGATCGATCCGCGGCTCGTGGGCGGGCCATTCTGCCATGAACCGCTCGCGTACGCCCTCGTCCATGATCACGCCAGGATGGTCCGCGATGACGGCGTGCGCGTAGGCCAGCCACCAGGTATCCGAGGAGGGCGTGCTCAAGCGCGAGCCCACCGTCATCAAGGCACCACAGCGGCTGACGAAGAGGTCATGGACACGCGGCGCATGCGGTCCATCGGACCCCGCGAACCCTTTACGGATCAAAGCGGCATAGTCGCCAAAGCCATCGGCTTTGCGCGCGAGGCGCACGACGACCTCGGGATGGTCAGGGTGCGCATGGACGGAACCGTGATAGCCATAGCCGATTTCGGCCCAGCCAGTGGCGATGAGCGAGGCATGCGCCTTGGCGGCCGAGCGTTCGACGATGCCGAGGGCGGCCAGCGACGGTTTTGCGACCTTGTCTCTGCTCCTGAACCCCAGCATCGCGCTTCTCCTTCCTGCCTCACGACGAACCGACGCGACGCACCCGCCGGAGCTGCGCGGAGGCAGAACCAGAGGGATCAGCCGGACGGGCGGGTCCAGCGAAGGTCAGGGAGACCGTGTCGATGTCAGGATCAGCGTGACGTGTCCGTCACACCACTGTCATGCAATGAATGGCGGTCGTGGAAAGTTCAAGTGCTACGGAAGCGTAAACCGCTGCGCGATCAATCTGCGCTGTCCCGTCGCAGGATCTGTCAGGCCGTTGCTGCTCGCGCGAGGATGCTACGCGCCAAGTCTCCATCCACTTCCGAAAGACCGTTTTCCGCGTTGGGACGGACATGCCGGCCCGCATGTGCAGGGCCAACCTCAACATCGTCGAGGACGAGGTACTCCGTGATGCGGTTCCGCGTCACGTGTTCGGCGATCTCGTCGCCGCGTCGGGCCTTTTCGGCAGCGAGCATAGCGCCCGTCTCAGGATCCCGACTCGTTGGCAGGATGGCCGTATGCCAGTCTGGGTGGAAGCAGTCTTCCGGCAGACCGGCTTCCACCAGGGTCGGACGACAATCGGCGACGCGCCACGTCGACGAAACCACGATGCGCGCATCGAATTCTCTCACCAGAGCAGCGACACGGGCGATTTGAGCCGGGTTCAGCCTGTCTTTGCCCGCCTTCCGCTGATAGGCGACCGTCGTGAGGACCCCATCGATATCGAGGTAGATCGTCGGCCGTCCCGCGCCATCGTGCTGGTTCAAGAAGCCTAACTCCGCCCCGGATAGCGGCTCCGCATCCGCTGCCGCACGGCTACAGGGCAACACCACAGGCGTCCAGAGCGCTCCTCTTCTCAGGCCTGCGGTTTCGTGATCGGGCTCGGGGAAACGCTGCTCCAAACACCGATACCGAGCGCTCTCTGTCGTACCCCCGTCAGGTCTTCTGGACGGTCGCATGGCGCTGCGTTACCTCGGTTCCGAGCCGCTCGGACTGACGCGACAGTTCGGAGGCCGCTCAAGGGCAGGCAGCGACCCGTGACGGGAACGGGTTGTTTGCGGACTTTCGAAAACAGGGTGCGACGGGCATACCTTCGCTATGGATACGCCTTGCTGTGACCGGATGGCCGCCGACCTGGAACACAGGTGCGACGTTCATCCGGACCGATCCGACTGTCCCGACGCCTTTGTTGCAAAGGTGAGAGGAGGCTATGGCCTCATGGTGCATGACGGCGGAAGTAGTGTCGTAGCAATAGCTTTCTGTCCGTGGTGTGGATCGAAACTCCCCCAGATCGATGAGGCGGATGAATTGCTCGCTGAAGAGGAGCGATAGGAATGAGCTCGCATAGGGCTAGGTTCTGACCGTCCGCTCGACGACCGGATCGGATGTTTCCAGTCTATTCGCTTTCAGCGTCACCCGGCGGCGGAGCGGACGACCGCCCCCTGATAGATGTGACCTGTGCCGTCTCTCGGCGGCGGGTCTCTCGTCAAGGAGCAATAGCTGGTAGAACTTTCCGCCCGAAGGCTTCGATGAATGCGGTCTGATCTCCCGCCACCTGATGCACGATGATCTCGGCGGGTCCGAGTTCGACAAGGTCGTTCAACCAAGCCGCTTGACGCTCGAGGTCATGGGAGACCCGGACATAGCCCGGTACGTCCTCAGGCCGAACGAAGCGCGCGGCGGTGTCGAAATCCTCCGGCAGGCGCAGGTCCCAGTTCACGTCGCCCTCAAGCATGTTGCTCGCCCATTGTTCGTGGGCCAGCGCCAGCGCTCGATCGGGATCGGGGTCCCAGCAAACCTTCGTCTGGAGGAAAATCGGCTTGCCCGCGCCCCCACCCTCGCGGAACGCGTCGAAGACCTTCCGCAGCTTGGCCGGATCGATCCCCACCGTCACGAGGCCGTCGGCCCAGGGCGCGACCTGTCGGGCGGTTTCCGGCGTCACCGCGCCGGCGACCAGCAGCGGCGCGCGTTCGGGCCGAGAATACAGCTTGGCGTCGATCACCGTCACGCGCCCCCGGTGGGTAACGGTCTCCCCAGCGAAGAGAGCGCGGATGATGGAGGCGCATTCGGCCAGGCTGGCGGTCCGCTCGGTCTTCTCCGGCCAGGGCAGCCCTGTGACGTCTTCGTTGAGGCGCTGGCCGGAGCCCAGCGCCAGCCACAGCCGCTCGGGGAACATCTCGGACAGGGTCGCGGCCGACTGCGCCAGCACCGCCGGATGGTGGCGGTAGCCCGGGGCGGTGATGATGCCGAAAGGCAACCGGGTGGTCGCCAGGGCCGATCCAAGCCACGACCACGCATGGCCCGAATGCCCCTGCTTCAGACTCCAAGGGCGGAAATGCTCCGAAGACATGGCGCAGGCGAACCCCGCCGCCTCAGCGGCTTGGACATAGCGCAGCAGCGCCGAAGGCGCATGCTGCTCGTGCGAGACGTGATAGCCGATCCGTGTCACGGTGTTCGCCCCCTCGTTCGGTCGTAGATTCCGTTCACGCTGCGATCGTCGGGGCGCGCCGGGTTTCGGTTTCCCGCAGGGTCCGGTCTGCATACGTGCCGTGTACTGCGGCGCGGCCGCCATGCTCGTAGAGATCAAGCATCAGCGCGGAGTGGATGAGCCCGAGATGGCTGAACGCCTGCGGGAAATTACCGAGGAATGCGCCATCCTTCCCGGTCTGCTCAGCGATCAGCCCGACATCGTTCTGGAGCACCCGCAGGGCGGCGAAGCGAGTACGGGCCTCGACCTCTCTGCCGAGCCATAGGAGGGCATCCACCAGCCAGAAGGCGCAGAGCACGAAGGTGCCCTCCTTGCCAGGAAGGCCGTCGTCGTTCTTGTAGCGATAGACGAGCTGACCATGGCCCAGTCGCTCGATGATGACATCGACCGTGCGGGCGAAGACGCCTTCATCGACGGGGAAGCCCACGATGGGTGCGATGAGAAGGGCTGCGTCGACATCCTCACCCCCGGCATATTGCGGGTAGTAGCCGTCCGCGTGAACCGCCTCGCCGTTGACGAAGGCGACGATGCGATCCCGCTCGGTGCACCAGCTCTCCCGTGGGCCGAACAAGCGAATGGCCCGGTCCAGGGCCACCCAGTTCATGATCGCCGCGTGCAGGTAGCGCTGCTCCGGCTTCCTCGGCTCCCACAGCCCCGCATCGGGCTCATGCCAGTGGGCGGCGGAGATGTCCGCCAGCCGCGCTCCGTGTCCGCGCAGGCCCTCGGGCACGGTCCCACCGAGGCGCTCGTAGAGATAGAACAGGTCGAGCACCTGCCCGTAGGCGTCGGCCTGATGCTGGTCGGCTGCGCCGTTCCCGTGATGGACCGGTCCCGATCCGCGCCAGCCCTCGAAGTGCTCGACCACGGTCTCTTCGAGGTTCGCCTCCCCGGAGATACTGTAGAGCGGCTTCAGCTGCCCTTCCTCCCGATCGCAGAGCTCGGAGACGAAGCGGAAGAACCCCTCCGCCTCACGCGACATCCCGAACTTTTTGAGGACGTAAAAGGACAAGCAGGCGTCCCGGATCCAGCAGAAGCGATAGTCCCAGTTACGGATCCCGCCGACCTCCTCGGGTAGCGACGTCGTGGCTGCCGCAACGATGGCTCCAGTGGGCTGGTAGGTCAGGGTCTTGAGCACCAGGGCCGAGCGCATCAACTCGTCGGCCAGGGGGCCGACATAGGCGGAATCCTGCGTCCACAAGGCCCAGGTTCGGCGAACCTGCTCCATCAACGCGTAGGCGTCCGGCGGCGTCGCGGGCGGCTCACCGAGATAAAGGGCGAAGGAGCGGCTCTCGCCGCCCGATACAGTGAAGCGCGCGACGCCGACCGCGTCCTCGATCTCGAACCGGGCGTCGGTGGAGAGACCAGGACATCCGTCGGCGGTGATGCGGCCTTCCTGCACCGTCAGCGGTGCGAAGGTCTCCGCGAAGCCGGCCAGCGGACGGTAGGCGGCGACCATCGGCACGGATCCCGATAGCCCCGCGACGATGCGCACAAGCCGCGGACGCGCCTGACCGCCTTCCGGACCGACCATGAAGTCATAGAGGTGGACGAAGCCGTCCGCCGTGGTGAAGGTTGTCTGCAGGATGTTGGTGCGGCTGAGATACTGCCGTGCCGTCTCATAGTCTCCCTCGGGGCGGATAACGAAGTACCCGCCCCGCCGGCGGTCGAGCAGACGCGAGAAGGTCGGATCGGCATCGAACCGCTCCAGGCAAGCCCAGTCCAGAGAACCGTCCCGGGCCACCAGGGCACAGCCTTCGCAATTGCCCAGCAGGGCGTAGGCTTCGATCGGTTGATAGGCCCGATTTTCGGGTAGAGGCATGGCTGCTCCTCGGCAGCGCCATCGCTGCGTTCGCACGGTTCCGGGATGATGGGGATCGTCAGGGATCAGGCGTCGAGGCGAAACAACGGTTCGAGCAGCCCACGGACGCCAACATCGACGAGCAACGTCCGGCCATGGTCGGGGTCGGCGATCCGCGCCGACTCATCCATGCCCTCATAGCCCGTGGTCACCAACAACCGGTCCAGGGCGCTACCGACGAAGGTGGGGCAAGTCGGCTGCCGTACGGGCAGCGGGACCGTGCGGACGCGCTCTCCGGACGGACTATAGGCGTCGAGGCAACTCGCCCCGAAGCGCGCTGTCCAGATCAGGCCGTCCGCATCGACGGCCGCCCCGTCGATGCCGCCCTCGCCGTCGCTGTGATCGTAGTGCGTTTCAGGTTCACCCTTCGGCAGGCCGGTGCTAGGGTCTAGGGCAACGCGCCGGAGAACGCCCTCGGCGGTATCGACGAAGTATCCCGTTGCACCGTCGGGGGAGAAGGCCATGCCATTGGGGATGGTGAGCCCGCCATAGAGCCGCGTGATGCATGATCCGGCCACGTGATAGATTGCTCCCCGTCCCGGCTCGGCGTCCCGGCCCATGGTCCCGATCCAGAGCGCGCCGCTTTGATGCACACGACCATCGTTGGATCGGTTGCCGGGCTTGTCCGCTTCAAGGGGGCAGAGCAGGCGCAGAGATCCGGTCGCTATGGTCCGTACGTACAAACCGTCATCGGCGGACAGGAGGTGACGATCCGCATCGATGGCCGCAACATCGCTCGCCATGACCGGCAGCGCGTACATCCGCGATGAAGTCGTCGCCGGATTCAGGGATCGTTCGAACAGCCGGGATTCGAGGATATCGACCCACCAAACGGTATCTGTCGCCGGATCATAGCTCGGCCCCTCGCCGAGATGGCATCGCGTGGCGTCTAATATGACGGTGGACCGGTGGAGCACAGACAATCCCTTATTGTGCAGCGCGTGAACGACGCACATGACCCACGTTAGTTCCATCAAGTAACAAAATGTCGCTCTATGCGATTTGCTTTGATTACGATCAAGATTTGCATTTAATCCTTCGGGAATCTTAATTTTTCGCCATCTTCGGGGTCGAGATAGTGCCTTGAGCAACTGGTCTATTATATGAATGAGAATGAAATAATACTATCAAGTAAGTTCGCGCTCATTTCAGTATAGAAGCGCTCTGCTATTTTCAAGCGTAAGGATCGACAGAACGGCAGCTTTGTCGATGCTGGCGCATTCGCCTGCGCGACTGGATCGGGTTGGGATTCCCCTATTCAATCTATGGCTGGATGAACCGATTTTGGCGGTCGATTTCATGATGGCAATGCTTGGCGACCGACGTCGTATGATCTCCCGCTCACAGCCCTCAGGGTCACCATCGATCCTGCCTGAGTGGCGTTAAATCTATTAAGCTGCGCTGATGAGCGATATCGGCCTGCACGATCTCTGCCGGTGTTACGGGCGCTTGTTCACAAGCTGCGAGTTGTGGTGGTCCCGGCCCTAAGTCGGACCTACTGCCTCGCTGCAGACGATGGCATCGTCTACCTGTGCCTCTACCGCCTGATCGGCCGCTCCCCAGCCGAAATGCGCCTCCAACGCGAGGTTCGGCCGACGCTTGGTTTGGACGTGGCGCGGCCGATCCGCGCCGTCGACAATGCAGATTGCACGTGTCCAAGAGGAATCGATCGCGTCTGATGGGCGCAGCCTCGGGCTGGAGCTGGCACTGACCGTCGTGATCCGACCACAAAAAGCGGCGAAGCTTACGCCCCGCCGTCATGCCGTACGGTTATGCCGTCGGCGCGCCCCCTTATGAGCCGATCATCGCTTGGGAGGCACCGATGATGGTAAAGGCCAGACCGCCTGCGAACGCGCCGGCCATGGCGTAAGAAAACCCCTTCAGCAGGATGTGAGCAATCTCGGGAGCCGGATCAACAGCGGTTTCCGCCGGAGGTCTGGCCGTACTGCTGCACGGGGAAGTTCTGCTGATTGGCGTTGCCCTCGGCAGCCGAGCTCATCGGGCAGCTCAAGGGCGAGCGTGCCCCCGGGGCGGCGTAGACCGAGCCCGTGGTCTCAACCGCTGAGCCGAACGAGGTGTAGCGGGACGGGCGCTCAGCGGCCATTGCAGACGAAATCGAAGCAACGCCAAGGATAAGAGCAGCGGTGGCGGTGGCGATACGGGTCATCATAATGGTCTCCAAGCTCCTTCACAGCGATCGACCTGGGATCAGGTCTGTTTCTCTCTGTTGGATCTAATATGGGGACATGTTCTCATTCTGGACGTGTCGATTCGCACGCAACTTTCGAGGTGGGGTACGACGGCGAGGCGTCAGGAAGGCCTGGATTACGATCGGGTATCCCCGGTGGAAGTGATGGCCTGGACTGGAGAGGACATCGGCACCCCAACCGGGTGGATAAATCGCCCGACGGCCAAATATCAGGAAAATGGGATCGACTTTCGTGCGGTGATAGGGCTTAGAGAGAAGTCATCGGATAAATTGGATTGCTTTTATGGCCGAAATCGAAGCGTACCAAGATGCTGATCTTATCGAGATGAGCGCCAGCATCGTTGCAGCCTACGTCGCCAACAACTCGATCCCTGTCAGCGAGCTCGGCAATTTGCTGACCAGTGTTCACGCCGCCGTAAAGGGGCTGGGTGGGGGAGGAACGGACGTTTTGGCAAAGGACGAGGTCGTCAAGTTCACCCCGGCGCAGATCAAGAAATCGATCACGCCGGATGCCCTGATCAGCTTCGAGGACGGCAAGGCCTACAAGACCCTGCGTCGTCACCTTACGATCCGCGGGCTTACGCCCGAAGCGTACCGGGCAAAATGGGGGCTGCCCTCGGATTATCCGATGACTGCTGCCAGCTATTCTGCGGCCCGTTCGGAACTGGCTCGCTCGCTTGGGCTCGGTCAGCTGCGGAAAGGCCCGGGGAAACAGCCAGAGGAAAAAGCCGATCAGCCTGACGAGACGATTTCGCAGGATCACGTCGAGGCGAAGCCGAAGCGGGTTGGACGTCCGCGCAAGGCCGCTGCCGCGTGATGCGGATCAGGGCGGAAGGCTAACCGGCCTTCCGCCGATTTTGGGGGCAAGACCCAATCTGCTTGGTCATCTAAGAGTCGCTGCGACCCAACCCAGCCGTCACGGCTGCTCTGTGTTCCCCTCCGACATCAGACGGCTCGGCCAGCCCACACGAACCAGCAGGTCATCAGGTCCGTTCAGGGCAATCTCATACATGCCCCACGGCTTATGCTCGGGCTCGCGTGACGGCCCGAGGATCGCGTCCGCCATGATCGCGGCCCAGGCCGCGCCCCTCGGCGTGTAGATGTAGACGCCGAACGGGTTCCGGCCCGGCACAACCCACCCCTCCACCGCATCGGTGAGATGGATGCGCAGGCCTGCATCGTCGGACAGCATGCGATACCCGTCGTAGTTCTGATTGGAGGGGCATGTGAACCCGAGTTGGCCCCATCAAGATTCGGCGAGATCAAAATCGTTCCACGGAATCACCGCGACGACGGCGGGTATTGGCGTTTGGTTCATGGCTCAGCTTTCGATCGCGAGTGTCCGTCCACCCACTATACCGCTCGAAAGTCGACCGTCGCCGAACCCAGCTCAGCCGCCCATCGCACGGTCAAGCTGATGGGGTTTTGACCCGAACGATCCTGCGTTGCAGCCCCCCAATCCGGCAGCATGTTGTCAGGGAACGAAACCGGGCAGGTCGGGCTTTGCGATCTTGGGAAGGCAGCGTCGCCTCGCGATGTTGCCCCCGACTGCTACGCCTCGCGACGGCTTTGCCGTAGCTCTGTTAGGACTCGCATCGCCGGCGCAAGTCGGCGTGAGACCGAAGCATTCGCGACGTCGTGCCCTCGAACCGGCGGTGTTCTGAACAGAAGGCTCTTGGTGATTGTTCCGAGTGGGATTGGACACGACATGACGTTGCGAATCACGCTCGTACTCGCCTGCCTGCTCGGTTTCACATTTACCGCGCAAGCGAACGACAAAATCATACTGAGCGAAGGCAATTGGGATCTCAGAAAGTCTGAGGACCGATCCGATGCACCTCAAGCATGCGTCTTGAGGCCAAAGACACCCTCGCGCATTCAAGTTATCCGCGATCGGATCGATGTGACCGGGATGCCGAAAAATTCCGTGTTCAATTATCAGTACAGGATCGATGACGGGCCGGCATCGACGCCGGTCTTACCATCGGAAGCTATGCAAACATCAGGCAGGATCACTATCGGGGGCGATGCTTTTCAAGCCATTCTCGGAGGTCAGCGATTTAGGATCCGGATACTGGACCGATGGCATGAAGCCATCACGGAAGATGTGGACCTTACGGGCTTGAAAGAAGTCTACGCACAGATGACGGACCGATGTAAATAGCCCCTCGCTCCGCTCTGCCGCAGGCGGATCGGATGTTAGATGCGGCCCGGCCCGATGACACCCAAAGCACGATTACGCTCTATGCGTCTGATAAAATCTCGGGTTCGCATGCGGGGTGAAAGCTGATTGCCTACCTCAGCATCGTGGTGCTGCCTGCATCACGAACGGTTGGACCAGCACGCGCCGACCAGTGAGGTCGTGGACGCTGACGCTCCATTCGGACCAGTCCTCCTGACCGTCCAGTTCATCCATGACGCTGGCCGCGACTTCGATCGCCCGGCGGGTGAGACGCTCGGGACGCCGAACGTCCCTGCCAATCGCATCAAGGACGAACGCGTAGCCGTTGGTGGCGTGGAAGCGGTAACGGGCCATCCGAAGCAAATCCCCCCAGTTGCAGCCTCTGAGAACGCGCGAGTTCGCGTTATGTTCTTTATGTGAATATCCGGTGGAAAAGGGCAAGACCATGTGCGTTTGGCCAGGAGGTTGCGCCCAGTTCGCAGAGGCCGCCTGGGTGGGGACAGGGCTTTGCCGGAGCAAGATCGCGATCGACAAAACAATGGGGCGCGAGATCGCGCTCGAGCGAATGGGTTTGCGACCTTCGGACGGGGCACGGTATTGTCCGCGACCGCGCCGAGATTGTCCTATGGGGGCGAAATTGCCTGTCCATCGCTTGTCGCGACGGTTCGACCGATGACTGCCCAGAGCGGGTCACTCCGACCGCCTTCCGGCACCACGCCGTAGGCCGCGACCGCAGTAAACCCGGCGTGGCGCAGGTAGAGTTCGGTCAGCCGCGCTTGGTCATCTCCGCCCAGGGAGCGCCAGATGGCCACCGCTTTGGTTGGAAAACACCGGTTCGAGAATGAGATGATCACGGGGGCGTCCGGCACCAGCACGCGCGCGACCTCGCGAAGTACGCCAACCGGGTCCTGCAGGTACTGGACCCCGACGCAGATCATAGCAGCGTCAATGCTCGCGCTCTCGAGGGGCAGGATCGGATCGGCATTCAGATCCTGCACAAAACGCTGCGTCAGGCGCGGGTTGGCGGCAAGCTCCCGGTCGTTCAGGCCATGGCCGATCACGGCGTCGTAGGCGACCTCTTTAGGCAGGTGGCTGACCCAGCTCGACATGAGGTCGAGAATGCGCCCCCCTGGCGGCAGGTGCGTGCGGTAGAGGTCGGTGACGGCGTCAACGGCTGCGTCGTCGATATGGGTGACGAAGCGCGGCTGGGCGTAAAACAGGGCGTCCGGCGTTTGATCCTGTTTGGCGAACGCTTCAGGGAGCAGTCTCGGAAGATCGCTCATCAAGTTCCCCGATCCCGTGCCAGCCGCATGGCAGAAAAACTGCTGCGCCGCATGCCCTGGATATCTTGGTCATGATCGGGTCGGCAGCAACTCTGTCCACGCGGGAGCGGCATCTCATCGCGGCAGGGCGGACTCGGATTATCGCGTCCGTCCAGACGTTGCAGAACCGTCACAGAAGCCGATTCACTCTGCGGAGCCCCTTGTGATCGGCAGCGCTTGAACGTAGCGGAGAGAACGAAAAGACCAACGACTACAGTAGTTTAGATCTTTTAAAAACTACGTTTTCCGATCCTGGAAGGCGTATCTCGTTGCGGGCATTGCAGAGCCATTCTCATGAAGCCGATCCCGTTCGTTCTGCCTGATCGTCCTCGCCATGCCATCGTCCTCGCCGCACTGGCGGGCGTATCCCTCGTGAGTCTCGTCGCCGGTGCGGCAGCCCAAGAAGCGACCTCGCCGCGGCGCGGCGTGTCCAATCCTCCCGCCGAGGCAACGGTCCAACTCCAGGAATTGAACGTTCAGGGGACGGGGCGCGGGGTCGGCAATGGTCGGGATGGGGGCGCGGCGGTCCGCGCCATCGAAAGCCCGACCGGGCCGGTCTCTGGCTATGTCGCGACGCGGTCAGCGACCGCCACGAAGACCAACACGCCGCTGATCGAAACGCCGCAGTCCATCAGCGTGGTCGGGCGGGAGCAGATCGACGCGCAGAAGGCGCAAACCCTGACGCAGGCGACGCAGTACGTCCCCGGCCTCTTTTCCGGAACGTTCGGCGCTGATTCGCGCATCGACTATTTCAACCTGCGTGGCTTCGTCGCCAGCGATTACGGCCTTTACCGCGACGGCCTGCAGCTCCTGAACTACGGCTTCGGCTACTTCAAGGTCGACACGTTCGGACTGGAGCGCATCGAAGTGCTCCGTGGACCTGCGGCCGTGCTCTTCGGCGCAGGCACGCCCGGCGGTCTCATCAATCAGGTTTCCAAGCGCCCAACCGTCGATCCGCTCCGCTATGTCGAGGTCGGCGGCGGCTCCTTTGGCCAAGGTTATGCTGCCTTCGATCTCAGTGGTCCCGCAGACGATTCCGGCCATTGGTTTTATCGCCTGACCGGCATCGGCCATACGGGCGGAACGCAGGTCGATGGCGCTCCAGACGATCGCGTCTACATCGCACCGGCCTTCACCTATAAGCCGGATGGGGCCACGAAATTCACGTTCCTGTCGAGCTACCAGCACGACAACACGGCGGTGACCTCGAACTTCCTGCCTTACTCCGGCACGGTCCGGCCGAACCTCAGCGGCCTACGTATCCCCCGATCTCTGAATGTCGGCGACATCGGTCTCAACACCTTCCGGCGCGACCAAGCCTTCGCCGGCTATGAGTTCGAGCATGCTTTTGACGAGACCTGGACCATCCGTCAGAACTTGCGGTACTCGTTCCTCCAAAGCTTCCAGAATTCCTATATCGGCCAGATCGGCTACAGCGATCCGGCGACGGAAACGCGCTTGGCGCGCTACCAATTCCGTGACAGCGCGCGGGTCGGCCTGTTCCAAGTCGACAATCAGGCCGAAGCCCGTTTCTCGGACGGCTTCTTCCGTCATGACCTGCTGATGGGACTCGACTACAAGAACTATCAGCTTCACGACAACCAGGCCTCGACGTTCCCAGGCCCCGACATCAGTATTCGATTCCCTGTTTATGGACAGCGGGTCGCGAGCCCGCTCCCGTACCTGATCAATGCCGATACCTTCGAGCAGACGGGTCTCTATGCCCAGGACCAGATCAAGCTCACCGATCGGCTCACACTGGTTGTCGGCGGCCGTGGGGATTTTGCGAATAATCTCGTTCGCGACCGGCTCAATTCTGCGAACACCAATGGTCGTAGCGATAGCGCCTTCACCTATCGGACGGCACTGATCTACAACTACGATTTCGGGCTTGCGCCTTACATCAGCTACTCGACATCCTTCCAGCCGCAGATCGGCTCGGACGCCAACAACATCGCCTTCAAACCTGAGACCGGCAATCAGATTGAGGGCGGCGTCAAGTTCGAGCCGCCCGGCGCGGGCTACTTCCTGACCCTCGCGGGCTTCGATATTCACCGCTCTAACGTGCTGACCCCGGTCCCGGGAACATTCTTCCAGTCCCAGATCGGCCAAGTCCGCTCGACCGGCTTCGAAGCGCAGTTCACCGCCTCCCTTGCCGAGGGCCTCAACGCGGTCGCGGCCTTCACGGTCTTCGGTCTGACCGTCGAGCGGAGCGCGGACACGGCCACCATCGGCAAGGTTCCTGTCGCCACGCCGGACAATTTCGCTTCGCTGTTCCTCGACTACACCATTCCCACCGGAGACTTTCGCGGTTTCGGGTTTGGCGGCGGCGTGCGCTATTTTGGGCGATCCTACGCTGACACGCTCAATACGTTCCGGGTGCCGGACTACGTGCTGTTCGACGCCCAGGTGCACTACAATTGGGAGAACTGGCGTCTGGCCGTCAACGCCACCAACATCGGTGATCGCCGCTTTGTCTCGTCCTGCAACGCCGTCAATTCGTGCTTCTACGGAGATGCCCGCCGGGTGATTGCAAGTCTCGCCTACAAGTGGTGAGCCTGGGCCTTCAGTCTTCTGTCTCACCGGTGACCCGATCGGTTCGCCCTGAGAGCCATTTTCGATTGGTTTGTCGCCAGCCCTGATCGATCTTCCGGCCGTGCCGCGCCGGCCGGGAGAGACTGATCGCGATGGGGTCGAGGGCTCGTGCTTCCCGCGTCCATCCCGCTTCAGCCAGGGCCAGAAGCATCGGCGTCCAAAAAGGTCGATGTCTCCAACGCCGAAAGGTCTGGTAGACCGTGCTCTGTGACCCGTATGCCTTTGGGCAATCCGGCCACCGACAATCATTCAGGAGAACGTACAGGATGCCCGACAGGGTTCTGCGCTCGTCAGAGCGGACGGAGCTTGTACTCGGGATGAATGACTCGAACACCGCCCACTGATCGTCGGAGATCCAATACAAACCCTCCTCGGTCATGGGGGTCCTCGTGTGGACAGATCGAGATACGGCCTACCGGACCCGCTTCGTTCGTGTTGTCGATAGGCCGTCGGTCACCACGCATCAAGAACTTCGCTCTCCAAGTCAGGCGGCCGCCGAGGCTTCACGCACCTTGATCGTCGATCGATCGACTTGCTCGGCCGCCCGTGCAATGGCCTCCATGCTGCCGGCGAGGCTGCCGGCACCGCGTGAGGCCGTCTGCATCGACGCCGACATCTCATGGGTCACCGCCGATTGCTCCTCGACCGCTGCGGCGATCGCCGTCGCGACCTGGTCGAGTGTGCGGATCGTGCCTTGGATCGCGCCGATGGCGTCCACGGCCTGCTGCGTCGCACCCTGAGTCGCTCCGATCTGCTGCCGGATCTGCTCTGTGGCCTTGGTCGTCTGCTCCGCGAGTTGCTTCACTTCCTGCGCGACGACGGCAAAGCCCCGTCCGGCTTCGCCGGCACGCGCCGCCTCGATGGTGGCGTTCAAGGCAAGCAGATTGGTCTGGCTCGCGATCGCCTGGATCAGTGCCACCACCTCGCCGATGCGCATGGCCTGCTCACTCAAGCCCGAGACGATTGCACCGGTCTCTTGCGCCTGCTGAACGGCTTGGCCGGCGATCTGCGAAGCGTGCTGCACCTGCTGACTGATTTCGGACACGGACGCGGAGAGTTCCTCCGCGCCCGAAGCGACGGCATGGATATCACCCGAGACCTGATTCACCGTTCCGGACGCGGCCACGGTCTGCTGGGTCACGCCGTGAACGGCATCGCTGATCGCGTTGAGGTCGATGCTGATGGCCCGAGCTTTTTCGGCCCGCTGCCTGCGTTCATGCACCTGCGCCGTCACGTCGGTCGCGAACTTCACCACCTTGACCAGCCGGCCATCGTCGTCCCGGATCGGGTTGTAGGTGGCTTGGATGAAGATCTCGCGTCCGCCCTTGCCGATGCGGCAATACTCTCCGGCCTGATATTCGCCCCGGCCGAGGGCCTGCCAGAACGCTTGGTAGGCGGGTGTGGCCCGTTCCTCAGCGCGGACAAACAGGCTGTGTTTCTGGCCCTGGATCTCGCTCAGTTCGTAGCCGAGGGCGGCGAGGAAGTTGCCGTTGGCATCGAGGATGGTGCCGTCGGGGGAGAAGGCGATCACGGCCTGCGAACGGTGCAAGGCGGCGACTTGGCCATTGGTGTCGATGCTGCGCGCCTTCTGCGCCGTGATGTCGGAGGCGAAGACGACGATCCGGGCGGGTCTACCGGTTCGTCCCAGCACGGGGTTGTATGAAGCCAGGATCCAGATCTCGCGACCGTCCTTCGTGAGGCGCTTGAATTCGCGCGTCTGCGGCTTGCCAATCCGAAGCTCCGTCCAGAAAGCTTGATGCTCAGCGCTATCGCGCTCGACGGCCGGTGTCAGAACGCTGTGGGGTTTCCCAATTAGCTCCTCGCGGCTGTAGCCGACGAGGGACAGGAAGTTGCCGTTGGCGTTCCGGATGGTTCCGTCGAGATCGAGATCGAGGCAACCCCGCGAGCGGTTGATGGCATCCGTGAGAGCGCGAAGCCCAGACCGAAACAGAGACATGGGCTTTCCCGGCGCGCGCTGACAACGACCTCGAAGATCGGAGCATCTCACCGGCACAGCCTGAAACAAACGTTAAGCCGACGTCCTTCGACCGGCGGTCAAAAATCGTCACCCCGATCATCAAGTCCGGGGCTCGCAGTCCCAATCCCATTGAGCAATCGCCAATAGAGCAGCTCTCAGCCAGGTCGGTGCTTGGACCATGCCTCTAACTTGCTCGCGTTATGCAGTTTGCGAGGGCTTGCGGTCGGCGCATCACAAATTCGACAACGTGCGCCCACGGGCCCCCTCGATGACCTCGTGTGCGGGAACAGTGATCCAGATGTCGCCGGGAATGTCTGTCTTCGTTTCCAGCCAGTCCCCGACGAGCCGGTAGCCCAGCGTGTAGCCGAGCCAGCGGGGATACCGGCCGCCGACACCAAAGAACCATGCGCCGTGGTCGTGGCCATTGCCCATGAGGGTGGCGTTATCGGGAAGGTTGGCCTTCAATACCTCATCGCTGACGGCGCATTCCCACGGCTCGGGCGGCGAGCCGAACAGGCGGTGCACGAACTGCCCCGCCAACCCCTCGCTGACGAGGGCCTCGCCAAGTGTCCAGCCGTAGCCAGGACCGGCCATGCGCATGCAGTGGTGGACCTCATGTGCAACCGTCCGGCGCAGGTCCCCGTCGCGGAGTGATCGCTCGAAGTTGGGGTTGTCGGGATCGAGGGTGAGCGAGAACAGGCTTTCGCGCATGGCTTGCCCCGTCGTACCGGTCTCCGGGATTACTGCGCCGGGTAAGAGCGCCTAACAGAACGGCACTGAGCGTGGTTTTCAGCGTTGGTTTGGCATGGCCAGACTGGCCTGCTGCCGGTTTGGTGGACACCGTGCTAAGCTAATTGGGCCCGGTTTTCGAACTCGACAGGGCTGAGATAGCCCAAAGTCGAGTGCCGCCGCGCCGGGTTGTAGAAGCGTTCGATGTAGTCGAACACGTCCGCACGGGCCTCGTCCCGCGTGCGGTAGGTCCGCCGCGCTGTGCGCTCGGTCTTCAACGACGAGAAGAAGCTCTCCATCGCCGCGTTGTCCCACACGTTGCCCGACCGGCTCATCGAGCAGGTCACGCCGTGTTCAGTCATCAGACGCTGGAAGGCTTCACTCGTGTATTGCGAGCCCTGATCCGAGTGATGCAGCAAAGCATCCGGCTTGCCCCTGCGCCAGATCGCCATGACGAGTGCATCCGTGACGAGTTGAGCCGTCATGCTGGCCTGCATCGACCAACCCACGACACGGCGTGAGAACAGGTCGATGACGGCAGCGACGTAAAGCCAGCCCTCGGCCGTCCAGATATACGTGAAGTCGGCGATCCACTTCCGGTTGGGGGCGTCAGCCGCGAACCGCCGCTCCAAGAGATTGGGCAAGGCAGCAGCCCGCTCACCTTCGTCCTTCGGCAGCCCACGTCGGCGCGGTCGCGCTCGCAAGGCGTTCTCGCGCATGATCCGCTCGATGCGGTGCAGCCCGCACGAGACCCCCTCGGCCAGCACGTCGCGCCAGACGCGCCTCGCGCCGTAGGTGCGATCACTGGCCACGAAGCTCGCGTGGGCCTTGCCCAGGATCGCTTCGTCGTCCCGCGCATGTTGGCTGGGCTGCCGGGTCAGCCAAGCGTGGAAGCCGGAGCGCGACACGCCCAGCGCTGCGCACATCCACGCGACCGGCCAGACAGCGCGATGCTTTGCGATGAAAGCGAACTTCATATCGCGTCCCTCGCAAAGTAGGCGGCGGCCTTTTTTAGGATGTCACGCTCCGCCTTCAGACGAGCGACCTCCTTGCGTAGGCGATCGATCTCGATCTGCTCGGGCTTCATCTGGCCCTGACCAGGGAAGGCATAATGTGGATCGACCGCCGCCTGCTTCACCCACCGGTGCAGCATCGTCTCGTGAACATCGAGATCGCGCGCGGCCTGAGCAACACTGACGCCACGTTCCCGAACCAGTCGAACTGCCTCGACCTTGAACTCACGTCCAAACTTGCGACGCTGCATGGAGCACCTCGGGCTTCACCATCACACCTAAACCGGGTGTCCGTGAAACCGGCAGCAGGCCAGACCATGCTCTGGCTTGCATGACTTTGCAGAAACGCCCTACTGCGAACTGGCCGACCTTGATGGTGCCGACTACGATCAGGGCGGCCTGTGGACGCGAGGGCTTCTCATCCGCCGCAGCCTCAGCGATGGCGAGCGAGCGTACTTCACGACGCGGGGCCCGGCCGGCACGTCGGTCGCGACCCTGGCGGCAGTCGAGGGCCGGCGTTGGGCGATCGAGGACGCGTTCGAGACGGCCAAGTCCGAACTCGGGCTCGCCCACAACGAGACCCGCTCCTGGCACAGCTGGCATCGGCACGTCAGCTTGGTGATGATGGCCTTCGCTCTGCTGATGGTGATCCGCCATCACGCCAATGCGCCGCCCCCAAAAAGACGGGCGCGGCCGAGACCGCCCGCGCGATGATCCGCTGGTCGGTCCAGGAGATCCGCCGCATCGCGGTGCGGCTGGCGCAGCGGCGCATCCAGCCCGCCCACGTCATCGCGTGGTCGCTGTGGCGGCGGGCGCATCAGGCCGCCGCCCGCCGAGCGCATCTCAAACGCCGTGTCTCAGACCCCAAACGGCGGCGACGAGCCCCGAAGCCCGGGAAAACCAGCCGACAGACACCACGCACAAAAACGCAACTGTAATGCTAGCCGGCCGTCGATCCAGAGGAAGCGCTTGAGGTTGTAGGCGAGGTTGGCGAGCCCGATCTTGGTCCGGGCTCGGGCCATACCGATGCTGCGCACGAACAGGCCGAAGCGGTGAACCGCACCGGGATTTCCGGAGGCGATTTGGTTTGGATCATGCGGCCAAGGCTTGCGCCTCGGTTTGGGCATGGTAGCGCGCTTCGGCTTCAGCGGGAGAGATATTCCCGATGGGTTCAAGCAGGCGACGGGTGTTGAACCAGTCGACCCATTCGAGGGTGGCAAACTCTACGGCCTCGAACGACCGCCACGGGCCGCGTCGGTGGATCACCTCGGTCTTAAATAGGCCGATGATCGTCTCGGCGAGAGCATTATCGTACGGGTCGCCGACGCTGCCGATGGAGGGTTCGATACCCGCCTCGGCGAGACGCTCGGTGTAGCGGATGCTGACGTATTGCGAGCCGCGGTCGGCGTGGCAAACGAGACCGTCGCCTGCGAAGGGGCGGCGCTCGTGCAGGGCCTGCTCCAGGGCATCGAGGACGAAGTCCGCCCGCGCCGAACGCGACACGCGCCAGCCCGCGATCGGGCGAGCGAAGACATCGACCACGAAGGCCGCGTAGACGAAGCCGCTCCAGGTCGCGACGTAGGTGAAGTCGGCGACCCACAGCTTGTTCGGGTGGGCGGCCTCGAACTGCCGGTTGGGTCGAGTGGGCACGCCGCTGCCGGATCAGGGATCGTCGTCCAGACTGTCTTGCCTCGCACGACGCCTTGCAGAGCCATCGCTCGCATCAGCCGCGCGACGGTGCAACGAGCCGCCGTGATCCCCTCACGGTCGAGCTGCCGCCAGATCTTGCGCACGCCGTAGACGCAGAAGTTCGCCTCGTACACGCGCTGGATCTCGGCCATCAGCACCGCATCCCGCTTGGCTCGGGCCGGCAGCCTGCCGGGATCGACCCGCCGCGCGGCATGGGCGCGATACGTCGACGGGGCGATCGGCAGCACGCGGCAGATCGGCTCGACCCCGTAGGCCCCACGATGGTCGTCGATAAAGGCGATCATCGCTTGAACGGGCGGTCGAGCTCCGCCTGGGCAAAATACGCGCTCGCCTTGCGCAGGATCTCGTTGGCTTGTCGCAGTTCGCGGTTCTCGCGCTCCAGTGCCTTGATCCGCTCGCGCTCGTCCGTCGTCGGGCCGGCTCGCTGGCCCTGGTCCCGCTCGGTTTGGCGTACCCAATTCCGCAGCGTCTCACCCGAGCAGCCGATCTTGGCGGCAATCGAGCGGATCGCACCGTATTGATAGTCGTGCTCGCCCTGGTGCTCCAGCACCATCCGCACAGCGCGTTCACGGACCTCAGGGGAAAAGATCGGGCTTCGCTGCGGCATGGCTCCATCCTCGCAAGAGTTGGGGCCTCCGGAAAACCCGGTGCGGTTCAGTCGCAGCTCGGGAAAGCCGGTCGAAGTTCCAGCCGACGATCATCGCGGTGCGGATCCGCATCGGGATGCCGAGCCGCGCCCCCGATGTGCCCGGACGAGGCCCGTCCGACCTTTTCCCGCACGATGCGGGAGATCCGCAAGAACGGGCGAGGATCGGGTGAAGGCATCGCCGACGGTCGCCAGCCGCGTTAACAACCGTCAGGCCGTCGGGCTGTTTTAGGTCAAGC
>Ga0182226_1000041_pt1 | contig 22554 bp, 24 predicted proteins | sample G6R1MG_27_FD_129658 | JGI IMG/M metagenome (GOLD analysis project Ga0182226, IMG submission 129658) | Miscanthus phyllosphere microbial communities from Michigan, USA - G6R1_MAIN_07NOV2016_LD1 MG | ecosystem: Host-associated > Plants > Phyllosphere > Phylloplane/Leaf | place: USA: Michigan...
GCCTTCCGGCTACCCATGGCCGCGACCATGCAGGAGCCTGTCATTTGGCTCGGTCCAAAAAAATATCGGTCAGGTCAGGATGGCAAAGGGAATATGCATGCCATCCACGGTGGGGATGGCCGTTCAGGCGATCATCGGCCCCAGGGAATCCGCCGCCGTCCACGCCAAAATGAGCAAGAGCCACCAAGCCGGGGCAATCCCAGACTAAGAGTGGGCCGCCTACTGCTTCACGTCAGAGACGCCTATACGCGTCATCGCGCGCCACAGGATCTGACCAGGGGCCCGCCGCTCGCTGCAGCTTCTTCGCGATGGCGACCAAGGAGAGGCTCAACACGATACTGACGCTGACGAGATAGAAGCCGTCGGCATAGGCCATGACGCAGGCCCCGCGGCAGACCTGGACCGCCAGCATGCCGCGGGCGGCTCCCTTACCGGCTGCCGCGTCGGCGAAGTGCTGGGTGCAGGCCGGCAGCCAGGGCAGTAATCCGATCCTAGGTGCGCGTGACGTTCACCGTGATCGCCTCGGCCAGCACCGAGAAGTGCATTTGCTCGCTCCGGTCGATCATCGTCGACAGCATCGCGATGCTAATCAAGCCGCCGCGGTTTCGCATCGTGTTCGACAGGCCTGAAGCGTCGGTGGTCTTTTTCGGGCTCAGGCCGACGGTTGAGTGCTGCGAAAGCGTGATCGTGAACAACGGCTGGCCGATGACGCGCAGGAGCTGCGGTAGGATCAGCTGATCGGCCCCGACGTCGTAGGGCAAGCTGACTTCGATCCAGCAGCTCGTGATGAAGACAGCGTGCCCGTGACGACGAGTAGCCTCGCGTCAATAATCGGCATCAGCAGGAGTATCATCGTAAATAGGACGATTTGTGGGAGTCCGGATTACATGACCACGTAGCCGATCTGATCGGGGTTGTAGCCCAGGATCTGCACGCGGTAGACTAGATTTATAAAGACCGACCCAACGCTGGCTGGCGGCTATCCAGCTCCTCAGTGTTAGGACGCTTTTGTCGATACGGGGAAGCAGACTCCCAAAACATACAACGGTTTGCTACCGTCCACAGCCGATCATGGTGTGCCTCGTTCCGTGGTGTGCCCTTATGCGAACGGCTGGTCGCAACCAGAAGCGTACGCTTGCAGGATGTTGTGACGGTCCGAGGAGCGACCGGACTAAATCAAATGGGGTGTGCGAGGTTAGCATTTCAGAGCTGCGACCTACACACAACGCGCGTAATGCAATCAAGGGAGCGTCTGCAGCCGCTTGAGATGATAGTAATCATCAATACGTTGATCGGAGTTCAAAATCTGTGGCCACCGGCCCCGGCGGCGCCTACTGTCTGCACCTCCACCCAAACCCCAGAACTCAAAACCCTTGTCCCCAGCCCGCCCCCACCTCAGATGGGTCAGTTCGCCCTGCCGCCCCCTCGAGGCCTATGGACATCGAAGCCCTGCGCAGCTCGACCCTCGCCTTCGTCGAGGCGCACAAGGTCTGGACCCCGCTGATCGCCGGGGGGCTCGCCTTCTGCGAGTCGATCGCGATCCTGTCGCTGTTCGTGCCGGCCACCGTGATCCTGATCGGCATCGGCGCCCTGGTCGGGGGGGCCGACATCCCGCTCTGGCCGGTGATCGGCGCAGCCGCGCTCGGCGCCGCCCTGGGGGATTGGCTCTCCTACGAGGTCGGGCGCTGGGTCGGGCCGGGCGCCCGCACCAAGTGGCCGCTGCGGCGCTATCCCGACCTCGTCGCCAAGGCGGAACGCTTCATCGGCCGCTGGGGCATCGCCGCGGTGGCGCTGGGGCGCTTCTTCGGGCCGGCCCGGGCCCTGGTGCCGCTGCTCGCCGGCACCCTCGGCCTGGCGCGGCTGCCGTTCCAGCTGGCCAACGTCGCCTCGGCCCTGGTCTGGGCCTTCGTGCTGCTCGCCCCCGGGGCCGGGCTGTTCACCTGGCTCGACCGATGATCCGCAAGGCCCGCTGATGCGCCGCTTCCCCCCGGAGCGCATCGTCTGCCTCACCGAGGAGACCGTCGAGACCCTGTACCTTCTGGGCGAGGAGGAAAGGATCGTCGGCGTCTCGGGCTACGCGGTGCGCCCGCCCCGGGTCCGCCGGGAGAAGCCCCGGGTTTCGGCCTTCACCAGCGCCGACCTCCCCAAGATCCTGGCGCTGGCGCCGGACCTCGTCCTGGCGTTTTCCGACCTCCAGGCCGACATCGTCGCCGACCTGGCCCGCGCGGGTATCGCCGTCCACCTGTTCAACCAGAGGGATGTTGCGGGCTGCCTGGCGATGATTCGCACCCTGGGGGCCCTGGTCGGGGTTCCGGAGCGGGCCGCGGCGCTCGCCCAATCCTTCGCCGAGTCCCTACAAAGGGCTGACGAGCGCGCGAAGGGAACGCCCCGCCTGCGCGTGTACTTCGAAGAGTGGGACGCGCCGATGATCTCCGGAATCGGTTGGGTCTCCGAATTGATCGGCTATGCCGGGGGGCAGGACGTCTTCCCCGAGCTCAGTCGGCAGCCTGCCGCGAAGGACCGGATCGTCACCGCCGACCAAGTGATCGCCGCCGCCCCCGACGTGATCCTGGCCTCCTGGTGCGGCAAGAAGGTCAACATCGATCGCATCCGCGCCCGCCCCGGCTGGGACGCGATCCCGGCGGTGCGAGACGGCCGGATCCACGAGATCAAAGCCCCGCTGATCCTCCAGCCGGGGCCGGCCGCGCTCACCGACGGCTTTGCCGCGATCCAGGTTTTTTTGGGACTAAGCCCTTAATCGAGGATAGTTCTTTCCGGCACGATCCGGGAGTGATGCCGCGCCGCAGGTGACGGGAGCGGCGCGATTCGACAGGATGTCCCGAATCGACACAGGCACATCCCGATACCGCATGTCCGCTTCCCTCGGCCTCCCCGCCCTCCCGGCGGGCACCCTGATCCTGCCCCCCGATGGACGGCAATCGCCCACCGCCCTGCGGATCCAGCGCGGCGTGCGCCGCCTCTTCTCCGAGATGGGCTGCGTCTCCCTTCCGGAATTCTCCTTGGTCAACGGCCGCCGCGCCGACGTCATCGCTCTGTGCGGCGCCGGACGCCTCACCATCGTGGAGATCAAGTCGAGCGTCGCGGATTTCCGCGCGGACCGAAAGTGGCCTGATTACAAGGACTTCTGCGACCGGTTCTTCTTCGCGATTCCCGAGGACGTGCCCGAATCCCTGATCCCGGAGGAGTGCGGCCTGATCGTCGCCGACGGCTACGGCGCCGGCATCCTGCGGGACGCCCCCGAGCACCCGCTCAGCGGCCCCCGCCGCAAGGCCGTCACCCTCCGCTTCGCCCACAGCGCCGCCCGCATCCTCCACGCCCTGGCCGATCCCGGCGCGGTGCGGGAAGGAGCGCTTTAACAAGGTATTCTAAGGGGTTATGCCATTGGGCGGGGTTCTGGGGCGGAGCCCCGATGCAGCAAGGCTCCGCCCTGCATCCGCCAAAAGTCCCGGACTTTTTGAAGCCCTGACGTTTTCGTGAAGACTGCGCTATGGCCGGGTGATGACGCCCGTTGCCCTGTTCGAATTGATCCTCACGCTCCTCGGGGCGGCCCTGTTGCTGTCTTTGATGGCCGGGCGGCTCGGATTTCCCCCGGCCGCCGCCCTGGTGCTCGGCGGCATGGCGCTGGCGGTGGCGCCGGGCCTGCCGGCCTTCGATCTCGATCCGGACCTGATCATGGTCCTGTTCCTGCCGCCGCTGCTGCTCGAATCCGCCTATTTCACCGTCTGGCGCGATTTCCGAGCGAGCCTCGGCCCGATCCTGTCGCTGTCGCTGGGCGCCGTGCTGTTCACCACCCTGGTGGTCGGGCTCGTCGCCCACGCGGTGGTGTCGGCCCTGCCCTGGGCCGCCTGCTTCGCGCTCGGCGCCATCGTGTCGCCACCGGACGCCGTCGCCGCCAAGGCGGTGTTGGCCCGGGTCGCCCTGCCCCGCCGGATGGTGACGGTCCTGGAGGGCGAGAGCCTCGTCAACGACGCGTCGGGCCTCGTGCTCTACCGCTTCGCCGTGGCGGCGGCGCTGACCGGCAGCTTCAGCGCATGGGCGGCGGCGGGCAGCTTCGCCTGGCTGGCGGTGGCGGGCGTCGCGGTGGGGCTCGCCTGCGGTCTCGCGGTGAATGCGCTGGTACGGCGCCTGCACGACGCCAACGCCGTGACGGTGCTGAGCTTTCTTGCCTCCTACACGGCCTATCTCGCGGCCGAGGAAATCCACGCCTCCGGGGTGCTCGCCGTGGTCGCCTGCGGCCTGATGATGGGTGGGCAAGAGCACGAGACCTTCGACGCCCATGTCCGGCGCCACGCCGTGGCGGTGTGGGAATTCGTGGTCTTCGTGCTGGAAGCCCTGGTCTTCGTGCTGATCGGGCTGGCCCTGCGCGGCGTGCTCGCCCGGACCGGGGGCGATCTCGGGCCGCTCGTCACGGGTCTGCCCCTGGCGGTCACCGTCACGGCGGCCTGCGTGGTCGCCCGGCTGCTCTGGGTCTTCCCGGCCGTCTACCTGCGATGGACCTTGTCGGCCCGGGTGCGCGCCCAGGAACCCCGCCCGGACCCGCGGGTGCCGCTGATCATCGGTTGGGCCGGCATGCGCGGGGTGGTGACGCTCGCCGCCGCTCTGGCGCTGCCGGTGGATTTTCCGGGTCGCGACGCGATCCTGGTGGCGGCCTTCGCGGTGATCCTGTTCACCGTTTTGATCCAGGGTACGACGCTCGGTCCGCTAATCCGGACGCTGCGCCTCGACCCGAACCAGAGCCTGCCGGATTGCCATCTCGACGCCGCGATGGCCCGGGTGGTGGTGAGCGAGGCCGGGCTCGCCGCCCTGGAGCGGCTGGTGGCACCCGGATCCGGCGCGCTGCAGCATCCGCGTTTGGTGGAGGAATATCGTCGGCGGGTGCGGGCAGTATCCCGGGACCGCGACGAGCGTGGGGCGCTGGCCGCCGAGAAGACCGAGCATTTCGCCGCCGCGTTGCTGGCCGTGCGATCCGGCCGCTCGGCGCTGATCGCGCTGCACCAGGAGAACCGCATCCATAGCTCGGTGCTGCGGACGCTGGAGGGGGAGATCGACCTGGAGGAGCTCCACCTGAAGCGCCTCGCTGGTGCGCCGGCGGCCCATGGCGCGGCCTGATGAGCCGCGCCTGACGCTGCTGACCTCAGTGGGTGATGCAGGCGTCGGACGGGGTGTTGTAGCCGCTGTAGACGACCCGAACCTTGCGCAGGCAGGGCGCTGCCTCTTTGGGGGCCGCCACGGCGGAGACCTCCACGGGCTCAACTCGCAGGGTCGCCGTGATGGTCGGCTCCTCCGGGGTCGCCAGCGCGCGGCTGGCGCTCATCACGAACGGGGTGGCGGCCATGGCGGAGACGGCGATGGCGGCCAGGACGGCGAGGTTCTTGCGGCCGAAATCGTTAAGCTTGCGAGCCTGTTGCATGATCGGTGGTCCGTCCTGTTCGGCGCGCTGGCGCTGCCGAAATCCCCTGTTTGCGGCGATAACTTGGCCGCGAACTTGACGGTTCCCGCTATGCCCCGAAAACAGTCGAGCTGGCGTGCTGGCCCGCACCCACGGCGATGATGTCAGAGGATCTTGCGGTATTGGACGAAGCCCGACCGCTCGGCGATCCGGTCGTAGAGCAGCATCGCGTCGGTATTGGTCTCGTGGGTGAGCCAGTGGACGCGCGAACACCCGGCGGCCTGCGCAACGTCATAGACATGCGTGATCAGCCGGCGTCCGATTCCCGCGCCGCGGGCAACATCCGCCACGAACAGATCCTGGAGGTAGCAGTAATCGCCGATCGTCCAGGCCGAGCGATGGCGGATGTGGTGGACGAGGCCGACTGCCTCCCCGTCCCGCCAGGCTAGGGCGCCGTCCACCGGCTCGGACGGATCGTTGAGGCGGCCCCAGGTGCTCTCCGTGACCGCCTCGGCGAGGTCGACCTTGTAGAAGGCCTGGTAGCCGCGCCACAGCGGCAGCCACGCGGCCCGGTCCCCCGCGCCGATCGGGCGGATCTCGATTCTGTCCGGGCTGATGATCATGATCCGCCTCTCCCCCGCTGCGTGGGGGCAAGCTGACCATCGTCCGCCGCCTGGGCGCAAGGGGCGCCCTCGTCTTGCACCCCCCGCCGCCCGCACCTAAACCGGCCCGCCGACCCCCAGACCCGCATCGCCGAGCCTTCGCCGCCCATGTCCCACAAGAAATCGTTCCAGGGGCTGATCCTGACGCTGCAGGAATTCTGGGCGGCGCAGGGCTGCGTGATCCTCCAGCCCTACGACATGGAGGTCGGCGCCGGCACGTTCCATCCGGCGACGACGCTGCGGGCGCTGGGCCCCAAGCCCTGGAAGGCGGCCTATGTCCAGCCGTCGCGCCGGCCCAAGGACGGCCGCTACGGCGAGAACCCCAACCGGCTCCAGCACTATTACCAGTTCCAGGTGATCCTGAAGCCGAACCCGCCCAACCTGCAGGAGCTCTACCTCGCCTCGCTGGACGCGATCGGGGTCGACCTGGAGCTCCACGACATCCGCTTCGTCGAGGACGATTGGGAGAGCCCGACGCTCGGCGCCTGGGGCCTCGGCTGGGAATGCTGGTGCGACGGGATGGAGGTCAGCCAGTTCACCTACTTCCAGCAGGTGGCCGGCTTCGAATGCGCCCCCGTGGCCGGCGAGCTGACCTACGGGCTCGAGCGGCTCGCCATGTACGTCCAAGGCGTCGAGAACGTCTACGACCTCGACTTCAACGGCGCCGAGGGGCCTGACCGGATCACCTACGGCGACGTGTTCCTGCAGGCCGAGCAGGAATATTCCCGGCACAATTTCGAAGCGGCCGACACGGCGATGCTGTTCCGCCAGTTCACCGACGCGGAGGCCGCCTGCCGGTCCTATCTCGACGCCGGCGCGCCCGCCGCCGAGACCGAGCGCCACCGTATGGCGCAGCCGGCCTACGACCAGTGCATCAAGGCGAGCCATGTCTTCAACCTGCTCGACGCCCGCGGCGTGATCTCGGTCACTGAGCGCCAGAGCTACATCCTGCGGGTGCGGGAACTCGCCAAGGCTTGCGGCGCGGCGTGGCTCAAGACGGCGGCCGGCGGGGCGTGAGGCCTCAAAGCGGATAGGCGGTGCAGAAGAAGCGCCGCGGATCGCCGGGCTTCGATTGCCACACGGACCGGAACAGCGGGTTGCGGCCATCCGGGCTCTCGAGAGGTCTCTCGTAGACGAACTGGTGGCCATAGACGTCCGCGAACTCGCGGACGAGTTGGCTCGGGCGGGGATGTCGGAAGAAGGCGAAGACCAGCACGTCGCCGCCGGATTGCGTGAAGCCGCAGGCCAGCAGGACGCCGCCCTTACGATGATCGGGGTTCAGCAGATAGCCGTGGATCTTGGATTCGGCGATTGCGAGATCGGGCGTCCAGTCGTCGGGATCGTCGGCCACCGCCCTTAGGCTGCCCGTAGGGCTCCCGCGCGAACCGTGGCGTTGTCCGCCACCGGTTCGTCGAACTCGACCTCGTAGGCTTCGCCGCCGGCCCAGATGCCGACGATCGTGCCTTCCATACCGGCCGGGATCAGGTAGCCGTGGTCGGTCTGCACATCGCGCAGCACTGCGACCTCGCTCAGCTCGGCGAAGGCCGGACGGGGCGTCACGGGATCACGGGATCACGGGACTGATACAGCGTGTCGAACGACATGCCGCATCATGTGCGCGCGGTTCGCAAACGCGCAAATGCTTCCATGGGTCGTCGGCGGAGCCCCTTGAGCCTTCGCGCGTTGCAACCCCCGCCAACCGGCGCGCTCCGGCGCGTCCGCAGACGCGGGAATCCCATGATGAAACAGACCCTCCTCGCCCTCGGCGTCCTCGCCTTCGGCTTGGCCCCGGCGCTCGCGGCCGATCCCGGCCCTGAGGCCGTGGTCAAGAAGCTCTACGCCGAGCCGCGCCCGAATCACTCGGCCGTCTACACCAAGCGGCTCCAGGGCCTGTTCGACGCCGACGCCAAGCAGGCCAACGGCGCCACTGGCAGCCTCGATTTCGATTACCGCCTCAACGGCGAGCCCCTGAAGCCCGACACCGTGAAGGCCCTGACCTTCAAGGAGGCCACGGAGGGCAAGGACCAGGCGAAGGTCACGGTGGAGCGGAAGGGCGGGGACGGCTCGAAATCCATCGTCTTCGACCTCGTGCGCGAGGACGGGGCCTGGCGAGTGTCGGACGCCCACGCGATCGGCGATCGCAAGTGGCAGCTCACCACCATCCTGAAGGGCGAGGCGCAATAAATCCGGCCCCGGCCGTTCGACCCTCGACAGGCCTGCGGCGCGGCGATATGGCCGCGCCATGCCCGACCTCCTGCTCGAACTCCGCTCGGAAGAGATCCCCGCCCGCATGCAGCGGCGCGCGGCGGAGGATCTGAAGAAGCTCGTCACCGATGCGCTGGTCGAGCGCGGCTTCCTGTACGAGGGCGCCAAGGCGTTCTCGACGCCGCGCCGGCTGGCGCTGCACATCGCCGGCCTGCCCGCCCGGGGCGAGGCGGTGCGCGAGGAGCGCCGGGGCCCGCGGGTCGGCGCCCCCGAGGCCGCCATCCAGGGGTTCCTGAAGGGCGCCGGCCTGACGAGCCTGGATGAGGCCCAGAGAATCACCGACCCGAAGAAGGGCGAGTTCTACCTCGCGGTGATCGAACGGCCTGGCCGCGCGACCCTGGACGTGCTTGCCGAGCTTCTGCCCGACATCATCAAAAATTTCCCCTGGCCGAAGGCGATGCGCTGGGGCGCGGCCTCGGCCCAGCCCGGCGCCCTGCGCTGGGTACGCCCGCTGCTATCGATCGTCGCGACCTTCGGGCCGGAGACCGAGACCCCCGAAGTCGTGCCGTTCGCGGTCGGCGGCATCGCGGCCGGCACAGTAACCTACGGCCACCGGTTCCTGGCGCCGGGGCCGATCGAGGTCCGCCGGTTCGACGACTACATCCAGGCCCTGGAGCGCGCGAAGGTCATCCTCGACGCCGACCGGCGCAAGGACGTGATCCTGCACGATGCCCGCGACCTTGCCTTCGCGCGCGGCCTCGACCTCGTGGAGGACGAGGGCCTGCTGGAGGAGGTGGCCGGCCTGGTCGAATGGCCGGTGGTGCTCATGGGCTCCTTCGACGCGGCCTTCCTCGACATCCCGGCCGAGGCGATCCGGGCGACGATCCGGGCGAACCAGAAGTGCTTCGTGCTGCGCAAATCCGGCTCGGAGGATCTGGCCCCCGCCTTCATCCTGGTTTCGAACCTTTTGGCCTCGGATGGCGGCCAGGCGATCACGGCCGGCAACGAGCGGGTAGTGCGGGCGCGCCTCTCGGACGCGAAATTCTTCTGGGAAACCGACAAGGCGATCCGCCTGGAAGACCGCCTGCCTAAGCTCGACAGCATCGTCTTTCACGAAAAACTCGGCACCCAGGGCGAGCGGATCACCCGCATCGCCGCCCTGGCGAAAGAGCTGGCGCCCCTGGTTGGGGCCGACTCGGCTTTGGCCGAGCGCGCCGCCCGCCTCGCCAAAGCGGACCTCGTCACTGAAATGGTCGGCGAATTCCCGGAGCTTCAGGGCCTGATGGGCCGGAAATATGCGGCGCTCCAGGGCGAGCACGGAAGCGTCTGCGCGGCCATCGAGGAGCATTACAAGCCGGTCGGCCCCTCCGACCGGGTGCCGAGCGATCCCGTCTCGATCGCGGTAGCACTGGCCGACAAGCTCGACACGCTGGTGGGCTTTTGGGCGATCGACGAGAAGCCGACGGGGAGCAAGGACCCGTATGCGCTGCGGCGGGCGGCCTTGGGGGTGATTCGGTACGTGCTTAACGGCAAACGTTCCAACCTCGTCAAAATCCTGGACGCACATGCCGAGCTCATCGGCGATTCAATAAAGAAAGCCCATCTCGCAAATGCTGGCGACGGGGTCGCATCGTTTGGGCATGGATTTGTATCGGTTGCTTGGGATGGGCGCCAAGTCCGATCATCGAGCCTCGATCTCCTCTCCTTTTTTGCCGACCGCCTCAAAGTCTACCTGCGCGACCAGGGCGCCCGGTACGACCTGATCGACGCGGTCTTCGCGCTGCCCGGCCAGGACGACCTGCTGATGGTGGTGCGTCGGGTTGAGGCCTTGCAGGCGTTCCTAGAGACCGAGGACGGCAGGAACCTGCTCGCGGGCTACAAGCGCGCCTCGAACATCCTGCGGATCGAGGAGAAGAAGGACGGCCGCGCCTACGATGCCGCGCCCGATGCCGCGCTTGCGGCGTCCGGCGAGCCGGCCGAGCGGGCGCTCGCCGAGGCCCTGGCGGGCGCCGCCGCGACGGCATCGCGAGCCATCGCGAACGAGGACTTCGCCGGCGCGATGCGGGCGCTCTCGACCCTGCGCGTACCGGTCGACGCCTTCTTCCAGGACGTGACCGTCAACGCGCCCGCCCCGAAGCTGCGCGAGAACCGCCTGCTGCTGCTCAACGCGCTCCGCGCCGCGACCCGCGCGGTGGCGGATTTCTCGAAGATCGAGGGGTAGCTCCCCCCTCTCCCCGCACGCGGGAGGAGGCCCGCACGGACCTCGTCGTCCGTGCGGGAAGCGCAGGCGCAGCCGGAGCGGCGGTGAGGGGCGGCTCAGGAAGGGCCTCTCCGGAACCGCCCCCTCACCCTCGGCTGCCGCCTCGCTCCGGCGACGACGAGGTCGCCGGAGCCCTCTCCCCGCAGGCGGGGCGAGGGAATGCACGGCCACCGCTCCTTCACCCCTCATCCGTGATCATGCCCCGCATGATCCTCCACCTCCGGCAGGGTCAGCCCGAAATGGCTGACGAGATCCGCCACCTGCCCGGGGCTGAGCTGCCGCGGGTTGAGGTTGCGAAGGAGCAAGTAAAGCTTGGCGGTCTCCTCCAGCTCCTCGGTGGCGAAGACCGCACCCTCCAGGCTGTCGCCGGCGACCACCGGGCCGTGATTGGCCAGCAGCACCGAGCTGTATTTGCCGGCGAGCCCCCGGATCGCGTCCGCCACCGCGGGATCGCCCGGGCGGTAATACGGCACCAGCGCGGTGCCGCCGGTGCGCATCAGGTAGTAGGGTGTCAGCGGCGGCAGAACCTGGCGCGGGTCGATCTCCGGCAGCATCGAGACCGCCACCGCGTGGGTCGAGTGCAGGTGGACGATCGCCTTGGCCCCGCCCCGGCTCTCGTAGAGCGCCGTATGCAGCGGGATCTCTTTCGTCGGCTTGTCGCCGGAGATCAGCCGGCCGTCCGCGTCCAGCCGCGAGATCCGGGCCGGGTCGAGGAAGCCCAGCGACGCGTTGGTCGGCGTCACCAGCCAGCCGCCGTCGGGCAGGCGCAGCGAGATGTTGCCCGACGAGCCCGGGGTCAGGCCGCGCTCGAACAGCGAGCGGCCGTAGCGGCAGATGTCTTCACGCAGCCGGCTCTCATCGCTCATGCGGTCGCTCCCTCGATCAGCTCGAATCCGAGATCGATTCGTTTGGGACTTTCACCCAGCAGGCAGGCGGCCGCCTGCCTGCCGATTTCCAGGCGCGGGGTGCGCACCGTCGACAGGGGCTGGGGCATCGCCGCCGCGAAGTCGAGCCCGTTGAAGCCGAACAGCGCGATCCGCCCCGGTACGCTCAAGCCCGCCGACAGGCAGGCGAAATAGCCGCCGAGCGCCATGTCGTCGTTGGAGAAATACACGGCGTCGAGGTCCGGGTGGCGCGCCAGCAGCACCTCCAGCCCGGCCCGGCCGGAACCGGGCGAAGACGGCCCGGGCCGGATCTCTCTGCCGTGGAGCGACAAGCCGGCCTCGCCCAAGGCGGCCTCGAACCCGGCGAGGCGCTTGCCGGCGCGCAGGTCCACCTGCAGGTCGTGGCCGAGATAGGCGATGCGCCGGTATCCGCGTGCCACCAGGTGCCGGGCGCTCGCCGCCCCCACCGCCCGGTTGGAGAAACCGACCACGGCATCGATCCCCGCGCCGTCCGTGTCGATCATCTCGACAACGCGCACGCCCCCGGCCCTTGCCAGGGCCACCGTCGCGGGATTGTGCTCCAGCCCGGTGAGCAGCAGCGCGGCCGGGCGCCAGGACAAGAGCGCGGCGGCCAGCGCCTCCTCCCGGTCGGGATCGTAGTCGCTCACCCCGATCACGCAGCGGATACCCACGGCATCCAGGGCGCCGGTCAACCCGCGCAGCAAGTCGGGGAAGACGACGTTGGCGAGCGACGGCACGATCACCCCGGCGAGCTGCGCACTCGCCCCCGGTCCCGCGAGGCTCCCGGCGAGACGATTCGGCACGTAGCCGAGCCGGGCCACGGCCTCCGCCACCCGCTCCCGGGCGCGCTTCGAAGAGGAGCCGTGGTTGCGCAGGACCCGCGAGACCGTGCTCTCACCGACCCCCGCCTCGCGGGCGACGTCGGTGAGCGTCACGAGCCGCCCCGGCGGCTGGAATTCGTCCATCTCCCGGCCTTTTCGTGCCTCTCCCGCTCCTCCCACCCACGCCCTCATCACGAGGCGGCTTCGCCGCGCCTCAGGATGAGGGGGGTGGATAAGAGGCCGGTCTCGCGCATGGCAGCGCCTTACAGCTCGCCATAGCGTCCTGCATTATACCGCACAACCGGATTGGCAGCGCTGCCAAAAGTCGCTACAGCCCCCGCCAGCGCCGCCGGAACGAGCGGTGAAGACCATTCCTCGCCCGCCTTTCGACGCGGCGCGGACCAGGGAGAACGCCGATGTCGGTTCAAGCCGCCCCGCTGCGGGGCGCGGCCCTCGCGGACGAAAAGACCTTCGTCGACCGGACCTACGGCAAGGTGTTCTGGCGCCTCGTGCCGTTCCTGATGCTCTGCTACGTGGTGGCGTATCTCGACCGGGTGAATGTCGGCTTCGCCAAGTTGCAGATGTCCCAGGAGCTCAAGTTCTCCGAGACGGTCTACGGCCTCGGCGCGGGCATTTTCTTTCTGGGCTACTTCCTGTTCGAGGTACCGTCGAACGTGATCCTGCACCGGGTCGGCGCCCGGGTCTGGATCGCCCGGATCATGATCACCTGGGGGCTGATCTCCGGGGCGTTCCTATTCGTGAACTCGGAATGGAGCTTCTACGGGATGCGCTTCCTGCTCGGCCTGGCCGAGGCGGGCTTCTACCCGGGCGTGATCCTGTACACGACGCAGTGGTTCCCGGCCCATCGCCGGGCCAAGGTGATCGCGGTGTTCATGGCCGCGATTCCGATCTCCGGCATCTTCGGCAACCCGCTCTCCGGCTGGATCATGGACGCGTTCAACGGCGCCCAGGGCCTGTCCGGCTGGCAGTGGATGTTCCTGATCGAGGCCGTGCCGGCGGTGCTGATCGGCGTCGCGGTGTTCCTCTATCTCGACAACCGCCCCTCCGAGGCCAAGTGGCTGACCGACGCGGAGAAGCAGGTCCTCGAGCGCGACATCGCTGCCGACAACCACGGCAAGGAATCCAGCCCGCACTCCATCGCCACCGTGTTCCGCAACGGCCGCGTGTGGTTCATGAGCCTGATCTACTTCGCCTTCGTCACCGGTCAGTACGGCCTGACCTTCTGGCTGCCGACGATCGTCAAGGCGTCCGGCGTGCAGGGCAACCTCAATATCGGCTTGATCAGCGCGATCCCGTTCCTGTGCGCGGCCGTCGTGATGATCCTGCTGGGCCTCTCCGCCGACCGGATGCGCGAGCGCCGCTGGCACCTGATCATCCCGGCGCTCGTCGGCGCCGTCGGCTTCGTCGTCTCGGCGAGCGCGGGCTCGACCACGATCGCCGTGGCGGCGCTCTCGGTGGCGGCGGCCGGCGTGCTGACCTGCTCGCCCCTGTTCTGGTCCCTGCCCACCGCCTTCCTGAGCGGCGCGGGGGCGGCGGCCGGCATCGCGCTGATCAACTCGGTGGGCAACCTCGCGGGCTTCGTCAGCCCCTACGTGATCGGGGCTTTGCGCGACGCCACCGGCAGCACCGCGGCCGGCATGTACGCGCTGGCGGTCATGCTGGTGGTCGGCTCGGCCTGCGTGTTCGTCACCCCGGCCAAGATGGTCAACCGCTGAGGCGGGTATGCCTCGACGCCCTCTCCTCCCTCTTGCGGGGAGGAGCCGGAGGTGGGGGTGGTGCCGGATAGGGCTCAGCGGTCCCTTCTGAGCCACCCCCACCCCTGACCCCTCCCCGCAAGGGGGAGAGGAAAACGCGGTGTTTCAAACACGTGCAGCCGAGTCTGTAACCTTCAAAGCAGGAGCCAACCCGATGGTCACCACCCCGCAGACAGGCCGCGCCGCGGTGATCGGCCTCGGCTCCATGGGCTCCGGCATGGCGGGCTCGCTGCTGCGGGCCGGCTTCTCCGTCGCTGCCTGCGACGTGAACCCGGAGGCCGTCGCCCGTCTCCGGGATGCGGGCGGGATTGCGGCGGCCAATCCGGCCGAGGCGGCGCAGGGCGCCGACGTGGTGGTGAGCGTGGTCGTCAACGCCGCTCAGACCGAGGCGGTGCTGTTCGGCGAAAACGGCGCCGCCGCGGCGATGCCCGAGGGCGCCGTGTTCGTCTCGTCGGCGACCATGGACCCTGCCGTCGCCCGCACGCTGGCGGCCCGTCTGGAGGCCAACGGCCGGCACTATCTCGACGCCCCGATGAGCGGCGGCGCCGCCCGCGCGGCCGATGGCGGGCTGACCTTCCTGGCCTCGGGCTCGCCGGCTGCCTTCGCCAAGGCCCGGCCCGCCCTCGATGCCATGGCCGGCACGCTCTACGAGCTCGGCGACGAAGCCGGCCAAGGCGCGGCCTTCAAGATGATCAACCAGCTGCTGGCCGGGGTCCATATCGCGGCCGCCTGCGAGGCGATGAGCTTTGCCGCCAAGCAGGGCCTCGACCTGGCCCGCGTCTACGAGGTGATCACCAAGTCGGCGGGCAATTCCTGGATGTTCGAGAACCGGGTGCCCCACATCCTCGACGCGGACTACGCGCCGAAGAGCGCGGTCGACATCTTCGTCAAGGATCTCGGCATCGTGCAGGACATGGCCCGGGCGGAGAAGTACCCGGTCCCGGTGGCCGCGGCGGCGCTCCAGATGTTCCTGATGGCGTCCGGCGCCGGCATGGGCCGGGACGACGATGCCTCCGTGGCGCGGCTCTACGCGCAGGTCTCGGGCGCCAAGCTGCCCGGTCAGGCTTAGGGAGTCCGAAGAAAATGCCGCGCTTTGCCGCCAATCTCAGCCTGATGTTCAACGAGGTGCCGTTCCTCGACCGCTTCGATGCGGCGGCGCGCGCCGGGTTCGACGCCGTCGAGTTCCTGTTCCCCTACGAGCACCCGCCCGAGGCCATCGCCGAGCGGCTTCGGGTAAACGGCCTGACCCAGGCCCTGTTCAACCTGCCGCCGGGGGATTTCGCCAAGGGCGAGCGCGGCTTGGCGGCATTGCCTGAACGGTTGGATGAGCTGAAGGCCGGCGTCGATACGGCGCTCCGCTACGCCGAGGCGACCGGCGTCGCCCGGCTGCACCTGATGGCGGGGCTCGCCCCGCACGATGACCCCAAAGCCGCCGAGGCCTATCGCCGGGCGGTGGCCTGGACGGCGGAGCGCCTGGGCGCGGCCGGCCTCGACCTCGTGCTTGAGCCGATCAACAGCCGCAACATGCCGGGCTACTTCCTGAACGATTTCGGCCGGGCCGCGGATCTCATCCGCGCGCTGGCGCTGCCGAACCTGAAGCTGCAGTTCGACCTCTACCATTGCCAGATCCTGCACGGCGACGTGACCATGCGGCTGCGCGCGCTGATGCCGATCGTCGGCCATGTCCAGACCGCGAGCGTGCCCGAGCGGCACGAGCCCGGCACCGGCGAGATGGACGACGCGTTCCTGTTCGACGAGCTGGACCGGCTCGGCTACGCCGGCTTCGTCGGCTGCGAGTACATCCCGGCCGCCGACACCGTGGCCGGCCTCGGCTGGCTCGCCGCCTACAGAGGGAGAGTCCGATGAGTCTCGCGCTGGGATGCGTCGCCGACGATTACACGGGCGCCTCGGACCTCGCCAACACCCTGACCAAGGCGGGCCTGCGCACGATCCAGACCATCGGCTTGCCGGAGGATGACCGGGCCCTGCCGGAGGCCGACGCGGTGGTGGTGGCGCTCAAGAGCCGCTCGATCCCGGCCGACGAGGCCGTGGCGCGGTCCCGCGAGGCGGAACGCTGGCTGCGGGCCCGGGGCGCGGCCCACGTGATGTTCAAGGTCTGCTCGACCTTCGATTCCACGGACGCCGGCAATATCGGCCCGGTGATGGACGCCCTGCGGGACGCGGCCGGCGAGCGCATCGCGCTCGTCACCCCCGCCTTCCCGGAGACGGGACGCAGCGTCTACCAGGGCAACCTGTTCGTCGGCTCGGTGCCCCTGAACGAGAGCCCGCTCAAGGACCACCCGCTCAATCCGATGCGCGACGCCAACCTGGTGCGCGTGCTGGCGCGCCAGAGCGTGGGCGCGGTCGGGCTCATCGACACCGCCACGGTGGCACGGGGCGCCGAGGCGGTGGCGGCCCGGCTCGAAGCCCTGGCCGAAGAGGGCAAGCAGGCGGCGATCGCGGACGCGATCTTCGACAGCGACCTCGAAACCCTCGGCCGGGCGATCATCGCGAGAAAATTCTCGGTGGGTGCCTCGGGGCTGGGGCTCGGTCTTGCCCGCGCCCTCGTCGCCGACGGTCGCGGCACCCGGGATGCGGCCGGCGCCGCCATGGGCGAGCCGGTGGGTGGGGCCGCGGCCTGCCTCGCCGGCAGCTGCTCGCAGGCGACCCTCCAGCAGATCGCCGCCGCGGAGGCCCAGATGCCGGTGCTGCGCCTCGACACCGCGGCCCTGCTGGCCGGAGCCGACGCTGTGGCCGAGGCCCTGGCCTTCGCCGACGCACACCTGGCCGCCGGCCCGGTGCTGATCGCCTCCTCGGCGACCCCCGAGGCGGTCCGGGCCCTTCAGGCTCAGCACGGGGTCGACGCGGTCGGTCACGCCATCGAGGCTGCGCTCGCCGCCATCGCCGAGGGGCTGGTCGCCCGCGGCGTGCGCCGGCTCGTGGTGGCCGGGGGCGAGACCTCGGGCGCTGTGGTCGATCGGCTCGGTCTCCGGGCGTTCCTGCTCGGACCCGAGATCGCCGCGGGCGTGCCGATCCTGCGCAGTGCCGGCCGGCCCGAGCCGATGCTGCTCGCCCTGAAATCCGGCAATTTCGGCGGCACGGACTTCTTCGGGCGTGCCCTGGACATGATGGCCTGACGCGGCAAACCATCGGACGAAGAGGTCTTCCATGCATGCTCTGATTCTCGGCGCCGCCGGCATGATCGGCCGACGCCTTGTCGATGCCCTGGTTGCGGACGGCACGGTTGGCGGCGCGCCGCTCACCGCCCTCACCCTGCTCGACGTGGTGCCGCCCACGGCACCCGCGGGCTTCTCCGGCCCGGTGAAGGCCGAGGCCGCGGATCTCACCGCCCCCGGCGCCGCTGAGGCCGCCATCGCCGAGCGCCCGGAGGTGATCTTCCACCTCGCCGCGGTGGTCTCGGGCGAGGCCGAGGCCAACCTGGAGCTGGGCTACCGGGTCAACCTCGACGGCACGCGGCTGCTGCTTGATGCGATCCGCCGGGCCAACGCCGCGGACGGCTACCGGCCGAAGCTGGTCTTCACCTCGTCGCTGGCGGTGTTCGGACCGCCCTTCCCCAAGGTGATCCCGGACGACTTCATCCTGCGCCCGGCCTCCTCGTATGGCGTCCAGAAGGCCATGGGCGAGCTGATGCTCGCCGACTACGCGCGGCGCGGCTTTTTGGACGGGATCGGCCTGCGGCTGCCGACCATCTGCGTGCGCCCGGGCAAGCCCAACAAGGCGGCCTCGGGTTTCTTCTCCGGGATCATCCGAGAGCCGCTGGCCGGTCAGGAGGCCGTGCTGCCGGTGCCCGAGACGGTGCGCCACTGGTTCGCGAGCCCCGCCGCCGCGGTGGGCTTCCTGATCCACGCGGCCGGGCTCGACCTCGCGGCGATCGGCCCGCGGATCAGCCTGACCATGCCGGGCGTCTCCGCCACCGTGGCCGAGGAGATCGAGGCCCTACGACGCGTGGCCGGCGACAAAGCCGTGGCGCTGATCCGGCGCGAGCCGGACGCGACCATCGCCCGGATCGTTTCCTCCTGGCCGGAGGCGTTCGAGCCGGAGGCGGCGCTCGCGCTCGGCTTCCGGGCGGACGAATCCTTCGACGCGATCGTTGCCCAGCACGTGGCGGAGTTCCACGGCGGCTGAGATTCAGCCGCGGGCGGAGCGGATGTCGGTCCGCGGGAAATCGTCGCCGATATAGAGCAGCGGCACGCCGTGGACCTGCGCGCAGGCATAGGCGAAGCAGTCGCCGAGGTTCAGGCGGGCGGGGTGGCGGCCCTTGCCAAAACGGGCATGGGCGGTGAGGGCGAGGGCGGATTCCACCGCCGAAATCGGCACGATTCGCAGACCAGCGATGCGGATGAACGCGTCGACCTCCGTCTCGGCGTCTGCCACGGAGATCGCCTTCTTGCGCGCCACCGCGACCACCGTCTCGAAGACGGCGATGCCCGATGTGAGCGGCGTCATCGCGCCATCGAGGCAGTCCAGCAGGACGGAACGCTCCGGCTCGGCCGTCAGGATCGCCACGAGAGCCGAGGCGTCGACGAACATCACTCGTCGTTCAGGCTGTCGTAGAACGCCTTGTCGGCCTCCAGGCCCGTGCGCGGTACGGCATCCATCTTGTCGAGCAAGGGTTTCAGGCGTTCCGCGAGCGGCACGCGTCGGCTGCGCCGCGCGATCTCGTTTTTGAGCGCGATTCGCACCGCTTCGGTCTTGCTCACGCCGGCCCGCGATGCCAGCGTCTCGGCCAATTGGTTGACCTCTTCGCTGCGGATGTTGAGCGGCACGACAGCCTCCGTGTAGACGTAGGGAGGCTAGTGCCTACACACCTGAGCCGCAAGCGCGCCACCACCCCGTACAAGGATCCCGATGACCCGCCTCGACGAGGCCCGCGCCGCGCTGAAGAAGACCTTCGGGTACGAGGATTTCCGGCCCGGGCAGGACGAGGTGATCGGCGCGGTTTTGGACGGCGACGACGTGTTCGCCGTGATGCCCACGGGCTCGGGCAAGTCGATGACCTACCAGCTGCCGGCGCTGATCGATGCCGGGTTGACCGTGGTGGTCTCGCCCCTGATCGCGCTGATGCACGACCAGGTGCAACAGATGCGCAGCGTCGGCGTCGAGGCCGCCACCCTCAATTCGTCCGTGTCGGAGGTCGAATCGCGCGAGACCTGGCGCAGCCTGCGCTCCGGGGAGCTGCGCCTGCTGTTCGTCTCCCCCGAACGCCTGCTGATGGAAGGCTGCATCGAGGCCCTGCGCGGCGTCGGGGTTCGGCGGCTTGCGGTGGACGAGGCCCATTGCGTCTCGCAATGGGGGCACGATTTCCGGCCCGAATACCGGGAGATCGCCCGGGCCCGGCAGGCGCTCGGCAACGTCCAGACCCTGGCGCTGACCGCCACCGCCGATGCCGCCACCCGGGCGGAGATCGCCGAGCGGCTGTTCCCGCAGGGGCGCGGCCCGAAGATCTTCGTCCACTCGTTCGACCGGCCGAACATTCGGCTGACGTTCCAGCCCAAGGACAACCCGGCCCGGCAGATCGAGCGGTTCCTGAAGCACCGCCGGGCGGAGAGCGGGATCATCTACTGCTCCTCGCGCAAGCGCGTCGAGCAGCTGGCCGAGACCCTCAAGAAGGACGGGTTCGACGCCCTGCCCTACCATGCCGGGCTCGACCAGGGCACGCGGATGCGCAACCAGGACCGGTTCCTCCAGGAGGACGGGGTGGTGATGACCGCCACGATCGCCTTCGGCATGGGCATCAACAAGCCCGACGTGCGCTTCGTCTGCCATGCCGACATGCCCAACAACGTGGAGGGCTACTACCAGGAGATCGGCCGCGCCGGCCGCGACGGGCTGCCGGCCGACACGCTGACCCTCTACGGCCTCGACGACATGGCGTTGCGCCGCCGCCAGATCGACGAGAAGGAGATTTCCGACGAGCGCCGCCGGGTCGAGCGGCGCAAGCTCGAGGCGATGATCAGCCTGTGCGAGGGCGCCACCTGCCGGCGCCAGTCGCTGCTCGGCTATTTCGGCGAGGCGAGCGAGCCCTGCGGCCGCTGCGACCTCTGCCGCGGCGGCGTCACCCTGGTCGACGGGACCGTGGCGGCGCAGAAGATCCTGTCGGCGATCGTGCGCACCGGCCAGCGCTTCGGCGCGGCCTATATCTGCGACGTGGTCCACGGCAAGGAGAGCGAGCAGGTCCGCCGCAACGGCCACACAAGCCTCAAGACCTTCGGTGTCGGGGCGGACAAGCCGGTGGCCGCCTGGCGGGCGATCCTGCGCCAGCTCTTCGCGGCCGGGGCGATCGCCGAGAACGCCGACGGCTATGGTGGCCTGTCCATGACCGAGAAGGGCGAGGCGATCCTGTTCGGCCGGGAGCCGGTCAAGCTGCGCCCCGATCCGGAGCCGAAGGCCGAATCGCGTGAGCGCCGCCGCACCGCGCCGCGCGAGGAGGGCGAGATCGCGCTCTCGGAGACCGACGAGGCCCTGTTCCAGCACCTGCGCGGCCTGCGCGCCACCCTGGCCCGGGCCGAGGGCATCGCCGCCTTCATGGTATTCCCGGACCGGACCCTGATCGAGATGGCTCGGCAGAAACCTGTCGACCTCTGGGCGCTGCGGGCGGTCCACGGGGTCGGCGAACGCAAGCGCGAGGCCTATGGCGAGAAGTTCGTGGCCGCGATCGGCGAGTTTCTGGCCGCGCCGCCGGCGGCGTGAGCGATGGGCCGGCGCAAGCCCCAGGTAGTTTCACTCTCGGCGCGCCCGGCCGCTTCATGTAGGCAAGCCGCCACCTCGAATCGATCGGACTCGTCATTTCGACACGCATCCCCGTCGCCGACGCACCGGCCCAGCACATGTCCGGAAAGCCGGACGGCGACGCGCCGCGGGTGCTGACCTCCCGCATCGTGTTCTACCTGCCGGGTTTCGATCCGCGCGATCCGGAGACCTATTGGGGCCTGTTCCGCCGCGAGGCCCGGTTCACCGCTGCGCGCCGGGGCGCCGCGATCACGGTCGGCGATCCGGTCCGCTCGGCGGACGGGGTCGAACTCGCGTGGACGGCGGACTCGCGCGGGGTCTCGACCCGCTACGTCCTGCTGCGCTGGGAGGACATCGTCCGCGCCCGCTTCCCGCAATCCGACTGGACGCGGCTCCGGGGTGTGCCGGCTTTGCTCTGGCGGCTGTGGCGGACGGGCTACATGGCGAGCCTGCGCCGGGAGGGCTGGCGCTTCTCCACGGTGATCTTCTGCGTCCACTACATCTACATCGCGCTGGCGCTTCTCAGCCTCGCCGCGGCGGCGGGGCTCGCCGCGCTGGCACCGGCGGCGGCCCAGCCCTGGGCCCTGGTGGCGGTGCCGCCGCTCGCCTACGCGATCCTGGCCGGTCTGATCCGGGCGACCCGTGGCAAGCCGCTCTACGTCCCCCACCTCGTGGACGACACCGCCTTCACGCATTCCTACGCGGCGGGCGAGGCCCCCGAGATTGACCCCCGGCTCGACGCCTTCGCGACGCGCATCCACGCCGCGGAGGGCGAAGCCGACGAGGTGGTGGTGGTCGGCCATTCCTCGTCGAGCTTCCTCGGCATCGAGGTGCTGGATCGGGTGCTCGCCCGCGACCCCGGCTTCGGATGCCGCGGCACGCCGGTCTCGTTCGTGAGCATCGGCAGCGTCATCCCCTGGCTCGGCCTCGACCCGGCCGCCCGAAGATTCCGCGACAGTCTCCTGCGTTTCGGCCGGGCCACACAGATCGGCTGGCTCGACGTGCGTGCCACCTGGGATTGGCTCTCGATCCACAAGAACAACCCGATCACCGCCTGCGGCCTCGCCCCGCCCGATCCCGCCCGCCCGTCCGTGCGCTGGGTGGCGATCCACGAGCTGATCACCAGCGCCGATGTCGGCCGGCGGCAATGGAACCTGTTCCAGATGCATTTCCAGCTACTGATGGCGAGCCAGCGCGACAGCGGCTTCGACTATCTCGACGTGGTTACCGGGCCGGAGCCGGTGCACGCGCTCGTCGCCGGCTGCCGGGAGGACGGCGCGCCCGGACTCTAGCGTGGCGACCGCGTCATCCGCCCGGCTGTGCGGATCCGTCCGGGCCGGCCCCCAATCCCCAGCCCCGCGCCGGCGGATGTTGCCAGCGCAGGCGCTTCCGCTTTAGAGCCGGGGCAGCCTGAGATCTCAGCCCGGTTCGGGTTCGCCGCGGTATGCGTCTCTCAAGACGGACCGCTCTCTGCCGAGACCTTCGCATGTTCCGCAACGACGTTCCGATCACTCCCGAGCTCGTGGCCCAGCACGGCCTCACGCCGGAGGAGTACGAGCGCTTCCGCGGCCTGATCGGGCGCGATCCGACGCTGACCGAGCTCGGCATCGTCTCGGCGATGTGGAATGAGCACTGCTCGTACAAGTCTTCGCGCAAGCACCTGCGCGGGCTGCCGACCTCGGCGCCCTGGGTGATCCAGGGTCCTGGCGAGAATGCCGGCGTGATCGACATCGGCGACGGGCTGGCCTGCGTCTTCAAGATGGAGA
>Ga0182226_1000042_pt1 | contig 22251 bp, 28 predicted proteins | sample G6R1MG_27_FD_129658 | JGI IMG/M metagenome (GOLD analysis project Ga0182226, IMG submission 129658) | Miscanthus phyllosphere microbial communities from Michigan, USA - G6R1_MAIN_07NOV2016_LD1 MG | ecosystem: Host-associated > Plants > Phyllosphere > Phylloplane/Leaf | place: USA: Michigan...
GCGGTGGCGATACGGGTCATCATGGCGGTCTATAAGCTCCTTCAAAGCGACTGACCTGGGATCAGGTCTGTTTCTCTCTGCTGAAACTAATATGGGGAGCCATTTTCATTCTGGACGTGTCCCCGCGCACGCGCCATTGCGGATTAGACGGCAGGCACGCGAACGGCTCATCAGGCGCGTTCGAAATGGGAACGTCGCCGAGCGCCAGCGCCCTTGCGAGGGGCCTAGATCGTTGGAAGGTGCCGCAAAATCTCAGATTTTGGCGAGTTCCGACAACGTCACCGTGGGGTCATGGGGCGTTCAGAAACTAACGGCCCAAAGACGAACTCCTAACGGAAGGAAGCGACCTCCTAACGCCTGTGGGGCAACTCCTAACGCAAGGATGCAAAGGGCACTAACGCAAGTGGGCGGCCTCCTAACATAAGGAAACATTTTTCCCGTTTGCTCACTAGCGTTAGGAGGCCGCGCCCTATTGTTAGGAGTTCGTAGTACTAACGGGGGGCCGAAAATGGAGAGGGCTTCCTCAGTTCGGTGGGGTCGCATTCCGAGAGGGGGTGAGCACTTCCAGGGCGGCTTCTTGTAGGAAGGCAGGCCGGACCACCCCCGTAACCCGGCGTTCACCCAGCGCCCCTAACATTGCCCCATGAACGACATCGCTCTCCAAGCCGTACAGATGCAAGCCGGCGCCCTCGCTCAGTCGATTGGTACGGCGGTCGCTCGTCAGCAGATCGACGCGCAAAAGGCGGTCGCCTCTTTGGTGGCGGAAACGGCCACTCCGCCCGCGCCTGCCGGGCAGGGCCAGTTCGTGGACGTCAGGGTGTAGACGCTCGCCGAGTGAGGGCAGATGGCTCGAAAATCTGGCGGCGGGCGCCGACGGTGCGAAGATATGGCCATTATGCCTATACCTTTCCCGGCTCACGTCGAAAGTCGACCGGAGGAAGGCGTTGCGGGGGCGCCAGTGCCCCGGCCGAACCGACAGGGGGGTATTCCGTAAGGGATACCCCTGCCCCTGGGCGTGACCCGGCGGCAAGGGGGTAACGATTCGATACCCCCCTCGGTTTGAAAGCCGCCACGCTCGCACAGGCGACCAAAAAGTCCGACCATTCAAACGGGAGCGCTGTCGACCCACTCCAATGGGGTGGCGTTTTAGCACCCCATCTCTGAGGGGGTAGCGTTTTGCGACCCCCTTTGGTTTGGAAAACCGCCCTCCCGTAGAGGATGGCGGAAAGTCCTCGAATTCAAAGGGCACGCTCGGCCCCTCGGAATGATCAGACAGATGCCAGGAAAGGGGTATTCCGTAGGGGGCGCCCCCTTCACTCAGGCTCCGGCCTGTGTTGGCCGGGATCGCCTCGCCGCGCGTTAGGGCGTCCGGAAATTTGATTTAATCAAAGCCAGTCAAAGGCCGAGAAGCTGGCGTTTCTTGGCCTCGTACTCCTCCAGGGTGATGATGCCCCGCGCCTGCAGGTCTGCGAACTTGGCAATCTCATCCGCCGCCGACGCCGGTCGATTGGAACCCTGAGCAATTCTGTCTTGGATCGCATCCCGCAGCCTTGCGAACGCTTCGCCCTGCTCCCGGCCTTGAAACATGACCGTGTTCTCGTCTGAAGTCGCCTTGAAGACGCCGCCGCGGCTCTCCGTACCGCCTTTGACCGTAAGCTGTATGTAGCCGTTCACGAGGAGGCCCGCCGGTTTGAATTGCACCGCCGTGATGCTCTCATAAGGGATGCGCTTGTCGCCCTTCAGGCCTTGAGTAAGAAAACCCAGCACGCCCTTCCGGCTGATCGTAACCCCCTGTTCGTCCGCCTCGATCTGTCCATTGTGCCCCTTGTAGATCATCCACCGACCCCGAAAAGCGGGCGCGACCGTAGGTAGGGTGCCCGGTGCGGATGGAAGCCTGAGATTGGTCGTCAGGGCAACAGGGCTGTGGTCCCCGGCGGTCGCGGCGGCCCGGTCAGTCCTTAGACCGTCCGGACCGGGAGGCCTGCCGACGTCACGCCGCCCAAGCCTGCCACCTTGCCGCTGCTCGACAAGTCGCCGTCGAGGTCCACCTTGCCCTTGATCGCGATGGTCTCGGCCGTGAACGACTGGCTCTTGGCGGTGAAGGTTTGTGCGCCCTCGCCCGACGAGATCGTGACGTTTTTGCCCTTGGTGTCGACTGTGTGATTTCCGTCCGCATCCCACGAGGACTGCCCCCCATCCTTGTGGGTGGTGACGATGGAACCGTCAGCCTTCATGAGGGTGCTGCCGCCAGTTTTGTGCTTGATGAGGATCTCGCCGGAGTTCACTTCCGGCGGGTTGTCCGAAGCCGAGAAGTGGGTGTGGTGGGCAACGCCCACGTTCCCGTTTCCACCCTCAAAGCTCACGTTGAACACGTCGCCGTCGAGCTTCTCGGCCGATCCAACGTTTGGCGCTGCCATAACGCCGAAGCCATCGCCTGCCTGCATGACGGCGAGCGGAATCCAGCCTGATTCGACTTCCGAGGGCACGTATATCCCTCTGATGGCGTGGGTCTTCGGGTTATAGGCCGTGGCGACGAGCGTACCACTGCCCTGCTGGAATTGCCGTACGACGCCCATGGCCTCCCGGCGCATGATCTGGATTAAACCGTCCATGTTCGTGCCTTTCGATCAAGCCGCGTCGCTGCCTTGGTGGCTCGGTGGCGACCAAGTGCCGTGCGTGTCCATGCGACCCGCGTTGCCGGGAAAATGGGCTTTTGCAATTTGGTGCCGCGTGACCGACCTCTCAAGAACTCGGCCGTCCAACACAGTCTGATGCGTGACCTGCACCATTTGCTGACGCGGCGGTGGACCGGCGGTGGGCGGTGGGGCGGCAGGTGGCGTGGCCGGCAATCGCGCCCGCTCGCCCCGCGCAAGCGCCCCACGGAGCGCCGGATTGTAGTTCGACCAGTTGCCGATACCGCCCTTCCGCAGGAGATGCAGCGCGACGCGGGTCTGCTCTTCATGGCTCCCCGCCATGGCGTTCGGGGCGGTGATCCCGAGGCCGGGCGCGATCCGGCGCCAGTTCGAGTTGAGCATCTGGAAGTAGCCCTGGGCGGTGTAGCCCTTGGCCGTTTGGGGGTGGAGGCCCTGCCGCCGCCCCACATAGTTCATCGTGTTCTGGCCGTGCGACTCGTACTTTTGGATCAGGCCGAGCTTGTTGCGCTCGTCGTCCGTCATTTTGACCGAGTCCGGAATGGCCGGCATGGTCCCGCCTAAGCCTACGCCCCCACGATTAAGCGCGCGGGCCGCACCCATCGCCTCGCCACCATTATCGTTCGAGGGGGTCACGAGGCTCGCCTTGTGGATCAGCGCGCGCACGCCGCCATCGTCGCCTCCGAACGAAATCGGGCTCGCCGCGTTCGCTTCGCCCATCTTCGTGAGGATTGATAGGAACCCGCTCAACAGCGAGCTTGCTGCCTTCGACCCGGCGCCGAGGAAGTCGCCCGTACCAAAACCCTTGGCCGTCTCTGCACCGGCCACCTTGCCGGCGTCCAGGGCCGCGCGCCCGGCAAGCTCAGACTGCCTCCGGATGGCCTCTTGTACATTCTCAGGCGTCAGGCCGAGTCCTTGGGTTCCCGACTTCTGCCGCAAGGCGTTGGGACCATCGACGCCGGGCAGCGCCCCGATCGCGTCGAGGTTCTTGATCGCGTCGTTCTTGCCGCCAACGGCCAGACCCGGCGTCCAGCCCATCTTCCTGTAGATCTCATCCCACGGAATGAGGAACGTCCCGATGGTCACCGCTGCGATGCTGCCGATAGTGAGGGCGGGCAGCGTCAGGGCTGATACGGCGGCGATGGTGAGGGCCGCGACGCCTGCCGTTGCCAACCCGCCCACGACCGCAGTCCCGCCTGCGAATGCGCTTTGCGCCGCTACCGGGTTCTTCTCAAGGAAATCGGCAGTCTTCGAGAGGTTTGTCGTAACGCGGTCCAGGGCTGCGGCGAGCTTGTCCATCGACGGCGCGGAAAGAGCCGACGCCGCCCCGGCCGCCTGCGCCTTCGCAGCCTCCGCCCCGGTGAAAATATCTTTCTTCTGATCCTTCAGAATATCGGCAGTACCACGCGCCTTCCGCTGTTGCTGCATGGTCTTGTCAAGTTGCTCGATGTCTTGGACCATCATCGTGAAGATGTTAGCGCCACGACGGTTCGAGAACCGATCCGAGAGGTACTTCGCCCCACCCGCCCGCTGAGCATCGGTGAGGTTCTGACTGTAGTCCCCGCGCTCAAAGCCTTCCGGGAGCAGCCCTTTAGCTACCATGTCCGGAATGACGTGCTTCTTGGCCCACTCGAACGGGTTCGCTCCGTACAGAGCTTCATCCACGAGGCCGCCCTTGTTGACGACCTTGAGCTTTCCGTTCTTACCGATCTTGGCCTGAAAGTCCGTGCGCCAGCCCGATTGAGCTTGTGCGATGATGGCCGAGTCCGTCGCTCTACCAATCGCAGTGTTCGTGTACGCCGATGCTATATCGGTGCCGGTGCGGGATCCCTTCTGTTGAGAGAACAGGGCGGGTGCGACCTCTCCCCAGAACCCGACGCTCAGGGATTTGCCGGCAGCACCGGCGGACTGTGCTGCATTCACAAAATCGGACGACTTGATAGCTTCAGCGTCAAGCTGCCGATATCGTACAAAACTGTCGATCAGCTTCGCGGTATCATCTTTGGACATCGACCGGCCGATGATGTCCACGAACCGCGCAAAAGCCTCCATGTCCTTTTGCCCGCCGTCAGGGCCGGCAGTAACCTGAAGGGCGACCTGCCCCTTGATGTACTCGGGGAGAACAGACATTGCCGCATCGAAGTCGCCCACGTTGGGGATCAAGAGGCGTCCCTGCTCGCGGACGCTCAGGCGGCTTAGGGAGGGATACTGCTGAACGATCTCCGATGCCTTGCTGCGCAACTGCTCGGATTGCTCCGGGGTCAGGCCGGCATTCTTCGCCCTGAGGTCTTCGCGGACCGTCGAGGCGCCTTGCGTGATGACGGATTGCAGTGTGTGGGTGCCGGCCCCCACGCCGACGACACCGGCAAAGCCCGCCCCGATGTGGCTGCGCGGCTCCCTGAGGCGTCCAGGCTCCCTCGGCCGCAGGGGAACGTCATAGCCACCAGGAACCGCAGGAGTACGCTGCGACGGCACCCGCATACGGTTCAGCTTGTCGGCCGCCGACGAAATCTTGTCGGGCCACTGCGCCAGGCTCCGCGTGATCCGCTCCACCCGACCTTCGAGGGTTCCGGCTGCGCGGGACATGGCCTGCATCTCGCGCGAGGACGGCGCGAGATGCTTTGACCACTGGCCGAACTGAGCCTCCCCGACCGCAGGACCCTTGAGGCTCGATAGTTCGCGCCGAACTGCGGCGATCTCAGACTTCAGGCGCCCTAGACTGAGCCGCTCGAGCGAACGGACGACGCGTTGCACATCCCGGTCGATGCCGTCCATCTGGCGCGCGACGACACGCAGTTGGTTCGCGAGGTCGCCCGTGAGGTGAAAGCGGACGCCGACATCGTACACGTTCGCCATGCGTCACTCCTCGCCGGTATAGGACCCTGACACGCCCGCCCGGCCAGTCAGGTGATTCAGGATCGTTTGCCCGGCGATGCGGTGCGTTTCCGGCTCCTTGCGCACTGCCGCCGTCAGGAGGACGGGCCGCGGCGGCATCCGGCTTGTGCCGAACTCGAAGCGCGGCGCACGTGGATCGTCGGAACCCACCTCGGCACTGCGCGGCGATGTGATCTTGCTCTTGTAGGAGCGGGCAAGCTCACCCGTGCGCAACAGCGGGTCATCAGGGGTAAACCCCTTCCGTACGCGGTCCCTGCGTGTCGTTTCGGCGAGGGCGTGCCACTTTGCGACCGGGCCGGTGGCCGCCTGATAATGACCGGGGATGGCCTGCGCCTCCGCGAGGATGACACCCGCCGCCGCTGTTACGGCCCGCGTCTCTGCGGCCGGAAGCGTTTCGGCCAGCTGGCTCAGGTGCGAGGCGAAGGCAGAGAGGGAGTCGAATTGCTGGGCCATTGGAGTGCCTATTCGTTGGATTGCCATGATAGGCTATCCCAAGACCACTCCCTGCCGAGGTTCTGCCCGATGACTACGGCGAACGCGAGGGCTTCGTGGGGCTCGAGAGCGAAGGCGACATCGAACGGGACCCCATGCTGCACAAGGAAGAGAGCCTGTTGCACCACGGGGTCCTCGGTCAGTTTTTTGCCTTGTCCAGGGTTCCCTCATTCTCGGCACCGTCATCGCTGCCATCGCCCTCCCCGTCGCCTTCCGGCTTCAGACCGTAGAGCCTGACGTATGCCTTGGCCGCCGCTGCGAACCCTTCCTCGTCCAGCATGTTCATGACGGCCTGCATGTCGCCCTCATTCTTGGGCGGCGTGAGCACAGCTTGGTGCCCGCCCTCAACCGTAACCGAACGAACGGAGGCGGCGACCAGAAATTCCGTGATAATGCCACGGTCTTCCGTGCCCATGATGCGGCGGACGCGCATCGCATCGAACGGCCGAAGCCGCCCGACCGTGATCGCGCGCCCGAAGGCGTCCGTTTCGATCTCGACTTTCTTGTATCGAGCAAGGATTTCTTCCGAAAACGTGGTCATGGGTACTCCCTTCGGATCAGCCGGCGGACGAAGGCGCGTCGATCCGGCTGGCGACGTTGGCAATGAGGGTTTCGAGGCGGGCAATGACCGTTGGAGCGACACGCAGGTAGGCGCTGAGAACTGCAGGCTGCGTGGGGTTCAGGGCCCCGGCGGCGGCGAAGGCCTCGGTACGGGCATGGGCTGCCTGGATGTTGGCGAGCCCGCGAGAAAGCCCCTCATGCCAGCCTGAGAGCCGTTCTTTCGGCGCGTCCTGCCATTCTGCCTCGACCTGAGACACGAATTGCATTGCGGCGACCGCCGCGTCCGTCCAGTGGGGAGATTGATTGAGATCGCCCGTCATGCTTGGCGCCCGGTGCCCGTGTGTTGATCGGAGTTGGGCGCCAGCGCCTTGCGCAGCTCCCGACGGGCGAGATCCGAGACCGTCAGGCCCTGGGACAGGGCCGCCGAAGCGAGCGCCGCGCGCAGAGGATTATCAATCCGGACGTACAGCCAGTTTGGAAACTTAACCCGGCCGGCCATGCTTATCCCCCGAAGTCTGCCAACAATATACACGCAGGAATCAGGATGTGTTGCGCTATTATGGAATGACACAGATCGCGGTTGAGAACCTTAATGTACTCAGGATGATCTTTATGTGACTTTCTATGTTTTTATTTCTCGCTGACGCCAGCGTTCACGTCATACCTCACGGCAGCCAGCCGCCTCGGCGGCTTCGGCCTCGCGTCGTGCCTGAGCCTCGGCGGCGCGACGAACATATGTACCATCGGCCTTTTTACTGAGAATATTCTTGCTGTATTTCTGAAATAAGGTCCAAAAATTGGCACTGAAGATGACTCTGTTCCATTCATTGAACATGGTGTCTAATTTACTATGCATCATAGCCGCCGCTTCTTCCATACGCCGCGGATTGTCGAGCCAAATTTCCTTTGGCGTCTCCGCTCGGATCCGCTCGGCGATTTCCGTGAAGCTCTGGCCCATGTGTAGGGCGACGGCGAGGGCGTAGGGATGCCCGAGGTCTTCTTGTAGCTCCTGGAGCGTCGAGTGAATGGCCTGGACCGCAAAGGCGTCCTGAGCCTCCTCAATAGCCATTCTTGCTGCTTCGCCGGCCGCCACCGCAACACTGGTGGACTCGAACGAAGCCTCCAGGCGCTTCTCTATTTCCTCGCTCATTGAGCGGCCCTCTGCGGCTGCGGCCTGCATGAGCATCTCCTTCCGAGCCTCGCTCAACCGGAACATCACATTCGATCTCTTGCCGAGGGCGGGGTCCTTCAGGGGGCGCCCGATGCGCTTGGCCGGTCTCTGCGCGTCACCCGTCATCATCTGTCCTCACGCATCATCGAATTACGACAATGAACTTATTGCGGTAAGTTGACAACCGCCCTGTCGGTGATAATCGTTATCGCAATGGTTTTATGAGCGTAAGGAGATGGGCCATGAGCGATGACGTGATGCAGGTTCTGCTGAACCCCACCGTGAGCGTGGAAGTGGCAGGCCGAGTTCTGGGGATCGGGAAGCAGGCCGCCTATCGAGCGCGAGAGGCGGGGGACATTCCGTCCATCAAGGTCGGCGGACAGTTCCGCGTGCCCACCGCGAAGCTGCGCGAGATGCTGGGCCTGCCCCAGGCCGAGCCGGTCGCCGCCTAAGCCGCATTGGTCGGCGGGCGCTGCTCGCCGGCAGTCGCAACCGTCCCCGACAGCGCAAAAAAATGGCCCCGATACGAGGGCTACTCGCGCGGGGCCAAAAGGCTCAAATTGCTGTGTCTGCACATAAAGCAAACCCGCTCCGGCGGCAATCCTATCCCGTTCCGACGCCGCCGCTCGACTGCCCGCATCCCGACGAGCTTCGTGCGCGCCGGGTGCTCAACCGTGTCCGGATCAGCGATGCGCTGGCCCGCGAGTTGGCCGGCCTCGCCTTCGCCATTCCCGAGAAGCTGGAGCGTCGTGCATGACCGACTTCCGCACCGTCGCTACCGTTCGGAAGAGCAACACGCAGGAAATCCGCGTGGGTGTCTCCGTCCAGGCTGGCTGCACCCTCATCGACACCCGCGTGTTCGCCACGGCCCGAGACAGCCGCGGCGAGCCCCATCCGACCAAGGCCGGGATCTGCGTCGCCAAGGCGAAGCTCCCCGAGTTGATCGAAGCCCTGCAGGCCGCCGAGCGGGAGGTGTCGGAGTGACGATGCATCCCCAGGCGCCCGTAGCGCCCCCACACGCCATCGAGACGGAACAGGCGCTCCTCGGCGCCATCCTCGTCAACAACGACGCCCTGGACCGCGCCCGCGATCACGTGCGCGCCGAGGACTTCTTCGAGGACGTTCACCGCGCGATCTTCGGAGCCATGTGCACCCGTCGCGATGCCGGCGAGGCCATTGACCCCACGCTGCTCAAGGCGGTGCTGGGCAACGCCGATCTCGGCGGCCTGACCGTTGGCGACTACATCGCCAAGCTCTGCCACGATGCCATCACGGTGAGCGGAGCGCCAAGCTACGCTCGGCTGATCGCCCAGGCCGCCCGGATGCGGAAGGTGCTGGAAACCGCGCGGGCAGCGGTAGCCGCCATGACCTCCGGATCGGTTCACAGCCCCGTCGAGTTCGCGGGCTGGATGATCGAGGCCCTGGACGAGGTAGCGAGCGCCGGCCTCAGCGAGAGCGCCAAGCGCGTCACCCTCGGGCAGGGCGTGGCGAGCGTGATGGCCCGCGTCGACCAGGCCCGCCAGGGCAAGGGGACGAAAGGCGTCCCGTATGGGGTGCCCAAATTGGACACCGCCACCCTCGGCATGCGGCCAGGGCAGTTCATCGTTCTCGCCGGCCGGCCCGCCATGGGCAAGACGACGGTTGCCATCCACGTGGCTCTGTCGGCAGCGCGGCGCAGCGGCGCCGTCGGGCTGATCTCACTGGAGATGGGCGCCGAGGAGCTATCCGAGCGCGTCCTGGCGGCCACAGCCTATTCCCCTCACGATCCCGAGCCGATCACCTATCGGGCTATCGCTGAGGCCTGCGGGCTGTCCAACGAGGCGACGACCCGCTTGCACGAGGCGAAGTACGCGTGCGCCGACGTGCCCCTCTGGATCGAACAGCAGCCCGGCCTGACGCTCTCGCAGATCGCGGCCCGCACTCGGCAGATGAAGCTGAAGGCCGAGCGCCAGGGCATCCCGTTCGCCGCGCTCATCATTGACCACATCGGCCTCATCCGGCCGTCCAAGCGGTACTCCGGCAACCGTGTCCAAGAGGTGACCGAGATCAGCACCGGCCTGAAGGGGTTGGCGAAGGAACTCGGGATCCCCGTGGTAGGCCTGTGCCAGCTTAACCGCGAGGTGGAGAAGCGGCCGGACAAGCGCCCGCTCCTCTCTGACCTGCGCGACAGCGGATCCATCGAACAGGACGCGGACGTCGTCCTCGGACTGTTCCGCGAGGCCTATTACCTCGAGCACAAGGTCGGTCGGACGGAGGAGGAGGATCTGCGCCTCCTCGGCTGCGCGAACGAGCTTGAAATCGAGATCCTGAAGCAGCGGTCCGGCCCGACGATTCGGGTCACGTGCTTCTGTGACGTTGCCTGCAACGTACTGGCAGGGCTGGCTCAATGAGCGACGCTCTGCCCCTCTCCCTCGACACGACCGGCTGTATCGCCGACACCTGCTACATGACCAACGAGGAGGCGGGGGCGCATTTTCGCCTGCTGATCCTCGCTTGGCGCTCGCCGGGGCGCTGCCTCCCCAATGACGACGGCAAGCTTGCGACCATTCTCGGCGTCGCGCCGAGGAAATGGGCGAGGCTGAAGCCGATCGTAATGTGCCTCTGGCATCTGTCCGGGGGCGTCTGGACACACCCTCGCCTCCAAGGGCCGCAGCTTCCCAAGGCGCGGAAGCCGCGATCCATCACGGTTCCGGCGAACGCCAACCAGCCCCCTCCCGTGCGGCTCGTCACCATCACGGGCAGACGTGTGATCCGTCCGAGGAGACCCCCCAATGAAGGGTGAGTTCTACAAGATGGATTTCCGGGCCTGGAACACCGGCACCGTCGACCTGAGCCTGGAGCAGGAGGCCGCCTATCTGCGGCTGTGCCACGCCATGTACGACGCGCAGGGGCCGGTTCCGAGTTCGGCCCGGTTCCTGATGAGCATCTTCCGTTGCGGCAACTCGAAGGCCGCAGGCCTCGTCAGGCAGCTCATGAAGGCCGGCAAGATCCAGCGCACGCCGAACGGCATGCTCATCAACCGCAGGGTCACGACCGAACTGACGAACCGAGAGCGCCTGTCCGACGTGCGTCGAGCGGCCGGCGAGCGTGGCGGGAAAGGCCGTCGGTCGGCCGAGGAAGCCGATCAGAGTGACCCCCGAGTGCCTATTGAGTGCGGGTCGAGTGACCCCCGAGTGACCCCCGAGTGCGGGTCGAGTGACCCTCAAGTGCCTACGTCTAACCCATTGAAAAATAACGATACGCCCAAAGCAATTGCTTCAACGTTGCGAAGCAGAGGAGATAAGAGGAGAGGAGATTCCCCCAAAGCCCCCAAGGGGGCAGAACCGACCGGCTTCGCCGAGTTCTGGACTGCATGCTGGAAGCGGCAGGGCGACAACTCTCGACCGAAGGCCATGAGGGCCTATGCCAAGGCGATTGCAGCCGGTGAGGCCCCGGAGGCCCTGCGTCAGGCCGCCCAAGCCTACGGCGCTGAGCTTCGGGTCCTGGGCAAGCTCGGAACCGAGTACGCCCCAATGGTGTCGAGTTGGCTCAACGGCGCTGGATACGAGCGGTTTATACGCGGAGACTCGGCCCAACCGGGCGGCGCCCCGCCCGATCCGGCCTCGCGGCTCACCGGCATCACGGACGAGGCTTGGCGGGATCGTGTCCGGCTCTGGAAGACCCGCGGCGGCCATTGGCCCTGGCAGCAGATCACCGAGCCGCCCGACGACCCGAGGACGCGGGTGCCGGCGCACGTCCTGGCCGAGTTCGGAATCGTCCACGGCACCGGATCGGGGAGCGTGACGCCCCTGCGGAGGGTCAGTTGATGCCCGCCGCCCTTGACCGCCGCGCCCCGGCAATCCGCGCCGGCCTCGCCCGCCCACCCGATGGAGAACCCGATGTCCGACCTATCCGCACGCATCGCGAAAATGCTGATCGAAGGCGAGGGGCTGGCCCCCGGCGACGAGCCGCCCGTAATGGTGGAAAAGATCCTGGATCGCTGGCCGGACGCCAGCGCCGAGGAGATCGAGCGCGGGTTCCGCATCGCCATCGAGACCGCCGCCCTGGACGACGCGATGGGGGACCCGCGATGAGCACGGTCGGCAATTCTTGCCTAGCGCCCGGCGATGCCCTCGCCCCGATCCTGTCCACCCTCACGGCCCTTGTGGTTGCGGCCGAAGCTCAGGCCCCGTCCAGCCCGGCCGGGACCGCCTTTCGGCGGGCGATCCGCCGGAAGGGCGAGGATCTGGCCCAGGCCGGCGGCGGCGAGGCCCTGAACGCCGCCCTCGCCTTCGTCCGCGACCGGGCGCCTGACAGAGCTGACGAGCGCGAGGCGCTTCTGAGCGCCGCCTGGGCCGGGCTGGCGGGGTGGCGGCTGTGATCGCCGGCTTGGAGACCTTCGCCAAGGTTCGCGCGCTGCACGACCGCACCGACAATCCGGGCGAGAAAGCCGCGGCGGCGGGGCGGATGGAGGCGCTGGCCCGCACCGCCGGGATGACGGTGGCCGAGGCTCTGTCCAAATTGGACGCCCCCGCTCCGACCGGCGGCGGCCCGTCGTTCAGCGATATCTTTGACTCCCCATTTTTCCGGCAGGCCAAGGCGGACGCCGACCGGGAGCGGGCCGAGAAGTGGCGCAGGGTGCTGGCCGAGTACGGGTCGGAGGAAGCCGTCTTCGCCCCCTGCGAATGGGAGCTTGCCCTTGAGCGTGCGTGTGACCCCTACGTGGTTCGGAAGAAGACGACCGGCTGGCCCATGGGTAGCCTGTGGGGCTGGCATTTCTTCTCGTCCTTCAAGGACCCGGCGCCGCAGATTGTGGAGGCCATCAGGTCGGCCTACCCGATGCCCGAGACCGTCCGGCAGGCCTGGGCCGAGTTCGCGTTCTGGGACAAGCTCGGGCGAGATCGAGAGGCGCGCGGCACCGGGTGCGGCGATCACCGCGATTGGGTCTACTTCCGCGTCCAGTTGGTCGAGCGCCTGCTGAACACGCTTCCCGCCGCCGGCCTTGCGGATCTTCGAGCCCGCATGGACTGGATGGACTGGCGCAACGACCTTGAGAGCGCCTCTGATCCGAAGGAGGAGCGCGTTCGCCTCGCCACCCTCCGTGCCGACATCGAGCGCATGGGCGCCCGGCTGAAAGAAGAGGCGGCGCCCCAGAACGGGGGAGCGGGATCCGCAGCGCCGGGCGGATCACCTGTCGACGCGCAGGGCTTGAGGCCCTCAGAAACGGGGAGTTCAAATGGTTCCCCCATCCGGGGGGATCAAAGCGGGACCGGTCCCGAGGGCGCCCAAAATGGACAGAGAGTCGCGGACGCGAAGGATGCGCACTCAGTGAGTACCCCTGACGCACAGCGAGTCTCTAAGACGTCCAGTTCCACGACAGCCCCTCCGAGAGAGGGCCTGTCCTCGCCTGCCCAAGATGGACGGGAGCAAGGGGGTGGTGAAGCGCCACCCCCTCTCGACGGGGTAGGGTACGCCACAGACCCGATTGCATCGGGCCTGTCGAAGCACGTCCAAAATGGACAGTCGGCTAACCCGAAGAAATCGGGGGAGCGCGACAGCGCCAGTCAGACCGGCCCTGTCCGCCGCACCAACGCCGACAAGCGCCGCGACGTGCTGGCCTTCCTGCAAAGCACTGTCGGATTTTCCGATAGTGAGCGCCTGTCGGATCGCGAGATCGCCCGTCGGGCCGGCGTCTCCCCTCAGACGGTCGGCAACATCCGGCGGTCGCTGTCGTGAGGCAGATACTGCAGCCGTTATGGCTTGGTTTCAGCGATGGTTTCAGGCCGCTACGCGCGCGAACCGCTGAACCCTCGCCCATTTTTCCCTGACGGCTGCGCCTCGTATGCCCTCGCAGCACACCGAAGCCGTCAGGGCAGGTCAGGTCAGCGGACCGCAACTCCACCGGCGCGGCGTTGCGCGCTCCAATCTCGGCTCCCTGGGCCGAAACCCCTCGAACAGCTGAACCCCATGCACGCCACCGAGATCGACAGCCTTTGGTTTCACAACAACCCGGAGCGCCAGTTCCGCCTGCGCCGCCAGACGACAGCCGAGGTCGAGCAATGGCTGGTCCCGCCCGGCGAAGGACAAGCCGCGTGGTGCGTGATCCGCCGTGAGGACGGGGCGCTTGAAGCCTTCGCCCTGCCCGAGGGCGAGACGTGGGACGACTACGACGAGGAGCTTGCCTCGTTCTTCGCGCAACTCCGGGGAGACAAGGCATGAGCAAGCCAACACCAGGGGGGAACCCCTTTGACGGGATAGAGCGCGACCCGGCTGCCATTGAAGAGGCGATGCTGGAGGTTGCTCTGGGTATCGTCACATCAGGCGGCGCCATTTTCCATCTGTTCGATGAGTGGCCCGAGGGCAAGCCGCATACGGAGTTGGGACAGTTCATTGCCCGTCCGACCACGACAGCCCTGCGAATGGGGTGGCTGACGCTACACGCGCACTTGGCGACCCTCGTGGGCGCCTCCGAAGCCAAGGCCGCAACGGATCGCATCGGCGCTACCGTCTACGAGCAGGCAGTACGCCCTGTCATCCACGCCAATGTCGTGATGCAGTGAGGACCGCATGACCCGTTCCGAGCAAGCCGCCTTCAATGCCGGCGTCGAGGCGATGCGCCAAATGGCGATGATCGCGGCCATCACCATCGAGAATCGTGACGACGCGCGGGAGGTGCGCCAGCAGGCCGCCGTCGCTGCACTCCACGGTCTTGCCGAGGGTGCGAAGGCGGTTTTTCTTGAGGCATCGGCACCTCTGAACTATTGTTTTCCCGCTGATCTTAACAACGAAACGGGCAACTCGGCGAATACGCGGACTGGATCATGACGACGGGGAAACAGGGTTTTCAGCCCGGCCAGAGCGGCAATCCGGCTGGGCGTCCTAAAGGCGCCCGCAGCAAGTCCGCGCTCGCCTTGGAAGGTATCCTAGACAGCGAGGCCGAGGCCATTACCCGCAAGGTTATCGAACTGGCTAAGACTGGCGACGTGCCAGCCCTGCGCCTCTGCATGGACCGCCTCTTGCCGCCTCGAAAGGATCGGCATGTTCTCTTTGAACTCCCTCCCATCAAGACGGCTACGGACGCCGTGGAGGCCAACGCCGCCTTGCTTGCCGCCGTCGCCGATGGCGACCTAACCCCATCGGAAGCGGCGGACCTTGGCCGCCTGGTCGATACAGTAATTCGGGGCATCGAACTCACCGACGTGCAGGAGCGGCTTTCCCGCTTGGAGGGCATGGGCAAATGACCAACGGATACGGCCGACGCCTTCGGAAGCTGGAGGCGACCCATAGGTTAGAGGGCGCGAACCTCGTTGTCCTCGGCATCCCTGGACGGCCCGAGCCCTCTCCTGAGGAAATTAGCCGAGCCGCCCAAGTCCTGCGCGTGAGGTTCATTAGCGCGAAATTCGGGTCTCAGATCGAAGGAGCCAGCCATGCGCAGCACTGAAACGAGGCCCGCGAAGATAGAGAAGGCTCTGTCCCAGGCCATGGCGGCGAAGGCTGCCGAGGTGACGCAGGTACAGGCGGCGGAATGGCGGGCAGCAAGCAGTCCGATTTCGTTTGTCTGCGGCGACACCGAAGCAGAAGCCTGGGAACGGGTTGCGGCCTTACGCGGGCTCGGCATGATCCAGCCCATCGATCGAGTGCACGTGCTGCCCGCCTACCCCGAATTTGCCGGCAAGCACTTTTCGCGGTTCGAGCTACTCGGCGATGAGCATGGCCCTGATATCATTCGGTATCTGCGCGAGCATCGCGGCGAGTCCGGTAGAGAGCCGCCCCCAGGTTGGCGAATGTCAGAACCGGTTGCCCAAAAGGAGGCTTGAGATGCGCGGGACTGTTGCGAGGCTGAGTCGCTTGGAGGCGAAGCGCGCTTTTTCGTCTTCGGCCTAAACGACGATGACGCCGCCGAGCGGTACGCGGCCGAGATCCGCGCGGGCATCATTCAACGAGACGACCCTTGCACCACCCCGGTTTGGCGCGGTGATGGACCGATCCCGCCTCCTCGATGGGAGGCGCCGGACGAACTCACGAATGACGAGTTGCGAGACGCCATTCACCATCTCGCGTTAGCCACCGGCCGTGATCCCATCGCATGGGACGCAGACAGCGATGTCTGGGGCGCCGAAATTACCGCTGTTCGGCGCGAGATTGAAACAGAGATGGTCGAAGCTCGTCTTGGCGCTTAGCGACGTCAGGCTATCCAACCATTGAGCACAAGAAGGCCGCTCAGGAACATCCCGTAAGTAGCTATCACGGCAGCAACTTCGCGGTTTTGGTGCAGGACGGAACGGGCGAGCAACATGGGACTGGACCAGGGGCGGATGCGCGCTCTCTTCTGATCCACCAACCCCTTCGATGCGATATCTCCGAGGCCAACCACGAACGAGAATTACCCGCCGTAGCGCAGCAGTCACACAAGCAGGTGGACGCGTGCTATGCCCGGCTTATCAAAATCCCGGCAGCTCGATCAACGGCGGTCTATCTCGGGTCCGGATTGCTGAGTGCGCCGACCGTTGCAGCAGCGAGGGCGGCGGTCATCATGCCAATGGAGGTCACCGTGATCAGGTCTCAGGGCCTTTCGAAGTGTGGCTCCGGCGCACCAAATCCGTTGAATTTCGAAATGCCTACCAATTCGTTTACAGACCGTTAACCCTCCCCCGCCCTGGCGGAGTACTGCGCCTACAATCTCAAATGAGACGCCCTGAGCAGTGCTTGCCTCTATGTCGGCGACTTATGCGTACTCTGCCCACGGCACTTTGAAGACACATCGAATAAGAATCCTCAGGCGTGCTGGCTCGGAGCCTATGAAAATTATTGACTTTTAAACATTGCCATTTCAGAAAAATCAAAATTGGGGAATCTAATGGCTACTTATTGGGCGAAATACAATTTCAGCGGGTCTGTAATATCAGGCTACCCCGCTGAGCCTACTGGTCTTATGTTTATGGGGTATGACTTATATTTAGGAGCAAGAATGGATCGTAAGACTGCTCCATATGAGCCTCATGCGAGTGTAATCAGTGGACCCGGCGCAATAATACCGGCGCCTTCAGATCCTTATATATACTTAAATAGTATACCCGTCGCCGGCGCAACTAAAGGGGCATGGGATGCGACAGGATTTCATACATCTGGATACTTAGCATTTGTTATAAATACAACGCTGTCTGACTATTACTTAGTAGGTAGTGCGGCAGCTCCTGATACAACGGTTAAGGCTCCAATCCTGAAGTCGCCCGTTCTACACGATGATCTCTCTGGCGCAGACTCGAAAATATATGAGTATTCAGCGTTTGGTTGGGCGCAAATTTCGGTTCCTGATGGACCCCGTCAAGCTTCACCTGAAAAAATTTCCGCTAGTTTGACCGGAACCAGTCAGATTGTTGAAGGTGATAGCGCTGCACGAAGCGCTACGTATACGATTAAACTAGATAAAGCTGCTGCAAACGCAGTCACTATCAACTATGGCACGTCGAATGGCTTGGCTCTGGCGGGTGAGGATTACAAATCTACTTCTGGTTCGCATACTTTTGCGCCGGGTGAAACCGCTTGGAGCTTCGCTGTTGACGTGCTTCCAGACGTCAAACTGGATAGTCCAGAGAATTTCAATGTCACCATCTCACCCGGTACTTCTAGCTCAACAAGTTCTGTGGCGCTGAGTATAGCCGCAGGAACTGTCACAACGTCAATCAGTGACGGAGTGCTACCTAGTTCTGCGAGTACAAGTCTTTCAAAACTTGCTGATATTGGAAGCGTCACAAAAGATTTGATTCAAATATCAGGAAGCCTTCTTGCGGCCGATCCTGCAATTGCCTCGGATTTAGCGCGCATAAATAAAGTCGTAGGTGATAAGTTTACAGCGCTAGGTTTGGCTGCAACTTTTGTTGAGCCTCTAACGCAATTCAGGAGCGAAATTTCTAGTGTTGCTAATATAAAAGATCCGGTTCTAAAGAATCAAGCCGAATGGATGGCCTATCGAAACCTTGATGTCTCGGTAGGTGACGGTTTGGCTAAGTTTGCTTTCGTGACAGCGCTTGGTGTCTATGCGTCGGAAGTCAGCCTTGCGTATGCTACTGCCACAGGCATCGAAGTGTATTTAGCTGCCTTCGCAGCAACTAGCGGATTTGCAATCTCGGCTCCGCTGCTCATTGGCGCAGGCGCGGCTATCGTAGGGGGGCTTGCGCTATCGGAGGCTTATGATCGGTTCATTTCCCCGACCTTTCGTGAAGCACTATCGACAAACTTTGAATTCGGCGTGCCTTCACCGGTCAGTCAAAATCTTCCGCCTCAAGCCAAAAATTTTGGCTCGTTAATTCATGATGCTACCGCCGATGGCGGCAAGGTATTCGCACTTTATAATGGTCTACTAGGACGAGCGCCTGACGTTGGCGGGCTAGAAAGCTGGACCGCCTCACTCAAGGCTGGCGCTGCCGTCCGAGACATCGCATCGAATTTTCTTGCGTCCGCTGAGGGACAAGCCCGTACCGGGGCACTTGATAACGCAGCGTTTGTTAAACAGCTCTATCAAACTACATTACACCGCCAGTTCGACCAAGGCGGGTTGGATAATTGGCTGGGACAACTCAGCCATGGTTCGTCCCGTGCAGATGTTGCGACAAGCTTTGCTCTATCGAATGAACACATCGCAAGTCTGAAAACGAGCTTCGATGCCGGTATTTATGTGCCAGACGCCGCCGCGTCTAATGTTGCGCGTCTATATTATGCGGTACTGGACCGGGCTCCCGATACCGGAGGTCTTATCAATTGGACAAACTACGTGAAGTCAGGCGCTCCGATTGAAGCCGTAACCCAGAGCTTCTTGAGCACACCGGAGGTTCAGGCCAAGACAGGTAGCCTTTCAAATTCTCAGTACGTTGATATGACGTACAAGAATGCATTGGGCCGGCATGCCGAACCCAACGGCTTAGCAGCATGGACCGCAGAGCTGGATCATGGCGCTTCACGAGTAGGCGTCACAACAGCGATTGGCCTGAGTGCAGAAGCACAGCAATATCATCTTAAGCATATCGAGAATGGTTGGCTAATCAGCTAGCCGTATTATGGTATTGCTTCGCCCCAAGGCCTATGCGGAAGGTTCAGGCCTTGGTGCGTCTTCGGTTTTGAGCTTTACTCCGATCCAAGACTAGGAGGCCGTACGTCATAAAAAGCCGCTCCCCGAGTGATCTTTGAAAGCGTTCGCCCGCCGGATGTAGCCCATCACCGTTCTCGGATCGCGGTGGCCGCTCTGGTCCATGATGCGGGCGAGATCCGCGCCGCGCTCGGCCGCCGTCGTGATGTAGCCCGCGCGCAGGGAGTGAGCCCCGAACGCCGAAGCCTTGAGTCCGGCGGCCCTGGCGTATCGCTTGATGATGTCCGCGACGGCCTGCGTGGTGAGGCGAGGGGGTTTTACGACTTGCCCGTAAAACTCGCCCTCACGACCGATGTGGGAATTCTCCATATCGGCTCCCCGCACCCGCCCCGACCGCGACACCGGCCGGAACACCGGCCCCTCTGTGATCCCGGCCGCGTCCAGCCAATCCCGCACCAGGGCGACCGGCCGGATGAAGCGGCCATGCGGTATCGCTTTCTCGAACCCCTGCCCTTCCTGATCGGTCTTCGACCGGCGGACCATGACCCGCAGGCCTTCGGGATCCTCGCGCAGGTCGGCCACGTCGAGCGCGACCAGCTCGGCCCGCCGGAAGGCCCCGGCGAATCCCAACGCCAGCAGCGCCCGGTCCCTCTTGCCCGTCAGGGTGTCGGGCACGCGCATGAGCATCGCGGCGAGGACGTCGGCGGTGGCGGCAGCTTTCTGCGTCGTTGCCACGCCCACCGTCCTGCGCGCGCCCTTCAACACGGCGCGCACGGTCTCATCGTCCGTCGGATCGGGCAGACCCGCCAGCCTGTGCGCGTAGCGGATCGCAGCACACCGCCGGCCGATGGTCGAGGCGGCCCGGCCGATTTCGGCCTCGTGCGAGAGGAACGCAGCCACAGCCGTCGACGAGGCCGGAAGGGAGCGGAATCCATACCCCGCGCACCAGGCGCCGAACACGACCGCATCGCTCCGGTACGCCTTCACCGTAGCGTCAGCCTTGCTCGCCCGCTGATAGGCTTGGACGATGGAAGCGAGATCGGCCGGAAGGGTATCCGCCGTCCCGGCGGTTTCAGGGACGGGCGCGCTAGCGACTGTATCGAGCGGGGCCGGTGTCGAGCCGCCTCCCCCGTGTTGGCGACCTGAAAAAACCTGAACGGGCATATCGGCCATTGCCGTCAGGACCCGTCGTCGGAAAGGTCGGCGTCGCGGGCGTCAAGGATGGCCTCCTCGATGTCACGATACTGGACGAGGAGGCGCTGCAGGTCGGTCTTCGCTTCCAGGGGCTCGACGCTTTCCACCTCGGCTTCGCTCCAGGCCTCGGTCGCGTCGACCGCCTCGGCGCTGATTTCCGCGCACGTCGTGGCGTCCAAAGTGGACAGCGGACCGAACCCCAGATCGCGCGCCAGCAGCTCGGCGATCTCGTCCAACTTCTCGTTCAGCGTCGGCATCACACGCACCCCTAGGACTGCCTTGGAAAATTCGTTTGAATTCTCTCGGGCGCCTCCTATCAGGTCAAACCAGACCCATAGATCACGCCTATCGCTATAACTTTCGAGAATGGCAGTTATCGAAAGTTATAGGGGAGCCCGGTTCAGGGCAAGCGCGATGACGCGATACCTGCATCCCTGCAACGCGGTTTCGAGGCTCACCGGCTTGGCGCCGTCCCGCTTTCCCGGCCGTCCGCAATCCCCTATTGCCGGGCCGACATCACGTCATGAATCGGGTGCGCCAGGGTGGCGCGCCTCTCGAACCGCCAGGACCCCGCAATGCACGTGATCCTGATAGCGACGCAGAAAGGCGGGAGCGGCAAGAGCACGCTCGCCGCACACTTCGGCGCCCTGGCCGAGCGGGATGGCCCCACCCTCCTCATCGATGCGGATCCGCAGGGCTCACTGTCGTTCTGGTACAAGCGCCGGGAGGCCGAGACGCCCTTGCTGGCGAAAGCCGACGGCAACACCATCGGCGAGACCCTGGACGCGGCACGCGCCGAAGGCATCGTGTGGGCCGTCATCGACAGCCCGCCGCACAACGCCGCCCTGACGGCCTCGATGATGTCCCGCGCTACCGTGACCGTCGTCCCGGTCCGGCCCGGCCCGTTCGACCTCGACGCGGTGGCTGCCACCTTGGCGATGGCGCAAAGCCTGAAGGCCCCCATCGCCTGCATCATCAACGCGGCCCCGCCGATCACCCGCGAGGCCGAAACCTCCATCGTCGCCGAGGCGCGCGCCGTTCTCCTCGGCATGGGGGCGCCGGTCTTGCCGGGCCAGGTGTCCCAGCGCGCCAGCCTGTCCCACGCCCTCATTAGCGGGCAGAGCGTCAACGAGTACGACCCCGACAGCCGCGCCGCCGCTGAGATTGGCGCCATGTGGTCGGCCGTGTCGGACCTCGCGCGTGCTTTTCCACGCTCAAGCTGATCGTAAACACCTGACGCGCGAGCGCGGCTTAAACGTCCGAGATGGGAGGACAGGAGCTATTACGGGTTTGTCTGATAGCTGACGTTGGTTGCGACTCAGCTGCGCTCAATTGCCTGTGAACGACCCGCTGGGAACGTCCGAGCCGGCTGGCGTTTGTCAGGGCGACGGTCCGCCTGGACCCGCATTCCCGACCGTATGGCCTCATGCCTCGAACGGTGCCGCTTCGGAGAAGTGCGCATTCGATGAAGCTTGGCAGCCTCTCTGCCCCTGGCCTTGGGGGCGAGGCGGAAAGTGAAGGACGAGCATGACCTACCTGCGTTTCGCGCCCGACATCGAGCAGCCCGCCCCGAACGAGCAGGAGTCCATCGACGGCATCATCCAGGGCATGACCCAGCAGTCGCAGACGGTGGAGAAGCGCGAGCACCATGCCGTGCGCGCTAGCCACGCCAAGAGCTCGGCCTGCGTCACGGGCGAGTTGACGGTCGCCGCCGGCCTGCCGCCGGAACTGGCCCAGGGCCTGTTCGCGACCCCAGGTACGCACAAGGTGGCGGTGCGTTTCGCCCAGGGTCCCGGCGAGACCCTCGGCGACCGGGTGTCCACGCACCGGGGCATGTCGATCAAGGTGTTCGGCGTGCCCGGCGAGAAGCTTCCCGGGCACGATGTGCAGACCCAGGACTTCGTGCTCGCCACCGGCACAACCTTCCCGTCTGGCACGGCGGCGGGCTTCCTGCGGGACGGGACGGTCATCGGCAAGTCGACGGGCCTGCCGGAGGGAGTGAAGAGCGCCGTTTCCTCGACCGCGCGCAATCTCAACAAGGTGTTGCACGCCTTCGGCACGGAGAGTGCCATGGCCGACTTCTTCGGCCACCCCTATAGCCACCCACTGGCGGACAGCTACTTCAGCCAGGCGCCGATGCGGTTCGGCGACTACGTGGCCAAGCTCGGGGCGGTGCCCGCGACGCAGGCGCAGCGGGACCTCGCCGAATGGCGCCTCGACCCGCA
>Ga0182226_1000043_pt1 | contig 22234 bp, 23 predicted proteins | sample G6R1MG_27_FD_129658 | JGI IMG/M metagenome (GOLD analysis project Ga0182226, IMG submission 129658) | Miscanthus phyllosphere microbial communities from Michigan, USA - G6R1_MAIN_07NOV2016_LD1 MG | ecosystem: Host-associated > Plants > Phyllosphere > Phylloplane/Leaf | place: USA: Michigan...
GATGGCGACGATGGAATTGCCCGGGGTCAGGCGGTCGTCGGGCAGCTTCGTGCCGAACTGGCGCGCCAGGGGATTGTAGAGCAGGCGATAGGCCGATTCCGGCATCATCCGGAAGAAGCGCTTGAGGCTCTTCACGTCGTCGTAATCGTAGTCGCCGGCGAAATCGGCGGCCTCGGCGAGGCGGCCGAAGCGCCAGGCCTGGGCCGGATCGACGGCCACGGCGGTCCGCGCCTTCAGCCAGAGCATCCGCGTCGCCATCTCGACGTAAGGATCGTGGATGAGGGCCGTCGTGAGGAAGTTGTCGCTGGCGAAGAACCCCTCGTAGCGCGGGACGATGATGGCGCCCGTGATGAGCGACGAGGACAGCCACGGGCTCTCGAACAGCACCCGCAGCACCTCGTCGGACAGGCGCCCGACGCCGAGGTAGCTCTGCTGGAACCAGTCGAACAGGACCGCCGGCAGACGGGTCTCCGGATTGATGCTCGTATCGACGAACAGCACCTTGCCCGTGCGCAGGCCCTCCCGGCGGATGCGCCGGTAGATGAGCACGTTGGTGTCGGTGTCGTAGATCTCGACGCGACTGGCCTCGGCCAGCCCCGGCACCTCCTCCGGGGTGAGCCGGAAGACGCATTGCCCGGTGGAGTGCCAGCCATTGGCCCGGATGCCGTCGTCGGTGATCGACGCGGCGACCTCGGCGACGCGCCGCCCCTCCACGGCGACGAAGACTCGGCTGATGGCCAGGGGATTGTCCGGGACAACCCAGCACCGGATCTCATCGCCCCGGTCGTGATCGACGTAGAACCGCATTCCTCACCGTTGCTCGATGGTGCCGCCATCCCGAGGGCGTCGACGGCGCCGGACGCTCCCGCTCAGGAGCCCCCCGGAGGCGTCGGCCACGGGCCTTAGCGTACTTTCGGGATCGGCGCAGGAAAATGGAGCGCGCCGAGGTGGCGCGGACCCCGTGCAGAAGATCGGATCCAAAGCCGCCTTTGTGCTTGCGCCCCCGAAACCGAGAAGCTATAGCCCCCTCACCGGCGAGGAACACCGCCGGTGAGGGCGCTTAGCTCAGCGGTAGAGCACTACCTTGACATGGTAGGGGTCACAGGTTCGAACCCTGTAGTGCCCACCATCTAACCAACTGACGCAACAGAGTTTTCTCTGGTCAGGGATTGGATGGTGATTAGTGATCGCAGGTTCATCGAACCTGCATGTGGCTCGCAGCCGGGCGAGCCCAGGTTCACTGCGGATGCCATACCGCCAGCCTCCAGGCCAGAAGAAGACGATCGGCTCCCGCGCTTCGACCATCTGTCGTATCAAGGGCGATCGATTGTCGGCAGTCGCCGAGGCCGTGCGACGCTGGTTTCAGGATCGCTTCCAACCAACCCGCTTCCGTCGCAAGGTCGAGGCCAAAGCATCCGATCTGCTGGTTGTCCACGGGGCCCTGGCCTACGCCGTTGCTCGCGAACAAGCCCGCCTGGAGCGTGCGGCCCGCCGCGGCGCCGAGGACCGATTCTGGAGCCGCGTTGCCGTCGAAATCGCGAAGCGCGAGGGGAGAGCGGATCAGATCGGCGTGAAGGGGGCGGATCGTTGGCCAGGGCCATAGGCCCCAACTTCTCGCGGTCTATGCGTGCGCCGTCGGCAGCTCGGCCACCTGTGTGGTGTAGCGCGGCGAGCGCATCTCGAATTTCGTCGACCACGTCCGCTTCTCGGCGAGCCCGGCGCGTGCCGGCACGACGGTCCCGCGCCCGAACCGGCTGTTGCACGCATCCATCGCCGCCATGAGCGGGCCGCTGCGCTCGCGGTCGAGCCGGCCGATGAGGGCGCGCGGCGCGGCTGCGAGCGGCATCAGGTCCGTGGTGATGACGCCGGCTTTGCTGTAGCGCCACGGCCGGTCGCCCGGCGCCTCGCGCCACGTGCGGGTCACGCCGAGCTGCGCCGCCTGGATCAGCACGAGGGAATCGTTCGTCGCCTCGGGCAGCGTCACGGTGGTGGAGACCGAGCGCATCGGGTCGCCCCGGTCGTGGGTCGAGGTGTGGTAGAAGACCGTGAGCTGGTCGGTGCCCAGGCCCTCGCGCCGGAGCTTTTCGCCGAGCCGGGTCGCGTGGGCGGCCACCGCCTGTTCCACGGTGGCCCGGTCCTCGACGCGCCGGGAGAACGAGCGGGTGACGGCGCAGCCCTTGCGCTGGGCCGGCACGAGCTCGAGGGGCAGGCACGAGAGCCCACGCAGCTCGTGGATGATGCGCTCGCCCACCACCGTCATGGCCTTGCGCACGGGGCGCGGATCGAGGTCGCGCAGGTCCGCCACGGAGTCGACGCCCATGGCCGTGATCCTGGCGAGCGAGGCCCGGCCGATGCCCCACACCTCGGACGCCGAGATGCAGCAAAGCCAGTGATCGTAGGCGACAGGATCGGTGAGGTCGCAGACGCCCTCCAGCTCCGGGATCGTCTTGGCGATGTGATTCGCAAGCTTGGCGAGCGTCTTCGTGGCGCCGATCCCGACGCAGGTCGGGATGCCGGTCCAGGCCCGCACCGTGGCGCGGAGATCGCGGGCGAGTTCGATGCGCAGATCCGGGTGCACGTCCGACAGGTCGAGGAACGATTCGTCGATGCTGTAGATCTCGACGCGCGGAGAGAAATCGCGATAAACTGCGTTCGTGCGCGAACTCATGTCGCCGTAGAGGGTGTAGTTCGACGAGAACACTCTCACCCCATCGCGGCGGCACTGCTCGCGGATCTTGAAGAACGGATCGCCCATCTTGATCCCGAGGGCCTTGGCCTCGGCGGTGCGGGCGATGGCGCAGCCATCGTTGTTACTCAACACGATCACCGGCACGCGGGCCAGCTTCGGATCGAACACGCGCTCGCACGAGCAATAGAAGCTGTTGCCGTCGATGAGGGCGATGGCCCGGCTCATCGAACTAGGCCGGCGCGGGCGATGTGCCAGCGAATCGAGAACCGGACCACGCCCCAGATCTCGCCCTCGGCCGCCTCATGGAGGGTGAAGGCCGGAAGGTCCGGGTTCTCGAACGCGAGGCGCGCCACGTTGCCCTCGAGGCGCAAGCGCTTCACCGACATCTCGCCGTCGATGGCGGCCACCACCACGCTGCCGTTTCCCGCCTTCAGGCTGCGGTCCACCACGGCGAGATCGCGGTCGAAGATCCCGGCCGCCCGCATGGAATCGCCCGAGATGTTCCAGGCGAAGGTGGCCGGCGGATTCGGCGCTAGCCACCGCGGCAGTTCCAGCGCCCCTTCAAGGAAGTCGTCCGCCGGCGACGGGAAGCCGGCGCAGAGCGCCTGCCCCATGATGGGGACGCGGACGAGATTGTCCCCATCCCGCACAAGCTCCGCGACCTGAAAAAGGCCCACCACGCGTTCCTTTCGTGTTAGAACAGAAAGAGAACAAACGCGCGTTCGGTTCCACGGTCAAGCTCGTGGATGCCGCTTGTGGATAGTGGGGAGGGCGCCCTTCTGCGCCCTGGTGTGGAGTGAGATCCGATGGTGATGAAAACGACGTTCTTGGTTCAGACCTTCACGATCAAGCGCAAGCGGCTCGTACCCGGCGACCGCGAGCTATCGCCGACCGAGAGCGGCGCACTGAAGAAGGCGGAGGCCATGGCTGGGCGGATGCCGGGGACGGCCGCGCTCAAGGTCGTGGCGGACGATGAGACCGGCGAACTCGAGGCAGCGACCATCCTCGGCCAATTTGGCGAGATACCAGACGATTTCGCCGAGAGCCTACAGAGCGTCTGAAAACGGCGAAAGCCCCGGAGCCGAAGCCCCGGGGCGCGACGCGGATGGCGGCGATTAGGCGCTTCAACGATTCGGCGGCCGCCCGAGCACGGCGTCAAGCAGCTCGGAGCGCGTCGCACGCATCTCCTCACGCACCGAGGACACCATGGCGTCGATCCGACTTTCGAGGCGGGTGATCACGTCGCCGGTGACGTACTTCTGCGCGACCTCGACCTTGAAGGCGTTCAGGGCGTCGGACTGGCTCGCGATCTGGATCTTCACCGCCGCCATGTCGATGGTCAGGGGGCTCACGGCGGCGGTCTCCCGCGCCTTAAGCCTCGAGGCGATCCAGTCCCAGCCCTTGATGAGGCCGACGAGGAACAGCGCGAACGCGAGGAGGCCACCCCAGGTCAGGGGGCCTGGGGTGAGGAACGAGGTATCCATGAAGCCCCCATCGGGCGGTTGGTAGGCCGGTGGATCGGCCGCGTGGGCTGGCCCTCCCCCGCAGCGGGAGGGGTGGCACGTCGAGGCCCGCGAAATTTTCGCGGGCCTACGGGTTGGCTACCGCTTCGAGATGACCGCCGGGGCGACCTTTTCGACGGTGCGGGCGAGCATGAATGCTCCGATGCCGACGGAGCACAGCGACCACAGGTCGGACGGCACTGCCTGGAGGGCGGACAGCACCTCCTTCTGGATGCCGAGCATCGGGGCGAGAACGCCGGCCCAGGTGATCATCACAAGCGACCACATCACCACGATGGGCCGCGCCGAGCGGGCGAGCCAGGATTCGGACCCGGCGTCGGCCTTCATCACGTCGGCCATCGCCGAGTTGAGCGCGGCCTGGTTCTCCAGCACGGCTTTCTGAAAATCGGCCTGGACCTGCGCGCGCTGCGCGGCGTCCGGGATCACCTTGTCGAGGGCCGGGCCGAGGAACTGCAGGAGCATCGGCAGGATCGAGATGAGGGCGCCCATGATCAGGCTCCTTTCGCCATGTTGGTGCGGAGGGTGGACAGGAAGCGGGCGAATAGGCCGGGGGCGGGCGGCGCGGGGCTCGGTGCAGAAGAAAGCCCGCCGGGTAGGGCGGGCTTGGAGGGGAGCTTGAGAGGGGAGGTCGGCGCCGGAGGAGTGGAGCTTGAGAGGGGAGCGGAAGGCGCACCAAGCGCCCCCGGCATCCGTGCCGCGACCAGCGGCATCCCACCCGCGACCAGGGCCACCTCGAACGCCCGGGCGTACTCGGCGATCGCCGCCGCCTTGTCCGTGCCGTTTACGGTCCGGCGGGCCCCGACATAGTCGCAGCGGTCGCCCGCGATATAGTCTTCCAGCGCCTTGCCGGTGAAGTCGCCTCGCGTGGAGACGCCTCGCGTCACCCCTTCGATGAGGATCCGCGCAGAGGTCGCCGGGTCGAGGGCGAGATCGGGGTTGCCGACGAGGTCAAGGCCGAGCAGCCGTCCCATGGCGATGTAGTTCGTCTCGTGGGTCAACTGGACATCGCCGCGACCGTAGAAGGACAGGCCACGGGCGTTCGGCAGGGCGTAGTTCCGGCTGATCCGGCCAGCAGCGAACAGCTTGGCGACGGCGGCCCGCGCGGCCGCATCCGTCAGCGCGAACCCCTCGCGGACCGGCAGCATGCGCCGGCCGGTCTCATGGAACGACGTCGCCAGGATGTAGGCGAGGTGCCGCCGGTCGAGGAGGAGCGCATAGGCGAGGAAGGCGTCGAACAGGCGCTCGATGCCGGCGACCTGCGGCCCCGTGAGCGAGCCGAACAGGGGGCGTATGGACGCGAAGAAACGCGCCCGATCCAGGCGCGTGAAAGCGCCCGCGTCGGGAGACGAAGCCATGTTAACACTCCGTTAATACTTAGATTTTTGGCAAAACCGTACTTCGGCTACGGTTTTTGACAGATCAGCCGTTTGCCTCGAACTGGCCCGTTACGGTGATCGCGATATTCGTGTTCCCACCGCCGCCCGGCGTCGCGCCGAGGTTGCCGTTGTCATATCGGCTGATCGTCATCGTGCTGCTGTTGGCCTGCAAGAACGCGGTTCCGGTAAGCCCGGTCTGGTTCCATTCCCTGGCGGCGAACGTGTTGTCGGCCTTGGCCGTGTACGGCAGCGTCACGGTCGTAAAGCCGGTCGCCGCCGCGTTGCCCAGGATCGTCATGCTGAAGTGGACCGTCCGATCCACCTTCAGAAAGCGCCACGTCGTCCCCGAAGGGCTGATGCCAGGGCCGCCCGTCGGCAGCGCGGCGGTGATCCACTCCCCGGGCGTCCCGGTTACGGTGGCGCTGTCCCGCCAGAGGTAGCTCGGGATCAGAGCCATGCCGCTAGACCTCGCCCGGCTTGAAGACTTGGCCCGTCACGTAGGCATAGAGCCCCCCGCCGACCGAGCCGCCTGACACGACATGCCGGAGTCGCACGAGGTACAGGCCGTTCATCCCGCCGATGGGATAGGGGTTCCGGAGCGGGATCTGGTGGGAGCAGACCGGGCCATTGACCGGGATGCCTTCGATCAGGACTTCGTTGCCGGGGACGCAGGTCGTCCAGTGCTCGCCGTCGCCGCTGATCTCGACATCGGTTCGGATGGTGACGCCGACCGGTGCGGTGAGCTTCCCGACAGCGGTGATGACGACGAAGAGCGTCTTTGCCATCTCACCCAGGGCGAGCGGATTCGTCAGGTCCACGACACCGCTATAGCGGGTGGAGGAAATCGGCGTCGAAGCATCCAGGACAAGGGGTGTCATGACGGCCTCACTTCACGTTGCTGATTGCGCGGTTCTGGGTCGTCGGCAGGGCGATGCCCCACCCGACCAGGTGACCCTGGATGGTGTCGAAGTCGTCGATGGTGGAGATGATGACGTTGCCCGAGCCGGTGCCGATGTCCTCGGGGCGGAAGTCGCCCAATGAAAGGCGTCCGCCGGATTTCTCGAGCATGGCGCGGCTGCGGGCGACGTTCTGGACGCCCTGCGGTTGCCACTGACAGATCTGAAGATCACCTCCGGTCTGAAGGACGTGCCGCGTCGAGCCGGTGGTCGTGGTCTGAAGATTACCGATCTGTAGGCGACCGGCGCTCTGCTCGAGCAGCGCGCGGATGCCGAAATCACCGACGGCATCCAGGCGAAGGTTCGCGATCTGACACCGCGCCGTCGAGCCGCTCACGATGACCGAGCCCGTCGGCGAGTCGGACAGCGAGACCGCATTGGCGACCGAGAGATTGCCGCCACGGACGTCCAGGCTCGACCCGCCGCCGTCCATGTTCAGGTTGGCGATGACGCCGTGCAGGATGGAACCGAGGTTGTTGTAGACGAGCTTGGTTTTCCACATCGTCAGCGTTTCGACGGCCAGGCCGTCTTGCTGGCCGAAGACGCCGGTCGGGTTGGTCGCCCCGATGTTCGTGCCCCCGTAATAGGCGTTGATCAGGTCGGCGCGGTCCGACATGCCGAACACCCAGCAGCGGATGCGCCCAATTTCGAGGAAGTCGCCGCCCGCCGCGTCGAAATAGAATGGGTAGCGGAAGGCCCCGATCTCCATGTCGGTGATGGTGTTGGCGCCCCCCACGTCCTGACCGGTTCGCACGACGCCGTTGATGCCGTCCCATGCCCGGTTGATGCGGATGCGGGAGACCTTTGCCCGGCTCGCGTTCCGCAGATCGATGGCCCACGGGTACTGAACGAGCTGCGAGACGTTGGTGATCGTCGGCTGATAGAAGTCGATGGCGAAATCCGAGACACTGCACTCATAGGTCGGGCTGATCGGCGACTTGCCGCCGGCCACGTTGTAGGTGCGGCTATCGACGTCGAGCGATGCACCGAAGCGCGAGCCGGGGTATGTGAAGTGGTGGCGGCCCTTGAACACCTGGGCCTGCCGCTTCATCACGAGACCGTCCGTGATGCAGAACTTGCCCGGCCCAAGGTCGATGTCCTCGCCCGCATCGAGCCCGCTCTGCAGGGCGGCAAAGCAGTCCGCCGTGTCCGTCCGGTTGCGGATGCCGTATTCGCGGACCGGGTCGATCCACCAGAACGGCGAGAGCGGCTGGTCGCGCGGGATGTTCTTCGCAAGGCGGGGCATCGGCAGCGTCGTGGCATTGGAGCCGCCGTTGTTCGCCTGCGACGGCGGTGCGAGCGGCCCCGTGCCCTCGGGCGTGTCGAGGATCAGTCCACCCGTCACCGGATCGACGCCGCGCACGTACTTGCCGGTAACGGCCGCGGTGGCGAGGACGCCGCCGAGCTTGGTCGCGGTGGGCGGCTTCAACGCCTCGGCCTCGCCCCCGCCGCCTCCACCGCCGCCTTTGAGACGGAGCTTCAGCGCTGTCCCGACGCGCTCGACGACGATGCCGCTCTCCGGATCGGCGCGCACGTCGATGGGATAGGTCGGCGGGATTGGAAACTGGCCCATGGCGGCTCCGGGCACGAGAAAGCCCGCCTGGTCAGGGCGGGCTCGGTCGGCGGCAGGTGGGGCGGGAAGGCTTCAGGCGAGCTCGATGGGCTCGTTGAATGCCTCGGTGGTCTCCGGGCCGATGGTGACGCTCAGGCGAACGTCGTAGAGGCCGGGCGGGATGGCCGAGAGCGTCTCGGCCGGAAACACCGCTTCCACGATGCCGGGATTCGAGACGACGAGGATGCCGTCGCCGAGTTCAGCGCGCAGAACCGGCGCGGGCTCGGCCTCGCAGCACGCATTCCAGGTCCAAGGCCGGTTCGGACGTCGCGGTACGACGGTCAGAACCATCGCCGTCACCGCCGAGAAATCGACGAGGCCGGCATCGCTCATATCGAGGCGGCCGTCCGCGCGGACGGTGCGAAGGATCTGTCGAAAGCGCCACTGTCCCCGCCGCGTCGCCGCCCGCAGGGTGTTGAGGTAGGCCGCCATGGCTACACCTTCATGTAGAACGTGCCGAGCCGTGTCGGCTGCAGCGTCGAGACCGCGATACCGCCGCCGGGGTTGGCGTTCGAGACAGTGAGGTTGGCGGTGGTGCCGGCGCCCGTCGTCGCGGTCACCAATCCCTGCAGCAGGTTCGAGATCGTGGTGGATCCCGTGCCGGTGGTCAGGCTCGCCGCCGCCAGGGTATCGTTTCGCGCGTAGGACTGCCCAGGATAGGGGACGGCGACAGACCCGTTGGGCAGGATGCTCGGCAGGTTCGAGACGGCGACACCCTGGAGGAAATCGCCGCCTGCCACGCCGGGCGTCTGCGTGTCGGGGAAGTACGAGAATCGGGCGTTTACCGAGCCCGAGGCCGTGGCGGCGTTCGATAGGGTAATGGTGTTGCCGTTGCGGTTCGTCACCGTGGTTCCGGTCGGGACACCGGGCGCCACGACCGTCATGCCGAGGGCGATACGGTTCCCGTCCGCGACGGTCGCCGAATTGGCCCCGGCGTTGAACTGGGCCTGCACCTGGACCTGGAGGCGATTGTCCGCCGTCGAGCCCATGTCGTCGAGGCCGCCGGGCACCAGCCCGCGCATGCTCAGGATGGTGATCTGCTTACCGGCGGCGAAGTCGTCCGCCGCTGCGGTACCGCGCCCGCCGATCACCGGGCAGAACGCCTCAGAGAAGGTCGACCACAGGTAGACGAACAGCGCCTTAGCCGAAGCGTCGGCAAGTTCGGTCGCGCCGGAGCCCGCGCCACCCACGGTACGTCCGTTCATCCGGACCCAGCCCGGCTGGATCGAGGCATCGGCGCGCCACTTCACGTCCCCGGTCGTGATGCCCCCAGTCGGGTCCGAGCCGCCGCCGGCCCCCTCGTCGACGGAGGCCGCCGCCTCGCCGAGGCCGTCGTCGAACCACAGCTCGTCGCCGTAGGGTCCGAACACCTGTTCCCGGTACAGGCCGGCCGGCAAGTACACCCGGGGGAAGCGCCCGAAGCCATCGGCGATGACCGGCTGCGTCCACGGCTGCGAGAGCGCCGGATCCCTGTAGACGACAAGCGGATCGGTTGTGCCGGCTGCGAAGAAATTCACGCTGGGGACGAGGTACGGACGCCCATCGGCATCGAGCACCTGCTGCCGGCTGAAGGGCCAGGAGATCGTCATCGAGCGCGTCCCATGCGGAAAAGCCGCCCGGTGAGGAGCGGCTTGCGGTGCGGCAGAAATGAAAAAGCCTCGCGCTGGGGCGAGGCCGGAAGTCGGACAGCGGCGCGTGGCGCGCGTCTCGGGACGTTTGTTCTTTCGGGCGGATCGCCCGTCGGGTCAAGAGGTCTGCGGCGCGCAGCCGAGCGCGCCGAGCCGCAGGGGTGCGAAAATTTCGCGGGCTGGTCCGGAAAGTTTCCGGAGCTACTCAAAGACGCTAGCGACGTGGTAGCCTCGGGCATGCCACACCGGACCAACCTATTTCTAATTTGGGCGTTGATCGCCGTGACGTCAGTCCTCGCATTCACGTGCGCTAGATTGGCCGACATCGAGAACCAGCGCTACGCGCTCTCGATTGGCATGTGCCCGGGCCGGAATGGTGCTCCAGCCCCTGACATGAACTGCATACGTAAAGTAGAGACGCGAACCTCGTGGGTCTGGCACTTGTGGTACGGCCTCGTCGAATAAAGTCATATCACTCTAGTTTAATAAATCTCTTCGCAGGCTCGGCAACCACTCACGAAAAGCGCGACTTGAATAACATGTGCTGCAATCGCCTTTGCCAATCAGCATCATCGGAATGGACCAAGATGGGCTTGGTCGGCACGTCGCGGACGGGAGATTGACGTGCTAGCCTGCATCATGCGCGTCGTATTCGTGATCCTAGCCCTTCTCGCCCCCCGCCAGGGTCTCGCCTGGGATGGAACAAACTCAGGCAACGGCAACGCTGTGCAGATCGAGCGCGGTCAGACCGTTCGGCAAGGCCGCGAGGTCGAGTTCTATGATTACGGCGCAGGCACCTACCGAACCTTTGATGTAGACAGTGTGCGCCAAAGCGGCGGCGGCGTGGAGGTTGAGGGGACGGATAGCAGTGGGAATGCTGTCACGCTTGAGATGGACGGCAACGGAGAGTGATGGCTCGCTACCGGCAGACTATCATCGCCCTGCTCACTCTTGCCGCCTTCATGTCAGTTGGAGTGGCGGCACCCGCTAGGGCGGAAAATGAGCCAATCTACCGGTGTCGGGCTCTTGAAGGGCGCGATCTCAGTGACGACGGTCGCATGTTGCCAATGCAGACAGCCTCCCCCCTCTTCCAATCCTTTCAAAGCATTTTGGTCGACACGGCCACCGGAGTAATCCGCGTCGGTCTATCAACGTGGCGATGGCACGTGGCTCAGAAAGGTTCATCAGCGAACGATTTTGTGGCCGTAGCCGGCCCCAGCGCAGTCATGGCCTCAAGCAACCTATTCCGCGTCAGGCTTTGGAAGGGGATGACGATCCCCGTATTCTTCATGGTCGGCCTAACCATGGTCGTCACTGGAACGTGCGAAGTGGTTCAATGAGCGGGACTAACAAACACCCGGTGCGGCCCTCCTAAATGCTCACGCAGGCCGCTGCGATCGCTGAGCTGGGGTGGTTCGGTAACTATGCGGCTGGTAGCCTGCAGGGATGAGCCTACGGACCGCGATCGACCTGTGCCTCGTTCTGCACACCGCCGCGATGCTGGCGATCTGATGGTGCCTGCGCACGTGGATGCCGCCCGTCATGGATGGGCTGCGCGCGATCATCGGCCAGGGCGCCGTGTGGGCGGCCCTGATCGGGCTGGGCCTGATCTGCGCGGACATCGCGTACTGGCCCAGGTTCGAGGACGGGCGGCGGCTCCCCCTGCTACCGCGCCGCCGAGGACGGGCGGTCTTGCTTCGACGCCATGCCCCGCTGGTTCTTCCTACTCGTCGTCATCGCCCTCGGCCTGTCCGTGGCCGGTAGCGTGCTGATCTTCCTGCGCTCGCCGACGCCTGTGGCGCAGCGGGTGGAGTGAGCGTTCCGGAAAGTTTCCGGGGCTGAACGCTCCTACCGTTCTAAATTGCGTCACGCGATGGTAGCTTGGCGTTATGACCAAAAAATCGAAATCCATGCGCGAAACCTCGCGGCACTGGTACTGGCTTGCCATTGCCCTGATCGCAGCTTTGGGACTCATCGCCTTCATCGTCTGGGCTGTATTCCTGCGTGAGGCGGCGAAAACGGTTGAGCCGATCAGGGATAAAGTGAAGCGGTCGAACACTCTGACGGTCGGCACGTGCGAGGCCATTTTTTCAGACCAACCGAAAGATTTGGCTGAGTGCAAAAAGAACGAGGCTCAGCCTGACAAGCCCCTGACGCCCCCGGCACGAAGCGAGTGATGCCCGACCGTTTCTCTCGCCCTATCTGGATGCTCGTGCAGGCCGCTGCGATCTGCGGCGGGATGTGGCTGAGCTTCCTCGGGCCGGACGCCCCACAGCAGCCGGTGACGCCGGCAGCCGTTTTCGTTTCCCTCGCCGGTTGGACGATCCTCGTCGCCTTCCTGACCGCCGTCGTGACGAACCTATGGGACTGGGCGCACCGTAAGCTTCAGGGGTTCCGAAGCCCCGGACTGACCACCGTGCGTCCCGAGCACCACGATTCGGTTGAGAAGGGCGATGGTCGAAGCGCCTGGCTTCGCCGTGGCGAGTTGGGCAAGCCGCCGACCACCCTCCGCTGAAGTCATTAGCTCGGCGAGACGCTCGACGTTCCGTCCGGCCTGCCACTCGTCGAGACCGGCCATGATGCGGCTGGGGATCTTGAGCCCGCCCGTCACGGCGGCGCGGCCCACCTCCTTCAGCGCCCCGTCCGTTTTCAGATCCTCGCGGAGCGCCGTGTTGAACGTCGTCTTCGAGCCACCGATCTGCCGCTGGCCCGTGGCCTCCATGATATCGAGGAGGCGGGAGAAACCGGTATCGATAGCGGCACCATTGGGCAGGGCCCGGAGCGCGGAACGCAGGCTGTCGTTCTGAAGGTCGTTACCCCGGATCGCGGCGGCGAACTTCGCCCCGCCCATCTGGTTCGATCCGGTCTGCAGATCCTTCGTCTTCGCCGCGAACTCGGTGCCGAGGTAGGTCCGCACGAGCTGACGGGCCACGAGGGGATTGCTCTTTGCGATCGCTGAGACGGCCTGCCCGACCTCTTCCGCCGACCCCTCGACGGTTTTCCCGATCGGGAAGAGCACATTGATCGCAGCCTTGGCGTCGGGCTGCGCCGCGATACGGCCGAGGGGCGACCGTAGGATGGTCTCGCGAGCCTGATGCGCCAGCGCGAGGCGTGTGAGCCGCCCACGTGCCTCGGGCAGCTGCGCCAGCAGGTCCTCCTCCCGGCGCATCGCAGTGCGGATCGACGCCGCCGTGGCGCCGCCTTCGCCGCCGCTCACCTCGTCGAGGATGCGCGTCACCTCGCGGTCCTGGAAGGCACGGCGCGCGGCGGGCGTGGCGTTGGCGAGGAACTCGCGGGCTGCCGTGGCGCCCAGGATGTTCGTCGGCACCTGTTCGGCCGGCGTCGTCATGCGGCCAAGGTCATCGCGCCGCACGACGCGGGCGAGCGGGGTGTTGCCGGTGAACGGCTCCAGGGGCCGGGAGTTGGCTGCGAAGTTCGCATCCGCCGCCGCCACCGCGGGAACGCCCTTCAGCTGCCCGTCGAGGGCCGAGCGGGCGATCTGGAGGTCGCGCACCTTCGTGCCGTCGCCGTCCTTCAACGCCGCCTGGATGCGGTAGTCCTGGCGCTCGCGGGCCTTCAGGAGCCCCGCAATGGTCAGATCGGTCTCGCCGCCGGGGCCGAACAGGTCGTTGCGAAACCGCTGAAGTTCGGCGCGCACATCACCCTTGGCCGTGAGCAGATGCGCATCAATGGCGTCGAGGGCGGCCTGCGGGTTCACCTGCCCGAACCGAACGTCCGGAATCTCCTCCGTGATCGTGGTCGACTTCACGTAGGGCTCGAGCGGACCCTTCATCCGGTTCACCACGCGCTCGTAGGCGTCCAGCGGCTCGGCAATCTCGCCGCGCATCAGGGCGCCCACGGCCCGGTCGCGGATGTCCGGGTGCACCCCGGCCGGGTCGATGCCGGCACCGGTCAGGTCCTCGGCCAGACGGCTCTCGGCCGTGGAGCGCGCCGCGGCGTACTCGTCGGCGGCCTGTCCGCTGGCGGCGCGCCCGCGCGGGCGGCCCTGCGCGTCCATGGGGTAGGACGGCACGCCGCGCTGCTCGTTCTGGAGCTTACGCAGCAGCTCCGACGAGATGTCCCGCGCCATGCCGCCGTCGGGGTCGGGCCGGAAATAGCCCTCCTCGATCAGCCGCTCGCGCCAGAAATTGTCCAGGCTCTTGCCGTCCGGGCGGGCGACCTTGCCGACGCCGGGCACGACGAAGCGATGCAGGTCCGTCGCCGCGGCATCGCCGTCGAGGCGCAGGCCGCCGTTGCGGGCGATGAACCGCGCGAGGCTCTCCGGGCCATCGTCGGGGCCGGTCCCGGCCGGGCGCTCGAACGCCTCGACGGGGCGGGGCGCATCGGCCTCGAACTGTGGGCGGGCGAACTTCGGCTGGGTGACGATGGGCTCGCCGGGGCGCTCCACCGTGACGGTGCCCTCTACGCCGACGCTCTCCGGCGCGTCGCGCGCGGCGGCATAGTCCGCGTCGGCCCTGACCTTCCGGGCGGCCTCGCGGGCATCGGCCACGCCGCGCATCTCACGCTGAATGACCTGCCCGGCCTGATCCTGCGTGACGCGCTGACCGGCGGCCTGGGTGGCACGGATCACGCCCTGCCCCTCGGGGGTGCCGGCGACGGCGGCCTGCGCGGCGGCTTGGACCTGTTCGCCGAGGCGGGTCGGATTGGTCGCCGCCGGGGTGATGGCGTCGAGCCCGGCCTTACCGGCGGCCTTGATCTGGTCGGGGCGGGCCGCGAAGAACTCGGACAGGCCGCCCTCACCCTCGACGACGCGCATCACGTCGCCCATGCGGCGCGGGCCAACGGTTTGCTGCAACGCCTCGGGCCACGTCAGGGCGACACCGGCCGCCTTCGCGTCGTCGACGAGCGCCTGAGCCTGTGCGACCTCCTCGGGCGAGACCTTCCCGGCCGAGCGGTCGAAGATCCGTTCCGCCGCGCTAGGTCGGCCCACCATGCCCGCACCGACGCCCGTCGCGATGCCGACAGCCGCGCGTGCCCACGGCTCAGCCTCCGTGCCCTTGGTCACCTGTCCGGCCGTCTCCGAGGCGAGGGCTGGCGCCAACGCAAACCGGGCGAGTTTCGCCGGGGTCGTGCCGGCACCGGGCAGGAACTCGCCGAGCGTCTGCGCATACTCACCGGCCGTGGTCTGGGGCTTGTAGGACTCGCGGCCGCCGGTCATCGCGCCCAGCACCGCCTCCTGGGTCGGAAAACCATCGGCGATGGTCGGGCGCGGATCGCCGCCGGGCCGGTCGCTGTTCGGCGTCAGGCCGACGGCGCGGCCGAGCGCCCGGACAGGCGGCCCGATGAGATACTGGTCCGCGAGCCCGATCGCCGCGTTCGGCAGTCCGACCAAACCGGCGACGCCACGGTCGACGCCGGTCTCGAGAGAACGGCCGATATCCTTTGCGACCGAGCCAGCGCGGGCCAGCGCCGATGGCTGTTCCGCCGGCTTTGGGTTGGCGGCAAGCAACGCCTCGAACGGATCGATCGGCCGGCCGTTCGCAGCAACGTCGGACGGCAGCGGATTGGCGGCAATCAGGTCGTCGAAGGGGTCGCTCATCGTCCAAGCTTCTCCGGCGGAATGCCCGCTTTCGCCAGCATGTCTTCGATCTGAGGGCGGAGGTCGGGGCGCGACTTCAGGGTCTCGCGGCTTTTGGCGAGATAGCTGTACCAGGTGTAGCCTTCGGGCGGCCGGGCGCCCTTCACGACTTGTGGACGGCCCTCCGTCTTCGCTGCGGGCGCCTGCGCAGTGGAGCCGCCCGCCTGCGGAGCATCGCCCTGCGCGGCCCGGTATTCCTTGAACCGGGCGTAGGGGCTCGGCAGATCGCGAATGGCCTGATCGGCCTCGGCCTGGCTGATCTCCTGACGCAGAGCCTTGCCGGCGATCCCGCCGACCTGGGCCTGATAGTCCGCCAGCCCCTTGAAGGTGTCGGCGATCAGCGCGTTGCCGCCCGGGGTCTTGAGGAGTGACGGCAGCGAGTTCTTGAAGGCCCGCCCCTCGGCGTCCGAGGTCGAGCCCGAGCCCGGCACCCGCATGCGGGGCACGAGCTTGTCGGCGAGCGCCGTGAAGGCCTCCATTTCGCCCATCTTGCCGCCGGTGAGGCTGGTGGCGATGGAATCGAACCCAGCCTCGCGGGCGTACTGCGCCAGCCCCAGGCGGGCCTCGGCGAGACGGCCGGTGTTCAGGCGGGTCGCCATCTCGGCCATCGTGTCGATGTCCGACCGCAACGGCACCGCGTTGTCGGCGGCGTCCACCATCTCGCCGTAGCGCTTCGCCTGGATCTCGTTCGCCTTCTCGGAGAACTTGCCCGCGCCCTTCGTGTCGACGTTCACCTCGGTCTTCGATCCGCCTCCGATGCCGAAGGGCTTACCATCCGGCCCCATACCGGCGGCGGCCCCGTCCGGGACGCCGTAAGCGCGGCGCTCGTCGGCCGTGAGCGGGCGCGGTGCTTGGCCGGGCCGGATCACCTGCACGTCGGCGGGGTTGGCCGGATTTACCGCGAGGAGGGTGCCGTCCTGGGTGGTCTGCATCGAGTACTTGGGCTCGGTCTCCTTGTTCGGCGCCGTGAACACGGGCTGACGCGTCACGGGATCGAACAGGACGTAGCCCGGGGCGACAGTCTGAAGCTTCGATGCGTCCCTGTCCTGCCCCTGGTAGATCACCTGCCCCGTGGCCGTGTCGACGACGGCGTTGCCGACCGTGGTGGTCGAGCGCTTGCCCTGGCCCACCGGCACGATCTGGGCGGTGCGTTCATTGAACAGCACCGGCTGGTCACCCATCTGCTGGAGCTTCCACGGGCTGGCCTGACCCCTCAGCAACTCGCCGTAGATCTGGGTCGCCATCGGCCGGGTCACGGGATTCCGCCACGCGGTCTGGAGCACGGCGGCCTGTTCAGGCGACATGCGCGAGGCCCCGGTACCGAAGCCCGCGAAACCCTGAGGCTGGGCCGGAGCCGGAGCCGGAGTGGCAGCGGGCGCGGCCGCCTGCCCGGGGATAATGAACCCGGCCGGAACCGCGTCGCGCGCCGGCATGTCGGCCTCTGCGGTCTGGGTCGGCACCATGCCCATGCGCTGTTCGAGGGCCTGCGTCTCGGCCTCGCTGTTGGCGACCGCGACGGGCTGGCCCGGCGCCGCGGCAGCCTGCATCGGCGCGCCGCCGTACCGGCTCGTGCGCTCGGCATAGACCGCGCCCGCTGTCTTCGGCCGACCGTCCTTTTCGAAGAAGATCGAGCGGTTCGCCCGCGCCGCGCCCGGCGACACGAAGGCCACGGCCGGCGCGTCGGGGTTCTGCATGGCGCCCGTGATGAACTTCGGGCCGCCGGCCTCGCCGAGGAAGTGGGAGACGTACAGGTTCCCCGGGTTGATCGGGATGCCGGCGGCGGTGAGCGCCTTCGCGTTGTCGGCGGTGAACGCCTGCATCGCGCGTTCCTGCTGGTCGGGATCCTTCCAGCCGCCAGGCTGCAGGCCTAGCTCGGGGTGACGCTGGGCGACGCCCGTCCACGTGCCGTCCGTGAATTGGTACCGGCCCTTCGCCGTGCTGCTCGGGTTGGCCGCGAGGTCGTTGCCGCCGCTCTCCTTCGCCCGCGTGGTCTTCAGATAATCGCCCATGGCGCCACCGGCCGCCGCGAAGGTCGGCGCGGCCGGGCTGGCGGCGGGCTGCATCTGCCCGAGAGTGCCGAGCGTCGCGCCCTGCACCGGGGTGGTCGACGGGCCGCCGTTCAGGCTAAGCAGTTGTCCGAAGATCGCGGGGGCCTCGGCTTCGAGCGCACGCTGGCGCCCGGCGGCATAGGAATCGTCGAATGACTTCCCGATGCCCGAGATCATGCCGAAGATGTTGGCGCTGTCGCTCATGGGGTCACCCGAAGATCGAGAAGGCCTTGCCGGCGGCATTCGCGGCGAGGTTCACACCGCCCAGGAGCGCGCCGAGGCTGTTCGCATCGGCCTTCGCCTGCGCGTCCGCGATCTTGTACGCGCCGGCCGCCACCCCGTTCGCCGCGGCCGTATCGAGCCCGGCCTTGGCCGCCCCGGTGCCGTAGGCGAGCTGCCCGAGGGTGCCATAGGTGCCGGCCTCGCCCTGCACCGCGCCCATGCGCTTCGTGTCGAGACCGTTCAACGCCTGGAGCCACTGGCTCCAGTCCTGCGAGGCGAGCCCCGAGGCGAACTTCATGGCGTCCGTGTCGGCGCCGCCAGAGGCCAGGGTGCCGTTCACCGCGCGGGTGCGCTGGAGGGCCTGGAGGCCCTGGTCCATGTTGAAGGTGTAGCCCGGCGACGTGGTGTAGGCCGTGCGCGCGGCGGCCGAGGCGTCGGCGCCGTTCACCCCGAGGGCGTCCTGATAGAGCTTCGACCCGGCACCGTAGCTCGCCCCGAGATCGCCGAACAGGGCCGAAGCCTTGCCGATCTGGTCCGCCGCGCCGGCATAGCCCGCGTCGAGATCGGCGGTACCCTGGAGGCGGCCGGTCTCGATGGCCTTGGCCGCCGTCGCGGCGGCGTCCTTCGTCGACTTGGACGAGAAGGATCCGAAGATGCCCAAGGGAGCCTCCTACTTCTTTTCGAGGGCTGCGATGCGGGCTTCCTGGGCGGCGAGGACCGCAAGGAGGCTCTGCAGCAGGATGAACCACTCGCGCGTCAGCGTGCCGGTCACGGGCGCGACGGCGGGAGCCTGGGGCGAGGGAAGCGTGGGGACGGTACTCATTCGCTGCGGGCCTCCACCGCCATCGCGCCACCGAGCAGCGCGCAGTAGACCGGGTCGGACACGTCGAGGCGCCAGGTCCTGCCCTGGACGCCTGTCATGCCGTTGCGCAGGAAGTTGATGCGGGTGCGGCTCTCACCCTGCCGGCCGAGCGGACGCGAGCGCGGGTTCGACCACGAGACGCCGCCGTCGTCCGAGTAGGACATGAGGACTTGCGGATCGCGGATCGTCGGATCGGGCGACAACCGCCCCGTGCCGACCGTGAAATCGAAATCCACGCGCGGGATCGCGAGGCGCTGCGGGAAGGCCTGCGCCGGCAGGGACTCGGCCCGGAACCGCAGCGGCCCGCCGTCCTCGTCGAACACGTCCTCGCGGACCTCCAAGAGCCCGGTGCCGGTGGCGTCGCCAATGAGCCAGCGGCCGAACGCCTTGACCGACAGGGATCCGCGCCAGCGATCTGCCCCGTGGCTCGCCCGCTCGTGCCATTGCTGGGTCGTCAGATCGTAGACCCAGGTCCGCCCGGGCATCGACACGACCCAGAAGGCATGTCCGGCGACGAGGTGGACGGAGGCCTCGATTGCCGTGGGGTCGACCTTTGCCGCCGCCGCGAGATCGCGCTCGACGTCGTGGGTGGACAGCCGGACCGGGGCGTAGCCCGACAGATGATAGACGACCGAATCGTCCCCCACCCAGATCAGGTCGTTCGACCAGCCTTCCTCGTGACCGGCGACTGCCCACGGGCCGATCAGACCGCGCGGAATGCCGGTGACGCGCGACAGAGGGAAGCCCGTGGCCTGCGCCGCGCCGCCGTAGACGCCGATCCCGGACGGGCCGAACAGAAAGAGCTCGTCACGAAACGGGATCGCCCGGATCAAGCCGCCCGGCCGGGCCTGCTCGACGGTGTAGTCGAGGGTGTTGATGGAGGTGCTGTTGACGCTCGTGGCGTAGCAGTAGCCGTTACCGGCGGTGAAGAAGAGGAAGCCGAACAGTTCGGCGACCGAGTTCGGCGCCGGCAGGCCTGCCGGGATCGCCAGCGGCATCGGTGCGGTCGAGGGCGACAGGGTGTAGGCGCCGTACTCCGTCACCGCGACCGCATCCGGCGTCGGCGCGCGGTTGTTGCGCGCGATGGTGATGCGCTTGCGGCCCGGAAGCGTGCCGAGCTGCAGGACCGACCCGTCCTCGCTGATGCGCAGGAGGGTGTCACGGTAGGCCGCAAGCACGTTGGAGCCGACGAGACGCATCCCGCGCGGGCCGCGCCGCGACGTGTCGAGGAATCGGCGCAGGCCCGGCGCCCGCCGAATGGACACGGGCGCGCGTGCGCCGTCGCCCAACCGTTCGACGAAGGCATTGATGAGCCGTCCCGCGCCCTCGGCCCCGGATAGCCCGGGGCGGGACGAGGTCGGCCAGGAGATGTTGGGCAAGGCAGGCGGCCCTCAGACGACGCGCATGAAAAAGGCCCGCTCGGGGGCGGGCCTTTCGGGTCCGGCGCACGTGGCGCGGGACCGTGACGGTTTCGGGCCGAATGCCCGTCGGGTCAAGAGGTCTGCGCCGAAAGCTCCCCCGGCGAACCGCTTTAGGTCAGAGGCGAACCGACATAGTAAACCGGTCGTCAACCGTATTCATCAAAGTCGATGTCTGGGCTTGAAACTTTGCCGTATGACCACGGAATTGCGAAATGTAACGGACGGAACGACCAGCCATGTCTCCCAAAATGAGCATGCACACTTTTGCGCTTCGCGCCTGGACCGGGGTCAAGGCAATGGCGGTGATCACTGGCCTGCTTCTCTTTGCGATCCCTAGCGCCCAAGCCATGCTCGACCCAGGCCGTAAGGCGGGCCAGATCGCCAAGAAGGTGATCGATTGGGACCCCATCGTGACGGGCTCGGTGCCGACGCAACCGTCCAAGAAGCGCCCGAAGCGTTGAACCGGAAGCCTTCGCGCTACACCCCCCGCTTGGCCGCGTCGCGCCAGAACTGATCCAGCCCCGCCGCGTCCTTGCCGAACACCTGACCGAGCAAGGGCACCAGCGGATTGGTCCGCAGGTACGACTTCGCGCCGGCCAGAAGCAGGCGGATATTGAACAGTGCGTCCGGATCGGGAACGGCCTGCGCGACCGCGTCGTCCAGCGTCTTCGGCACCTCGCCCCGCGCGGCCCAAGCCAGGGCCTCGGCGCGGGTGATGATGCCTTCCTCGGCGGCTTGGCCCGCGAACTGCCAGTCGGCGACTTCGTTCGGAACGGGTTCGGGTGCCGGTGGCGGCGCATCCGTATAGGTCACCTGCCACTCCGGCCGATCCTCGCCGACCGGAATGCGGCCCGCCTCGACCTTGCCGACCGGTGGCGCGTCGGGCTCCGGCAGTGCGTAGACTTGCGCCGCCTCGCGCTCTTCATCCGAGGCTAGTTCCAGCCAGTTGCCCGGGCGGGAGATACCCGTGGCGTCCACGAAGGGAACACCGGAGTAGACCAGCGCCCAGGCGCCGTTGATCTTGGTGGCGTAGGCCGCGAAAGTTGCCCGCGCAATGCTCGTACTCATTATCACCCCCACGCCGGAATGCCTTTAGGAAAGGCAAACGTTTCTTGTCCGCAGTTAATCTTCCCCGTATTGGCGCTTCCCGCATCGAAGCCGATGAATGGAAAACCTGATCCTGCCGAAGATAGATCGCCGGACAGGGAAGCATTCACTACGAAATTGCCATTTATATAAAACTGTACGAGCGGATTGCCGGGCAGATACCTTATGCCGATCACCGCACCGCTTGCAAATGACGTGGAACTCAAAACCGAACCGTTGAAGGACACCCCGGAAGAGCGGTCGAAGTAGACGGCGCTCGTGTCGGGGCTGATAGACGGAACGGATGTCAGGGATTTGGTGCTTGCCGCGATGCCGACGACGATCCGTCCCTGGTTGGTCCCACCTATGGTGACCTCGAAGAAGTAATCCCCGCTCGCCGTTCTGGAGCTTGTGCCTCGGGCGGCAGCGGGGCTCGAACTCGCGCTGGCGGTACGGTTCGCATCGGCCAGGACCAGCCCCCCGCTTCTGTCAGTGGGGCTCCACGTCGTGATCGTCGGCCCTGCATCAGCGGCCCCCCGAAACATCATCGGCCGGATCAGCATCACGCCCCCACCTTGGTCAGGGTGTAGACGACGTTCGTGGCATCGAAGACCCGGTAGGAGAGGACGCACTGCGCGCCGGACGTGGTCGGCGCCGTGGGCGTAGCCCCGAGCGGCTTCCAGGCCGAGCCGTAGGAGATCGTCAGGTTGGCCGCCCCCATCGTGAACAGGATCTCACCGGCCTGCCCCGGCTTCGGGTTCGTCGGATTGGCGAGGGTCAGATTGCCCGTCAGCGTCATCGTCGCGGACAGGAAGGTGTTCATGTCGGGCGTGTAGGTCGCGGCGTAGGTCCAGGCGACGGGGGCATGGGCGAGCCACACCGAGGCGGCAGTCAGCACCTTGTTGGCGACGTTGGCACATAGGTCGGAGGCCGCCGTCGCAAGCGCCGCACTTGCCAGCTTCGCGTAGGTCACGGCACCCGCAGCGATGGCTGTCACCAGCGACCCGGCGCTCGATGACACATCACCCGTCAGCGCCGGAGCGTTGGCCGCTGGCAGCGTCGTGATGCCTTGAATGTTGGTCGCGGTCGTGAAGAGCGCGAGTTGCCCGTTGGTCGGTGTGCCGGATGACGTGACCGTGCCACCCGCCGATCCGCTCGACGCGGCGGTGAGCCGACCCTTGGCATCCACCGTGATGTTCGCATTCGTGTAGC
>Ga0182226_1000045_pt1 | contig 21985 bp, 17 predicted proteins | sample G6R1MG_27_FD_129658 | JGI IMG/M metagenome (GOLD analysis project Ga0182226, IMG submission 129658) | Miscanthus phyllosphere microbial communities from Michigan, USA - G6R1_MAIN_07NOV2016_LD1 MG | ecosystem: Host-associated > Plants > Phyllosphere > Phylloplane/Leaf | place: USA: Michigan...
AGCTCACCATGGCGGGCCGCGACATCGCGCTCGCCATCACGGCGCAGAGCGCCCGGGTCGGGGACGCCCTCGCCGCGTCGAGCGAGCGCTTCAGCGAGACCGCCCGTACCCATTCGGGCACCATCGAGACCGCGATCAGCGACCGCCTCGCCGCCCTACAGGACACCATCGCGCGGGGCGACATCATCGCCGAGCGCATCACCCGCGACACCACCACCCTCACGCAGACCGTGGGCGGCCAGATCGAGGAGATGGACCGCATCGTCTCCGTGCGGGGCCAAGCCGTGGCCGACGCCATCGCGGCGCGCAGCCGCGAGGCCCGCGACGTCGTCGAGACCCAGCTCGGTGCCCTGGAGGAGCGTGGCCTGAAGCGCACCGCCGAGATCGGCGAGACCCTCTCGAACCTCGTCGGCGAGATCGACGGTCGCCTCGGGGCCCAGGCCACGGCCCTCAACGAGGCCCTGATCCAGCGCACGGACGAAATGGACCGGATCCTGAGTCAGGGCGGGCGTGACCTCGTCCAGACCCTCGACGCCCGCGTCGACGGCATGGGCCAGGACATCGCGGCCCGGACCCTCAGCCTCGCCGAGTCCCTGAGCGCCCGCGCCGCCGAGATCACCGACCGCCTCGACGGCCAGACCCGCGACCTTGCCGGGCGCCTCGAAGAGGGGGCCGGCCGCTTCGACGCCGGTGTCCTGGCGCGCCTCGAAGCCATCGGCGCCGCCCTCGACGAGCGCAGCCGCCTCCTCGACGAGACCTTCGGCGTCCAGGCCCTGGATGCTGTCCGGCTCATTGAGGACCGCACCCGCACCGTCGATGCGGATCTGTCCGCCCGCACCCGCGAACTCGTGGACATGATCGTCGCCCGCACGAGCGGCGCCGAGTCGTCCCTGTCGGAGCAGGCCGACGCCCTCCGGGCGGTGTTCTCCGAGCGCGCCGACCACCTCGCCCGTCTCGTCGACGAACGTGCCGCGGCCCTCGGCTCCGAACTCGACCAGAAGGGCCAGGCCATGCTGGCCGCCCTCGGCGGCCGAATCACCGACCTCGGACGTCTCCTCGACTCCGGAAGCAACGCCCTCGGCACCCTCCTCGACGCGCGGGGCGAAAGCATCCTCGACCGCCTGCGTACGGTGGTGGCGGAGGCCGACCGCCTGCTCGGCGACGGCGAAGGCCGCCTCGGCCGGGCCCTCGACGGCCGCGCTCAGGACATCGGCTCCCTCCTCGACGAGGGCGTGCGCACGGTCCACCAGCTCCTCGACGACCGCACGGGTGAGATCCGCACGCTCCTCGACACCCACGCCCAGACCCTCGGCACGAGTTTCGAGGATCGCATCGGTCCGCTCCAGGACAGCCTCGACCAGCGCGGGCGCCGCCTCGTGGAGACCATCGAGGCGAGCCTCGGCAGTGCCGCCGGGGCCGTGGATGCCCGCACCCGCGCCATCTCGATGCTGTTCGACGAGCGGATCGGTCAGCTCGACGAGGTGATCGAGCAGCGCGGCGCCGGCTTGGTGAAGGCCGTCGAGACCCGCACGCAGGCCCTCGCCACCACCTTCGACGCGCGGCTCGGCCAGCTCGATACCCTGGTGAACCGGGACGATGCCGGCCTCGTCGCCGCCCTCGAGCAGCGCATCCAGACCCTCGACGGCCTGTTCGATGGCCGGATCGGCCAGCTCGACGAACTCGTGGAGCGACGCAGCGGCGGCTTCGCGGAGGTGGTGGACGAGCGCACCCGCCTGCTCACGGCCCTGTTCGATCGGCATCTCGGCGCCATCGGGGAGGTCGTGGATGGACGCGCCACCCAGGTCACCGAGGCCATCGATGCCCGGACCAAGACCCTTGCCACGCTGTTCGACGAGCGTCTGACCAGCTTCAAGGACACCGTGGACGGCCGGGCCGCCCTTTCGGCTCACACCCTCGACGAGCGGACCCGGACCCTCGCGACCCTGTTCGACGAGTATCTCGGCCGTCTGGCGAGCCTCACGGACGAGCGCGGCCGTCAGGTCGGGCAGACCCTCGACGAGCGCACCCGGACCCTGGCGAGCCTGTTCGACGAGCACCTCGGGACGCTCGCGAGCCTCACGGAGGAGCGCGGGCAGCAGATCGGGCGGACCCTCGAGGAGCGCGGCCGGACCCTGGCGGGCCTGTTCGAGGAACAGCTCGCCACGCTGTCGAGCCTTTCGGACGAGCATGGCCGTCAGGTCGGGCAGACCCTCGACGAGCGCAGCCGGACCCTGGCGGGGCTGTTGGACGAACACCTCGGCAGCCTGTCGACCCTTACGGACGAGCGCAGCCGGCGGATCGGCCAGACCCTCGAGGAGCGCACCCGCACCCTCGCGACCCTGTTCGACGAGCATCTCGGCAGCCTGTCGACCCTCACGGACGAGCGTGGCCGGCAGATCGGGCAGACCCTCGAGGCACGGACGCAGACCCTGGCGAACCTGCTGCAGGAGCGCGTCGGCGAGATCGACGCCCTGGTGACGCGCGATGCCGGCGGCATCGCGACGGCGATCGGGGAGCGTATCCAGTCCCTCGCGACCCTGTTCGAGGCCCGCCTCGGCGAGCTCGACGCCCTGGTGCAGCAGCGCAGCGCCACCCTGGCGGAGACCGTCGACGGCCGGACCCTCAACCTCGCGGCCATGTTCGACCATCGCATCGACCTCCTCGGGCAGATCGTCGATGGGCGCGGGGCGCAGGTGAACGACGCCATCGATGCGCGCACGCATGCCCTGACCACCCTGTTCGACGAGCGCCTCGGCCACCTCGACGAGCTCGTGGACGGACGCGGCGCCCGCCTCGCGGCCTCCGTGGACGATCGCACGCAGGGTCTGCGCGCCCTGTTCGACGAGATGCTGACGGCCCTCGACGGCCTCGTCGACAGCCGTGCCGAAGCCCTCACGGACCGGGTCGATGCCCGGACCCATGCCCTCGTCGCCCTGTTCGACGAGCGCCTGAAGAGCCTCGATGGCCTCGTCGGCGACGGCGAAGGGTCGATCACGCGCCGCGTCGAAGAACGCACCCAGGCCCTCGCTCAGCTGTTCGACGACGGCCTCGCACGCCTCGACGGCGTCGTGGGCAGCCGGTCGGATGCCCTCGGCCAGAACGTCGACGCGAAGACCAAGGCCCTCACGACGGTGTTCGAGGAGCGTCTCGGCGCCCTCGATGCCCTCATCTCCGGCCGCGCCGCGGATCTCGCCCGCACCATCGACACGCAGGGAACCGCCCTCACCCGCGCCGTCGAGACCAGCAGCGAGACCTTCACCGACCGCATCAACAACCGCATGAAGGTGTTCGCCTCCCTGGTGGCGTCGCGCGGCGACGATCTCGCCGCCGCCCTCGACGACCGGCAGGACGCCTATGCGGCCCTCGTGGACGAGCGCTCGGCCGCGATGCTGAAGGCCTTCGACGAGCGCGTCGAACGCCACGCGGCGCTCGCCGAGGCCCACACCACGGCGCTCGCCACCACCCTCGACCAGCGCAACGAGGCCGTGGCGGCGATCATCGAAGCCCGGGGGCAGTCGGCGGCGCAGCATCTCGCCAAGAGCGCCGAGATCTTCGTCCAGGCCGTCGAGCGGCAGGGCGGCAAGCTCGTCGAGACCCTCGACGGGCGTGGGTCGACCATGATCGCGGCCATCGCCACGCAGTCCGAGCAACTGCGGACCGTGGTCGACGGCCCCGTCGCCGGCCTCGTCGGAGCCCTCGCGGAGAGCGGACAGGCCATCGAGCGGGCGCTTGCGGAGAGCGGCGAGCCCCTGGTCGAAGCCCTGCGCCAGCGCACCGCCGAACTCGAGAGCCGTTCGAAGGCGGCGGCCGAGGCCCTGCTGGTCACCATCGACGGCGGCGCCTCGCGGGCCATCGCCACCCTGACGGAGGCCAACGAGGCCCTGAACCGCGATCTCGCCGCCGTGCTCCAGCGCGTCGAGGGAGCCCATGCCGCCCTCGCCGAACTGATGGCCGGTGCGGGCAACACCCTCGATGCCGTCGAGACCGGCCTCGCCGTCCGTGTCGAGCAGCTCCAGGAAGTCCTGGGCTCCATCGCGGGCGAGACCGAGCGGGCGGGACGCGGCGTCGCCGAGCAGGTCGATCAGCTCAAGATCGTCGCCGAGGGTGCCTTGAAGGATGCGGCCGATCTCGCCGCCTCCCTCGATGCCCGCGGCCAGACCCTGAACGACCTCGGCCGGACCCACGCCCAGGCCCTGACGGGGGCCGCCGGCTCCCTGGAGACGGCCGAGGAACGCCTGTCCGGCGCGATCGCGGCGCGGGGCACCGCCCTCGAGGACGTGCTCGTCCGGATCGCCGAACGCTCGGAATCCCTGGAGGCCGAGACCGCACGCTTCGACGCCCTCATCGCCCAGGCCCTGCGGATGGCCGAGGAACGGGCCCGTGCCATCGGCACGGGGCTGACGGAGACGGCGGCGGGGGCCAGCGCACGGGTGGCGGCGGCGTTTGAGGGCTTGCGCACGGGGGCCGACGCCGAGGGTGCGCGCACCACCGAGAGCGTCCGGGCCGCCATCGACGCCGCATCCCGGGAGATGACGGCGGTGTTCGAAACGGCGTCGGGCCGCTTCGGCGACTCCGTCGCGGGTCTGCGCGAGATGGCGAGCGAGATCCGGCGCGAACTCGACGCGACCCGCGCCGAGATCCAGCGCGGCGTCCTCGACCTGCCGCGCGAGACCCAGGACGCCACCGGCGAGATGCGCCGGGTCGTCTCGGACCAGATCAAGGCGCTCGGCGAGTTGACCACCCTCGTCGCCCGCAGCGATCGTGGCGTCGATGTCGCCCGTCCGGCCGCGACGCCGCCGGTCCCGGTCCAGGCCGCCCCTGTCGCGCCCGCCCCGGCTCCGGCCGCCGCTCCGGCGGAGGTTCAGCCGCCGGCCTCGCAGGCCCCTGCCCCGCAGGATCCCGCGCCGCAGCCCTCGGCCGCGCCGGCTCCCGTGGCCCAGCTTCCGGCCGTGCAGGCGCCCGCGCCGGCCGTGACGAAGCCTGGCCAGGGCATGACCATCACGCCCGCCCCCGCCGGGCGCGCGGCCGCCACCCCGAAGGGCGCGGACCGGAGCTGGCTCTCGGACCTCCTCAGCCGCGCCTCCCTCGACGACGATGGCGACGAGGCCGTCGCCATCCCGAACCTGCCGGCGACGATCCCGGCCCCGTCGACCGTCAAGGCGCCGTCCGGCCCCGTGGCGGACGACAAGGCCAAGGCTTCGTCCAAGGCCGCAACTAAGGCCAAGGCCCCCGCCGAGGTCGAACCGGTGGCCGAGGCAGCGTCCGTCGACAAGGCCGTGGCCGAACGGGGTCGCACGGCCCTCGAGGTGATCTCGGCGGACATCGCCCGGATGATCGATCACCGCACGGCCGTGGACCTGTGGGAGCGCTATCGCCGGGGCGAGCCGAACCTGTTCGACGAGCGCCTTTACACGGCGCAGGGTCGCCAGACCTTCGCGGAGGTGCGTCGCCGCTACACCGCCGATGCCGACTTCCGGCGCACGGTGGACCGCTACGTCGCGGAGTTCGAGCGCCTCATGGAGGATGTCTCGCGCAACGACCGCGACTCCAGGCGCACGGACGCCTACCTCACCTCGGAGACCGGCAAGGTCTACACGATGCTGGCCCATGCCAGCGGCCGCTTCGAGGGCGCCTGAGCGATCGCCGTCGCGCCCGTCCCGAAGGGCTGGGCGCGACGGCGGTGGAGCACTCCCGGCGGTGCTGTTCGGTCGGGATCAGATGAGGCCGAGGCCGACGAGTTCGCGGCGGAGGGCTTCGGGCATCTCCGCGAGGTCGCCCGAGACGGTCTCGCCGAGGTCGGCGGGGGCGTCCGCGGCCTTGAGGTAGCGCCAGCCCTGGAACGGGCGGCACGGGCGCGGCGACACCGGCACAACCACGGGATCGAGGACGAGGCGGCAGCGGCCGATGCCGTCCTCCCCCGTCACCGGCGTAATGGCGGTGATGGTCTGGCGGCACGACAGGGTGCCCTTGATCACCCAGTAGATCGATCCGCCGCCGACGATCTCGGCGGCCCGGGTCGGCACCATGCGGGTGATGTGGGCGGGCGCCGGATCGCGCCCCTGCGCCAGGGCCTCGGCGCCGGTCCGGGCGATGCGGGCTTCGAGGTCGGCGATGGAGGCCGGACCCACGCACAGCTTGAGGAGATGGAGCGACATGGGCGCTCTCTAATCGTTTCCGGCGCGCGGCGAACCGGGCCGCACCCCGAAAAGTCACGGTCCGCGACGCCGCACCCTCACGAGAACAGGGCGCGCTTTTCCTCGTCCGAGAGGCTGTCGATATCGGCGAAGGCGGTGGCGATGTCGGCCTCCGCCGACTCTTCGGTCGCGTCCGGCTCGGCGGTCTCGGTCGCTTCGTCGGCCTCGGGCGCCTCGGCGACCGCCTCCGGAGCGTCCACCACCGCGAGGGCGGCGCCGATCGCCGGGACGGACGAAGCCTGCGCCGCGGAAGCCTCCGGTTCGGCCGCGGCAGCCGGTTCTTCGATGAAACGGTCGACGTCGCTCTGACACAGGTCGATGGGCGTTGCTGCCGTCGCGGCATCGGGTGGGGGCGGAACGGTGTCTGGGCCGTCACCCCAGATCGACATCATGGAACCGACACGCTCCTCGAGGTAGCGCAGGGTGTGGATGATGCGCGCCGTGCGCTGGGCCGTCAGATCCTGGAACGAGCAGGCCGTGTAGATCTGCGTGGCGCGCTGATCCAGCGTGTCGCACATGGCGGCGTCCGAGCCGGTTTCCCGCAGGGTCCAGGCCGTCTCCTGCACATCCTCGGCCGCGCTCAGGATGTCGGAGGTGGCCCGCTCGGTGGAGCGCACGATGGCGTCGAGGGCGAGCGACGCGCCGCCGAGGCGGCTCGTTTCGTGCTCCGGCGCGCCGAGGGCGGCGATCTCCGCCTTGGTGCGGGCGATGGCGTTGGCCATGTCGACCAGATCGCCGCGCATGCGTCCGACCTGGGTCGCATCGCGCTCCCGGGTCACCACGGATTCGAGGCGTGCGATGGCCCCGAGAACCGTCTGGGTGTCCTCGCCCCGATTGCGCCGGGCGAATTCGGTGAGAAACCAGCGTCCCCGCTCGCTCTCGGACATCGCCATCTCGATGCGATCGTATTCCGAAACGTCGTTGGACGTCAGCAGGCTGGAACGCGACATGGAGATCCGAGTCCTCGGGGTGCGGCAGCGTCGCTGAGTCGACCGGTGCCGCAGGCTTCCGCCGACGATTGACACGATGGTTTTAACACGGGCTTTACGGGTCCGATTTTCACCCCGCATTTCCTGGCGCCCCCGGTTCCCGTGACTCCACCCCCCGCGACGTCCCCCGAGCCGAACCCGCTCCGGCTTGCGAGCCTCTACGCGGTGGTCTTCGTCGAGATCGGCATCGCGTTGCCGTTCATGCCCGTGTGGCTGAGCGGGCGCGGCCTCGATGCCGGGATCATCGGTGCCCTCCTGGCCCTGCCCATCGCGGTCAAGATCGTCGCCACCGCGCCCCTGGTCGGGCTGATCGACCGGGGTGTCGGCGCCCGCGCCCTCCTCGTCGCCGGGAGCCTCGCCCTGGCGGCCACCTACGCGCTGATGCCGGCGGGGGCCAGCATCGGCTGGCCTGTGCTCGCCCTGCTCATCGCCCTCAACGCCGCCGCCGGCGCGCCCCTGGTTCCGACCATCGACTACCTCACGCTCGCCGCGGTGCGCCGCAGCGCCCGCCTCGACTATGCCCGCATCCGCATGGCCGGCTCCATCGCGTTCCTCGCTGCCAGCCTCACCGGCGGGGCGGTCCTCGGCTGGCTCGGCGAGGCCCTGGCGGTTCCGGCCCTGACGACGGCCCTCGCCCTCGTGGCCGCCCTCGTGGCGTTCCGCGTCCGCCTCGACCTGCCCGGTGCCGCGCCCGCGCCGACGAAGACCGCGCGGATCCCCCTGCCGACGATCCTCTGGATGTCCATCGCGGCCGGGGCGGCGATCCAGGCGAGCCACGCCGCCCTCTACGCCTTCGCGAGCATCCACTGGAGCCTCCACGGCTTTCCGGCGCCCTGGATCGGCGCCCTCTGGGCCATCGGCGTGCTGGCCGAGATCGCCCTGTTCGCCGGCATCGGATTCTGCCCGGCTCGGTGGCGCACCCCCTTTCGCCTCCTCGGGCTCGGGGCGACGGCGGGGGCCGTGCGGGCCGTCGGGATGGCGCTCTACGGCGACATCCTGGGGGCGGTCGTGGTGCTCCAGACCCTGCACGGGTTCAGCTTCGGCGCGACGCAGCTCGGCGCCATGGCGGCGGTGTCGGGCTTCGCCCCCGAGGGCGCGCGCGGCCGAGCCCAGGGCACGCTCAGCGCCTGCAACGCCCTCGTGTCCGCCTGCGCGACACTCGCCTGCGGCCTCGCCTACCGTCACGGCGGCGGCCCCCTCACCTTTGGATTGATGGCTCCGCTCGCGATCATCGGCCTGTGCCTCACCGCACGTGCCGCCCAGCTCGCGCGAGCCGCGCGTCTTCACAGCGCCGCGTTTCTGCGCCAGCCCCCTGACACGATTGCGTAACCCTACCCTGCGAGGGAAGGAGAGCGCTGGAACGGAGTCGTGTGTCTTGCCGACCGCCGAAGCCCTGTCGAACCCGGACGTCGCCGGTGCCTCCGCCCTGTCCGGCGGACGCGTCGCCTTGCGCGGACGCTGGACCGTCGATCAGGGCGGCGCCGTCGAGACCGCCGCCGCCGGGCTGCTGCGCGACGCGGCCGGCGGTCCCCTCGTCGTCGATCTGACGGACGTCGCGCGCCTCGATACCCTCGGCGCCTGGGTGCTGGAGCGGACGCGGGCCGACATCGAGGCCGCCGGCGGACGCCTCGCCTATGCGGGGACGAGCCCCGAGCATCGCATCCTCCTCAGCGAGGTGAAGCTGCCCCCGGCCGAACCCGGCCCGGCGCCGCGCGGCCGGCTCGTCGGCTTCCTGCACGATCTCGGAATGCGCGTGGTCGGCGCACGCTCGGACCTCGTCGCCGGCCTCGCCTTCTTCGGCGAGGTGGTCACGGCCTGCCTGCGCGTTGCGGCCCGACCCGGCACCTTTCGCGGCACCGCCTTCGTCAACCAGCTCGATCAGGTCGCCTTCCGGGGCGTGCCGATCATCGTCCTCATCTCGTTCCTCGTCGGCGGCATCGTCGCCCAGCAGGGGATCTTCCAGCTCCAGCGCTTCGGGGCGCAGAGCTTCGTGGTGAACCTCATCGGGCTCCTCATCCTGCGCGAACTCGGCGTGCTCCTCACCTCGATCATGGTGGCGGGCCGCTCCGGCTCGGCCTTCACGGCCGAGATCGGATCGATGCGGATGCGCGAGGAGGTCGACGCCCTGCGGGTGATGGGCCTCGATCCCATCGAGATCCTCATCGTCCCGCGCATCCTCGCCCTCGTGGTCGGGCTGCCGATCCTCGCCTTCCTCGCGTCTCTGGCGGCCCTCGCGGGTGGCGGCCTCACGGCCGCCCTCTATGGCGGCATGACCCTCGACGGCTTCCTCGCCCGGCTTCAGGTCGCGGTGTCGTTCCACCACGTCGCCGTCGGGCTGATCAAGGCGCCGTTCATGGCGCTCATCATCGGGATCATCGCCACCATCGAGGGTTTCGCCGTGGAGGGTTCGGCGGAATCGCTGGGGCGCCACGTCACGGCCTCAGTCGTGAAGTCAATCTTCATGGTCATCGTGCTCGATGGTCTTTTCGCTGTCTTCTTCGCGGCAATCGATTTCTGATCCTGTGCTGACCGAACCCGCCCTGGCCGAACGGCCGACCCTCGGACATCCGGCCGCCCCCGCGCCGGAGGCGATCATTCGCGTGCGCGACCTCGTGGTCGGCTTCGGCTCGAAGATCGTCATGAAGGGCCTCGACCTCGACATTCGGCGCGGCGAGATTTTGGGCTTCGTCGGGCCGTCGGGTCAGGGCAAGTCGGTGCTGACCCGTACCATCCTCGGCCTCGTGCCGAAGCGCTCGGGGCAGATCACCGTGTTCGGCGAGGACGTCGACGGTCTCACGGTCGCGCGGCGCCGGCAGATCGAGCAGCGCTGGGGCGTGCTGTTCCAGCAGGGCGCCCTGTTCTCGGCGCTGACCGTGAAGCAGAACATCCAGATGCCCATGCGCGAGCACCTGAACCTGTCGGAGCGCCTCCTCGACGAGTTCGCCCGCCTCAAGATCGAGATGGTGGGCCTCAAGCCCGACGCCGCCGACAAGCTGCCCTCGGAACTCTCCGGCGGCATGATCAAGCGCGCGGCTTTGGCCCGGTCCCTCGCCCTCGACCCCGAGATCCTGTTCCTCGACGAGCCGACCTCGGGCCTCGACCCCATCGGGGCGGGCGAGTTCGACGACCTCGTGGCCACCCTGAAGCAGACCCTGGGCCTCACCGTGTTCATGGTCACCCACGACATGGACAGCCTCTATACCGCCTGCGACCGCATCGCGGCCCTGGGCGACGGCCGCATCATCGCGCAGGGGACGATCTCCGAGATGCTGGAGAACGACCATCCCTGGCTGCGGTCCTATTTTCACGGCAAGCGCGGCCGCGCCATGGTCCCACAGGGCAAGCGCCATGCGGTCGCCTGATCTCCTCCACCGTGTGGTGACGCACAGCGCGTCGGCCACCAAGCCGGGCATGCGCTGATCCGATGGAGACTCGTGCGAACTACGCGCTCATCGGCGCCTTCACGCTCGCCGTGCTCGTCGCGGCCTTCGGCTTCGTGTACTGGCTGCAGGGCGGCTCGCGCAGCCAGGTCCGGCAGTCCGTGCGCATCGTCTTCTCGGGCAGCGTCGGTGGCCTCGCCAAGGGCTCGACGGTGGCGTTCAACGGCATCAAGGTCGGCGAGGTGATGGACGTGCGCCTTCTGCCGCAGGATCCCCGCCGGGTGGTGGCCGTGGTCGCGGTCGAGCCGACGACGCCGCTGCGCGCCGACACGCGTGCCCGACTCGATTCCGCGATGCTGACGGGGGTTTCGACCATCTCCCTGTCGGGTGGCAACGCCGACGCGCCGCCCCTCCCCAGCGGTACCGGCGACCAGATGCCGACGATCTTCGCCGATTCGTCGGACATCCAGGACATGATGGCGGCGGCCAAACAGATCGCCCAGCGGGCCGACGACGTGCTCCAGCGTCTCGACAAGGTGGTGGCGGGCAACGAGGGCGCCATCACGCGGACGCTCGCCAACGTCGAGGCCTTCTCGAAGACCCTGGCGGATGCCGGTCCGGCGGTGAGCGGTCTCGTGAAAGCCATCGACGGGCAGAAGCTCAACCGGGTCATCGACAATGCCGACCGGTTCTCGGCGGCCCTGGCTGCCGGCAGCCCCGACATCGAGGCGGCCCTGAAGGACGCGCGCGGCATGATGGCGAAGCTGAACGCTTCGGCCGAGCGGGTCGATGCCGTGCTGAAGGGCGCCGAAGGCTTCCTCGGCTCGGCATCCGGCTCTGCCGGCACCAGCACGTTCACGGAGGTGCGGGAGGCCGCCATCTCCGTGCGCGACGCCGGCAAGGCGTTCCGGACCCTGTCGGAGAACCTCGACAAGCGGACCTCGAACATCGCCTCGAGCTTCAACCGCCTCAGCGGCACCGGCCGGCGCGAGGTCGAGGCCCTGTCCACGGACGGGCAGCGCACCCTCAACACCCTCAACCGCACGGTGAAGAATCTCGAACGCGACCCGAGCCAGGTCATCTTCGGCGGCAAGCCGTCGTTGCCGGAATACAACGGTGGTCGCTGATCGGTGCGGGGCCGGGATGAGAGTGTCCGGGCGCACGGCACGAACCGAGCTTTGCCGTAGTTTACACGGCGCAGCCTTCGGCGCTGCGAAGTCCGGATTGCGTATGACCTACAACACAACGGCGCTTGCCTTCGGCGCGAGCCTCCTGGCCGTCGCCCTCGGCGGTTGCGGTGGCGCCGCGCCCCTGACCTTCGACCTCGCGGCGCTGCCACCCACGGGCCGCGCGAGCGCGACGGCACGGTCCTTCACCGTGGCCGAGCCCGTGGGGATCCAGCCGTTCGAGGCGGACCGCATCATCGTGCGCGAGCCCGGCGGAGCCCTGTCCTTTCTTGGCGGCGGCCAATGGGCCGACCGTCTGCCGCGCCTGATCCAGACGCGCCTGATCCAGAGCCTGGAGAATTCCGGCCGCCTCCGGTCCGTGAGCCGGCCGGGTGACAAGATCGCCTCCGACTACCAGCTCATCTCGGAGATCCGCGCCTTCGACATCGCCGCCGGGTCGGGCGAGGCGGTCGTCGATCTCTCGGCCAAGATCATCGCCGAGGGCACCGGCAAGGTGGTGGCCGCGCGGGTGTTCACGGCGCGGGTGCCCGTCTCGAAGGTCGATGCCGGCTCCGCCGCCGTGGGGCTCGACGCAGCCCTGGCGCGGGTTCTCGGCGAGATGGTCGCCTGGGTGAATTCGGGGCGCTGACACGGGTTCGGGCGGGCTCTGCCCGACACCCGCCGAAGGGATGATCCTTATCGGAATCCCGTCACTCCATCACGGCGGCCTTCATGATCACCACCATGATGGCTTTGGCCGGCTCCGTGCCGATGCAGCGCACCGTATGGGGGCGGTCGCAACGGTAGCGCAGGGTTTCGCCCGTCCGTGCCCGCTGGACGGCGCCGGCCACCTCGACTTCGAGATGGCCGGCCGTGACCGTCAGGGATTCCACCGATCCGCGCTGATGCGGATCGGAATCGAGGACGCCGCCGGGATCAGCCGAGACCTCGTACCATTGCAGCCATTCCACCGTCTTGATCCAGCCCACGATGGCGAGGCGCACCTTGCCGTCGTCGGAGACGAGGATCGGCGTATCGGCCCGCGAGGTCTTCTCGATGAAGGGCTCCTCGTCGCTGGTGGCCAGCACCCGCTCGATGGAGACGTCGAGGGCCTGGCTCAGGCGCCAGATCGTCGCCAGGGTCGGGTTGGTCTCGTTGCGCTCGATCTGCGAGATGATCGATTTGGCGACGCCCGATTGCTCGGCGAGTTCCGACAGCGACAGGTTGTAGGCCTTGCGCAGGCGCTGGATCGTCTTGCCGAGCTGCCCCGAAAGCAGCTGGGCCCCCGTCAGGATGTCCCGCTGCCGTCCCCGTTCGGGGGTCGTCACCTGATCGTCCATGGTCCCTGCTACCCGCCGGATCGTTCCATACATCGAACGAGCGTGCGGTACTTCAAACGCAAATCCGGGGCCGGCGCAAGACGCCCGCTGTCAGGACCACAGGGCGTGGAAGTGGTGCACCGGCCCGTGGCCGTGGCCCACCGCCACGGTGTCGGCCGCTCGCAGCGCCGCCGTGAGATAGCGCTTGGCCTCCGCCACGGCGTCCACGAGGGGGCGCCCCCGGGCGAGGCCGGCCGCCACCGCCGCCGACAGGGTGCAGCCGGTGCCGTGGGTGTTGCGCGTGGCGACGCGGGGCGCCGCGAACCGCCGCAGGGTTCCGTCGGCGCACAGGAGATGATCGACGCTCTCGCCGCCCTCCCCGTGCCCGCCCTTGACCAGGACCGCCCGGGCGCCGAGGGCGAGGAGGCGCCGCCCCTGCGCCACGGCGTCGTTCTCGCTCGTCGGCGCCGCCTCACCGATGAGCGTGCCGGTCTCCGGCAGGTTGGGGGTGACGAGGTCGGCGAGCGGCAGGAGCAGCCGGCGCAGGGCCTCGACGGCATCCTCCGAGATGAGGCGGTCGCCGCTCGTCGCGACCATCACGGGATCGAGCACGACCGGGATGGTTCGTGCGTGGCGCCGCAGACCCTCGGCGACGGCCTCGATGGTGGCGACCCGCGACAGCATCCCGATCTTGACGGCCGTCACGGCGAGGTCGCCGAACACGCTGTCGATCTGGGCGCCGACGAAATCGGCCGGGACGTCGTGGATCGCCTGGACCCCGAGGGTGTTCTGGGCCGTCAGCGCCGTGACGACGCTGGCGCCGTAGACCCGCAGGGCCGCGAACGTCTTCAGATCGGCCTGGATGCCGGCGCCCCCGCCCGAATCCGAACCCGCGATGGTGACGGCGATGGGGGTCATGATGGCGCTCCGTTGTGGCGGCTCTACCGGGTGGTGCCGCGCGCGGCGAGGGCCGAATCGATCCGCTGGCGCAAATCGCGCGTCCGCGCCTCCGGATCCCCGGCTCCGAACAGGGCCGAGATCACCGCGACGCCATCGGCGCCCGCCGCGATCACCGCCGCCGCGTTGCTCGCATCGATGCCCGCGATGGCCCCCAAGGGGAAGCCGGACCCGCGCGCGAGGCGCCCTCGGAACAGGATGCGTCCGAGGCCGTCGAGCCCCACCGGAGGGTCGGGATTGTCCTTGCTGGTGGTGGCGAACACGCCGCCGATGCAGGCATAGTCCACGGGCAGGCGATAGAGCTCGTCCGCCTGGGCACCGGTCTTCAGGGTCAGCCCGATGATGGCCGTGCGGCCCAGGAGACGCCGCGCATCGGCCGGATGCAGATCGGACTGGCCGAGATGCACCCCCTCGACGCCCGCCGCGAGGGCGAGATCGATGCGGTCGTTGACGAGGAGCGGCACGCCGCTGCCCCGGAGCGCGGCGTGGATCGCCCGGATGCGGGCGAGGGCCGCGCGGGCATCGGCGATGGCCTTCTCGCGATATTGCAGGAGCGTGCAGCCGCCCCTGGCCGCCGCCGCCGCCAGGGTGGCGAGGCGATCCGCATCCAGGCCGCAGACACCCGTATCGAGGAGGCCGTAGAGGCGCAGGTCCACCGGCACCGACCGGGTCAGCGCTTCGTCCTGTCCGATCACGGCGTTCTCCCCGGTCCCAACCCGTTTGCTTTGTCGTAGAATTGTAGGGACTTGCGCCGGGCGCCGCAAAGGTTCGTGCGGGCATTCACGCTTCGTGGGAGCTTGCCCCGACCCGCGGCGTTGCCCCGCCGAACGCAGCAGGATCGATCCGGATGGAACGCAGCCCGAAACAGAAGATGCTCGCGGGCGAACTCTACCACCCCGACGACCCGGAGATTCAGGCCGATTCCCACGACGCGAAGGCCTGGATGGTGCGTTACAACGCGTCCCTCGCGTTGTCCCCGGCCGAGCGCCGCGCCCTCCTGCGCGAGCGTCTCGCGGCGGTCGGCGACGGCGCCGTCATCCGGCCGCCGTTCCACTGCGATTACGGCCTTCACATCACCCTGGAGGAGCACGTCTTCCTCAATTTCGGGTGCGTGATCCTCGATTGCGCCCCCGTCCTCATCGGCGCGCGGACGCAGATCGGACCCGGCGTGCAGATCCTCACGGCCGACCATCCCCGGGATGCGGCCTCGCGCGAGGCCGGTCTCGAATTCGCGCGGGCGATCCGCATCGGCCGCAACGTCTGGATCGGCGGCGGCGCCCTGATCCTGCCGGGCGTCTCGATCGGCGACCACGCCATCGTCGGCGCCGGCAGCGTGGTCACCCGCGACGTCGCCGCCGGCGATACGGTGGTGGGCAACCCCGCCCGCCCCCTGCCCCGGGGCGCGGACGCCTGAATCCGGGGCTCGACCGATCGGTCGCGCCGTTTGGCCGTTCATCCCGGCAGCGCCATATGGCATGTGCGAGCGCGGGCAGAGCAAGGTGGACGGTGTGACGACGGTGACCGACACGCAGGGGCGCGACAGTACCGCGCTCGTGAATCCGTCCGCCGTGGGGCTCGTCGCCGTCATCGTCGCCGCGACGGACGGCGAGCCGCGTGCCCTCACGGTCCAGGTGTCCGGGCAGGCCCGCGGCCGCTCGGACGGTCTGCCCGCCGGCCCCCTCGTGGCGGAGCATCCGACCCTTGAGCGGGGTCTCCGCGCCTGGGTCGAGCGTCAGACCCACCAGCGCCTCGGCTACGTCGAACAGCTCTACACCTTCGGCGACCGCGACCGGCAGGGCGACGAGCCGCACGGGCTCCACACCCTCTCGGTGGCCTACCTCGCCCTCGTGCGCGAGGTGCGGCCCGGCGGTCCGGCCGAGGCCTCCTGGCGCAATTGGTACCGCTACCTGCCTTGGGAGGATTTTCGCGAGGGTCGTCCCCCGGCGCTTGCCGAGATCGAGGCCAAGCTCCTCGCCTGGGCCGGCGAGACCGCCGATCCGAAGCTCCGGCGCCGCCGCGAGGACCGCCTGAGCCTCACCTTCGGGCTGTTCGACGGCGCCTGGAACGAGGAGCGGGTGCTGGAACGCTACGAACTCCTGTTCGAGGCCGGGCTGATCCCGGAGGCGCAGGGGCAATCGGGGGCGGCAACACCGGGCGACGGCGCGGTCACCGGACAGCCCATGGCCTTCGATCACCGCCGGGTGCTCGCCACGGCCATCGGGCGCCTGCGCGGCAAGATCAAGTATCGCCCCGTCGTCTTCGAGCTGATGCCGCCGACCTTCACGCTGTTCCAACTCCAGCGCACGGTGGAGGCCCTGTCGGGCACCAACCTGCACAAGCAGAATTTTCGCCGCCTCGTCGCCCAGCAGGGGTTGGTGGAAGAGACCGAGGGCGTGACCAGCGGTGCCACGGGCCGCCCCGCCCGCCTCGTGCGCTTTCGCCGGGAAGTGCTGCTGGAGCGCCCGGCGCCCGGCTTCCGCCTCCGACCCGCCAAACGACCCGGCTGACATTTGCGCTGCACTGTCAAACGGTGCGGCGCAAAATCGTTATGCTCAAGTCCAGCATATCTGGACAAGGCCGCCCGGCACCCCTACGTTAGTCGGCACAATGCTCATTTTGAGCATAAGTGAGGACGCGCTCATGGCGGCCACCCTTCTTCCGACCCCCTCGGTGAATCAGGCAGGTTTTCCCCTGCCCGACATCTACGCGCGGGTCAGCCGGCACGTGCCGGCCATCGAATGGCCCGCCCTCGCGGACGACGTGGCGGCGATTCTCGAACTGAAGAAGACCCGCAACGCAGTCATCCTGGCGCACAATTATCAGGCGCCGGAGATCTTCCACACGGTGGCGGACATCGTCGGCGACAGCCTGGCGCTCGCCCGCGAGGCCGTGACGGTGGATGCCGACGTCATCGTGCTCGCCGGCGTCCACTTCATGGCCGAGACGGCCAAGCTCCTGAATCCCGGCAAGACCGTGCTGATCCCGGATCTCGGCGCCGGCTGCTCGCTCGCCGATTCGATCACCGCCGCAGACGTGCGCGGCCTGCGGGCGAAATATCCGGGCGTGCCCATCGTCACCTACGTCAACACCTCCGCCGCCGTGAAGGCCGAGTCGGACCTGTGCTGCACCTCCGGCAACGCCGTCGACGTGGTGCGGTCGCTGAACGCACCCCGCGTCCTCATGATTCCCGATGAGTTCCTGGCCCAGAACGTCCAGGCCCTGGTGCCCGAGGTCGAGATCCTGACCTGGGCCGGGCATTGCGAGGTCCACGAGCAGTTCACGCCCGCCGACATCCATGCCGTGCGCGAGAGCTATCCGGGCGTCACCGTCATCGCCCACCCCGAATGTCCGCCCGAGGTGGTGGCCGAATCGGATTTCTCCGGTTCGACGGCCATGATGATGAACTTCGTCACGGAAAAACGCCCCCGGCAGGTGGTGCTCGTGACCGAGTGCTCCATGGGCGACAACATCGCGGCGGCGAACCCCGACATCGAGTTCATCAAGCCCTGCAACCTGTGCCCGCACATGAAGCGCATGAGCCTGAGGAATATTCGCCACGCCCTGGAGACCTTGACCCACGAGGTCACGGTGGAGCCGGAGCTCGCCGACCGGGCGCGTCTCGCGGTGGAGCGCATGCTCGCGGTGCGGCCGCGATGAACGCGCACGCGCCCTTCTCCTTCGCGGCGCCCGACCGGGTCGTCGTGGTCGGCGCCGGCGTCGCCGGCCTCGCCACGGCCCTGCGCCTCGCCCCCCGCCGCGTCACCCTCGTTACCGCGAGTCCCCTCGGGCTCGGCACCGCCACGGGCTGGGCACAGGGCGGCATCGCCGCCGCCATGGGGGCGGATGACGCCCCTGCCCTCCACGCCGCCGACACCCTGGCGGCGGGCGCCGGCCTCTCGGAGCCGAGCGTGGCCGAGCGGGTCGCGGCGGCCGGTCCCGGCCTCATCGACTGGCTCGTCGGCCTCGGCGCGCCGTTCGACCGCGATGCGGACGGCGCCCTCGCCCTCGGCTTGGAGGCCGCGCATTCGCGCCGCCGCATCGTCCGGGCGGAGGGCGATTCCACCGGCCGCCTCGTCCTCGAAACGCTGGTGCGGGCCGTGGCCGCCGCGCCGTCCATCGACGTGGTGGTGGCGAATGCCCGCAGCCTGATGCGCGACGCGCACGGGGCCGTCGCGGGTCTCGTGTGCGAGCGGGGTGGCACGGTCCTGCGCCTGCCGGCCCGCGCCGTGGTCCTCGCCACCGGCGGCCTCGGCGCCCTCTATGCCTCCACGACGAATCCGCGCGGGGCCGTCGGCGGCGGCCTCGCCCTGGCGGCGCGGGCCGGGGCGACCTTGCGCGACATGGAGTTCGTGCAGTTCCACCCCACCGCCATCGCGGCGGGAGCCGATCCCATGCCCCTCGCCACGGAGGCCCTGCGCGGCGAGGGCGCGCGCCTCGTCGATGCGGACGGCGCCGCCATCATGGCCGGCATCGCCGGCGGCGACCTCGCCCCGCGCGACGTCGTGGCCCGGGCGATCTTCCAGGCACAGGCGCGCGGCGCCCGGGTGTTCCTCGATTGCCGGGGCGCCCTCGGGAACCGCATGGCGACGCGGTTTCCCACCGTCGCGGGCCTCTGCGCCACCGCCGGCATCGATCCACGCCGTGATCCGATCCCCGTCCGGCCGGCCGCCCACTACCACATGGGCGGCGTGATGGTGGACGCCTCCGGTGCCAGCACCGTGCCGGGCCTGTTCGCCTGCGGCGAGGTCGCCTCCACCGGCCTGCACGGGGCCAACCGCCTCGCCAGCAACTCCCTGCTGGAAGCCATGGCGTTCGCGCCCTGGATCGCCGAGGCCGTCGCGGCGCTGCCGTGTCCCGCCGCGGCCGAGGTCGAGCCCGAGCGGGCGCGCCCGGCCCCGGATCTCCCCCTCATCCGCTCGCTCATGGAGACCCGGGTCGGGGTCGTGCGGGATGCCGAGGGACTGTCCGAGGCTGTTCGTGGGCTGGCGCCCCTGGCGGAAGCCGGCTGCGACGCCGCCCTCGTCGGCCTTGCCGTGGCGACCTCCGCCCTGTCGCGCCGGGAGAGCCGGGGCGCCCATTGGCGCAGCGATCATCCCGATCAGGCGCCCGCCCGGCATACGCAGACGAGTCTGGCCGAGATCGTGGCCGCCGCGAAAGCCCCGGCCTTCGCCTGATCCGCCTCGTCGGGCCGAGGCCCCGAACCGCCCGCAAGGATTGTCATGACCGACGCTGCGCCCCTGGTCCCCCTGCCCCGCCTCATGGTCGAGCCCATCGTGCGGGCCGCCCTGCTGGAGGATCTCGGGCGGGCGGGCGACCTCACCACGGACGCCATCGTGCCGGCGGGCCTCACGATGAGCGCCGTCATCGCGTCCCGGCAGGAGGGCGTGATCTCGGGGGTCGATACCGCCGTGATCGCCTTCGGGCTCATCGACCCGTCGGTGAGCGTCACGGTGGAACGCGGCGACGGCGCCCGCGTGGCGCCGGGCGACGTGGTGATCCGGCTCGCCGGCCCGGCCCGTGCCATCATCACGGCCGAGCGGGTCGCCCTGAACCTCCTGTGCCGGATGTCGGGCGTCGCCACGGCGACGGCCGGGCTGGTCGCGGCGGCGCGGCCCCACGGCAAGGCGCGGATCGTCTGCACCCGCAAGACCACGCCGGGCCTGCGTGCCCTGGAGAAGCATGCCGTGCGGGCCGGCGGCGGCGCGAATCACCGCTTCGGTCTCGACGACGCCGTGCTCATCAAGGACAACCACGTGGCGGTGGCGGGCGGCATCGTCCCGGCCATCACGCGGGCGCGGGCCTATGCCGGCCATCTCGTGAAGATCGAGGTGGAGGTCGATACCCTGGCGCAGCTCGACGAGGCCCTGTCGGTCGGCGCCGACGCCGTGTTGCTCGACAACATGTCTCCGGAGCAACTCGCCGAGGCGGTGCGGCGGATCGACGGGCGCGCCATCGCCGAAGCGTCGGGCCGGATCACCCGTGAGACCGTCGGGGCGGTGGCGGCGTCGGGCGTCGATCTCATTTCGTGCGGCTGGATCACCCACAGCGCCCCGATCATCGATCTCGGACTCGACGAAGCCTGACGGCGAAGTAACCGCGCCACACTGTGGCCACGGAGTCACGACGTCGCGGCAACCGATGCTGCACCGCGGATTGAGCTTGGCTTTGGACCTCCAGCGTTTACGTCTTGAGGACGCTTCGCACGTTATCGTGCGTCGAGCCGACCACCAATCATCCAGACCGCCTTCGAGAGGCCCCGATGCGCCGTTTCGCCCCCGCCCTCACCGGGCTCGCCTGCGCGCTTGGCGCGTGGGCGACGCCCGCTGCCGCCTACGAGATCGACCCCCTCACCCGGCAGCCCCTCGACAACGCCCTGGTGATCCGGGTGCGCCCGCAGGCCGAGCCGGCCACCGCCGCTCCCGCTGCGGCCGTGGTCGCCGTACCGACGGCGAACGCCTCGCTCTCGCCCGCCGATCCCATGGCCTCGGCCGTGCCGCAGATGTCGGCGATCCAGCGCGAGCAGGTCGCCTTCGCGGGCAATTACGCGCCCGGCACCATCGTGGTGTCCACGGCCGAACGGCGCCTCTACTACGTGCTCGGTGACGGTCAGGCCCTGCGCTACGGCGTCGGTGTCGGTCGTCCGGGCTTCACCTGGGGCGGCGTGCAGACGATCACGATGAAGCGCGAGTGGCCGGATTGGCGTCCCCCGGCCGAGATGCTGCGCCGTCGTCCCGATCTGCCGCGCTTCATGAAGGGCGGCATCGAGAACCCGCTCGGCGCCCGCGCCATGTATCTCGGCAACTCGATCTACCGCATCCACGGCTCGAACGAGCCGGAGACCATCGGCACCGCCGTGTCCTCGGGCTGCATCCGCATGACGAACGACGACGTGGCCGACCTCTACACCCGCGCCAAGGTCGGCGCGAAGGTCATCGTCCAGCGCTGAACCTTTCGGCGACGCGGATCGATAAGAAAGGGCCGGTGGCGACACCGGCCCTTTCGCATGCGGGCTACTTCGATACGGCGAAGAAGCGCGACAGCAGCCACAGGGGCACCACCACCACGGCACCGGCGACGATCCAGCGGCCGAAATCCTGGAAGGTGTCGAGGCCGAGTTCGATGAGGCTGCGCACGGTGTCGTAGGCGTGCCAGAACAGCCGTCCGGGCGTGACGCCCAGCGTCGCCATGACGGCGCCGACGAGGACGGACAGGAACAGGAGCTTGACGAAGACCGCCGCCGGCGAGCCGCCGAGGAAGCGGCGCAGGGTCGAGCGGCGGTCCGGATCGGCGTAGCCGCCCGCATAGGGTTGGCCCGGGAAGGGCTGGGGGCGACGCGGATCGTGGTCGGCGGTCATGGTGGAATTCCTGTGCGGCACGCGGCCGGTCGGTCTTGAGAAACCCGTGGAAGCCGGCGGAAGCGTGACCGAATCGACACACGCGATCGAAACCGGTTCGCCGATCGGGCGTTAGGCGGGTTGCGCCCGAAGGCCAAGGTGGCAATGCGCGCGGCGCAGTCCAAGTTGGCTCGATCCCCTTTTGTGATGAAACGAAGCGATTCATGATCGACCACGCCCTGTTCGACCCGGCGACGATCGATCCGGAGACCAAGCGGCTCAACGCCGAGATCATCGCCGCCCACGCGGCCCAGACCGACCCGTGGTCGATTCCCATTGCCGAGGTGCGGGCGCGGCGGCGCCAGGGCACCAAGGCTTCGCCCGCCATGCCGCGCAGCGCCCGGGCCGAGATCCTGACCATCGACGGCCCCGGCGGCCCCCTCGAATTGCGGATGATCCGGCCCGACTCCAAGAAGTGGCCGAAGCCCCGTGGCGCTTACCTGCACATCCATCGCGGCGGCTGGGTCTGGGGTTCGGCCGACGAGCAGGATCCCTGGCTGGAGCGCATCGCCGACGTCTGCGGCTTCGTCTGCCTTTCGGTGGAGTACCGGCTGGCGCCGGAGGATCCTTATCCGGCCGCCCTCGA
>Ga0182226_1000046_pt1 | contig 21623 bp, 18 predicted proteins | sample G6R1MG_27_FD_129658 | JGI IMG/M metagenome (GOLD analysis project Ga0182226, IMG submission 129658) | Miscanthus phyllosphere microbial communities from Michigan, USA - G6R1_MAIN_07NOV2016_LD1 MG | ecosystem: Host-associated > Plants > Phyllosphere > Phylloplane/Leaf | place: USA: Michigan...
GCCCCGCCCAAGGTCCAGTCGGCCCTGCTGGAGGCCATGGCCGAGGGGCAGATCACCGTTTCGGGCCACACCCACGGCCTGCCCGACCCGTTCATGGTGGTGGCGACCCAGAACCCCATCGAGCATGCCGGTACGTTCCCCCTGCCCGAGGCCCAGCTCGACCGTTTCCTGCTCCACGTGGTGGTGGAGATGCCCGACGAGGCCGCCGAGCGCCGCATCCTCGACCTCGTCGAGGGCGAACTGAACCATCACGCCGAGGCGATGCCGGTGAAGCTCTCCGTCGCCGAGATCCGCGCCGCGCGGGAGGCGGCCCTCGGTGTCTACGTCGCGCCGGCCCTCAAGGACTACCTCGTTCGCCTCGTGGCCGGCACCCGCACGGATGCCGCCGCCCCGGACCTGCGCGCCGCCATCGAGCACCCGGCCTCGCCGCGCGGGACGTTGGCCCTCATGCTCGCCGGCAAGGCCCGCGCCTATCTGCACGGGCGTGATCACGTCATCCCCGAGGACGTGTCGAGTCTCGCCGCCGACGCGCTGGCCCACCGCATCGGTCTCACCTGGCGGGCCGCCGCCGAAGGCAAGACGGCGCGCGGCATCGTCCGCGACCTCGTCCAGCGGGTGCGGGCGCTCTGATCGCCGCCATGGCCTCCTCGTCCGTTCCCGATCCGACGCAGGCGCCCGGCATCCACCTCTCGGGCGAGGCTCTCATGGGCCTGCGCCACCTCGCCCGGCGCGGCACGTCACCGGCCACCCGCACCCTGGCGGGCCTGCCCGGCGGCATCGTCACCCGGCGGCGGGGGCGCGGCTCGGAGCCCGACGACGTGCGTCTGTGGTCGGAGGGCGACGACCGCCGCCACATCGATCGCAATGCCACGGCCCGCACGGGCATCCTGCACGTCCGGACCCACCACGACGAGCGCGACCGCGCCGTGGTGCTCCTCGTGGATTTCCGCCCCTCCATGCTGTTCGGCACCCGCCGGGCCCTGCGCTCCGTCGCCGCCGCCGAAGCCCTGGTGCTGCTGGGCTGGCGCGTCGCCGGGGATGGCGGCCGGGTCGGCCTCGTGGCGGTCGGCGCCGGCGAACCCGTGGTGGTGCGTCCGGCCGGCGGCGAGCGGGCCATGACCGCCGTCACCGGCGCCCTCGCGATGGCCCATGCGCAAGCGCTCGCCGATGCCGCCACGAAGGATCCGCCCCTGTCGCGGGCCCTGACCCTGGCCCAGAGCCTGCTGCCGTCCGGCGGCCACCTCGTCCTCGGCACGGCGCTCGACGATCCGGGCGAGGATTTCGACGCCCTCCTGACGATCATGGCCGAGCGCCTGTCGATCCGCCTCGTCCTCGTGAGCGACGCCTTCGAGCGGGCCCGCCCGCCGGGCTTCTACCCCTTCGCCACCCCGGATGGTCGACGCGGCACGGTACAGGTGAGCCGCGCGGACGGGAGCACGCCGGGTGCCGATGCCCGCCTCGTGGAGTATGCCCGGCGCGGCATCGAGGGGCTGCGCCTCGATGCCGAGGCCGGGCCGGAGGCCTACGCTCCCCTGATGGAACGGCTCGATGCGGTGCTGTGAGACCTCCGTCGGCGGACGAGTCCGATGATCCCCGCCGACGCCCCCGCGAGTCTCGACCAGCTGCGTGGTCTCCACCTGCCCGCCGCCGCAGATGCGGCGCAGGGCCCAGTGGTGCTCGCCATGGTGCTCGGCTTCACAGCGGCCCTCCTCGTCGGCCTCGTCCGCACCCTGCGGGCGCGGCGGCGGGCGAGCCTGCGCCGGGTCGCCTTGCGCGAACTCGCCGATGCCAACACCCTGCCGCCGGGACCGCGCCGGGTCGCCCAGGCCCGCCTGCTGCGCCGCCTCGCCCGGACCCTGCGGGGCGACGCGGCGGCGTCCGCGCAAGGTGCCGAATGGGCCGCCACCCTCGACGGCCTGTTCGGCACGGACTTCTTCACCAAGGGCGCGGGCCGCACCTTCGCGGACGGGCTCTACCGTCGCGAGGCGTCCGAGCCCGGATCGATCGAGGCCGAACTCGTTCGGTTGATGCAGCGGATCGGGGGCTAGCCCATGCCGAACTGGCTCACCGCCCTCGTCTCGGCCTTCGACCTCGCGAGCCCCTACGCCCTGCTGCTTCTGCCCTTGCCGCTCCTCGCCGCGCGCCTCATGCCGGCCGAGCGCGTCGGTTCGAGCGGGGCCCTGCGGGTGCCTGCCTCCCTCGTGGCGGCGGCGGCCCGGGGCGACGGCGTCGCCGCCCGGGGGCGAGGCCGCGCCGTGCTGGTCTGGACCCTGTGGACGGCCCTGGTGGTGGCGCTCGCCGGTCCCCGCCTCGTCCTGCCCGCCACGGCGCTCCCGGCTTCGGGGCGGGAGATCATGCTGGTGATGGATCTGTCCGGCAGCATGGAGCGGCGGGACTTCGCCCTCGACGGTCAGACCGTGAACCGCCTCGCGGCGGTCAAGCGCGTCGGCACCGACTTCATCCGCCGCCGGGCCGGCGACCGCATCGGCCTCGTAATCTTCGCCAACGAATCCTACGTCGCCGCGAGTCCGAGCTTCGACACCGCCACCGTCGCCCGCGCCCTGGACGAGGCCACCATCGGCCTCGTCGGCCGCTCCACGGGCATCGGCGACGGCCTCGGCCTCGCCCTGAAACGTCTCACTCCACCGCCCTCAGCGGAGACCGGCGAGGCCGGGCCGCCCGTGACCGACAAGGTGGTGATCCTCCTCACCGACGGCGCCAACAATGCCGGGCAGACCACCCCGCGCGACGTGGCGGGGCTGGCCAAGGAGCTCGGTGTCCGGGTTCACACCATCGCGCTCGGACCCCGGGATCTTTCCAACGCCGATGGCGAGCAGGACGTGGTCGATACCGAGACCCTGCGGGAGGTGGCCGAACTCACGGGCGGGCGGATGTTTCGCGTGAAAACGACCGAAGACCTCATGGCCATGGCGGAGTCCATCGACGAGATCGAGGGCGGCCGGGCGAAAGCGCCGCCGTTGCCCCTGCGCAAGGACCTGTGGCCCTGGCCGGCCGCCCTCGGCTTCCTGTGCGCCGCCGGTCTCCTCGCCGCGAGGCGCACCGCGTGAGTCCCTTCGACGCCTTCACCGTGCTGCGGCCCTGGTGGCTCGTGGCGGTTCCCGTGGTCGTGGCTCTCGCTCTTCGGGCCGCGTGGCGCTCGGCGCCCCTGGGCGACTGGATCAAGGCCGTCGATCCGGGCCTCATGGCGCTCCTGGCGCAACGCGGCGGCGTCCTGGGCGGGCGGCGGCAGGCGAACCTCGCCGCCGCTTTGGCCGCCGGCCTCGTCGCCTTGGCCCTGACGGGACCGGCCGTGGAGCGGCCCGACGCCACGACGTTCCGCAACCTCGACGCCACCGTGGTGGTGGTCGATCTCTCGCGCTCCATCGCCGAGGGCGGGCGTCTGAAGGATGTGCGCCAGATCGCCGAAGGCGTCGCCCAGGCGGCGGGTACGCGCAGCGTCGCCGTGGTGGTCTATGCCGGCGACGCCTATCTGGCGATTCCGCCCACCACCGACCGCGACGCCCTCGCCTCCACCCTGTTCGCCCTCGACGGCGACACCGTGCCGGACCGGGGCACGCACCCCGAGCGCGGCCTCGCGCTCGCTCGCCGCACCCTCTCGGAAGCCGGCGTCATCGCGGGGGATGTGGTCCTCGTCACCGACGGCGACGGCATCGGCGACGCGGCCTCCCGCGAGGCGGCGGCGATCCGGGCCAAGGGATGGGCCCTGAGCGGCGTGTTCGTCCCGGCGGGTCCCGGCCTGCCGGCGGGTTCGCCGAAACCCGACCGGGCGGCCCTGGACCGCCTCGTCGCCACCGGGGGCGGGGATGTGGCCAGTCTCGACGCGCCGGGTCCCGTCCTCGACCGGGTCGGCGCCAGCACGGCCCAGCACCTCGCCGCCGGCGGCTACACCGTCCTGGCCTTTACCGATCTCGGGCGCTGGCTCATTCTTCTCGCCCTCGTGCCGGCCCTGATCCTGTTTCGCCGGAGCGCCTGATGCGTCGCCTGTCGCTCCCCGTCGGACTCCCGGCCCTGCCGCAAGGCTGGACCGTCTGGGCGCGCCGCATCGGTCTCGGCCTCGCCGGGGCCGGGATCCTCGGCCTCGCCCTGGTGTCGCAGCCCCGCACCGGCCTCGGGCGCCTGCTCATGGGCCTCGGCCTGCCGGGCGCCGCCGCCGCCATCCTGGACGATCCGGCCTGGCGCGGCCCGGCCCTCTACGAAGCCGGGCGCTACGACGAGGCCGCCGCCGTGTTCCGGGCCGCCGGCCGACGCGGCGCCTACAATCTCGGCAATGCCCTGGCACGCGCGGGCGACCTTCAGGGCGCCCTCGACGCCTATGACGACGCGCTCACTTACAACCCGCGCGATGCCGATGCGCAGGCCAACCGCTCCCTCATCGCCCGCCTCGTCGACGAGGGGGCGGGCGACCCCGGCAAGGGCGGCGGCGTCGCCAACGCCACGGCGACCACGGGCGCGCGCTACAACAAGACCGCGAATCAGGACCCCAACGACGACACCCAGGCGACATCCAGCGGCGAGGGCCTCGCCGGCAACAAGGAGGGCGGCACCACCTCCTCGACGCCGGGCAACAGCAAGGTGGCGCGGCGCGGCAAGGCCGAGCAGGTCTCGGTGGATTCCGGCAAGGGCGAGGCCCGGGGTTCGGCCAGCGACGCCGCCGGGCGCGGGCGCACGGGCGCCGGCTCGGCCATGGTGGCCGCCGCCCCCGAGCGCGAGGCCCGCCGGGTGACGAAGAGCTTCGAGGCCCACGAGATCCGGCCCGACCGCCTCTGGCTCCAGACCCTGCCGGACGATCCCGGCCGCTATCTCAAGCTCCGCCTCAAGGCCGAGCAGGCCGTGCGCGTGGAAGCCGGCACGGCGGTGCCGTCGGGGAGCAACCCATGGTGATTCTTTTGCAGTCCCTGTCGGCTGCCTGCGGCTTCCTACGGGAGAAGCAGAGCAGCCTTCGCGCAACCCTCGTCGTGCTGGCCTGCGTCTCCTTCTCTCCCGCCTACGCCGAGATCGCCCCCGGCGATCTCACCCTCACGGTGACCCCGGAGCGCAACGGCAACGCCGACCCCTTTTCGCGCGAGATGGTGCTGCTGCGCATCCACGGCGTCTACCGCCAGCCGATCCTCCTCGAAGAGGTGATCCAGCCGTCGCTCGCGAATTTCAGCTGGACCCAACTCGGCCGCGACCACTGGACGAAGGCGAAGTTGCCCGATGGACAGAACGCCATCGCGTTCGACCGGGTGGTGGCGATCTTCCCGCACCATCCGGGCGACTTCACCATCGAGCCGTTCGTGCATCGCCTCACCGTCAACGACGGCGGCACCCGTAAGGTGGTGGACGTGCCCTCGCCCCCGGTGCAACTCGCCGTCGCGCATTGGACGAAGCCCGTGGGGGGCCCCGATGCGAAGGAGCCGTGGTGGCTGCCGGCCCGCGACGTGACCATCACGGATTCGTGGAGTCCCGACCCGGAAACCGTGAAGATCGGCGAGAGCACCCGTCGCATCGTTACCCTGGAGGCCCACGGCATGGTCGCCGAAGGGTTGCCGCCCCGGCCGGTCATGCGCACGCGCGGCATCCTCACCTTCGCGGGCCCCGTGACCCGCGAGACCATCATCACGCCCACCGGCCCCATCGCCCGGGCGACCTACCAGTGGGACGTCCGGCCGGCCATCGCGGAGGTGATCCCGTTGGATGCCATCGCCATCCCATGGTTCGACACCGTGTCGCGCACCCTGCGGGAGGCCGAGATTCCGGCCCGGCAGATCGGCGGCGGCCTGCCCGACCGGGAGGAGGATGCCAGGCCCCCCGTCGCCGCCTCGCCCATCGCCGTGGCGGCGGCGGCCCTGACGGCCTTCGGCCTCGGTTTGGCGCTCCTCGGGTTCGGCGCCCCGTCCCGGTCGCGCCCGCGCCTCGACCGGGCGACCCGCCGCGCCCTCGCGTCGGCGGCCGCGAACGGCGATGCGGCGTCGTTCCGGTCGAGCCTCGCCCCCGCCCTCCGGGACCGGCCGGACCTCGTGCGTGCCTGGCGGGCGGACCCCGCCATCGCCGCCGGTCTTCAAGCCCTCGACGGGACCCTGTACGGGCGCGGGCCGGCCACAGCCCTCGATCTGCCCGATCTCGCCCGGCGCCTTGGCCGTCCGCTCCCCGGCGCCACCCGTCCGGCCGTCGATCACGGCCGGCTGGTCAGCCTTGATGGGCCGTCCTGACGGGCATGGTTAACCCTTGGTTTACGCCCCTCTGCCAACCCTGACGGGCAGGGAGCGGAGCGATGACGTTGAAACTGGTGACGAAGCGGCCTTGGTATCCGGCCTGCCTGATTGCCTTGGGCCTCCTGGCCGGCGGCCCGGCCGGGGCGGCGGATTACGGTGCGGCCGAGCGATCCTTCGGCGGCGGAGGTGAAGTCTATGGCGGCGAACTTCCGCCTCGCTACTTTCCCCGTGTGGACGAGGAGGCGCGCGCCGTGCGCAAGTTCGCGCCCCCGCGCCGCCGCCTCGCCGGCTGCATTCCCCGCCGGGTGCCCATCCCCACCGACCGGTGGGACGATCCGAGCTATGTCGGGTCCGCCTACGGCCTCGGCAAGCCGAGCTATTACGGCTTCACGCCGCCGCTGGGGGTCGACGATCCCTACGGCCGCCCGCTGCTGCCCTACTGCCCCTGATGGGCTGGCGCGGGCGCGGACGGGTGATTAGGTCTGAGGCGAAGCCTCAAGACCGAGAGAGACGTCCCCGTGTCCGAGACAACCCCCATCCGGTTCGAGGCCGTGGCACCCGTGCGCGCGCAGGTGGCGGCATGGCGCAGGGCCGGCGAGCGCGTCGTCCTGGTGCCGACCATGGGGGCGCTGCATGCCGGCCACCTCGCCCTGGTGGCGCGGGCGCGCGAGCTCGGCCAACGCACGCTCGCGAGCATCTTCGTCAATCCGACGCAGTTCGGCCCGACGGAGGACTTTTCGCGGTATCCGCGTGACGTGCGGACCGACCTCGCGCTGCTCGCCGAGGCCGGGGCGGATGCCGCCTACCTGCCCGATGTCGCGACCATGTACCCGCCCGGCTTCTCCACCCGCATCGAGGTCGATGCGGTGTCGGAGGGCTTGTGCGGCGCGTTCCGACCGGGGCATTTCTCCGGGGTCGCCACGGTGGTGACGAAGCTCCTCAATCAGGTCCAGCCCGATATCGCCCTGTTCGGCGAGAAGGATTACCAGCAGCTTCTGGTGATCCGCCGCGCCGTGCGCGACCTCGACCTGCCCGTTGAGATCCAGGGGGTTCCGACCCTGCGCGAGGCGGACGGCCTCGCCCTGTCCTCGCGCAACCGCTACCTCAGTCCGGAAGAGCGCCGCGCCGCGCCGGTGCTGCATCGCGTCCTCGACGCCATCGCGCGCGGTTTCGCGTCCGGTGCCGAGGCGGGGCCGCTCCTGGCCGAGGGCCGGGCCGAACTGGAGGCGGCCGGGTTCGGACCGGTGCAGTATCTCGAAATCCGCGACGCCGAATCCTTAAGCCCGGTGGAGCGGGCCGACCGGCCCGTGCGCATCCTGGCGGCGGCCTATCTCGGCCGCACCCGTCTCATCGACAACGTTCCGGCGCTCAGCCCCTGAGGGGATTGGCGAGGAAGAAGTTGAGCATCGCGCGCGACGCGTCGGGGCCGCGCGGATCGGTGTAGCTGCCCGCCAGGGTGCCGCCCGACCAGGCGTGGCCGAGGCCCCGGACCATCCAGCCCTCGGCGCGGACATGACCCGTCGCGTCGGCGTAGCGGGTGCGGATGTAGGGCAGACCGCCCTGGCTGACGCCCTCGATGATCTCCGGGGTCAGACCGGCGATGCCCGCCTGGGCCAGGGCCTGCTCGCCGTTGAGCGGGTTGACCGTGCCGTCGCTCTCACCGTGGATCACGATGGTCGGCATCGGCGTGACGGGGGCGACGCAATCGGCCTCGGCCACGGGGCCGAGGCGCATCACCGTCAGGGCCGCCGACACGTCGCGGGCGCAGCCCGCCGCCAGACCCGAATGGATGCCGACTGCCGCGAACAGTTCGGGATAGGCGTGGGCGATGTTCGCCGCCGCCGCCCCGCCCGCCGAGAGGCCGGCGATGAAGACGTGGCGGGGATTGATCCGATGCGCCGCCATCACCGCCTGGGTCATGCCAGCGATGATGCCGGTCTCACCGGTTTCCCGGTCCTGATCGCCCGGCTGAAACCAGTTCCAGCAGCGCTGGCCGTTGGCCCGGCTCGTCTGGCCCGGATACAGCACGTAGAAGCCGTGCGTCTCGGCGAGGGTGTTCATGCCGGTGCCGGCGGCGAAGTCGTCCGGCGATTGGCTGCAGCCGTGGAGCATCACCACGAGGGGGCGGGTGCCCGGATGGGCGCCGGGTACGAACAGCTTGTAGTCCCGCGTCCCGTGCAGACCCGTGAAGCTGCCGTCGGTGAAGCTGGGCTCGCCCATGGCGGGGGCCGCCGCCGGGGGCGTCTCCGTCTCGCGACCGCGCGATGTCGGTCCCTGCACGCCGAGGCCTTCGAGGACGGGGGCGACGCTGCGCTCGAGGCCGTGCGTCACGGTCTTCACCACCTCGCGCAGGCGGTCGGTCAGTCCGGCTTCCGCCGGATTCGCGGCGAAGCCGTGGGGTTCGTTCAGGCTCTCGCTCAGGCTGCGCTGGATCAGGGCGGAGGCGTCCGTCAGACGGCCGCTGGCGGTGAGCCGCGTCGCCTCCATCATGTCGGCCATGCGGCCCTGCATCCGGTTTTGTTGATCGCTCATCGAAGATTCGCTTTCAGGTTCGATGCGGCACCAGAGGACGCACGAACGGTCCGGGCGGTGATCGAGGATTGAGAAGTGACGTCGGCGCGATCCGTCGGAGCATTCCCCCGAGACGGTAGAGCGCGTGGGCGGGTCTCCCATGACCCTGCGGAGGCCGGCATTTCGGGGGGCGAGACAGGGGAGGCATGGTCGCACCTTCGGTCCGTGCGGACGTCTCGACCACCTGTCGACCACCGGAGGACCGTGCAATTCGGCGCTGCCGCGGGACGGCTCCCGGAGCGACGGCCTCTGCGCGCGGCGAGGGGGGCCGCATTCGAGAGTGGCCGTGCGCCGTTGCGTCCGTAAAGGAGGATCGCTTCGTGGTCCCCCTCACCGATCGTGGATCGTGAGGTATCCGAGATACCGTGCACGCCGAACCCCATCATCCCCAGCCCAGACGATCTTGCGACGTCGATTGCTGCAGCGCAATATGAAATATTGCACTGCGGCGGGGCAGGAACCTGTCATGTTTTGGATGCAAGTCTCGACGCCACTTCGCGGATGAATCCGGCGCGGATAACATGCGCCGTTTGTCACCGCCAGGGCGGGGGCCTGAGCCGGGGTGTCGGTACATTTCACGAAACCGCCGCCGTGCTCCCGATGGGAGCCGGCGGCGATCGGGTGTGCCGTGAGCGGGCCGTCAGCCCAGGATCTTGTCGATGGTGATCGGCAAGTCGCGGATGCGCTTGCCCGTGGCGTGGAACACCGCATTGGCCACCGCCGCCGCCGTCCCGACGATGCCGATCTCGCCCAAGCCCTTCACGCCCATGGGGTTGGCCTTGTCCTCCTCGTCGACGAAGATCACGTCGATGTCGTGGATGTCGGCGTTCACGGGGACGTGATACTCGCCGAGGTTGTGGTTCATGAACCGACCCAGCGTATGGTCGAGCATCGACTCCTCCTCGAGGGCCGAGCCGATCCCCATGACGACACCGCCCAGGATCTGGCTGCGCGCGGTCTTGGTGTTGATGATCTTGCCCGCCGCGATGGCCGAGACCACGCGGGTGACGCGCACCACGCCAAGATCCTCGTCGATCTTCACCTCCACGAAAACGGCCGAGTGGGTGTAGGGCGAGAACGCCTTCTGGTGGGCCGCATCCGGACCGGCCGAGCCCGTCGCTTCGAGCTTGTCGGTCCCCGTGGCCGCGAGCACCTCCGTGATGGCGATGCCGCGCGTCTCGTCGTCCGCCACGACGATGCGGCCCTCCTTGAACACCGCCCGCTCGAAATCGACGTTGGCGAGGGGCGAATCGTCGAGGCCGCGCGCCAGGGCGAAGACCTGTCCGGCGAGATCCTGGCAGGCCCGCATCACCGCCGTGCCCGAGGAGGCCGCCGTCCACGAGCCGCCGGCCAGCGGCGCCTCGGCCAGGTTGGTGTCGCCGAGCTTCGTGGTCACGTCCTCCATCCGCAGGCCGAGGGTATCGGCGGCGATCTGGGTGAGGATCGTGTAGGTGCCGGTGCCGATGTCGCCCGTGGAATTGCCGACTTCGAGCCTGCCGTCGGCGGTGAGCGTCGCCTTGGCGCTCGATTGCTGCATCATGGATTCCCAGATGCCCGTGGCCATGCCCCAGCCGACGAGTTCGCGCCCGTCGCGCATGGAGCGCGGCTCCGGGGTGCGGTTGGACCAGCCGAAACGCGCCGCACCCTCCTCGAAGCAGGCCCGCAGGGACTTGGAACTGAACGGCTTGCCCTCCGTGCGGTCGGACTCGCTGTAGTTCTTGAGGCGCAGGGCGATGGGGTCCTGCCCCGTCTCGTGGGCGAGTTCGTCCATGGCGATCTCCAGCGCCATCACGCCCGTGACCGCGCCGGGGGCGCGCATGTCCGAGGGGGTGTAGGTGTCGAGCTGGGCGAGCTTGTAGGTGAGGGCGACGTTGTCGCAGTCGTAGAGGACGCCCGACCAGTTGACGACGACCTCCTGGTAATCCTCGAAATTCGAGGTGCCCGAGATGGCATCGTGCCGGATCGACTGCAGCCCACCCTCGGCATCGGCGCCGAGCGACACCGTCTGGAGCACGTCCGGCCGGTAGCCGAACGAGAACATCTGGTCGCGGGTCAGCACGACCCGGACCGAACGCTCAAGGGCGCGGGCGGCGAGAACCGCCAGGAACAGCTGGTATTGCGGGCGCAGGCCCGAGCCGAAGCCGCCGCCGAGATACGGATTGAGGACGCGGACATCGTCCTTCTTCATCCCGAACACTCCGGCGATGTAACCGTGGGTGTTCACGACGCCCTGGATCTTGTCGTAGACGGTGATCTTGCCGTCGCCTTCCCACACCACCGTGGAAGCGTGGGGTTCCATGGGGTTGTGATGCTCCACGGCCAAACGGTAGTCCCGCGAGACCTTGATGGGCGCGGCGTCGAACGCGCCGGGCGCGTCACCCCACGGGGCCGGGGGGGGCTTGATGCCCGAGCGCTTCTTGGGCGGATCGTAGGCGAGGTCGCGTTGGGCCGCGAGATCCGTCGTCGGCGTCTCGGCCTCGTAGGCGACCTTCACCAGGGACGCGGCATGGCGCGCCGTGTCGAAATCCTCCGCCACGACGAGGGCGACGGGCTGGCCGCTGTAATGGATCTTGTCGTCGTAGAGGGCCCGGAAGGGTGAACCGGGCGGGGCGACGACGTCCTGGTAATTGTAGTCGAGCCACGCCGTGCGCGGGCGATTCTCGTGGGTGAGGACCTTGAGGACGCCGGGCACCGCCTCGGCGGCGGACGTGTCGATGGCGGTGATGCGGCCCCGCGCGATGCCGCCCGACACGACGTAGCCGTGCGCGAGGTCGGGGGCGCCGAACTCGCCGGCATATTTCGCCTGACCGGTGACCTTGGCCGGGCCGTCGACGCGGCTGCGCGCGGTGCCGACATAGGTGTCCGTGCCGGAGGAATTGATGGAATTGGCCATGTGCGAATACCTCTAGGCGATGCGCTTGTCGGACTGCGACTGGGGCGTGCCGGCGGCGGCCTGGGTCAGGCCGCGGATGATGGCGCGCCGCGCGAGTTCGACCTTGAACGCGTTCTCGGATTGGGGCTGGGCGGCGGCGACCACGATATTGGCGGCGGCCGCGAAGGTCTCGTGCGTCGCCGGCTTACCAGCGAGGAAGGCTTCCGCCTCGGCATCGCGCCACGGCTTGTGGGCGACGCCGCCGAGCGCGAAGCGGGCGGAGCGGATGGTGTCGCCGTCCAGTTTCATCACTGCGGCGACGGAGACGAGGGCGAAGGCGTAGGAGAGCCGGTCGCGCAGCTTCAGGTAGGTGTGGTGCGGGCCGAATTCCTCGTCGGGCAGGTCGACGGACAGGACGATCTCGCCGGGGTTCAAGGTGGTGTCGCGTTCCGGCGTGTCGCCAGGCAGACGGTGGTATTCGGAAAACGGGATCGTGCGCTCACCCTCGGGGCCCGCGACCCGCACGGTGGCGTCGAGGGCGGCGAGCCCCACGCACATGTCGGATGGGTGCGTGGCGATGCAGTTCGGGCTGGTGCCGAAGATCGCGTGGATGCGGTTGACGCCGCCGATGGCCGGGCAGCCGGAGCCGGGCTGGCGTTTGTTGCACGGCGTCGCCTCGTCGTAGAAATAATAGCACCGCGTGCGCTGGTTGAGGTTGCCGCCGGTGGTGGCGGCGTTGCGCAACTGGCCCGAGGCGCCGGCCAGGATGGCGCTCGCCAGCAGCGGGTAACGCTCGGTCACCTGCGTGTCGTACGCCACCGTGGAATTGGTCACGAGGGCGCCGATGCGGAGCCCGCCGTCACGAGCCTCGATGGTGTCGAGGGGCAGGCGGTTGATGTCGACGAGCCGGCCGGGCTGCTCGACGTTGTACTTCATCAGATCGACGAGGTTGGTGCCGCCGGCGATGAACCGGGCGTTGCCGCCGGCCATGGCCTTCACGGCGTCGGCGACGGTCTCGGGGCGGACGTAATCGAAGCGGTTCATTTCGCGGCTCCCGACTGCATCACGTCTTCGATGGCGTCGACGATGTTGGTGTAGGCGCCGCAACGGCAGATGTTGCCGCTCATGGCCTCGCGGATCTCCTCGCGGGAATGGGCGTGGCCTTCCGCCATCATGCCCACCGCCGAGCAGAGCTGGCCGGGCGTGCAGTAGCCGCACTGGAACGCGTCGTGCTCGACGAAGGCCGCCTGGAGCGGGTGCAGCCCGGTGCCCTCGGCCAAGCCTTCCACCGTGGTGATGCTCGCTCCGTCCTTCATCACGGCCAGCGCGAGGCAGGAATTGATGCGCACGCCATCGACGAGGACCGTGCAGGCGCCGCATTGGCCGTGGTCGCAGCCCTTCTTGGTGCCCGTGAGGTCGAGGGTCTCGCGCAGGAGATCCAGGAGGGTAGTCCAGGGGGCGACGTCGAGGGTGCGGGGTTGTCCGTTGATCGTCAGGCTGATGGCGATGGTGTTCGCCGCGCCGGGTGAGCCGCTTTCGATGAGCATGGATGTGTCCGTGGCAGGAGCGGCGGCCGCGTCATGGGCGCCGGGCTTCGGGAATGGCGTCGCGGCGGCAGCGCGGGAAGAATCATCCATCCACAGCCGGTCCAGACGATAACCGTTCCAAATTGTCCCTGTTCCCTGGCCGCCCCAACGGCCCCGGGTTTGCGCCCTTCCGGCACCTCGGTTAACCCAGGTGCGATTCCAGCCGAAGGACGTCCGATGGCCGCGCTCGCCCCCGTTCTCAACGACATCGACCGCGATCTCGACAACGCCCTCGAGCGCCTGTTCACGTTCCTGCGCATCCCTTCCGTCTCCACCGATCCGGCTTATGCCGGGCATTGCCGCGAGGCGGCGCAGTGGCTCGAAGGCACGCTGACGGCTCTGGGCTTCGAGACCGGCATCCACGAGACCTCGCTGCACCCGGTGGTGCTGGCCCATGCGCCGAAGCCGGGCACGCCGCACGTGCTGTTCTACGGCCATTACGACGTGCAGCCCGTGGACCCCCTGAACCTCTGGGAGACGCCGCCCTTCGAGCCGCGCATGGCGACGAACGCCAGGGGCGAGCAGGAGATCGTCGGGCGCGGCGCCTCCGACGACAAGGGACAGGTGATGACCTTCATCGAGGCCTGCCGGGCCTGGAAGGCGATGGCTGGCGAACTCCCCTGCGGCGTCACGATCCTCATCGAAGGGGCGGAAGAGAACGGCTCGCAGGGCCTGCCCGAATGGGTCGCGGCCAACCGCGACAAGCTCGGGGCCGACATCGTGCTCGTGTGCGACACCAGCATGTGGAACCCGACCACGCCGGCCATCACCACCTCCCTGCGGGGGCTCGCCTATTTCGAGGTGAAGGTGCGCTGCGCCGACCGCGACCTCCATTCGGGCTTCTTCGGGGGGGCCGCCCGCAACCCGATCCACGTCCTGTCGAAGATCATCGCCGACCTGCACGATGCCGACGGCAAGGTGGCGCTGCCGGGCTTCTACGAAGGCGTGCGCGACACGCCGCCCGAGATCCTCGACCAGTGGAAGGGCCTCGACTTCACGGCCGAGAAGTTCTTGAAGCCCATCGGTCTCTCCGAGCCCGCCGGCGAGCGCGGCCGCATGCTCATCGAACTCATCCAGTCGCGCCCCGCCTGCGACGTCAACGGCATCATCGGGGGCTACACCGGCGAGGGCACCAAGACGGTGATCGCCGGGGAGGCCAGCGCCAAGATCTCGTTCCGCCTCGTGGACGATCAGGACCCCGAGGTGCTGGCCCGGACCTTCGAGGCGTTCGTGCGTGCGCGCATCCCGGCCGACTGCTCCGTGGAGGTGATCTGCTACAAGGGCAGCCGCGCCATCGCCCTGCCGTTCGACATGCCGGAACTCGACCTCGCCCGCGCCGCTTTGGCCGAGGAATGGGGCGTGCCCGCCATCACCATCGGGGCCGGCGGCTCGATCCCCATCGTGGGCGATTTCAAGCGGCTGCTCGACCGCAACACCCTGCTCATCGGCTTCGGCCTCGACGACGACCGCATCCACTCGCCCAACGAGAAGTACGACCTCAAGAGCTTCCACAAGGGCACCCGCTCCTGGGCGCGGATCCTCGCCGCCTTCGGTGCCGGCGGATCGGCCGCCTGAGGGCGTCGCCGCGCGTGACGCAAACCGCCGAACGAACCATCGCCGGGCAGCTGTTCACGGTCACGGAGGGCCTGTTCGTCGCCCGCTATCCACTCTCGACCGCCCTGCCGATTCCCCTCGGCGTGGCGGCGGGCGATCTCCTGACCTGGGCGTTCTGCGGCCTCGGCCAGGCCGGGGAGGCGCCGACGGCCCTCCTGGTGTTCACGGCGGCGAGCCTGCTCGGCCGCCTCGGCGTCGCGACGCATTTTCACGATCTCACGGTGACGTTCTCGCCGCCCGCGCCCGTCACGACCCTCGATCCGGCGGCCTGGACCGCCCTGTGCCCCGCCATCCTCGGCGCTCTCACGCCCACGACCTTCGATCCCCTCGCGCGGCTGCTGCCACATCTCGGGGCCGCCCTCTCGGCCCTCGCCGAACCGCGCGAGGGGCCAACCGGTCCCGTGCTCGCCATGGGCGGTGATGCCGAGGCCAGCCTGACGGGGGCCGGCGTGCCGGATTACCTCGTGCTGCGGGCGGACGACCGCTGGCGCGGCTGCCACGTCGTGCGAGCCCACCGGAGCTTCGGCGCCGAGCCCCGGATCCGCCTCGACCTCGCGCGGGTCTGGGGCGAGCCCGCCCGGAGCCCGACCGACGCCGCGCTCCTCGTTCGGTCCGGCGACATCACCGCCGCCAGGGTGGCGCCATGAGCCGCCCGACCGTCCTCGTCATCGCGCCGATGCCGGCGTTTCCGACGAGCGCCGGCAATCGCCGCCGCCTCGTCGCCACCTGCGATGCGCTGATGCGGGGGGGCTTTGCCGTCGATCTCGCGTATTTCGCCCACGAGGATCAGATCTACCGCCGCTTCGGCCAGCATCCGCCCACCGACGCGGCCGCCATGGCGAACACCTTCCAGCGGACCTTCCGGATCGAGCCCCGCGCGGCGATCCCCCTGAAGACCCGGGCGCGGCATTTTGCCCTCGACGATTGGTGTCCCGATGCGGTCGTGGACTTCGTGAGCTGGTACGGCGCGGCCTATCCGGAAACCCGCATCGTCCTCGTGAACTACGTGTTCCTGTCGCGCTGCCTCGCCGTGGTGCCGCCCGGCACCCTCACGCTCATCGATACGCACGACCGCTTCGCCGACCGGCAGGCCCAATACCGCCCGTTCCGGGCCGAGCCGAATTTCTTCTACACGGACACGAAGGGCGAGGCCGAGGGGCTCGACCGGGCCGACATCGTGCTGGCAATCCAGGCGGAGGAGGCACGCTATTTCGAGGGCCTCACCCGTGCGCGGGTCCACCTCCTGCCGCCGTGTTTTCCGTCGCGGCGACCGTTCCGGGCACCCACGCGCCTCGGCCGCATCGGCTTCATCGGACACGGCAACGATCCGAACCTGTTCTCCATCGGCCGCTTCATCGAGGCCTGGAGCGCCGACTGGACGCCGGACCGGCCGATCCTGGTGATCGCGGGGGAGATCTGCACCGGCCTCGGCGCGACGCCGCGTCCGGGCGTCGAATGCGCTGGCTATGTCGCGCGCCTGGAAGATTTCTACGACCGTGTCGACCTCGTGGTCGCCCCGATGCTCATGGGCAGCGGCCTGAAGATGAAGGTCGCCGAGGCCCTGTCCTTCGGCCTGCCAGTCGTCGGCACCCGGATCGGCTTCGAGGGCTTCTCTGCCGTCGTTCCCGCCCATCTTTGCGAGACCGTGGCGGAGGTCAAGGCAGCATTGCTGGGACTGGTCGGCGACGCCGGGGGGCTCGCTGCCCTCACGGAAGCCTGTGACGCTCTCTTTGCCGGCTATACCGCGATCAGCCGGTCCGCCGAGACGTCGCTCCTGGCTCTGCTGCGCGATCATATCGGAGCCGATCCGGCGGGCGAGGCGAGGACTTCGTCCGACGAAGGCCTCGCGCTCATCCGGACGACGGCTTTCCCCGGAGGCCTCCTGACCTGCGTCACCGGCCTCGCTTCTCCGGAGACGGAGAGTTCCGAACACGGCCTCCTCGTCGCCACCGAGCGAAAGCCGCCGCCGGGGGGCGGTCCCTATGCCCCGGAGCGGCGACGCTGGTTCGCGCGCCCCGCCACAGGTCCGACCGCCGAGGGCGAGGGCGGTGTGATCGACACCGAGATCGCCCTCTCCCCCGAATGGGTTCGGGGCCGCTCGCTCCCGCCGGAAATCCGCGCCGTCCTGGCGCGGGAGATCGCCGGGGCCGTGCCCGATTGGGAGGCGCGAGCAGCCGTCGTCGGGGCCGGGAACGGCCACATCACCCTCGCCCTCGCCCTGCCGAGCCACCTCGTCACGGGCCGGCATCCGGGGGCCGCGTTCCTCCTCGGCCCGGAGACCGCCCGGGAAGTGAAGCTCGGTGCCGTGTGCCCCTTGAGCCTCGCTCAGGCGCTTCCGTTCGCGGGCCGGACCCGTGCGGACCTCGCCCCCGTTCCGGCGAGCCTCGTCCTCGACGGCGCCGATGTGCCGGCGGAGGACTGCGTGCTTCTCGTGCTGCACGACGATCTCATCGGCCGCGTCGCATTGCCCCTCGGACCCCGCGCATGACGTCGCCCCTCGAAGCCCTCGATGCCGCTGCCGGGCGGAAGGCCGCCCTGGCCGAGGCCGCGCTCCTCTGGAATGCCCTGTTCCTCAACGACGTCCGCCTCGTCTTCCGGGCCGAGGCGGCGCCCCGCGTGTCCATCGTCATCGTCGCGCGGGGCGCGCGCCACATGCTGGCCTGGACCCTCTACCGCCTCGCCGCCGGGCAGGGTCTCGGCAGCGTCCCGTTCGAGGTCATCGTCGTCGACAACGCCTCCGATCCCGAGACCCGCACCCTGTACGGGCGGATCGACGGCGCCACGGTGCTGCTCAACGACGCGAATATCGGCTTCGGCCCCGCCTGCAACGCCGGCGCGGCGCGGGCGCGTGGCGATTACCTCCTGTTCCTCAACCCCGACGTCGATCTCATGCCCGGCGCCCTGCGCGCCCTTCTGGATACGTTCGCGGAGTTCGACGGCGTCGGCATCGCGGGGGCGCGTCTGGTGTTTCCGGGCGGACTCCTCCAGGAGGCGGGCGCGAATTTTCGCGACGACGCCCAGACCACCCATCCGTACGGCCGGGGCGGGGCCGATCCGTTCGCGCCGGAAGCGTCCTTCGCCCGCGAGGTCGGCTACGTCTCGGGCGCGGTGCTGATGATCGAGACGGACCTGTTCCAGCGGCTCGGTGGCTTCGACGACGGGTTCGCCCCGGCCTATTTCGAGGACACGGACCTGTGCGTGCGCTGCCATCAGGCGGGCCGCCGGGTGGTCTATCAGCCCCGCGCCATCGCGATCCACGTCGAGAACGTCACGAGCGCCCGCCGCGACGACGTCGAGCGCCTGCTCGACCGCAACCGCGCGCGGTTCCGCGAGCGCCACGCCGCTTGGCTGTTCGGCCAGGGGCCGCAGCGCACGGGCTTTTCCGCCCGCGACCACGACCCCTGGGCCTTGCGCCTCCTCTACGTCGAGGACCGGGCGCCCCATCTCGACCTCGGTGCCGGCCTGCCCCGCGCCAACGCCATCCTCAACGCCATGGCGGATCTCGGCTACGCGGTGACCCTCGCGTCCATCCATGGCGAGCGCGAGGAGGCAGCACGTCTCTACCGCGACCTTTCTACCCGCATCGAGATCGTCGAGCCCTGCGGCGAGGCGGGCTTGCGCGACCTCGTGCGGGAGCGGCCGGACTATTACGACGTGCTCTGGGTGAGCCGGCCGCCGAACATCGATCGGGTCTGCGCCGTGCTGCACGATCTCGGCCTCACCCCCCGCGACGTCGGGCGCACCCGCGTGGTGTTCGATTCGGAAGCCGTCTTCGCCCTGCGCGGCTTCGTCACCGGGGCCCTTTCGGGGGAACCCGCCAACGGCCCCGCCCTCGCCCGGTCCTGCGCCCGCGAAGTCCGCCACTTCGCCGTCGCCGATCACGTGGTCTGTGTCTCTGAAGGCGAGGCGCGGGTGCTGCGGGCGCACGGCGTGCCCAACGCCACGGTGCTGGGCCACGCCTTGAGCGCGAACGACGCCGCGCCGGGGTTCGCCGCCCGCGCCGGCTTCGTGTTCCTCGGGTCGCTGGCCCGCGAGGGTGAGCCCAACATCGATTCCCTCGACTGGTTCTTCTCGAACGTCTGGCCGCTCCTTCGGGGGCGGATTCCGGGGGCGCACGTCACCCTGGTCGGCGCCATAGCCCCCTCCATTCGCGAGCGCCTGGCGGGCGAGGGCGTGCGCATCCTCGGCCGGGTCGATGACGTCGGTCCCGTCCTCGATGCCGCCCGCGTGGCTTTTGCCCCGACGCGGTTCGCCGCCGGCATTCCCCACAAGGTCCACGAGACCGTGGCGCGGGGCCTGCCCGGGGTCGTCACTCCGATCCTCGCCGAGCAGATCGGCTGGCCGGACGGCACCGGCTCCGTCGTCCGCGACTGGCGCGACCCGGCGGGCTTCGCCGAGGCCCTGGCCGATCTTCACACCGACGAGGCCCTCTGGACCTCCGTCCAGGCGGCGGGCCTCGCCCGGATCAGGGCCGAATGCGATCCCGCCGCCTATGCGCGCACCCTGCGCCACCTGTGCGAGGCACCGACCTTCGCATGAGCATCGATCGCCCCGAGATACGCCAGCGCTTCGTCGCCACGGTGAGCGGCGTCATTCGCCGGCTCATCATCGGCCGTGTCCCCCGCCTGTTCGACGAAGGGTTCTATCGGACGAGCCACCCGAAGCTCGCCCGCTCCGGCCTCGATCCGTATCTCCACTACGTCTGGCGCGGGGCCGGACGGGGCCACGATCCGAACGCGGATTTCGACACGGCGTTCTATCGGCGCCAGAGCGGGCCGACCCGCCTCGATCCCGTGCGGCACTACCTGCGCGTCGGCGCCGCCGCCGGCCTCGATCCGAGCCCCGCTTTCAGCACGCTGATGTACCTCGCCCGCTACCCCGATGTCGGGCGGGCGGGCATCAATCCCCTCCTGCATTACCGCCAGGACGGCCGGCCGGAGGGCCGCATCGCCGCGCCCTCCGCCTCCGATCCGGGGCAGTGGGTGGCGCTCGCGGGCGTGCGCTCGGCCCATCGCCGGGACTATCCGGAAGATGGCGGCCCGCGCTTCTCCCTGACCTTCCGACGCGATGTCCCTGTGGCCGCCTGTCCCGACGCCGCCCCCCGGATCTGTCTCGTGCTGACCCTCGACGGCGCCGAGATCGCCGCCCTCGTCGAGACGGTCGAGGGCTTTGCCGCGGGAGCCCAGGACGCCGTAACCCTGGCGTTCGACACGCGCCTGCGCCCGCACCCGCCGCGCCCCACCGCCATCCTCGCCCTGGAGCAGTGCTTCCACGGGCGGAGCGCGGATGGCGGGATTCTCCTGCGCTACGCCGAAGCCCGTCTCTGGGACCTCCTCCCCGAACGGCCGCGCATCTGCGCCCTCGGTTCGGGCGGCTGCCTTTCCGTGGAGACCTCCTGAAATACCGACGCTTGCACGCGCCCGGTCCGACTGACAGACTTCGCGCCAGAGGGACAACAGGGCGGCGTGTCGATCACGAAACGTCCGATCCCCATCGGGACGGGAGCGCGACGTGAGCCAGGGCACGCAGGTGCGCACGCATCTGTGCGGGATCAGGACGGCCTGGACGGAGGCCCCCGAAGCGGCCCTCGCCGTGCGCGAGGTCGCCGCCGCCATCGGTTCGGCCGAGCTGTCGCAGATCGTGGTGTTCTTCTCGTCCGATTACTGTGTCGAGACCCTCAGTCGCGCCCTGGCGCAGGGGTTTCCCGGCGTGCCGGTGGCGGGGTGCACCATGTCGGGCGGGATCAGCCCGGCCGGGGGCCTCGCGCGCGGCCTCGTGCTCATCGCGTTTCCCCGCGCCGGCTTTCGCATCGTCTCGATGGTGATCGATGCCATCGACCACCGCGACGTCGCCCGCACGGCGGCCTCCGTCCGGGCGCTCCGCCGGGCCCTCGACGGCGAGGCCGCCGAGGCGGAGCCCGGGGGACGCTTCGCCCTCTCGCTCATCGATGGGCTCGCCAACGCCGAGGAGACGGTCGTTTCGGCCATCGCCTGGGCGCTCGACGGCATTCCCCTCGTCGGCGGTTCGGCCGGCGACGGTCTCGATTTTCGCGAGGCGATCCTCCTGCACGGCGGCGCGATCCATCGGCGGGCCGCCGTGCTGCTCCTCGTCGAGACCGCGTATCCGACGCAGATCTTCAAGAGCGACAATTTCGAGCCGACGGAGACGAAGTTCGTGGTCACGGCCTCCGACGACGAGCGCCGCACGGTCTACGAACTCAACGCCGAGCCGGCGGCGCGCGAATACGCCATGGCGGTGGGCCTCGATCCGGAACGGCTCTCGCCCATGAGCTTTGCCGCCTATCCCCTCGCCGTGCGGATCGGGGGCGAATATTTCTGTCGCTCCATCCGCCGCCTCGACCCGGAGGACGGGTCGCTCAGCTTCTTTTGCGCCATCGACGAGGGGGTGGTGCTCACGCTCGCCCGGCCGCGCGACATCGTCACCGCGACCCGGACCGAACTCGAACGCCTCGACGCCGAACTCGGCGGCCTCGACCTCGTCATCGGGTTCGACTGCATCCTGCGCCGCCTCGATGCCGAGCACGCCCAGGCCCGCCACGGCATCTGCGACCTCTACCGGCGCTACGCCGTCGTCGGCTTCGAGACCTACGGCGAGCAGTACCGCGCCATGCACCTGAACCAGACCTTCACGGGGATCGCCATCGGGCGGCGTCCCGCGCCGTGAGCGCCGCCCCGGATCCGGAGAGCGCGCGCCGCATCGCCAAGCTCGAGCGCATCAACGCCGCGCTCATGGCCCATGTCGAGC
>Ga0182226_1000047_pt1 | contig 21334 bp, 30 predicted proteins | sample G6R1MG_27_FD_129658 | JGI IMG/M metagenome (GOLD analysis project Ga0182226, IMG submission 129658) | Miscanthus phyllosphere microbial communities from Michigan, USA - G6R1_MAIN_07NOV2016_LD1 MG | ecosystem: Host-associated > Plants > Phyllosphere > Phylloplane/Leaf | place: USA: Michigan...
CGAAGCCCGGCCGCACCACCACCGACCAGCCCCGGGCCTGCAGCTCCGGCACCCGGTCGGCCCAGAAGTCGCCGAAATCCTCCTCGCGCAGCAGCGACCAGAGCGGGCCGGCATGCGGCGCGGCGGCGCGACGCGCCGGGCGAAGGCGTGGATGGCGTCGGCCAGGGGCGGGGCGGGCGCGGCCTTCCGGGCGATGCGGGCGCCGGGCTGGAGCGGGAAGGTGACCAGGGAGATCTCCCACAGGTCGAGGCTGTGGAGCCGGCGCAGTCCGCCGCGCTCCGGCGTCGCCCGTTGGGTGCGAAAGCCGATGGAGAGTCCGTCCAGCGCCCCCTCGCGCAGGAGGGCGTCGAGTTCGCGCCCCCGCTGCACGGCGAGGTTCAGCTGACCGGCGACGCGCAGGCCGCGTGCGTCCTCGACGAGCGACAGCCAGCGCCCGACGGGCTCGGCCGGATCGTGCTGCCACAGCATGCGCACCCCCGAAGCGCCCCGCGCCGCGAGGCTCGCCGCGAAGGCGCCGGGCGCCACCACGTCGCGCCCGAGATCGGGCACGCCGAACAGGCTGGCATAGCCGGTGAAATGGCCGTCCATGGGGGACTCCGGGCTTCAGGAATGGGATCGGTCGTTGCGTTGCGCGTGTCCTTGCCCCTCGCGGGGGCGACGCGTCCTCAATCCGATCCGGTTCCGTACCCCACCGCCGCCCGCTTCTCGGGATCGCTGAGGAACCCCGCCTCGCCGACCCGGCGCCACAGGCTCTCGCGTTCCGGCGCCAGGGCCTCGATGGCGTCGAGGTCGGGCTCCAGGCGGGCCGGGCCGAAGGCGGGCTCCAGCCAGTGGGCGAGGGATTCGGCGGTGCGGCGCACGAGCGGGATCACCGTCTGGCGGTAGAAGGCACGGTTGGCTTCCGCGTAGTTGGCGTGGGTGTTGTCGCCCGGCAGGCCGAGGAGCAGGGGCGGCACGCCGAAGGCCAGGGCGATCTCGCGGGCGGCGCCATTCTTCGCCTCCACGAAATCCATGTCCTTCGGCGAGAGGGCGAGCGGCTTCCAGTCGAGTCCGCCCTCCAAGAGGAGGGGACGCCCGGCATTGCCGGCGCCCTGGTAATTCGCTTCGAGCTCGGTCTTGAGGCGGGTGAACTGCGTGTCGCTCAAGCCGCCCCCCGACGCCGAGGCGAACACGAGGGCGCCGGAGGGCCGGGCGGCGTTGTCGAGGAGCGCCTTGTTCCAGGCGCCGGCCGCGTTGTGGATGTCGAGGGCGGTGGCCGCCGCCTCCATGGGGGCAAGGCCGTAATGGTCGCATCCCGGATGGAACAGGGTGAGGTGGAGAATCGGCGCCACCCCGTCGCCGGACAGATCGTAGCGCAGGGTGCGCCCGCCGACCGTGTAGGTATAGGCCACGGGCCAGCCGTCCGGCCCCGGCACCACCCGCATCCGGTCGGGGCGGAGCCCGTGGAGTTCGCGCAACCGCCCGTCGAGGCTCACGGCCGCGAGGTAGGCGTTGCCCGAGACCATGAGGTGCCCGTACAGCGATTCCATGAGCCGCGCCCCGCCCTCGCGGGGGTTCGGCCGGGCGAGCAGATTCAGGAGCGGATGCTCGGCCTCCGCGTCGGCGAGGACGAGGGGCAGGGACGCGGCGGCCTCGGCGACGAGGCGCACGCAGCGATGGACCACGGCGTTGCGCTGGAACCCCTCGCGGGCGAGCGCCCCGCCCTCGCGCGCCGTCCACACGGCCCGGCCCTCGCCGTAGAACTGCACCGCGAGGGGGGCGGCCTTCGCTTCGGGCACGGGAAAGGCCGCCCGCGCGAGGCGGGTGAGGAGGTTGGGCATGGGGCGATCCTTTTTCGCGATGCCAGTGCGTGGCTTCGGCGGAGCGAGGGGAGGTACGCGGATCGACGCGGCTACAGGCGCCGGATGCGCGGCTCGGCGGCGCCCTGCAGCATGAGGTGCGTCAGCGCCCAGACGAGGGCGTCGAGGCGGTCGGGCGAGGCGCCCGACGAGAGGCCGTCGGGGCCGAAATCGCAGAGTTCGTCCGTGCCCTTGATTTACTTGGATTTTTGCCTGATTTTTTACAGGCTTTTTACAATCGCTGTTCTCGCTGGGTTCGCTGACGATCGAGACGCCGCGATGCCCCGTCAGAGGCACGAGGTTCTGTTCGGGCGGGGCGAACTCACGCGGGGCATTCTGGACACTCTGCGAGACGCTACCGCTCCAATGACGAGCCGGGACGTCGCGCAGTCCGTCCTGTCGCTCACCGGACATGACGCGCGCGACCGGGCTTTGATGACGGCGCACACGCGGCGGGTTTCGAAGGCGCTGCGCATCTTGAAGGGCGATAGGGTTGTGATGGGTGCTGCCGACGGGCGGGGCAACCTCGTGTGGCGTAAGATGCTATAGCTATTGATAAAATAAGATCTTCAAGGTCATACCATGGGGCTCTAAGTCGGGCGATCTAGAGGGGAGCGCGACAAGGGCGAGGCCTACGCTCCGGGAAGCGACAACCTTTTGTTAACCATGAACGGGCACATTTCGAATGCGGACCGATAGGGCGCAGCCGCCCTTGCAGGAACTCAGCAGATGGTTGACCTGTTTGTAGGGTTGCGGTAGGCATCCGTTGTCAAGCCCCTGGCCGTACGTTTCCCACTCGGCAGTGCCGATCCATGGATGGGAAGCCGAGCCCAGGGGCTTCGCATTTTTGCGAATAAGAACAAATGCATCGCAATAGAGTTGCTGTTTTTGTTGATGGCGGCTTCTTTCTGAAGCGCTTACGTTATCAATTCCCAACCGCACCTCAGGATGATGCGGTAGAGATAGCGCGCCTTATTCACACGTATTGCTTGAAACACCGTACTCAGCAGACCGGACGTGACGAGAATGGCCGCGTCATAATGGAAAGCTTTGATCTTTATCGCATTTTTTATTACGACTGTCCGCCTTTCTCCAAAAAAATGCATTTCCCACTGAGCGGGCGTTCAATCGACTTTGCTAAGTCGTCACAGGCCAAATTTAGATCAGAACTCCACGAGCAATTGAGGCGCAAACGGAAGGTCGCTCTTCGCTTAGGACATTTACTCGATACATCAGCATGGCGGATTAAGGCTGTTCCGCTTAGTATGTTGTTGAAAAAGCAGAAATCGATAGAAGATCTTACTGACAATGATTTTGAGTTAGATATTTCCCAAAAGGGCGTAGACATGCGCCTAGGCCTTGATGTAGCGGCACTTTCATATAAAAAGCTCGTAGACCAAATAATATTGATCGTTGGTGATAGCGATTTTGTACCGGCAGCAAAGCTAGCTCGCCGCGAGGGTATAGATGTTGTTTTGGATCCTCTTGGGCAATCCGTCCACGGTCATTTGCACGAGCATACCGATGGCGTCCGGACACCAGAATATGCCTATAAAGACCGACGGCCTTCTACGGTTGTGACCGCGCAAGGCGTTCCTGTGCCTGTTCCGGCCCCTGCTCTGCCGCCAGGGCGTGATGCGAGCGATACAGCCCCGCCTCCCGCCAACGATGCAGATGCATTGTCAGATGACGACGAGGACTAAAAGAGTTACGCCGCCCGCCGCTGCCAATACCCCTTCCACTGCCGTGAGACAGGATGCGTAAGGGCGGCGTTCGTCGCCATAATGTACTAAACACCGTTGCTGACGCGGCGGTGATCCTCGCGCCAAGCCATCTCACCGGCATAGGCGTTGAGGTACGTGCTGCTGATGCGGCGATGAACGCCCATCTCAGCACGGCGGAGGCGCGAGGAGAGCGATACTCAGCGCCTGAATTTCTGCGCTGCATCTGAAAGCCGCAGGATAGCTGCCTGCCCGCTCGCCTTCCGGTCGGCGAAGCGCGCATACCGCTCGATCATGGCGAGCGACATGCCGATCACGTCTTGGATCTGCGCCGTACTCAGGCCGGCCCGTCGTAGCCGGATGACGGCTGTCGCCCGAAGGCCGTGCAGGGTTACGCCCTTCAGCGCCGGGATCTCCTTGCGCTGCTCGTCGAAGTGCTTCGAGAACAGCTTGCGCGTGAACGGGCGGCCAGACGTCTGTCGGACGAATGGCCCAGGTGTCCTGTCCCACCCCTCCATTTCCTTCGCCAGTTCGGGCATGATCGGGCACCAGACCTCGCGCTTGGTCTTCTGCTGCTTGAGCCTGAGACCGTTTTCGTCGACATCCGTGGGCCCCATGCGGACCACATCCGAGCCCCGCTGCCCGGTGTAGATCATCAGGAACACGCCACGGCGCACGGCACCCTTGAGGTGCTTCTGTGCGGCTTGGATCTGCGGGTCCGTCCAAGGTTTGTGACCACCCTGGCTCGGATATGGGTCAATGCCTTCGGTGATCGAAGCGACGAGGTGATCTCGGACCACGGCCCAGGTGGATACCGCGCGCATGGCGCCAAGGAAGTTGTTTCCGGCTCCGGGTCTGTCGGCCAGTCCATCGACGACGCCGCGAATCATACTGGCCCGCATCTGCTCGGCGGGCGTCGCCCCGAAGCCCGCCCGCGCGATCTTGATCTGGCGCAGGTAGAGCGACCGGGTGTCGTCGCTCTTCGATTTGAATTGGGGCGAATCGAGATAGAGGTCGAGGACGTCCCCGAACGTTTTGATCGTCACCACGCCGCCAACGCCCTGCGCCTCACGGAGGGCGATCCAGAATTTCGGATCCGTCGGATCGTTCGGGAGGCGAACGGGCTTGGCGGCGTGTTCCGTCCCGCGTCCGGGAGACCAGTAGAAATACTCGCGTCCGCCCGTCTTCACGTGGTGGACGCCCTTAGGCAGGTCGACGGTTGCCGCCCGCTTTCGACGCTTCAATGGCACGTCTCACTCCTGCCTGGGCATCAGCTGCAATCGAATCGCTCTCTCCACCCTCCATGGAAGAAAGGGCTTGGTCCACGGACGCCCAGCGCCAACGGACGCAGCCTGAGGATAGCCGGACCGGCCGAGGCAGCACGCCCCGGCGCACCATCTCATCGACCGTGCTCTCACCGATTTGCAGCTCGGCGGCGAGAGTGGCGCGGGTCATGTAGGCCGCTGGCATTTAGACCACCTCCCTCAAGCGCCCCTGACTCGGCTCATCCTCGTGCACTGCACGCGCCCCCGCGTTGGTCGGAGCCCATGCAGGATTCTCGCCCTCGGGCCCGAAGATGTCCGGCGCGGCGCCCTCGACCGTGCGGTAGAGCTCGGTCATCCTCCTGCACTCGCAGTCATAGGCCTCGCCGCGCTCCTCGTCGGAAGCCAGGACACGATCCTCCGGGGCGTGGGCTTGCCCCGACAGGAAGCCCTGGAACACCATGTCGAAGGCGATGAAGCCGATGTGGTCGCGTAGGGAATCAGGGAGGCCGCTCCAGGCCGCGCTGAGTTCGAAGGGGCCGGGGATCTTCATGCGGGCCTCCCCGAACACGCGACCGATCCAGACCGGATCGTGGTCCAGGCTGCTGACGGCATTGCGCTTTCAGCCCGGAGAGATGGCCAGATGGCCATTTCCGGATCGTGCCCCTGCAGCGACCGCGCGATATGCAGGAACCCATCCTCGGCCCAGGTCTCGCCCCAGCGGACGTAGTGGCAGGCCAAGGCTCGCAGGCCGCCGACGGTCGATGGTAGCGTCCGCATCAGCCCACGCCGTGCCGTTGCCGCCCGCTCGCATGCGGCGTTGCAGGCTCGCGTGGACGCGTCGTCGGCCTCATCCAGGGTTTCGCAAGCGGTGAGGTGCGCGCCCTCGGCGGCGTTGGCCGCGTCGAGGACAGCAAAAATCGGGTCGGCCCCATAGATGCCGGGAGCCACCACACCCGTGAGCATGAAGATTTCGGCAATGCGAGCCTCGGCGCGGCCGTAGGCGGGCTGATAGTCCGCCGCGAACTCGATCTCCTCGACGAGCCACCAGCGAAGGTGCCTGACGAGGGCCAAGGCGCCCGGCAGGGTGGCGCAGGGCGTCGTCAGGACAGCGTCCAGGGCGTCCGCCATCTCGCAGCAGGCGTTGACGCTGTCCTCGCCCTCCGGGGCGACCTGAAACGCGTCCCAGGCCTGCCGGTGGTCGGCGATGGCGGCGAGGATGGGATCAGGCGGCATCGCGTACCTCCCGATCCTGCTGGCGGACCATCAGGAGGAGAAGCAGGTCGCCACACTCCGTGCGGCGGTACTGCTCGTGCGCCCAGGTGTAGACCGTGCCCGGCAGAAGCCTGCCGCTCGGTCCGAGGGAACTCGCGATGCCGCGCCGGACGGTCTCGGCCACCTCCGGCCGGGCCAGCAGGGCGTCGAGCTTCGCAGTGGGCCAGACCCGCCCACCGACGTCGCGGTAGCCGGCGGGACGGGCGTTCTTGGTGGGAGCCCCGATCATGCCGCCTCTCCCGTCTGACGCATCCGCTCGCTCATGCGCTCGATGTCAGCGCGGAGCGTGGGATAGATGGCCGCTTGGTCAGAGTGGGACCGACCGAACTCGTTGGCGTTCTCCATCCACGACAGGCGGGCCAGGACGTCGCCGATCGATGAGGCCGGCAGCGTGTCGAGAAGATCCTCGAGCACGTACCGCCGGACCTCCACCCAGAGCTCGGGATAGTGCTCCCAGTCGACCATCGTCTGCCGATCGCGGTCCAAGGCTTCGGCGGCACGGTACTCAGCCCATGCCTCCTTCACGGTGGGCGGGAGCGGCCACGCCGCCTTGACCGCGTCCAGGATGGCCGGGAGCAGCTTCGAGCGGCCGTCGAAATACTTCCAGCCGCTCAGCGTGTATGTGCGCTCGTAGCCCGGCCGGCGATCCCAGATCGTGAAGGGCAGGCAAGCGCGGCGTAGGGCTGCCTCGCGGTCGGTCTCGGCATGGACCGCCTCCTCGCTTCCGTACTGCGCGAGGATCTCGACGCGCCGGGCCTGCTTCTCCCGCTCGCGTTCGGCGGCCCTTGCCCGCATCTCCGGTGAATTGAAGAAGTCGTTGAACGCCGAGGCCGCGGCCTGAGCGGGTGTGACGACGGGCGGCGCGTCCAGCTTCCGTTTCGCCTGCGCCACCGTCATCCCGGCCTCGCGGGCCAGGGCCTTCATCTTGGTCGCGGCCACCTTCCTCTCGTGCCGGTTGTCGGTGCGGTCGTGGAGGGCGCGCACCTTGGCGAAGCGGTCGAGCGTGCTCATGCCGGACCTCCCGCAGCACCGTCGGAGAATGCCTCAGGCTTCAGCTCGGCCGCCCGCGCCCAGATCTCGGTGCAGACCTCGCGATCGAGCAATTCAGTCGCGGCCGCAATGAACGCTCCACGCCGTCCGTCGATCGCGGCGGCATAGGCGCGGGCGGCTTCCACCGAGGCGGATGTCTTATCGGCCCGCTTGAGCTCCCCGATCCGCTCCTGCAGGCGCGGCCGCATCAGCCTCTTCCATTTCAGGGCCAACTCGGCGCTTCGGCGCCAAGTCCGCGTGCTCTGCCTGCGGCCAGCGGCGGCCTCGCGAAGCTGGTCCTCGGTATCGAGGATCCCCGCATCGAGTTCGTCGAGGATCCGGCGGCCCTCGGCCACGGTCGCGATGTCGTCGATGCAGATCCGGGTGCCGTCTGCGGAGATCGCCACGTGCGGCCCCGGTTTGTCCTCGTGGCCAGCACCGGCGATGGAGTGGCTCTCGTTCACGGCGGCGCTCATCGGGCCCCCCACGCGGCGTTGATCTCGGCCATCAGTGCGGGCTCGATGTAGCCGTTGCAGTTCAGGTGATGGTGGACCATTGCCTCGAGGCGCAGGTTGATATCGCCCTTTTCGGTCGGCTGGCGGCGTGCGATCTCGTTGACCGCGTGATCGATGAGGAAGCCGAAACGCTCGCCTTCGAGTTCGATGATCTCGCCGAGCGGGGTGGCGGTCGACCCCGCTCGATCGCAGCAGGCCGTCGTGCTCTCGATCGCTACGAGCCCCTCGAACTCCTGCCTCGCAATGCGGGCGAGGGTCTCCAATTCCGCAATCGACAGGCGGGAGAGATCGTGACCGGCGGGCGGAATGATCGCGCTTACGCGCAAGCCCTCGACGGCGCCGATCAGGGTGGCGAAGATCTCTTGCTCGTCCCCCGCCAAGCCGCCGTATTCCCGTGCATGCTGCGCGAGGTGGCGCAGCATGGTCAGGAGACCGTGGAGATCCTGCGGTCGGGTGGCAATCAACTCGCGAAAAGCTCGAATCTCGATCCGCGAAGCGACGTCCCGTTGCGTGTTGAGGAAGTTCAGAGCCGCCGGTGACGTGTCGCCGCCATTTTTGCGGATGTGCACAACGTCAGCCTCGCGAGCAGCGATATCAAAGGCCCTTTTCGCATGCTGATGTCGCTCGACCGCGCGGAGAATCGCGCTCGGGTCGATTGAGGCTGAGGGCTCGACCGCTTTGGCTGCTGTGGGACCGGCGGCCAGCGCGTTCGTACCGACAGGCCTACCCGTCCAGTCTACACCCGCGGCGGCGCAGCAGCTTGTGATGAGCAGTCGGACCGCCTCGCGATCCACATCCTCATCCCGTCCGAGGGCAGCCTCTTCCCTGAAAGTGCCAGCTGGCCAGACGCTTGGGATAAGGCATCGCGCCTGCACGGCGAGGCCTTGCACGGTACGTGCACGCATATTGAGGACGAGTTCGGCAATCGTCGCAGCGACCCCGAGCGCATGCTCTTCCGCGCGCGTTGCGTCCCGGAAGCCAGGTACAGCTTCGGCCGCTTCGTGGTCTGCCATGGTCAGGTCGCGGCTGGCCTTCGCCGCCGTCAAGATGGCATCATGCCGGACCGTCGGCTCTGACGTAGCCGCTACCGCATCACGCCAGCGCGCGTGTGCTGCGTCGAACCGGACGCCGAACTGAAGCAACTCATGATCGCCCGCCGGCGCAGGCGCCGGGTCGGGACGGGTGAGAAGTACCGCGACGGCTGCGTCCAGCCCGTGATCCGGGCCGGTGTCGTCACGAACGTCCTGTGCAGCGGACATGCGGGTGCTATCAAGGCGGGTGCCCTGTTCCATGGTTTCAGCTCCTGGGGTTCGGGGTTGGCCCTCGCTGGTGTTGCAGCACTGGCGGGGGCCGCTACGTGTCGGGTGGCGCGCCGCGCTCACCCGAAACCTCTCAGATTTCGTCGTCCTCGGGATCGCCGCTGGGCTCGCCGTGCAGGCAGACCGTCAGGGTGCGGGAGGCGGTGAGGCGCGTCTCGGCGCCCAGGGTGATGGTGCCCGTCGCCACGTCGTGGGTGTTCGAGGTGTAGAGGCCGCTGCGGACCATCAGGAACAGGGTGATGTTGATCTCGCCCCCGCAGACCTCCTCGGGCAGGCCGAGCCAGTCCTGAAGGTGACGGAACAGCGCGAAGGGGCAGATCGGCCCGGCGACATGCGCCGTGTGCCGGATCGCTTCGGCGAGGAGGGCGCTACGCCATTCGGGTTGGCCGAGGTCGGCATGGGTTCGGGTCCGCTCACGCATGACGAACTTGCCTCAAGGTTGTGTGAGCGCTCGCCGAGTGGACAACCGAAGATTTCCGGTGGAGCCTGAGCGTAATCCGAGGTGTAATTGAGGGGGCCTGGGACGGCCGTGAACTGTCCCAGGCCTCGCAGCCACCAACCGACTGGACCGATTGGAGACCACGAATGGAGAGCCCGCTGTTATGGGAGATGAGCGACCCACCACGGCCAAGCCCGTCACCGGCACCGTCCCCGAAGCCGCCGGGAGAGATCAGGAGCCCATTCGGTCCGCGCCCGACGAGACCTCCGGTAAAGCCGAAGTAGGAGATGGGGATGACGGACAAACCGAAATCGCCGTCCGATCGGGCGAGAATAGCGCGAGACTCGGCGTTGGGGCCACGGCCGCAACAGGCTCCGAAGATCGCGCAACCGGTCACACCGAAAAAGTCCCCGCAGCCGAGTTTGAGCACATCGAAGAAGCGGGACGAGTAGTCACGCTCGATGAAATCGAGGGGCACGTCCTGCGGGCGATCCGATATCATGAGGCTCGCGCGCGCTTCCTCGACCTTTGCCGACGCTGGCTCGACTTCTCGGTCGTGCTTTTGGGCGCCGGAGCGATCACCACCGCGACTGGAGGGGAGAACACCACACTGGGTGTTGTCGTAGGCGTCCTTCTTGCCGGGATCGGTGCGTTGCAGCTCGTCGCAGGCTTCAGCGAAAGGGCGAACGATCACACGTCGCTGAAGCGGCGTTTCTGCGGAGTGCTGGCCGAAATTATGGAGGCCCGCGGTGAGCCGCCGAGCGAGCGTCGTCTCGCGAAGATCACGAAGAAATGGGCTGCGATCTGGTCCGACGAACCGCCGACGCTGCATGTTCTCGAAGCTATTGCTTGGAACGCAGCGCGCCGGGCTAGAGAATACGAACTTGACGAGTCTACCTTGATCGAAATTCCGAGATGGCACAGCTGGACCCGCAATCTGTCGAGCTGGGAAAGCTTTGAGCCCCTTACTCGGGCGGAGCGAGCTGCGCGCGCGGCGAAGGGAAGCCCCGAACTGAAATGGTGGCAGCGTCCGAAAGTCTGAGGTGCCCCCCTCGATCATCCCTCAGCCCTCCATGCGGAGAGCGAGGCGGCCTGCCAGCCCCAGGCCGGCGAAAGCGAGGATCGGAAGGAAGGGGAGAGCGTGGACGAGCATGGCTGGGCTCCACCGCTGGAGGCGATGGAGAATATAAGCACGACTTAAATTTATATGCAAGCGATAATCGTTTTTGCTTTCAATCGTCCAGTTTGGTGATGTCGTCCATGGTCAGGATACGGGCGGCGGTGTAGCCGTCCGCGTACGAAAATTGTGCGTATGTCGACTGAGCCGGTTGGGAAATAACAATCTCGGTTTCAGGCATAAAAATCACCTGACCGATTGAGCCGACACGATTTCCATTTTCATTGGTGTCGGGACGGACAACAACCGCATAGTCACCGACTGATATTGGACGGAACTCGTCGATCAAGATGATCTCTCCTTGATTGAAGCGCGGAGAAAGTGACGTTACTGGATTCTTGATCGAGAATATGCCAGTTAAATATTTAATACCAAGTGGAGTCAAAATGTAATCTATAATATTATTATTATTAATAATGACCTGTCCGCTGTCTGAGATACCTGATTTGACAATCGGCAAGAGGTCTGGATCGTCTTCATCAATGCTATCCACGGCTAGCAGGTCGTTACGCCGCCCATTTAGCCTGAGACGCTCAACTTTATGCTTCACGAATAGGTCCGGATCTCGCCCTACCGAGCGTGCCTCCGATCGCCAAACGTCATCGCGTTCAAAGCGGGCCATTGCATATTCGACGGTTCTTTGTAGACGAACGCCATCAGCATCGCTTGGGAAGTCATAAAGCGTAATTTCAAATAGGTAGGCTTTTAAAACCTCACATAGACGAAGAATTCTTTCGTGCGACATGGTGGTTTTTCCGACTTCCCACTGCTGTACTGCCGGATATGACACTCCCATTTCGGCAGCGACCTGCTGCAGCGTCATTTTACGACGCTTCCGTATCTCACGAATCACCATGCCGAAAAATTTGCTCATGAGGCCCTTTGTAAGCTTGGCTTATATGAACGCAACAAAAGTGGCGCTTGCATAGAATTTAAGTGTCGCTTATATTAGGGGCATGACGGATCCGCTGACGCTCGCCAAATCACGTGCTGGTGGAACAGGCCGATTGGCGGCTGCTCTCGGCATAAGCCAATCGGCTGTGTCTCAGTGGAAGGTTTGTCCGGCATTGCGCGTACTCGATGTTGAGCGACTTACGTGCGTTCCAAGGCATGAACTTCGTCCAGATATCTACCCGAAGCCCAACATCCGAAAGAAGCAACCTCGGATTACAGCGGAAGCTCGGCCATGAGTTCGCGATCAGCAGCCCATACGCATCAGGGAGCCACCAACTTGGCCGAGGAGCAGCGCACCCTCTCCACCGCCGGACGTCCGGCCCCGGTCATCGGGACGATTCGAGAGCCGCTCCAGAACTCCGCCCCAGCCCACCACCCCCAGGTGGCGGCTCAGTCCTCGCACCATTGCAGCGGGGGCGCCGGCCGGCCGACCGTACGTCGCGCCCGCATGGCAGAGAGGGGGAGATTCGAACCTCATGGGCATACCGTCGATCCGTCCTGCGGTGCGGGTGCGATAGCGGAAGGGGTGGGAACCGAACCTCACGACCAGACCCGCAGGATGATCAGCAGCCCAACCGGAACCACGAACATCAGGCCGATGGCCCAATGGATGTCGTTCCGCGCCCGTTTCAGTTCGTTCTCCAGTTCGGCGATGCGCGCCTCCAGGGCTCGAAACCTCGCCTCGTCCATTCCCGGTCCCCTCGGCCTCGTCGGTGACGCCGATGGTGGCGGGACGGACCCGTCACTGTCCAGCGGAGCGCGGACCCTGTCCCGGCACGATGCGCCACGCCTTCGTCTGGTCCGCCAGGGCGGCGAAGGCTCGGTTCAGCTCGCTCATGGCGAACGGGATGATCTCCGTGGTGGTCACCACGTCGGCGTTCAGGCTCACGGTGATGTTGATGATCGCCGTGCCCCGCGTGCAATCGAACGCGACGTCGTAGCTCGTGTCGCCGAGATCGGGGCCGAGGCTGCGCTCGACGCTCTCCAGTTCGATCTCGAACATCTCTTCCTCGTTCGCCATGGGGGCCTCCTCGGGTTCGGTGTGGGACTGTCCGGTGCGTTACCGCTCCAGGCGCATCAGGGCGTTGGCGATGGCGCCGAGCAACGCCGCTGCCGGGCCGGCACCCGGAATCCGACTCTGATCGTCGAGGCGGTTCGCCAGCCGCTCGCGCGCCGCCGGGCGGGCGGTCATCGGCACCACGGCGATCACGTCCGTCACCAGCACCGCCAGGGCATCGCCGAGCGCCTGCAGGTCGGGCCGTCGCCGCGCCGCGTCGGCCGGAAAGGATAGGTCCGCCATGCTGCTGAAAGCCTGGATGCGCGACGAGGGCCTGACCGACCGCGAGATGGCGGAGCGCATCGGCGACATTTCCCTGTTCATGGTGCGCAAACTGCGCTTTCGCGAGCGCGGCCCCTCCATCCGGGTCGCCGCCCGGATCGAGGCCCTGTCCGGCGGCAAGGTCCGCGCCCCGGACCTGCAGCCGGTGACGTCGCGCCGCGCGCCCGCGGAGGCGTCGTCGTGATCGTGTCCGCCGTCTTCCCCCGAGGTCCGGCCCTGCCGTCCGCGCTCGCCCGCCAGAGCACCGCGTCCGTCAGGTCCGTCCTCGCTTCGACCGTCAACTCTGTTCCGCACCCGCCGGGCTCCCTTCGCCGTGGTCGAGATCCACTCGACCACAGGAGCCACCCGAGATGTTGGGCAAGTCACCCGAGCCCGCGGGTAAATCACCCAAGGGCCGAGAGGCCGTCGTGATGTCAGCCAGAGCCGAAGCGCGCACCCTCGTCGAGACCATCGCCGGCCCGCTGCGGCTCGGCGAGAACGTGAAGGCGGCCCTGTCGCGGGTGGCGCGAGCGACGGGGCTCAACGACCGCCGGGTGCGGGGCATCTGGCACAACGAAGCCCGGTCGATCCGCTCGGACGAGATGGACCGTCTCAGGAAAGCCGCGCGCGAGGCGCGCGCCACGGAGCAGGCACGTGATGAGTACAGGGCCGTCCTCACGAAACTCGCCGCCTGCGGCACGGCCCTGGGCCTTCCGGGCCCGGACGTGGATCGCCCGGCTGATCCTGGGCTGGGCCTCGGGCCTCGCGGTGATGATCGCGCCGTGGATCAAGGATCCTGAGCCGTGATCCCGCTCACCCACGCGCAGCCGCCGCCCTGACCGGCCGGTAGCCGACCGCCACCCCCGCCTCATCCCTCCCGCCCGAACACGGCGCTCCCGAACCCCGGAGCTTTGGCCGATGCCCCTTGCTGTCCAGACTTCCTCGACGTCGCCACCGATCGTCGAGCGCGTGAAGGCGTATCGGTCCTGCCTGTTCGACCGGTGGGTGGAGGCCAAGCGGTTCGCTCAAGGCAGCGACGACCTGGCGGACCATCAGGCTGCGGTGGACGCCTACACGGCGTTCATGCGGGCGCACCTCGCTTCCGACGAGCGGACCCACCTCGACCTCGAGGATGAGATCGCCCGGCTCACCGTGGAGAACGCCCGGCTCCGAGACCGGGTGCGTGGGGGAGGTCCGGCATGAGCCGCATCCGCTCGATCCATCCCGGCCTCTTCACCGACGAGGCCTTCGTCTCCCTGTCGGCGCCGGCACAGGTGCTCTGGATCGGCCTCTGGTGTGAGGCCGACGATCAGGGCGTCTTCGAATGGAAGCCCCTGACGCTGAAGATGCGGCTGATGCCGGCCTCGTCCGAAAGCGTCGACCCGCTGCTGCAGGAGCTTCTGGAGGCTGGCTGCATCGCCCGCTTCGAGGAGGGGCGCTCCTACGGCGTCGTCCGGAACTTCGTGAAGCACCAGCGGCCGAAGTCACCGAAGGTGATCCACCCGCTGCCGGAAGGGCTTCGGAACTACGCCGGGTTCAACGGCGACGGATCGCGCCCTGACGCCACCACCGGACGGAAGCGGTTCGCATCCAGTTCCGAACGAGTTCCGAACTCACCCGGAACAGGTTCCGAATGCGGCTCTCAGATGGAGGATGAAGGATGTAGGATGGAGGGGAAGGGTGGAGAGAAGATCCCCGAGCCTCTTCCTGAAAAACCTGAGTCTGACAGTCGCGCCGACGCTTCGCGCTCGGCGCCCGAGACCAGCCGGTACTTTTTCGAGGCCGGGGTCATCCGCCTCAACGAGCGGGACTTCCGAAAGTGGGAGACCGCGTACCCCAACATCAGCCTTCGCTCGGAGCTCACCGGCCTCGCGGGCTGGGCCGGCGAGCAGAAGAACTGGTTCCACGCCGTGCCCGGCGCCCTGGCCAAGCGGGAACGGGAGGCGCGGCTCGCGGTCGAGCGCATCAAGGCCGAGGCCCTGGCCAACGCCAACGCGCCGAAGGTCAAACCCTACGGCTACGTGCCGTGAGATCGGTCGACGAGATCCTCCGCGAACTCGGGATCGTCCTGCGCTCCACGGCGCCCGGCCGGCACTACGCGGTCTGCCCGAACTGCGCGGTCCACGCCAAGCACGCCGCCAACCGCCGACGCCGCTCCCTCGGCGTCACCATCGACGCCGGTGGCGTCGGGTTTCGATGCCTCAACTGCGACCTGAGCGGCGGAAAGTTCTTCGACGATGCATCTCAACCCCAAGGCCGTGTCCTGGCTGGAAAGCCGGTCCATCGAGAGCGAGACCGCCTCACGTTTGGGGATCTTCAGCGCCAAGCACGTCTCGGGTGGCGACCCGGTTCCTGACGTCACGGGGACCATCCTCGTGTTCCCGTACATCGACGGCGGCGAGGAGGTGAACGCGAAGTATCGGGTTCGCGATGCCGGGGGCGGCAAGCGGTTCTGGCAGCGGGCCGGCGCCCGGAAGACGTTCTTCAACGCCGACGTCCTCGACGACCCGGCCGTGCAGAGCGGACTTTCCGCGGCGGTCATCACCGAGGGCGAGCTCGACACCTGCGCGTCGATCCAGGCCGGCTACCCGTTCGCGGTCTCCGTTCCCGACGGCGCCCCGCCGGCGCGCGACGAGCACGGCAACCTCATCGCGGTGCCCGAGACCGCCGACGACGTCTCCCCGGAGCACGACGACAAGTACCGCTACGTCTCGAATAACTGGGAGCGGCTGAAGCGCATCAAGCGGTTCGTGCTGGCCACCGACGGCGACGAGCCCGGCCGGCGCCTCGGCCTCGAACTCGCGCGCCGCCTCGGCCGCTCCCGCTGCGCCATGGTCTCCTACCCGACCGAGCCGTGCGTGCCGGATTCGGACGGGGTGCTGCGCCCGGCCAAGGATCTGAACGAGGTGCTCCACCACTTCGGGGCGGAGGCGGTGCTGGCCTGCATCGACGCGGCCAAGCCCTTCCCGGTGAAGGGGCTCTACAAGCTCACCGACTTCCCTGAACGCCCGCCGCTCCAGGCCCTGACTACGGGCTTCGAACCGCTTGACGCGCATATGCGGCTCTACCGCGGCGCCTTCGTCGTCGTCAGCGGTCTCCCGGGCGGCGGCAAGACCGCCCTGATGACCCAGATCGCCATGAACATGGCCAAGAACCACGGCTGGCGGATCGCCATCGCGTCGTTCGAGATGCACGTCCGGCCGGTGCTGGAGAACATGCTGATCGGCTTCCTGCTGCAGAAGCCGCGCGCCTACTGGACCAAGCTCGAGTGCGACGGCTGCCGGCGGTTCATCGACGAGCATTTCAGCTTCATCGCCCTGGCGCCCGACGACGAGGACACCGAGGCCGACGTCCAGTGGGTGATCGACCGGGCGGCCGACGCGGTGGTGCGCGAAGGCATCTCCATGCTCCTCCTCGACCCCTGGAACGAGGTCGAGCACAAGCGCCGGCCCGGCGAGAACGTGGCCGACTACACCAACCGGGCGATCCGGCTGCTGAAGCGGTTCGCGCACAGCTACGACGTCTGCACCGTGGTGGTGGCCCACCCGACGAAATCCGCCGGCCTCTCCGTCCGCAGCGGCGAGCCGATGTCCCTCTACGACATCGCCGACGGCGCCACCTGGGCCAACAAGGCCGAGATCGGCGTGGTGATCCACCGCGCCTCACCCCACGACCGCATCGCCACCGTCGGCATCCGCAAGGTCAAGTTCCACGAGACCGGCAAGATCGGCGACGTGTCGCTGATGTTCGACGACGAGCTGCGCGCCTTCCTGGTCTGAGTGATCCCCCTGTCCTGTCGCGTACCGAGATCCCCCATGACCGTCCAAGCGAAGAGCCAGCGAGCGAAGGGCAAGCGCCAGCGGGAGCGCGAGCGCCGCCAGCGCCGGGCCGAGCGTCGCGGAGCCGCCGGCACCCCGGCAACGTCCGGCACGGCCCAGGCCGCCCCCAGTGCCCGTAGCATTGCCGATCCGATCTACGGGGTGGCGTCTCCCGTCATCGACCCCGCCCTGTGCTGGTTCATCGCGAAGACGATGCCCCGCATGGGCGACCGGGCGCTGAAGGCCCTGCAGGACGCCGAGGTGGTGACCTATCAGCCCCGCTCGACCGAGGTGGTGGTCCGCCGCGGCCGCCGGGTGATCCGCCGGACGCCCATGCTCATCCGCACGGTGTTCATCGGCGTGCGGGATCTTGGGCATCTGGACACCGCCCGGACCAGCCTCGGCGTGGCCGAGATCGTCTCCCGGCCCGTCGAGGACACCGCCACGGAGGGCAACATCGCCGGGCCCGTGCTGAAGCCCGCTCGGCTCGACGCGGACGGCCTGCAGCGGTTCGTGGACGTCATCGCACGGGGCGAGATCGTGGAGCCGGTCGGCATCAAGGCAGGGCAGAGCGTGATGGTCACCACCGGACCCTTTGCGACCTTCCCGGCGGTCGTGGAGGAGATCCTGCCGAACGACCGGCTGAAGGTCGCCGTCAGCCTGTTCGGGCGGCCTTCGCCCGTGGAGCTTGGGATCACGGATGTGCAGGTGGGGTGAGGACGGGGCGTCCAGCTATCTCCAGCAGTACGCCGCTGAGGCCGCTTGGAAGGAGGACAACCGCCGCCTCCCGAATGGCGAGGCGTTCAACCGCACGATTGGGCTGACGATGGCCTCCCCCGTCAGCCGCTCGTGGAAGGGCTATTGGCAGCGTTATGAAGGGGCCTCCGGGCGAGGCATTCCGACTGGTGAGATCGTGCGAGGCAGGGGCAAGTTCGGCCTTTGTCTGGCCTCAGGGCGCCGATTTTGACGCGCGGGCCTCCCGATTGCCCGAAAGGGGTAAACGGCCGCTGGCGGGCCCTCCAGGGCCCGATTTTCCCCGGTCTAGGGCTGGACCATTGACGGGAGGGCGGCGGCGAGTCATATTGCCGCTTGGGCGGGGGAAACTCTGCCCAAAAAGGAAAAGCCAGAGCTGGCAGGCCCTGGCTTTCCGATAAGTCCGCAGAACCCTAGACAGGCTGCGGAGGTCGCTTTGACAACGTGCATTCTATGCACGCGCGTCCTCATGTCAACCTGTCTAGGGCCCACATAAAGGGTCCTTTATATGTTCACTGACGCCCGCCGGCCCTCGCGCCGGCTCTCTTTCGAAGACGCCATCATCATCTGGCAGCGGCACTGGGACGGCGAGTTCCAGAATCGGATCGCGGCCAGTTTTGACGTGAATCCCGCCCGTGTGAACGAAGTCCTGAAGGGGCATCGCCACCCCGACAGCCGCTCCGCTGCGCTTCTGCGCCGCTCCGCTGCGTAGGAGGTTGGCATGACCAAGAAGGCACCCCCTCGCGAAACTTCGCCCGCCGTCTCGACTCTCGCCTCCGGCGTCCTGTCGGGTCGGATCACGCCCTCGAAGGCTCAAGTTCTGACCCTGGCAGCGACTGCCCTCGGACAGGACCAGACCAAGGGCCAGAAGCCGAAGCGCTAAGTTACCAGGTCGGGTAACGTCGGATGGGCGCGACCGCGAGGTCGCGCCTTTTCCTTTAGCGCGCCCGCCACACCTGCCCCGCCTGTGTTCTCTCTCCCTCCACCATCCGGCTCGCCCGCATCTTCCTCAGCGCACAACCCACGCGCCGCGTCACGTCCGTGAGCAAGCGCCGGTCCCGGCTGTCCTTCCCCTCCGTCTGACACACTGATTCGGCCAACTGGCGGGCCGTCATCGGCTCCCCTGCCTTGCGTAGCTCGGAAGGGAGAGATCGAAGCTGCCCGAAGGGCCAAGCTTCACCGAAGTGTGACCGGAGTCCTACGCAACGATTCTGGATGGGATCGCTTGGGCCAACGCGCAGCACGTGCGTGCCGCCAAATTCATCCCTGTTCCAACGAGAGTTTTGATGACGCCTCAGTTCTGGCTATGGCTCGGCTTCGCGGGCATGACGGCAGGTGCCGCCGCGATCCTCTATCTGGCGAAGCGGAGGACGCAGGCCGAGGAGGCGGACGGCATCATCCACGGGATCGTGCCGATCATCGCCGCCTGCTCCTACTTCGCCATGGCGACCGGACAGGGCAGCATCGTCCTCCCGGCCGGCCCCGACGCGGCCGATGTCGCGCGCCAGTTCTATTTCGCCCGCTACATCGACTGGACCTTCACCACACCCCTGCTGCTCGTCGGCCTCGCTCGCACCGCGATGCATTCGGGGATGCGTCGGCCGGCCATCGTCTGGGGCCTGATCGGATCCGACCTCATCATGATCGTGACCGCACTGGCCTTCGGCCTCTCGACGGTCGCATGGATCAAGTGGACTTGGTTCGCCATCTCCTGCGGCGCCTTCCTCGCCGTGTTCTACGGGATCTTCGTTCAGCTGCGTGAGGAGAACGCGACCGAGCGCGCCGACATCCAATCCGCCTTCCGGCGCAACGCCGTGTTCCTGACCGTCGTCTGGTGCATCTATCCCGTCGTGCTGCTCGTGGGTCAGGACGGTTTGGGTCTCCTGTCGCCGACCATGGCCCTGGCCATTGTCGCGCTCTCGGATCTGACCGCGAAGGTCGTCTACGGCGTAATGGCCACGCTCTCGACGACACGGGCCGTCGACCGGGACTTGGCCGAGGGCAAGGCCTTGGCCACGCCGCTGCGCCGCGCGGCTTGATCGGCATGGCGGCTCGTGAATTCCTTCCGGCCTTTGGAGCCTCTGGCGAAGCGAGCCGCCAACGTTCGGTGCCGAGGGCGGGGCTCCCGCTCATGGGGAGCGCCGTCGTGGCGCTCGTCCTCGTCGCCTCCACCCTCCTTTCGCGCGAGACCTCCTGGCTCGTGGCCCTGGCGGCGGTGATCATCCTCGGCGTTCCACATGGTGCCACAGACGGCGCCGTCGCCGCGCCAATGCTGCGCCCGCACTATGGACGGGCTTGGTTCGGGATCTTCGCGATCCCGTATCTTGGCCTTGCGGCTCTCGTTCTCCTCGCCTGGGCGGTCGCACCCTTCCTCACCCTGGCCGGCTTCCTCGCCCTCTCAGTCCTGCATTTCGGGGAAGAGGATGCCGGTCCAGGGCGACCGTTCGAGGTCCTCGTGCGCGGCGGTTTGCCGATTGCCCTTCCGGCATTGCTGCGGCCCGAGGAGACCGCCGGGCTGTTCGCTGTGGTCACCCGTGTGCCGATGCCGGAGCTTCCCGTGTGGTGGACGGCGGCATCCTGGCTGTGGCTCGCTCTTACGGTCGTCTGGATCATCGCGCGTCGGCGGCCGCAGGGCGTGCTGATGGAGATCGCTTTCCTGGCCGTCGCGTTCTGGCTGCTTCCGCCCCTGACCGCGTTCACCCTCTACTTCGTCGGGCTTCACGGACCGCGGCACATGCGTGCCCTCGTGCGCGATCCGAACCGCGCGCCCAGCGTCGATACGATGCGCAAGGCCGTCCTCGCATCCCTGCCGGTGTTCGGCCTTACTCTCCTGATCGGTGCAGCCCTGTGGCCGCTCTACAGCGCTGGTTCGCCCGATGAGCCCTCAACCCTGCTGGCCCTCACCCTACAGATGCTGTCGGCCCTGACCGTACCGCACGTGATTCTCGATCGTATCGCGGCTCGACGCATCGGTGACATCTCGTGACGCCGGGTAAATCCCGAAGCAACAAGACGCTGTCGCTGTTCATCAAGGCGCGGTTGGTATTGCGCAGAGGCCCGCCGCGTAATAGATTGCGCTCTTGGCACTGTAGGCGCTGTACTCTCCCGTCACGGGATCGATGTTGAGCCCCTACGGAGACGGTCGAACCCGCTTCTCCACCTTGTAGGCTGGTCCTGAGGATCGTCCCCCACTGGTGGACACTCTGACCAACCCCCTATCCATCTTCGCCGAGTAGAGCAGCCCGGTAGCTCGTCAGGCTCATAACCTGAAGGTCATCCGTTCGAATCGGACTTTGGCAACCAGCCGCATCGAAGAGGTAGGCACACGGTGCCCACCCTTGAATAGAAAACGACGACCGGTTTGGGGCCGGCCGTCGCCAGAAGTGCGGTTGCCCGTCACTTCTTGATCGTCTCTACCACGTGGGTCTTGGGCTTGGACTTAGCCGTCTTCACCGTAGTGAAACGCCCAGTACCCGCATTGCGTCCGATCTTCTGCGCCATCGAAATCACCTCCATTCCCGGGCAGTCGCCCGGCGGCAGAGGCATTCGCCGAGAACTTGGATCACTCGACAGTCGCAATGCCAGTACAGACGTAGCTGGTCATGCAGTCAAGGTACGCCCATGACCAGCCTGACCTTCTCCGGCGACGGCCTGCTCCAACGCTTCTCGAACCAGCTGGGCGAGCTTGGCGCCCGCACCCCGCAATGAGACCCCGGTCCTATGGCGGGGGACCCTGTGAGCCCCGGGCGTATACGGGTGGTCGGGGTCCCCAAACTTTCTAGCGCCAGGGTCGCAAAACCCGGTAACGCGGTGGGGTAACGGGTAACGGGTAACGCTCCGATGGCAGGTCCCGAACCGACGATGCTGATGTCGCAAGCCGAGTTCGCCCGGCGGCGCGGCGTGTCGAAGAAGACCG
>Ga0182226_1000048_pt1 | contig 20850 bp, 24 predicted proteins | sample G6R1MG_27_FD_129658 | JGI IMG/M metagenome (GOLD analysis project Ga0182226, IMG submission 129658) | Miscanthus phyllosphere microbial communities from Michigan, USA - G6R1_MAIN_07NOV2016_LD1 MG | ecosystem: Host-associated > Plants > Phyllosphere > Phylloplane/Leaf | place: USA: Michigan...
CCTCGTTCGAGCTCGCCGGCAAGCGGCTGGGCGCCGACGTCATGAACATGTCGGTGGCGTCCTCCTCGGTGAAGAAGGGCGAGACACTCATCGACACCGCCGCCACCCTCAACGCCATGCGCCCCGACATCATCGTGGTGCGCCACCACGCGGCGGGCGCCGTGCATCTCTTGGCCCGCAAGGTCGATTGCGCCGTCGTCAATGCCGGCGACGGCGCCCACGAGCACCCGACCCAGGCGCTCCTCGACGCGCTGACCATCCGCCGCAACAAGGGCCGGATCGAGGGGCTGACGGTCGCCATCTGCGGCGACGTCCTGCACAGCCGCGTCGCCCGCTCCAACATCATCCTGCTGCAGGCGCTCGGCGCCCGGGTCCGGGTCGTCGGCCCCTCGACCCTGCTGCCCACGGGCCTCGCCCGCTTCGGCGTGGAGGTGTTCACCGACATGCGCAAGGCGCTCGCCGGAGCCGATATCGTCATGATGCTGCGCCTCCAGCGCGAGCGCATGAACGGCTCCTTCGTGCCGAGCGTGAAGGAGTATTTTCGCTATTTCGGCCTCGACGGCGACAAGCTGGCGCTCGCCGCCCCCGACGCCCTGGTGATGCATCCCGGCCCCATGAACCGGGGCGTCGAGATCGCGTCCGACGTCGCCGACGGGGCGCAGTCCCTCATCCGCGAGCAGGTCGAGATGGGGGTCGCCGTGCGCATGGCCGTGCTCGAAGCCCTGGCGACGCACCTGCCGAACGTGTGAGGTCGATGTCCCATCATCCCCCCCTTCTCCTCACCAACGCGACCCTGTGCGACCCGGGATCCGGCCGGCAGGCCCCCGGCCACGTCCTCGTGCGGGACGGCCGCATCGCCGACATCGCCTGGGGAGCGGCCCCGGCCCCGGCCGCGCCCGAGGGCGCCGAGACGGTGGCGTGCGCCGGGCACGTGCTGTCGCCCGGCCTCATCGACATGCGCGCCTTCGTGGGCGAACCGGGGGCGGAGCACCGCGAGACCCTGGCCTCCGCCAGCGCGGCGGCGGCGGCGGGCGGGGTCACCACCCTCGTGTGCATGCCCGACACCAACCCGGTCATCGACGGGCCCCCCATCGTCGATTTCGTCCTGCGCCGGGCCCGCGACACCGCCTGCGTCCACGTCCTGCCGGCCGCCGCCGTCACCAAGGGGCTGGCGGGCCGCGAGATGACGGAATTCGGCCTGCTGCAGGAAGCCGGCGCCGTCGCCTTCACGGACGGGCTGAAGGCCGTCGTCAACGCCCAGGTCCTGCGCCGCGCCCTCACCTACGCGCGGGATTTCGACGCGCTGATCATGCAGCACGTCGAGGAGCCCGACCTCGTGGGCGACGGGGTGATGAACGAGGGCGAGATGGCCTCGCGCCTCGGGCTGCTGGGCATCCCGCGCGAGGCCGAGACGGTGATGCTGGAGCGCGACATCCGCCTCGTGCGCCTCACCGGCGCCCGCTACCACGCGGCGATGATCTCATGCGCCGATTCCGTCGAGATCGTGCGGCGGGCCAAGGCCGACGGCCTGCCCGTCACCTGCGGCGCCTCGGTGAACAACCTCGTCCTCAACGAGGGCGATATCGGCCATTACCGCACCTTCTGCCGGCTCTCGCCGCCCCTGCGCCACGAGACCGACCGCCTCGCCCTGGTGGCGGCCCTGAACGAGGGCGTGGTCGACGTCGTCGTGTCGGACCACAACCCGCAGGACGTCGAGACCAAGCGCCTGCCCTTCGCCGAGGCCGCCGACGGGGCCCTCGGCATCGAGACCCTGCTGGGCGCGGCCCTGCGCCTCGTCCACACGGGCGACATCGCCCTGCCGCGCCTGCTCGCGGCCCTCACGGCGAACCCTGCGAAGATCCTCGGCCGCGCGGCCGGGCGCCTCGCCGTCGGGGCGCCGGCCGACCTCACCCTCATCGATCCGGACGTGCCCTACGTGCTCGACAAGCGGACCCTGAAGTCGCGCTCGAAGAACTCGCCCTTCGACGAAGCCCGGCTGCAGGGCGCCGCCATGCTCACCCTCGTCGACGGCCGCATCGTGTTCCGCGACCGGAGTTTCGCGTGATGGATGCCGGAGCAGCCTCCCTGCCGATGCTGTTCGCGGGGCTTGCGGGCGGCTACATCCTCGGCTCGATCCCGTTCGGGCTCATCTTCACCCGGCTCGCGGGTCTCGGCGATGTGCGGGCCATCGGCTCGGGCAACATCGGCGCCACCAACGTCCTGCGCACGGGTCGCAAGGGCTTGGCCGCCGCGACCCTCCTGGGCGATGCCCTGAAAGGCACCGTGGCCGTCCTCGTCGGCCTGCGTTTCGGCCTGGAGCCGGCCCTGGCGGCGGGGCTCGGCGCCTTCCTCGGCCACCTGTTCCCAGTCTGGCTCGGCTTCAAGGGCGGCAAGGGCGTGGCGACCTTCCTCGGGGTGCTCCTGGCGCTCAGCCCCGTGGGGCTCCTCGCCTTCGCGGCGATCTGGCTCGGCCTCGCCTTCGGCTTGCGCTACTCGTCGCTCGCCGCGCTCGCCGCTTCGGCCGCCACGCCCCTCGTCCTGTGGGCGCTCGGACAGCCTGGGGTTGCGTGGCTCTTCCTCCTGCTCGCGGCCCTGCTATGGTGGAAGCACGCGCCCAATATCCGTCGCCTCCGCGACGGCACGGAAGGGCGCATCGGGCAGAAGGGCTAGGAATCACGCCCGGCCGGCATGGGGGCAGGGATGCAGCTCAACGATGCCCAGCGCCTCGACTGGCTCCGCCTCATCCGCGCCGAGGGCATCGGCCCGCGCACCTTCCGCACCCTGATCAACCGCTTCGGCGGCGCCGGGGCCGCCCTGGAGGCCCTGCCGACCCTGACGAACCGCGCCGGTCGCCGCGTCGTCCCGCCGACCCGCGCCGAGGCGCAAGCCGAACTCGCCGCCGCCGCCCGCCTCGGCGTCCGCTTCGTGGCGCTCGGCGAGGCCGCGTATCCGAGACTCCTCCAGGCCGCCGATTCGGCGCCGCCGCTCCTCGCCGTGCGCGGCGATCCTGCCATCCTGAACCGCCCGGCCGTGGCCCTCGTCGGCTCGCGCAACGCCTCGGCCGCCGGCCTCAACCTCACGGAGCGCCTGTCGCGCGAACTCGGGGAAGCCGGTCTCGTGGTGGTCTCGGGGCTGGCGCGCGGCATCGACGCCCGCGCCCACAAGGCGACGCTCCCCTCCGGCACCGTGGCGGTGCTGGCCGGCGGGCACGACCGGATCTATCCGGCCAACCACGGCGCCCTCGTGGACGCGATCCTCGAAGCCGGTGGGGCCGTGGTCGCCGAGATGCCCATGGGCTGGGAGCCGCGCGGGCGCGACTTTCCCCGGCGCAACCGCATCATCTCGGGGCTGAGTCTGGGCACCGTGGTGGTGGAGGCGGCGCGCCGCTCCGGCTCCCTCATCACCGCCCGCTTCGCCCTGGAGCAGGGGCGGGAGGTGTTCGCCGTGCCGGGCTCGCCCCTCGACCCGCGGGCGGAAGGCACCAACGACCTCATCCGCCAGGGCGCGACCCTGGTGGCGGAAGCCGCCCACGTCCTCGAAGCCCTCGCGCCCCTCGTGGAGCGCGACGCGTTCGGCGCCGAACCCCTCGCCCGCGACCGTCCGGATCTCGCCGACGCGCCGATCTTCTGGGACGAACTCGACGTCGACGGGATCGTGCTGCCGATGCCGACGGAAGATTTCTCGCCGCCCGAAGCGACGGACGACCGCGCCCGCCTCGTCGCGCTCCTCAGCCCAACACCCATCGGCACCGACGACCTCGCCCGGGCGGCGGGCCTCAGCGTGCGCGTGGTGCAGACCACACTCCTCGAACTCGAACTCGACGGCCGCATCGAGCGGCACGGGAGCGGGGCGGTGTCTCTGGTGGGGTGAGGGCGCCTCAGCGCAGGTAGATCACGCTGTAGAGGCTCTGCCGCAACTCGCCCTCCGACAGCCAGATCCGGCCGTCGCGGCAGCGTTCGGCGATGCCCGGCCGCATCCGGGCGCAATACTCGCCGGTGTTGTCCTGGACGAGGTACTGGCACGTGCCCCCGGCCCTGCGTCGGCCGATGACGACGCTCGAATGGTCGGCGGCGAGATCCGGGTCCTTCGGGTCGCGGGCCTGCAGCACGTACCAGCTGTAGCCGATGGCCGGCGCCCGGCCGTGGTCGAGGGCGTAGTCCACCCGGGCCAGCAGGCGGGTGATCTCCCGTGGCGTCGGCGGCGTCCCGGCCTCCAGCAGCGCCATGAAGTCGAGCTGGTTGGCGGCGACGCGGGAGGAGACCGGCAGCAGGGGCACGGGCAGGGCCTCGCGCCGACACAGGGCCTCGACCCGCTTGAGCCACGCGTCGTTGAAGGCGTCGGCCCGCCGCGAGCGGAATTTTGCCACCGTCGCGCCGACCCGGCGCGGACACTGGTTCGGCGCCCGCAAGGGAGCGCCGTAGCGCAGGGCCGCGTAGGTGGAGGCGAAATGCGCGTAGCCCTCGTGCGAGGGCAGATCGGCCTCCGCGCACAGGCCGTCGAGGTTGTAGAGCAGGGCGGCCGCATCCTCCTCGCCGCCCTCGATCTTGTCGAAATACGGCTGCAGACCCGGATTGCCGATGGGGTTGATATCCGCCGCGTTCCGGCCCCAGGCGATGTCGGCCCGGTAGGCCGGATGCGCCCCGAGATGCGCCCGCACGGCCGGATCCGGCAGGGTTTCGAGGCGGGCGGGATCGGCGAAGTAGAACTTGCCCGCGACATCCAGGGGCGACACCGCGCGGCCGACGCGCTGGGAGATCATGTCGGCGGTGGCATAGGCAAAGCAGATGGCGCTGTCGCCCTGCCCGACGGGGATGTCGGCGGGCCTGGGCGAGATCAGGACGCCGCCCGGAAGCCGGTGGGTGGCGGGCGGCAGGGCGATCCGCACCGGGGCGCAGCCGGCGTTGCGGGCGTAACGCGGGGTCGCCGGCAGGATCCGGCGATCGACGTCCCCGGCCTCGGCCGCTGATGCGACGGCCAGAGACAGAACCAGCGCCCTGCAGAGCGCACGGGCGCGCCGTCCGGCCGCCCGGCCGCTGCACCGCTGGTCCATGCCCGCCTCCTCACGTCCGCCGACCCGCCGTTTTCGGACTCCGGACGGGTGCGTGCGCTGCGACACGTCAGGCCGGACTTCGGGTTCCTATCTTGAGTTCAGACAGAAAGAAAAGAGCCGGATCGCCGGTTCGTCTGCAAAGGAGCCTGAGACCCAAAATGAAGACCCGTATCGCCGCCATCGCCGCCGCTCTTGTTCTCGGCGTTGCTCCGATCTCGTCTGCCATGGCCTTCGAGCGCACCGGCCGCTACACCGCATTCACGCCGTCCGAGGTCGAGACGACGGGGTCGGTCTTCGCCGCGCCGAACGCGCGCTCGCCCTTCAGCTGCCCGATGAGTTCGGCCGCCGAGGGCAACGCGAACCAGCAGAACTTCCCTGTGCAGCAATATGGCCAGACCTCCGGCGGGAACCGCTGCTGAGTCGGTCCGGGGAGGGCACAGCCATGATGCTGAAAGGATTTTCCTACGCGATGATCGGCGCCTTCGTGGGCGGCCTGGCCTACACCCTCGTGGGAACGTCCCAGATCATCCTCGGCCTGTAAGGGCGACGGAACCGGAATCGGGATGCTGGCGGCGGAGCGAAGGCTCCGCCGCCTTTTCGCTGTCTACAGGCCTTCATCCGCGTCCAGCACGCCCCGCATCTGATCGAGGCAGCCTTGCAGGATGTAGGCCGCCGCCAGCTTGTCGACGACCTCGCCGCGCTTGGCCCGGGAGGCATCGGCGGCGATGAGGGCGCGCGTGACGGCGGCCGTGGACAGGCGCTCGTCGCAGAACAGCACCGGCAGGTCGAGGAGTGGCTTGAGGTTGCGCACGAACGAACGCGTGGACTGCACGCGCGGGCCCTCGCTCCCATCCATGTTGAGGGGCAGGCCCATGACGAGGCCGCCGACCCCGTGGATCTCGCAGAGTTGGCGCAGGCGGGCGACGTCGGGGGTGAACTTCACCCGTTTGATGGTCTCCAGGGGCGAGGCGATCTGACGGCCGACATCCGACAGGGCGAGGCCGATGGTCTTGGTGCCCAGATCGATCCCGATGAGGCGGGGGCCGCCCCGCGACGCTTCGGCGAAGGCGCGGATCTCGGCCTCGGTCATCTTGTGTGGTTCTCCGGTGATCCGCCCGTCCTGATCCATCCAGGGCCGGGTGGCAATCGGGCCCGCGCGGCTCAATGCGTGACGGGAATCGCGTCGCCCGCGAAGGTGGAGGGCAGGGGGGCGGCGGCCATCCCGAGGATTCCGCGCACGGAAGGCCCCTGGAGCCGCCGCATGAGGTCGGCGAGGTCGGCGCCGCCGAAGCGGACGGATTCGAGGTCGGCGCCGAGCACCCAGATCTCGTATTCGGGCCGTCCGGGCACCACGTCCCAGAACAGGAACTCGCCGGCCTCCGTGCGGCCGAAGAAGCAGGCCCGCTCCACCACGCTTCCGTCGTCGCCCTCCACCTCGAACCGATGGTCCGGCCGGTCGGCCAGGACCGCGCCGATGCTGTGGGCCGCGAGTTCGGCCCCCGTCACGAGGTCGGTTTCCGGCTCGGGACCTGGGGTGAGCACCCGGACATGCCCGAGGCTCAGCCCGGCGCCCCAAAGCCGGCAGAACGCCCGGTAGGAGGCGGGGAGGGGAAATCCGAGGTCCCCTTCCGCCTGCGCGAGGTCCGCCTCCCCCGCCACCGGCCCTGCGACGCCGTCGGCGAACACCCCCTCCCACATCGTCGTGTCCGTCATCGTCTCAACTCCCTGCGGATTAACCTTGATCGAACCTTACCCTGGCCTTGCCGGGATCGGCTGGTCTAGGGCACTCGTTAACAGGGTGTTAACGTCGAGGGTGCTGCCATGAGCCGGTTCGGAACGCGTTCTCCATCCCCGGCGGGCCTTCGCCGGCCGATGCCGTTCCGGCACAAGCTGATGCTGCTCCTCGCCCTCGAACTCGTCGGGATCGGGTTCCAGCAGGCGGAGCGCAGGCCCTACCGGCCCGGTGTCGCCGTCGAGGTGCCCGCCCAGTCCGGCCACGTCATCACCTGACCGCACACCCGATCGACTGCGTCGGAGGCGCCCCCGCCCCGTCCGGGGCGGCGTTGCGAGCCCGCGAAGGCGGGTGCTATAGCCCGGCCGTGTTCCGTCGCGGCCCCATCACGGCCCGGCGATCCTCGTGAAGGGCTCTGGGCAGCATGTCGGTCGACGCAACGACGGTGAGGCGCATCGCGCATCTGGCGCGCATCGCGGTGAGCGAGGACGAGGTGGCGCCCCTCCAGGGCGAACTCAACGCGATCCTGGCCTTCGTCGAGCAGCTCGGCGCCGTCGACGTCGCGGGCGTCGAGCCGATGACCTCCGTCACCCCCATGGCGATGAAGAAGCGCGTCGACGCGGTGACCGACGGCGGCTACGCGGGCGACATCGTGTTCAACGCCCCCGAGACCGAGGACCATTACTTCCTCGTGCCCAAAGTGGTCGAGTAAGAAGCCGGTCGAGTAGCCCCGAGCACCGCAGTCGCAGATTTCGCCCGATCGTTCGGCGCCGGTGACGGCGACGGGATCGCCGGCCCCGAGGATTCCAGAACGCCCATGACCACCTTGAACGAACTCACCCTGGCGGAGGCCCGCGACGGCCTGAAGGCCAAGGATTTCTCTGCCAACGAACTCACGCAAGCGCATCTCGCCGCCATGGAGAAGGCGCGCGTCCTCAACGCCTACGTGTTGGAGACGCCCGAGCGGGCCCTCACCATGGCGAACGTCGCCGATACGAAGATCGCGCACGGCGAGGCCCGGCCCCTGGAGGGCATTCCCCTCGGGATCAAGGATCTGTTCTGCACCCACGGGGTGGCGACCACGGCCGGCTCGAAGATTCTGGAGGGCTTCCAGCCCCATTACGAATCGGCCGTGACCCACAACCTCTGGCGCGACGGCGCCGTGATGCTGGGCAAGCTCAACCTCGACGAGTTCGCCATGGGCTCGTCGAACGAGACCTCGGCCTACGGCGATGTCGTCTCGCCCTGGCGGCGCAACGGTTCGGACGCCAAGCTGGTGCCGGGCGGCTCGTCGGGCGGTTCGGCGGCGGCGGTGGCGGCGCATCTCTGCCTCGGCGCCACCGCCACGGACACCGGCGGCTCCATCCGCCAGCCCGCCGCCTTCACCGGCACGGTGGGCATCAAGCCGACCTACGGGCGCTGCTCGCGCTGGGGCACGGTGGCGTACGCCTCCTCCCTCGATCAGGCCGGCCCCATCGCCCGCACGGTTCGCGACTGCGCCATCCTGCTCGGCTCCATGGCCGGTCAGGACGCGCGGGACACCACCTGCGCCGACCTGCCCGTGCCGGATTTCGAGGCGGCGGTGTCGCGTGGGGTGAAGGGCCTCACCATCGGCATCCCGAAGGAATACCGCGTCGACGGCATGTCCGCCGAGATCCAGGCCCTGTGGGATCGCGGCGCCGAAATGCTGAAGGATGCCGGCGCCACGGTGCGGGAGATCTCCCTGCCGCACACGGCCTACGCGCTCCCGGCCTACTACATCGTCGCCCCGGCCGAAGCCTCCTCGAATCTGGCCCGCTACGACGGCGTGCGCTACGGCCTGCGCGTGCCCGGCAAGGACATCGCCGGCATGTACGAGAACACCCGCGCGGCGGGGTTCGGCCGCGAGGTCAAGCGCCGGATCATGATCGGCACCTACGTGTTGTCGGCCGGCTACTACGACGCCTATTACGTCCGCGCCCAGAAGATCCGCACCCTGATCAAGCGCGATTTCGAACTCGTCTATGCGTCGGGCATCGACGCGATCCTCACCCCCGCCACCCCGTCCGCCGCCTTCGGACTCGGCGAGAAGGGCTCGGGCGACCCCGTGGAGATGTACCTGCAGGACGTGTTCACCATCACGGTGAACATGGCCGGTCTCCCCGGGTTGTCGGTGCCGGCGGGCCTCGATGCGCAGGGGTTGCCGCTGGGCCTCCAGCTCATCGGCCGCCCCTTCGACGAGGAGACCCTGTTCGCCGCCGCCCAGGTGATCGAGACGGCGGCCGGGCGCACGAAGCTGCCGGCGGCGTGGTGGGCCTGAGGGCGATCCGATGACCGTTCCGGTCTATCCCTTCGAGGTCTGGATCTGGGCCGCCTTCGATCCGGTGCTCATCGGCATCGCCCTGATCATGGGCTGGAAGTCGGACCAGTTCGTGAAGGTCATCCTCGTCTCGCTCATGGCGTTTGCCGTCTCGGTCCTGGTGTCGTGGGCGGTCACGGCCCTCGGCATCCCCTGGCCGGCGCCCATCAGCCACGACGGGCCGACCTTCTTCCCCGTGCGCTGGATGGCGGCCTTCGTGTGGGGCGCCCTCGGGTTCCTCGCCCATCAGATCTACCGTCGCTTCGCTTGACCGCGCCGGCGACGGCTTCCAACATTCTGGCGCCTTGCGCCATTCAACCCTGAATTCGGGCCATCATGACCGCAGCCGTGAACCCAAAAAAACTCATCAAGGGTGGCCTGCACGACTGGGAGGTCGTGATCGGCATGGAGATCCATGCCCAGGTCACCAGCCGCTCGAAGCTGTTCTCCGGCGCCTCCACGGAATTCGGGGCCGAGCCCAACGACCACGTCTCCCTGGTCGATGCGGCCACGCCGGGCATGCTGCCCGTCATCAACGCGGAATGCGTCGCCCAGGCCGTGCGCACGGGGCTGGGCCTCAAGGCGCGGATCAACCACCGCTCGGTGTTCGACCGGAAGAACTACTTCTATCCGGACCTGCCGCAGGGCTACCAGATCTCCCAGTTCAAGGATCCCATCGTCGGCGAGGGCGAGGTGATCGTCGATCTGACGGACGGCGAGTCCATCACCGTCGGCATCGAGCGCCTGCACCTCGAGCAGGATGCGGGCAAGTCGCTCCACGACCAGAACCCGACCCAGAGCTTCGTCGATCTCAACCGTTCGGGCGTCGCCCTGATGGAGATCGTCTCGCGGCCGGATCTCCGCTCCTCGGAGGAGGCGCGCGCCTACGTGACCAAGCTGCGCACCATCCTGCGGTATCTGGGCACCTGCGACGGCGACATGGAGAAGGGCTCGCTCCGGGCCGACGTGAACGTGTCGGTGAGGAAGCCCGGCGAGCCGCTGGGCACCCGCTGCGAGATCAAGAACGTCAACTCGATCCGCTTCATCGGCCAGGCCATCGAGGTCGAGGCCCGGCGCCAGATCGCGATCATCGAGGATGGCGGCACCATCTCCCAGGAGACCCGCCTGTTTGATCCGGGCAAGGGCGAGACCCGCTCCATGCGTTCGAAGGAAGAGGCGCACGATTACCGCTACTTCCCCGACCCCGACCTGCTGCCGCTGGAATTCGACCAGGCCTATGTCGATGCCCTGGCCGAGGGCCTGCCGGAGCTGCCCGACGCCAAGAAGGCGCGCTTCATCGCCGATTACGGCCTCTCGCCCTACGATGCTGGCGTGCTCATCGCCGAGCGGGCGAGCGCCGATTACTACGAGGCGGTGGCCAAGGGCCGTGACGGCAAGGCGGCGGCGAACTGGGTGATCAACGAGCTGTTCGGCCGCCTCAACAAGGAGGGCAAGACCATCGAGACGAGCCCGGTCTCGGCCGATCAGCTCGGCGCCGTGGTCGATCTCATCGGCGAGGGCACGATCTCGGGCAAGATCGCCAAGGACCTGTTCGAAGTCGTCTGGTCCGAGGGCGGCGACCCGCGTCAGATCGTCGAGTCGCGTGGCATGCGCCAAGTGACCGACACCGGCGCCATCGAGGCCGCCATCGACGACATCATCGCCAAGAACCCCGACAAGGTGACCCAGGCCCGCGAAAAACCGACCCTGCTCGGCTGGTTCGTCGGCCAGACCATGAAGGCCACGGGCGGCAAGGCCAATCCGGCGGCGGTGAACAGCCTGCTCAAGGCCAAGCTCGGGATCGAGTAGGGGCGCAGGGGCTCCGCAGCCATGGTGAGCATTCGGCAACCGACGCGGTTAAGCTGCCGAATGCCTTGGAAACGTTTCTTCGCTTTGACCTTCGGGATCGCCCTGTTGACCCAGAGGGTGGTCGCCGCTCCGGCCACCGCCGAGGTTCGGTTCGTCTATCTGGTCCCCAGCGACCGCCCCGTATCCGCCGTCTACCCCGAACGAATTCTGTTCGCGGCCCGGCATGTCCAGTCATGGCTGACACTGAAGCTCGACGGACGGACGTTTCGGCTGGCGAACTCGCCGGTCCGCATCGTCCGGTCAGACAAACCGGCGCGTTGGTTCGGTTCGACGGAGGGCACGGCCGGGTTCAATGGGTTCTACCGGAAGACCCTGGACGAACTCGGCCGCCTGGGTGCCGGGCGCTTGAACGATCCTGAAGCCCGTACTGTCGTCTACGTGGACGCCGACCATGCCTGCGGGCAATCTGGAGCGGGCGGCAATGGTGTCGCCATCGTCTCGGCCAACGATCTCCGGGGGATCAGCGGCGAACCCATCGTCCCCGCCTGCTCACAGGCCAATACGGCCGAGATCGCGGGGCGCTGCCGGTGGATTGGCGGTATGGCGCATGAATTGTTGCATACGATGGGGCTGATTCATCCGGACAGATCGCCAGCCTGCCAGTCCCCGCAATGCCGATCATCCGCACTGATGATGCATGGGTATATCACTTACCCCAATGCCACGCTGCTCGCGGACGATATTGCAATCTTGAACCGGACACCGTTCATCTCGGCCCAGTCCGTTGGCCGTTTGGCCAACTGCACGGGGCCTTGAACTGAACACGCCTCCGGTCGTCGATCCGTCCATCGGTAGACGAACCATTTCGTTGCTTTGAAACCCCGGCGGCGGAAGCGGTCGAGTTGGGGCATCTCGCGTGTTCGAAGTCGTGTCGTGAAAGACCGCTTCTGCGCCCCGGTGACCGCTTCCGTCCGGTGATTCGCGTCTGTGCTGCTCGGGTTCGGGTCGAATCAGGCCCGGATCGTCGTGGCAGCCGCCTGCTGGGGTGGAGTCATCCGCGTCTCTCGTCCTTCGGTTGCAGCACAATCGAACGTCAAGATGGGTGGTGTGCCTCGTCGTGGTCGATGCATCCGTTGGGATGCGAAAGGTCGAACCGATGATCCCGTGGCGGAGGGGATCGAGATGGGGCTTTTCGCGTGTTCGAAGTCGTGCCGTGCAGGCCGCTTCTGCGCCCCTGTGATCCGCTCTCCGTCCGGGGATTCGGTTTTTGCTGCTCGGATCCGGGGTGAATCAGGCCCGGATCGTCGTGGCAGCAACCTGCTGAGGTGGAGTCATACGTGTCTCCCGCCATTCGGTTGACGACAAGCGAATGTTAAAGCCGTCGTGTGAAACCTCGTTTGATCGACGATTACTTCGCGTGACAACGTGGGATCGGGCATCCGGCGGCGGAGGCGGTCGAGGTGGGGCATCTCGCGTGTTCGAAGTCGTGCCGTGCAGGCCGCTTCTACGCCCCTGTGATCCGCTCTCCGTCCGGAAATCCGGTCTTCGCTGCTCGGGTCCGGGTGAATCAGGCCCGGATCGTCGTGGCAGCAGCCTGCTGGGGTGGAGTCATCCGTGTCTCCCGCCATTCGGTTGAAAACAATCGACCGTAAACGTCGTCGTTTGGAACCTCTTTGCTTTGGCTGTGCTTCAGTTCCGAAGCACAGGTATAGACTGTGCCCGTCGGGGCGAGGCGTCAACCCCCTATTTGCCGGCTTTTTCGACGGCGCCGTGAGCGGGTGGGGCAGGCGGGAAAAACGGCGAGCCGGATCAGCGGGTTGGTCCGTCATCCACAGGGCTTGCGGTCGTCGTGCCGGCAAAGCGGCGGCGCAGGGCGGCCCACCAGTCGCGCCGATGCGCGCCGGGTTCGCCCCCCGAGATCGTCGCGGCCCTGCCCGCCACCAGGGTGATGCCCTCGGGGACGCGCTCGATGCGGATGCGCACGGGCACGCGCTGGGCGAGGCGCACCCAGGTGTAGACGGGATCGACGCTCGGAAGCCCCTGCGTGCTCGGCGCCGCGTTGGCGATGCTGATGCCGAGGGTGATGCTCTCGACCCGGCCGGGGATCGTGGCCTCGTAGCCGAGGAGTTCGGCCGTGACGGGATCGCCCACGTGGATGTGAGCCATCTTGGTCTCCTCGAAATAACCGTCGATCCAGAACGAATCCGTGTCGATCACCGCGATGTTGACGGTGCCGGTGGTGGCGTAGTCGCCGACCCGGAGGAGCAGATTCGTCACCCGGCCGTTCACGGGGGCGCGCACCTGCGTGCGCTTGCGGTTGATCTCGGCCTGGGCCAGCTGCGCCTTGGCCGCCGCGAGGGCGGCCTCCGCGATCTTGGCGGTGCCGGCGTATTGCTGCTTCTCCTCGACGGAGGTCGACAGGGTGGTGAGCGCCTCGCGCCGCGCGGCTTGCGCGCGCTTCACCTGCAGGTCGGCCTCGCGGTTGTCCACCTCGGCCCGCGCCTGCGCGATGGCGACGTCGAAATCGACGGGATCGATGACGTAGAGCACGTCGTCCTTGCGGACCGCCTGGTTGTCGGCGACCCGCAACTCGACGATCTGGCCGGAGACCTGGGGGGCGACGGCCGCCACCTGGACCCGCACCCGGCCGTCGCGGGTCCAGGGCGCCGTGACGTAGAACTGCCAGACGAGCACCGCCGCGACGCCCGCGCAGGCGAGGATCACCCCCGTGGCGAGGAGGCGTAGCAGGCGCCCCGAGCGGCGCGTCCGTTTTGCGGGGCTGGAATCCGGCATCGTTCAGAGGAACACGATCAGGAGGGCGAGGAGGCAGACGTAGAGGCCGGCTTCCGCGAGCGGCGGATTGGCGACGTAGCGGCTGAAGTGGATGCGGTTGAAGACGACCCGCAGGAGAATGAGGAGCACCAGCGCCCCGGCCGCGTAGGCGACGAAGGGCGAGACGAGGACACCGCCGAAATCGAGATCCCGGCGCATCAGGCAGCTCCCACCCCGAGGCGGCGCAGGAACCGCCCCTGGGTCGCCATGACGTTGGCGAGGGTGGCGAGGTCGCTCGCCGCCCGGGCGATGGCGAGGCGCGTGTCCCGGTCGGCTTGCGGACCCGCCGCGAGCAGCGCCTCGGCCGCCGCCTCGATGGCGCGCCGGTCGACGGTGCCGATCGCCCGTCCCGCCGCGCACGCGGCGTCGGCCAGGGCCGGGGCGGGGGCGTTCGCCAGATCGCGCAGCTGCGCGTGGGCGCGGGCGGCGGCCGCCTCCATCCGGGCGAGGTCGAAGGCCCGGTCGAGGCTCGCCGCCCGCACGGCGCCGCTCGCGGAACTCCACTGCGCGAACTGGAGCAGGCGGTCGCTGTTGAGGCTGGTGCGGGTGGTGGCGTCGCCGCCTTCGCCGGCCAGGGCATCGACGAGGGCGCGCCGCGCCGAATCGAGGGCGAAGGCCCGATGCCGGGCGGCCGGAATCGGCAGGACGACCCGCACGGTGACGAACAGGATGAAGGCCGCGATGACCACCAGGAGGGCGTTCGACAGGAAGGTCTGCGGATCGTAGGTCTGCGGGTTCGAGGGCGAGAGCAGGACGGGGAAGAACACCAGCAGGATGAAGCCGACGCCGAAGGTCGGCGGGTTGAGGCTGAGGAAGCAGGCCGCGAACACCACGGGCGCGATGGCGATGGCGAGCAGCGGAAAGCCCTGGACCCCCGTGAGCAAGCCGTACAGCACGAGCCCCGCGCAGAGGGCGGCGAGCGGCATGCCGATGAGCACGCCCCGGGCGAACGCCTTCGGGTTCGGGTTGATGGCGGAGAGCGCGCAGGTGGAGGCCACCTGCACCAGGGCGAAGGAGGTCGCCGGCCAGCCCGCGAGGATGAGGAGCAGCGCCGTCGTCCCGAAGGCGATGCCCACCCGCGCCGCGCCCCGCAGGGCCACGGGCAGGTCGCGGTGGGTCGGCAGGGGCACGTCGCGCAAGGGTCGGCTTCCCGTGGCCAGCGCCGCCGCGCCGTCCTGCGCGAACGCCGCGTTGCGGGCGAAATCGACGGCGCGCTGGAGGGCCAGGACCTCGTCGAGACCCGCCGCGCCCTGTCCGATCCGGCCGGCGAGATCGTCACGCAGGCGTTCGGCGACGGGTGCGGCCTTCGCCTCGTCCCGGGTCAGGGCGAGGCATTGTGCGCGGGCGTCCGCCACGGCTTCGGGATTCGCGAGGCGGTCGGCGGCGGCCCGGAAGGCGCGGGCGGAGGCCGCCATGACGTAGAGGGCCGCGATGGCGCTCCGCGCCCCGGCGGCCCGGTTGGGGCCGTCGTCGAGTTCGCCCGCGATGGCGCTCGCATCGCCCCGCATCACGGCGATGCGGCGGATGAGGGCCGCGGTCCGTTCCGATCCGGGATCGCCCGTGGCGAGGGTGTCGCGGGCGAAGGCCCGGGTCGCCGCCAGGGCGTCGTCGAGGGGGCCGAGCAGGGCGCGCCACGTGCTCGGCGAGGCCAGGGCATCGTTGATGAACGTGATGGCGACGATGCCGACGGTGATCGCCGCCACCCGGTCCAGGGCGGCGTCGAACACGCTCTGTGGCGCATCGATATGCGCGACGGCGATGATCGCCACGGTGTAGCCCGAGAGCATCGCCCCGTAGGCCCGGGTGTCCTGCAGGAAGTGGGCGGTGAAGACGCAGAGCATGAGCCAGGTGGCGCACGACACGAGCAGCAGCACCCGGTCCTGGGCGAACAGGGCGATGAGGACGATGGCGACCGCGGCGCCGACCAGGGTGCCGAGGAACCGGTAGAGGGCCTTCGACAGGGCTTGCCCGCGCTTCGGCTGGGCCAGGATCGCCACGCAGACCATGGCGGAGGACGCCCCCTCGAGCTGCAGCCAGAACGCCGCGTAGAGGGCGAGCACCATGGCGAGCCAGATCCGTACGGCGAAGGCCCAGGCGGCGGGGGCCGGGACGATCCGCTCGGCGAAGGCGAGGGCACGGTCGAGGGGGGAGGGCGCGCGCTCCGCCGCCTCGCTCATGCCGGTCGCGGCCCGGCCGTGGCGGAACCCCCCGAGAGTTGCCCGGCGACACGGGCCTGCCACAGGCACAGCAGCGGGGTGACGACGAGTTCCACCGCCAGGGCCGCCAGCATGGTCGCGGAGGGCAGGCCGGTCAGCGCGAGGCCGAGGAGCCGGCCGAGGCCGCCGAGCCCCACCACCAGGGTGAGGAAGCGGAACAGACCGGTCTTGGCCTCGATCCCCGGCACGCAGGTCCAGAACAGCAGGCCGATGCCCATGTGCAGGCCCGACAGGTAGCGGTAATGGCTGTCGGCGGAGACGTCGACGAGGCCGCCCGTCCCGCCGACGCCGGTCAGGACGCCATAGAGGCCCGACGCGACGGGCACGAGGGCGACGATCGCCACCGCTCGCTGCAACGCCTGCCGTTCCCGCATCGTCCCATGCCTCGTCATCCGCCCGGCGGGCAACCCGGCCGGCGCGCAGACGTTCCGAAGGTGGAACGCGCGGTCAGGCCTTCTGCTCCTTCAGGCGCTTCACGCACTTGCTGTAGTATTGTGGCCATTTCGGTCCCTTGGCGGCCTTGTCGGCCACGGAGAGGGCCCGCCATTCCGCGCCGCAGGCCTTCTGCCGGGCCCGCGCGGCGCTCTGCGTCACGCTCGGCTCCTTCGCGGTCGCCGCCGCGTCCTTCTCCTTGGCGAGGACCGGTTGGGCCAGGAGCAGCGGGGCGGCGAGGCAGGCGACCAGAACGGAACGAAGCGGCATCGTGACAATCCTCGGTTGCGGACGGGCCCGTCACGCGACGGGCGGCCAAGCATCAGATCCACAACCGGAGAGTTCGGCAAGGGTCTTGGCAAGTGGCTTGGCAACGGGGTCGGCGAGGGGCTTGGCCCCTTGAACCCGCGCGATCCGCCGTGGGGGGAGGGGGACTGCAACCATCGACTGGCGTTCCGGTTTGATCCGGCACATGAAGAGTGCCCAACCTTGGCCGGGATGATCCGCATGGCACACGCGACCGGGCGACCCATTGACGTACACACCTGGAGCACGCCCAACGGCTGGAAGATCCCGATCATGCTGGAGGAGTGCGGCCTGCCCTACCGGGTGGTGCCGGTGAATATCGGCCGGGGCGACCAGATGGCGCCGGATTTCCTCGCGCTCTCGCCCAACAACAAGATTCCCGCCATCGTCGATCCTGAGGGGCCGGACGGCCAGCCGATCACGGTGTTCGAGTCGGGCGCGATCCTGCAATACCTCAGCCGCAAGACCGGCTGCCTCCGCCCCGCCGACGAGCGGACGCGGGTGAAGGTCGAGGAATGGCTGATCTGGCAGGTGGCGGGCTTCGGGCCGATGCTGGGTCAGGCCCACCATTTCCGCATCTACGCGGAGGAGAAGATCCCTTACGCCATCGAGCGGTTCACGACGGAGGCCCGGCGCCTCTACCGCGTCCTCGACGGTCAACTCGCCGGGCGGGACTACGTGGCGGGAGACCTCTCCATCGCCGATATCGCGATCCTGCCCTGGGCCAAATACCACGAGAAGCAGGGCGTCGACCTCGCCGACCTGCCCAACGTCCGCGCCTGGATCGACCGGATGCTGGCGCGCCCGGCCGTGCAGCGCGGCTTCGCGGCGATCTGACGCCTCCTGCGCCGCGCGGGAGCTTGGGTCAGTGCTCCGCCGGGGCGGCCTTGGCGGCGGGTTTCGGAGCCGCCTTCGCGGGGGCCTTCGGAGCGGGCGCGGGGGCCTCGCTCGCCACGTTGGCGGCCTGCTGGTTCACGTCCGGCACCCGGGTCCAGGTCTGCGAGCCGCACAGAACCTTGAGGAGGCAGCCGGAGACCGAGAGTTCCTGGGCGCTCTCGCGCTCCAGGCTCACCTGATACACCTTGCCCTCGTCGGCATTGTAGATCTCGCCGGAGAACTTCGTGTCCTCGGGCTTGAGGTTGTCGAGGAGCGGTAGGCCCAGGGCCGGGCGGTTGCGCTTCTTCGGATCGGGATTCTTGATGTCCGTGCGGGGCAGGCCGTCCTCGGTGGTGGGGGATTTCAGCCAGACCACCTTGCCGCAGATGTTGGCGCCGGCGGGGCCGCAGCGGTCGATCCGGACCTTGGCCCGGCCGTCACCCGTGAGCCAGGTGCCCGAGGGATCCTGGGGCGATGCGGCGGCGGCGGGCGCGATCTGGGTCGCGGCGGAGCCGGCGAGGACGAGGAGGGCCGTCAGGGCGGTGCGCATAGGCTGGTCTCCGTCAGGAATGGGGTCGTGGCCGCATAGAGGCCATCGCAATCGGGCGATTTTCCGGCACTGTTGCGCCGAAGCCATGGCCAAGGTTTTTTGCGCCTCGCGTCGGGGCTTTTGACCCTCGGGTTGAGGGGCGGGGATGCCGTCGCTATAAGCCCGGCGTCGGAGCCTTGAGTTTCGGCCCCAGAATCAGAACCGGACGAATCATGGCCATCGAGCGCACCTTCTCCATCCTCAAGCCCGACGCGACGAAGCGGAACCTGACCGGTGCGGTCAACGCCGTGATCGAGAAGGCCGGCCTGCGCATCGTCGGTCAGCGCCGCATCCAGATGAGCCGCGCCCAGGCCGAGACGTTCTACGAGGTCCACAAGGAGCGCCCGTTCTTCGGCGAGCTCGTGGATTTCATGATCTCCGGCCCCGTGGTGGTGCAGGTGCTCGAAGGCGAGAACGCCATTGCCCGCTACCGTGAGGTGATGGGCGCCACGAACCCGGCCAACGCCGACGAGGGCACCATCCGCAAGACCTTCTCCGAGTCGGTGGGCGAGAACACCGTCCACGGGTCCGACAGCGCCGAGAACGCCAAGATCGAGATCGCGCAGTTCTTCCAGGATTCCGACATCGCCGGCTGAAGGCCGTGCCTCGCGCCGTCCGACGTTCGGGCGGCGCGAGATTTGCCGCCACGCTGTGGCCGCGCTGCCCTTGCGCGACCCCGGGGGCTCCGTGAAACCGGGCTGTTTCCCGAATCGCTTTCACGGACCCAACGCACCATGCGCTTCCTCGCTCCGCGCACCGGCCGGCTCCTGCTCGCCGCTGGCCTCCTCGCCACCGTCGCTGCCTGCAACGCCAACAAGGCGGGTCCCACGGCGGACCTCGTCGGCTACACGCCCGATCCGGCCCTCAAGACCGCGTCCACGAGCAACCTCACCGGCCGCGTGCGCCATGCCTGCACGGTGACCCAGGCCAAGCTCCAGGGCGTGTCCGAGGTGTCCCTCGCCCGTCCGTGCGGCTGCTACGCCGAGCGCACCCTGTCGAGCCTCGACCAGAGCGAAATCGCCGCCTACCGCACCACCGGGTACTTCAACGATTCGGCCCGCGCCAAGGCGCTCGGCGCCCTCGACAGCTGCAAGCTGCCGCGTCCGGCCTGATCGCGGCGACACGGCGGGCCCGACCGGGTCCGCCGTTCTACAGGCTGAGCAAGGCGCCTTCGGCCCGGCGCACGTCGTCCGAAAACACCACCCGGTCGCCGTCGAGGCGGGCGCGTCCCGAGGCCACGAGGGCGAGGGCCGCCGGATAGAGCCGGTGCTCCTGCACCAGGATGCGGGCGGCCAGGGCGTCGGCGTCGTCGCCGGGCAGGACCGGCACGGCGGCCTGGGCGACGATGGGCCCGGCATCGAGTTCCGGCACCACGTAATGCACGGTGCAGCCGTGCAGGCGCACCCCGGCGGCCAGGGCCTGCTCGTGGGTGTGCACGCCCTTGAACAGGGGCAGCAGGGACGGATGGATGTTGATCATCCGCCCGGCCCAGGCCTCGACGAAGCCGGCGGAGAAGATCCGCATGAAGCCGGCCAGGCACACCAAGTCGATGTCGGCGGCCACGAGTTCGGCGTGCAGGGCGTCGTCGAAGGCGGCCCGGCTCGGATAGGCCCTGTGGTCGAGGGCGCGGGTCGGGAGGCCGGCGGCGGCGGCCGTGGCGAGGCCCCCGGCCTCGGGCCGGTTGGAGGCGACGAGCACGATCTCGGCGGGAAAATCCGGCCCGGCCGCCGCCGCGATGAGCGAGGCCATGTTCGAGCCGCGCCCCGAGATCAGGATCGCGACCCGGGTCTTCTTCACGGTCGCCATCAGAACGTGAGCCGGCCTTCGAAGGTCACGGGTTCCGGGCCACGCGGCGTGATCCGCCCGAGGACCACGGGCGAGGCGCCGCCGAGGTCGAGGGCCTTCGACACCGCGCCGACGCTCTCGGGCGAGACCACCACCACCATGCCGATGCCGCAGTTGAAGGTCCGCAGCATCTCGGACTCGGCGACGCCGCCGACGTCCGAGAGCCAGCCGAACACCGGCGGCGGCATGATCGCGTCGAGGTCGATGGCGATGCCGACGCCGTCGGGCAGCACGCGCGGCAGGTTGTCGGGAAAGCCGCCGCCGGTGATGTGGGCGAGCGCCTTGATGCCGTCCGTGGATTTGAGGGCGGCGAGCAGGGGCTTCACGTAGATGCGGGTCGGTTCCAGGAGGGCCTCGCCCAGGGTCCGCAGGGGCTCGAACGGCGCCGGGTCGCAGTAGGACAGGCCGCTGCGCTCGACGATGCGGCGGACCAGCGAGAAGCCGTTGGAATGGACCCCGGAGGAGGGCAGGCCGAGGACGACGTCGCCCGGCACGATGTTGCCGCGCGGCAGCAGGGCTCCGCGCTCGGCGGCGCCGACGCTGAAGCCGGCGAGATCGTAATCCGCGCCGTCGTACAGGCCCGGCATCTCGGCGGTCTCGCCGCCGATGAGGGCGCAGCCGGCGAGCCGGCAGCCCGCCGCGATGCCGCGGACGATGTCGGTGCCGACGCCGGGCACGAGCTTGGCGGTGGCGTAATAGTCGAGGAAGAACAGCGGCTCGGCGCCCTGCACGACGATGTCGTTGACGCACATGGCCACGAGATCGATGCCGATGGTGTCGTGGCGGTTGGTCTCGATGGCGATCTTCACCTTGGTGCCGACGCCG
>Ga0182226_1000049_pt1 | contig 20733 bp, 21 predicted proteins | sample G6R1MG_27_FD_129658 | JGI IMG/M metagenome (GOLD analysis project Ga0182226, IMG submission 129658) | Miscanthus phyllosphere microbial communities from Michigan, USA - G6R1_MAIN_07NOV2016_LD1 MG | ecosystem: Host-associated > Plants > Phyllosphere > Phylloplane/Leaf | place: USA: Michigan...
AATCCCTCGACGCCTTCGCGCCCGCCGCCCTCGCCCTCTACCGCCAGAGCTGGAACGTCCCCGAGCGCATCCATGCCCTGTGCGAGGATTATCGCGCCGGGGCGACCCGCGACCGCGAGGCGGATCTCGCCGATCTCGCGGCCAGGCGCACCATCCCCTGCCCCACCCTGATCCTGGCCGGCGACGGCTACCTCGACCGCAGCACCGAGACGCCGCTCACCGCCTGGCAGCGCACCTTCGCGCCGAACGCCACGGCCGTCGATCTCGCCTCGGGACACTTCCCGGCCGAGGAAAATCCGGACGGCACCCTGCAGGCCCTGCGCGCCTTTCTCGCCGCCTAGGGCAGCCTGTCACGGTTCCGTCACGCGGGGCCGCGATAGGGCGGCATGGTCTCGTCGCCCCTTCCTGAATTCGTCAACTCGGCCGTCAGCCTCATCGTGGCCTTCGGCCTCGGCACCCTCATCGGGGCGGAGCGCCAGTATCGGCAGCGGACGGCGGGCCTGCGCACCAACGTCCTCGTCGCCGTGGGCGCGGCGGCCTTCGTCGACCTCGGGATGCGCCTCGAGGGTGCTGCCGGCGGCACCCGGACGGTGGCCTACGTGATCTCCGGCGTCGGTTTCCTCGGGGCCGGCGTGATCATGAAGGAGGGCATGAATGTGCGCGGCCTCAACACCGCCGCGACCCTCTGGTGCTCGGCGGCGGTCGGCGCCTTCGCGGGGGCGGACTTTCCCCTGGAGGCCGCCTTCGTCACGGCGGCCGTGCTCGCCGGCAACACCCTCCTGCGGCCGCTGGTCAACGCCATCAACCGCGCGCCCATCGACGAGAGCCAGACGGAGGCGACCTACGAGGTCCAGGTGACGGTGCAGGCGGATGCCGCCGGCCCTGCCCGCGACCTCCTCGTGGAACGCCTGGAGGCGGCGAATTATCCCGTGGGCGGCATCGAAGTGGTGGAGCGCGGCGAGGACACCGTCGAGGTGGTGGCGACCCTCGTCGCCACGGCGGTGACCCCCGGCGAACTCGATGCCGTGACCACCGCCCTCGCGCGCGCGCCCTTCGTCACCCATGCCACATGGTCGGTCCAGACGGCGGATTGAGTTGGGCGTGCGGAGACGCACCCGCGGCAAGTCGCGCCGCATTGCCGTGGGATGATCGATGCCCGATCTCCGTGCCACGCATCAGGTGCGAGGATCGGACACCATGGCAGACCAGAAGAACGCGCTCATCGTCGGGGCCTCGCGCGGCCTTGGCCTCGGCCTCGTCGAGACCTTCCTGCAACGGGGCTGGCGGGTCACCGCCACCCAGCGCTCGGCCTCGCCGGGCCTCGCCGCCCTCGCGTCAGACGCCCTGCGCGTCGAGACTGCCGACATCGACGACGACGCGGCCGTCGCATCCCTGCACGACCGGCTCGCGAGCGAACGCTACGACCTCGTCTTCGTGGTGGCGGGCGTCGCGACGCAGGCGCACGATCCCCTCCACGCCGTGCCGCGCGACGTCGCCGCGCAGGTCTATCTCACCAACGCGATCAGTCCGATCCGCTTCGCGGAGGTCTTCCTGGACCGGCTCGCGCCGAAGGGTCTCGTCGCGTTCATGAGTTCGGTGCTCGGCAGCGTCGGCCTCAACGAGTCGGGCGGCTGGGAGAATTACCGGGCGAGCAAGGCGGCGCTCAACACCCTGGCGCGCAGCTTCGAGATCCGCCACCGCGACGCCGGCCTCGGCGTCCTGCTGATGCATCCGGGCTGGGTGCGCACGGAGATGGGCGGGGCCGACGCCGACATCGATGTCCCCACCAGCGTCACCGGCATGACCGACGTGATCGAGGGCCATCTCGGCCAGGCCGGCTGTGTCTATGTCGATTACACCGGCAAGACGCTCGACTGGTAAACCGAACCTTCGGCTGCCCCGGAGGGACCGAGGCGGCCGGGATTCTATCTGCCCAAGGGGGGACGACCGCGCCGCTCCACGATCACGGGCGGGCGGGTGCGGCGCTCGACGATGACCGTACGGGGCGCCCGGTTCGGGCTCCCCGTCGTGAGGATGCGCTCCGGAGCCCGCTCGGGCTTCGCCTTGGCGGCGGCCAGAACGTGGGGGCGAACCTCGTCGGCCGGCAGACCCATGAGGCCGGCGGCGATCTCGACCTGATGCTCCAGTTCGTCGGCGAGATCCTGGGCGGCGGCCACGGCCTCGGGGATCGTCGGCGGCTCGCGGCGCACGCGAATCGGCGGAAGGTCCTGGAAGGATTTCGGGGTCTTCTTCACGGCGGGACTCGCGCTTGGCATTCCCAGATCATACGCCGCCGACCAGTTGTGTGCAGCGCACAAAAGCGCGCTTGGCCGTTGCGTCGCGGACATTGCTGAACGGACGATGCGGCGGCTTCGGCTCGCTTCCGGAGGCTCAGCAAGCGCCGAGCCAACCGAGTCCCTGACTGGACGACGTGTCGAAGTGCCACGCCGTTGCGATCCGGATGGTCAGACCGGATAATCCGGCCATGCTCGACGATCTCCCCGACACCACCGACCCGCGGCTCACGCCCGCCCGGCCCGATCTCGCCGACATCCGCCTGCGCGGCCGGATCGTGGCGGATCGCTACGTGGCCGGGGAGATACGCCGCGTCGTGGTGCCGTCGGCCCCCTTGCGGCGCGCACCCCGGTTCGATGCCGGCCTCGACACCGAGGCGGTGATGGGCGACGCGGTGACGGTCTACGCGGCCGAGGAAGGCTTCGCCTGGGTGCGCCTCGCCCATGACGGCTATGTCGGCTACCTGCCCGAGGCGGCCCTGGGGCCGTCCGACCCGGCACCGACCCACCGGGTCACGGCCCTGCGCACCTTCCTGTATCCCGGCCCGGACCTGAAGCTGCCCGCCACCGGATACCTCACCCTCGGCGCCCGCATCGCGGTGACGGGTGAAGCGGGCGAGTACCTGCGCCTCGCCACGGGCGAGCACGTGTTTGCCGGCCACTGCGCCCCCCTCGACGCGACGACGCCCGATTTCGCCTCAACCGCCGAGCGGCTCGTCGGCACCCCCTATCTCTGGGGCGGGCGCACGAGCCTCGGCCTCGATTGCTCCGGCCTCGTCCAGCTCTGCCTCGCGGCGGCGGGGATCGCGGCGCCGCGCGACGCGGATCAGCAGGAGCGTGACCTCGGCGACCCGTTGCCGCCCGGCCTCGACGATCTGCGGCGCGGCGACCTCGTGTTCTGGCGCGGCCATGTCGGCCTCATGCTCGACGCCACGCGGCTCATCCACGCCAACGGCTTCCACATGGCGGTGGCGGTGGAGCCCTTGGGCGTCGCCGTCGCGCGGATCCTGGAGAAGAGCTACGGGCCGGTGACGTCGATCCGCCGGATCCCAGCCTGACCTTCCTCATGCGCCGCGCGGGCTTCGGTGATCCGGCTCCCGCCGGATCACCGCCTCAACCTCGCTCAGGCGCCGCGCGGGCTTCTGTGATCCGGCTCACGCCGGATCACCCCTTCAGCCGTGACTTGATCCGGTAGATCAGGCCGTCGCGGACATCGCGGTACCCGTCGAGGCGCTGGTCGCGGGTGCCCTCCTGGAAATTGGTGGGGTCGGCGGTCGGCCAGTACTCCACCTCGACGGCGTTGGTGCGCGTGAGTTCGAGGGCCGCGTGGTGCGCTTCCGGCGCCAGGGTGACGATGAGGTCGAAGTTCAGCCCCTCCCATTCCTCGAGTTCGGCCAAGGTGCGCGGCTTGTGGCGCGCGGCGTCGATGCCGATCTCGTCCAAAGCCGCCACCATGAACGGATCGGCGGGCTCGCCCGAGCGCACGCCGGCCGACTGCACGTAGATGGACTTGCCGAAATAGTGGCGCGCGATGGCCTCCGCCGCGAGCGAGCGCACGGCGTTGAAATTGCACATGAACAGGGCCGATTGGACGCGCTTCTTCCTCGGGCCGGCCTCGTCCGCCATCCGGTCACTGCCTCCCGGTGCTCAAAGCCAGCACGCTGCGGACACGACGGGGCTGTCGGCCCCTCAGGCTTTCCAATGCAAGGCGAAGACCAGGGTGAAGAGGCGTCGGGCCGTCTGGTGGTCGAGGTCGACCTTGCCTTCGAGGCGCTGCTTCAACAGGTCGGACGCCTCGTTGTGCAGGCCGCGCCGGCCCATGTCGATGGCCTCGATCTGGGTGGGCGAGGCCGTCTTGATGGCGTTGTAGTAGCTCTCGCAGATCATCTCGTAATCGCGGATCACCCGGCGGAACGGGGTCAGCGACAAGAGGTGCGTCATCACCGGCTCCCCCGCTTCCGTGCGGATCGCGAAGGCGAGCTTGCTCTCGACGAGGCCGAGGGTGAGGGTGAACGGCCCATCGCGCCCGGGAATCGTGAAGCTGTTGTCTTCGAGGATATCGAAGATCGCGATGGCGCGCTCGTGCTCCTGATCGGGATTGCCCCGACCGATGGAATCCTCGTCGAGGGTCACCGCCACGAGGCGGTTGGGAGATTTCGGCTCCGTGGATTTGGCCGCGCCGGGCATCATCCCCTCACAGGTTCAGGCGGATGGCCACCGAACGGGCGTGGCCTTCGAGGCCCTCCGACCGTCCGAGGGCGATGGCCGAGGGTCCGAGAGCCCGCAGGCTCTCAGGCGTACAGCGCAGGATCGTCGTGCGCTTCATGAAATCGAGGACGCCGAGTCCGGACGAGAATCGCGCCGAGCGCGCCGTCGGCAGGACGTGGTTGGGGCCGCCGACATAGTCGCCGATGGCCTCCGGCGTGTGCGAGCCGAGGAAGATCGCCCCGGCATTGCGCACCTTGGCGGCCAGCGCCTCGGCATCTTCCGTCTCGATCTCGAGGTGCTCGGGGGCGAGGCGGTCGACCAGGGGCACCGCCTCGTCGAAATCCCGCACCACCACGATGGCCCCGTAATCGCGCCAGCTCGCGCGGGCGATCTTCTCACGGGGCAGGGTGACGAGCGCGCGCTCCACGGCCTGTTCGACGGCGTCGGCGAGCTCCGCCGAATCGGTGATGAGGATCGACTGCGCCGCCTCGTCGTGCTCGGCCTGAGCGAGAAGGTCGGCCGCGACCCAATCGGGGTTGGCGTGCCCGTCGGCGAGGATGAGCACCTCGGACGGGCCGGCGATCATGTCGATGCCGACCTGCCCGAACACCCGGCGCTTGGCCGCCGCCACCCAGGCATTGCCCGGCCCGACGATCTTGGCCACCGGCGCGATGGTGTCGGTGCCGTAGGCGAGCGCCGCGACCGCCTGGGCGCCGCCGACGCGGTAGACTTCGTGGACGCCCGCGAGGTCGGCGGCGGCGAGCACGAGGGGGTTCATCGTGCCTTCCGGCATCGGCACCACCATGACGACGCGCGGCACCCCGGCGACGCGGGCCGGGATGGCGTTCATCAGGACGGACGAGGGATAGCTCGCCGTCCCGCCCGGCACGTAGAGGCCGACGGATTCGAGCCCTGTCCAGCGCCAACCGCTGCTGACCCCGAGGGCATCCGTCGCCCGGTGATCGCCCGGCACCTGCCCCTCGTGGAACGCCCGGATGCGCTCGGCGGCAAAGCGCAGGGCGTCCAGGGCCTCGGGGGGGCAGGCCGCGATGGCCGCTTGAATGTCATCCGGCGTCACCCGCAGGGACGCGGCGGTGAACTCCTCGCCGACGCGGTCGAACCGGCGGGTGTAATCGACCAGCGCCGCATCGCCGCCCGCGACCACGCCGGCGATGATCCCCCGAACCGTCTCGTCGACATCCTCGGAGATCTCGCGCTTGACGGTGAGCAGCCGCGCGAAGCTTTCGGCGAAATCGGCGGCGGCGGATGTGAGGCGGATCATGATGGGCGTCCCTCGACGGCGGCGCGTCCGGCGGCGACGGCCCCGTGATCGGGGCGGCCATCGACCTCCCAGACGGGCCCGAGATCCTTCAGGCGAACCTCGATGCATTCGAGGTCGAGCTGGATCGCGGCGTTGCCGGCAAAGACCAGGGTGGCGGTGCCGGACGGGGCCTCGCCCGGCGTGAAGGTGACGGCCAGGAGTTCGAGGGGCGCCCCGGATGATGCGCCCGGCACGAGGCCGCGATGGCGCACCCCGAGCACCCGCTCGAAATGCACCCCCGTGAGGCGCCGGCGCGGCGAGGCGCCCTCCTCCGCCGACCAGTCGAACCGCCGCGCCACCAGCACGAAGCGGTGGGTGTCGGCGAGATAGGCCAGATCCTCGGTCCGCACGATCGCGTCCTGCAGGTGGGCCGAGAGCACGGCGAGGTCGTCGGTGTCGAGGGCGGCGAGCTTGAGAAGCTCCATGGCGGGGATGTCGCGCTCATCGGGTTGGGCCGGCGCCGGGGGATGGCGACCGTCGGACCCGTAGGTAGCGAGGCCGCCGGCCCACGGCAACCATCCGCTCCGGGGGCGGCTCCGCTCCGCCTCGCGTTTTTGGGCGCGCAGCGCTTCGCTGTGGAGAACGAACGGTCTCAGCTTGCGTTCATCCGCATCGGTTTAGGCCTCGTGCCTAGACCTTCGAACCCGGAACCCCGAACCCGACCGCATCGGGCACCGGGCCGGGATGACGGAAAGGACCAATCGGTGAAGCGCATTCTCCTGGCGATCGCGACGGCGGCGACCTTCGGCACCGGCCTCGGCGCCTTCGAGGCCAAGGCCCAATATTACGGCTACGACGACGACCGCCCCCGCCGCTACGAGCGCCGCTACGACGAGGACCGCTACGAGCGTCGCCGGGATCGCTACTACGACGACCGCTACGACGGGCGCCCCCGTGGCGGACGCGGCGGCAGCCTCTGCGTCACTGCGCGCGGCAACTGCGTGACCCGGCCCGCCCCCTACAACGCGCCCTGCGGCTGCGAGATTCCCGGCTTCGGCTACAAGCGCGGCGCCGTCGGCGGCTGATATGCGATGCGACGCCGGTCCGCACGGACCGGCGTCGCCCGGCGTTACGACCGAACCCGGGTGATCTCGGCGCCGCAGCGGGCGAGCTTCGCCTCCAGGGCCTCGAAGCCCCGGTCGAGATGGTACACCCGGTTGATGCTGGTCTCGCCCTCGGCCGCCAGCCCGGCGATGACGAGGGAGACCGAGGCGCGCAGATCCGTGGCCATCACGGGCGCGCCCTTGAGGCGCTCGACGCCCTCGACGATGGCGAGATCGCCTTCAAGGCGGATCTTGGCCCCGAGACGCGCCAGTTCCTGCACGTGCATGAAGCGGTTCTCGAAGATCGTCTCGCGGATGTTCGACTGGCCCTTGGCGAGCGTCATCAGCGCCATGAACTGGGCCTGGAGATCCGTGGGGAAGCCCGGGAACGGATCGGTGGTGACGTCGACGGCCGCGATGCCGCCGCCGTTGCGGCGGATGCGGATGGTGTCGGTGCCGACCGTGATCTCGGCGCCCGTGGTCGAGAGCACGTCGAGGGCCGCGTGCAGGAGATCGGCGCGGGTGTTCTCGAGGGTCACGTCGCCCCCGGTCATGGCCACCGCCATGGCGTAGGTGCCGGTCTCGATCCGGTCGGGCAGCACGTCGTGCCGCGCGCCGTGCAGGCGGGAGACGCCCTCGACGGTGATGCGCGGGGTGCCGGCGCCCTCGATCCGCGCGCCCATCTTGGTGAGGCAGGCGGCGAGATCGACGACTTCGGGCTCGCGGGCCGCGTTCTCGATGAGCGTCGAGCCGTTGGCCAGAGCCGCGGCCATGAGCGCCACATGGGTGCCGCCGACCGTGACCTTCGGGAAGTGAATCTCGCCGCCGCGCAGGCCGTTCTTGGCGCGGGCGACCACGTACCCGCCATCGACCTCGACGGTGGCGCCGAGCTTCTCCAGGGCCATCAGCAGGAGATCGACGGGGCGGGTGCCGATGGCGCAGCCGCCGGGCATCGAGACCCTGGCCTCGCCGAAGCGCGCCAGGAGGGGGGCGATGACCCAGAAGCTCGCCCGCATGGTCGAGACGAGTTCGTAGGGCGCCGTGGTGTCGATGACGTTGGAGGCGGTGAGCCGGATGGTCTGGCCGGTCTCCGTGGTCTGGCCCGGACGCTTGCCCACCACCATGTGGTCGACGCCGTGATTGCCGAGGATGCGCAGCAGGGCGTTGATGTCGGCGAGACGCGGCACGTTGCCGAGTTCCAGGGTCTCGCCGGTCATCAGGCTGGCGATCATCAGGGGCAGGGCCGCGTTCTTGGCGCCCGAGATCGGAATCACGCCGTTCAGCGGTCTGCCGCCGGTGATGATGATGCGGTCCATTGACGTTCTACCTTACGCGTTGCGCCCCGGCAGAAGCCGGTTCGGTCTCGTGGAGAGCCCATGGCCCGCCTACCGTTTCGTCCGGGCCGTATACGTGAGTTTTGTCGGAAAAGGGATCGCGCGACCGCTCACGTCCGGTCCTCGTCTTCGCGCGGCCCGCCTTCGCCCGGCCGGCCCCCCGATTGCGGCGGATCGCCCTCGGAGGGCCCCCCTCCGGGCGGCTCCGAACGGCCCCGCACCTGCGCCTTGCGCCGCCGCAGGTTCTCGCGCAGGGCTGCTTTCAGGCGCTCGGCCCGTTTGTCCGTCCGTTCGGTCATGGCGTCTCGATGATGGCGTCTCGGGCCTCGCGATCCCCCCGTGACCCGACGATGGGCCGGCTGTCCATGCCCGGAATCTCATGTCGGCCGGGTCGAACACGAACGGTCGCGCGTGCAAGGCCGGGGAGCCAAGGCCAAGGTTCAGACCAGGGCTGCGGTTGTCGACTTGAACCAATTCCAAGTTCGCCTGTATCGTGCCGTCCGCACTGAAGGAACAAATCCCGAGGCCCCGTATCCGCCGTCTCCGGATTGGAGACCATGGCATTCCTCAGGAAACCAAAGGCGAACCCTCCATCTGGTAGGAGGGGTCTCGCACCGACGATCCGCCAGAGGCCGCGATCCCACCGCCGGCCAGTTAGCCCAAGCGTGAAGGACGGATGCCCGTGAACCGGATGCCCGCGACGAGCGAGATCATCGAAACCCTGACGATTACCGAGACCCGTCCAAGCAAGGGCCGGGCCGATTACGACGCCCACTTCCGCACCGCCCTCGACCGCCTGCACGACGAGCGCCGTTACCGCGTCTTCGCCGATATCGAGCGCATCTCCGGCCGCTTTCCCACGGCGAACTGGCGCAAGCCCGATGGCGGCACCTCCGAGATCACCGTGTGGTGTTCGAACGACTACCTCGGCATGGGCCAGCACCCCGACGTGGTCGGCGCCATGACCCAGACGGCGGCACGCTGCGGCGTGGGTGCGGGCGGCACCCGCAACATCGCCGGCAACAATTCGCCCCTGGTGGACCTCGAGCGCGAACTCGCCGACCTCCACGGCAAGGAGGCGGGCCTCGTCTTCACCTCCGGCTACGTCTCGAACCAGGCCGGGATCTCGACGATCGCCAAGCTGATCCCGAACTGCCTCATCCTGTCGGATGCCTTCAACCACAATTCGATGATCGAGGGCGTGCGCCATTCGGGGTGCGAGAAGCGCATCTTTCGTCACAACGATCTCGCCCACCTCGAAGAGCTCCTGATCGCCGCCGGCAACCGTCCGAAGCTGATCGCCTTCGAGAGCGTCTATTCCATGGACGGCGACGTGTCCGACATCGGCGCCATCTGCGATCTGGCCGAGCGCTACGGCGCCATGACCTACCTCGACGAGGTGCACGCGGTCGGCCTCTACGGCCCGCGCGGGGGCGGCATCTCCGAGCGCGACGGGGTGATGCACCGGGTCGACGTCATCGAGGGAACTCTCGCCAAGGGCTACGGCTGCGTCGGCGGCTACATCACCGGCTCGACGGCCCTGTGCGACGCCGTGCGCAGCCACGCGCCGGGCTTCATCTTCACCACCGCCCTGCCCCCGGCCATCGCGGCGGCGGCCCGCGCCTCCGTGCGCTACCTCAAGCGTTCGAACGTGGAGCGCGAGGCGCACCAGCGCCAAGCCAACCGCACCAAGGCCGCCCTGGAGGCCGCCGGTCTGCCGGTGTTGCACACCGAGACCCACATCGTACCCGTGATGGTGGGCGATGCCGAGCTGTGCAAGGCGGCGGCCGACCACCTCCTCGAACACCACGCCATCTACATCCAGCCCATCAACTATCCGACCGTGCCGCGCGGCACCGAGCGCCTGCGCATCACCCCCTCGCCGTTCCACGACGACGCCCGGATCGCCAAGCTCACGGCGGCGCTCATGGAGACCTGGGACACCCTCGACCTGCCGCGGGCCGGCACGGTGTTCGTCGAGGCGGCGGAATAGGACAAGTCGGGGCCTCGGCGTCTCGCGACGCCTGGTGCCCCCGATCCGACCGCACCCTCAATTCAGGCGCCAGATCGCGGTGGTGAGGATCGTCGCGAATCCGACCCAGACGGCGTAGGGCACGAGCACCCCGGCCGCGAGGCGGTCGAACCGCCACGTCAGGCGGATGGTCCAGAGGATCATCACGAACATCGCGGCGGCGACGATCACGGCCGCCCCGAGGGCGTGCGCGGCGAAGAAGACCGGCGTCCAGACGGCGTTGAGGGCGAGTTGCACCGCGAAGGCGATGACGGCGAGCCGCCACCCCTCCCGCGAAGGCCCGGTGCGGGGCTGCGCCCCGAGGAGACGCCACGCCGAGAAGGCGATGAGGGTGTAGAGAATCGTCCACGCCACCGGGAAGGCCCAGTTCGGCGGATTGAAGGACGGCTTGGCGAGGCCCGCGTACCAGCCCTCGATGTTCGGCCCCGTCGCCATCCCTCCCAGGACGCTCGTCAGCAGCACGGGCAGGATCGCCACCGCCAGCCGCGCGTAGCGCGACAGTGCCGGTTTTTCGGGAACGTGCAGGGTCGAGGCGGTCATCCGGAAATCCTGGGTCGAGACGCGCCGTCGGCCGAAGCGCTCGGCGCTCCCGTACCGACTTTCGTCCATCGGGTCTCGGTGGGGAACGCGAGGCGGGCCGCCCCGGTTTCACGCCGCGATTTTACGTTCGCGGCGGGGCCGATCCCGCAAGCCTCGCGTTGTGGGTCAAAGCCCCCTCGCACAGCATCCCCCGAAAGACCCGCGATGACGAACCTTTCCCCTCTCCTGTCCGGATTCGCGGGCCTCGCGCTGATGGCGGCGCCCGCCGGGGCGGCGGACGGCCCGCCGAGCCTCGACATCGACAAGACCTGCCGATCCGCCGCCTCGGCCGGCGTCAACGACAACGCCAGCAAGGACGGGTGCCTGCGCTCGGAGCGTTCGGCGAGGGACGAGGTGAAGCGCCGCTGGACCGAGTTCACCCCGGCGGCCAAGCGCCAGTGCGAGAAGCAGTTCGACGCCGGTGGCTTTCCCTCCTACGTCGAGATGGTGACCTGCCTCGAACTCGCCAGCGGCACGGGCCTGAAGGCGAACGGCCAGCAGGGGGGCACCAGCGTCACCAAGGAACCGCATCCCGGCCAGCGCACCGACCCCATCGAGGTGCTGGGCAAGCCGGCGCAGTGAGATTTCCTCAGGAGACCGGGGCCTCGCTCGGCCGCAGGCCGAGGGCGTCCGCGTGGGTCGGCCGGTCGGGCCGTGGCTCGGCTCCGCCCCGCGACTGGGCCAGGGCCGTGAGATCGGCGTCCCGCGCGGTGTCGTCGATGGTGAGGAACAGGCCCCTCTCCTGCGCCCGCCGGCCGAGATCGGCGCGGCTGGTCAGCACGCTCTGGGCCGGGCTCGACAGGAGGCCGAGGGCCACGGGCGCCATCCACAGGGCGAGCCACGGGTCGGCGGCATAGGCGAGGAGCCCGGCGAGGAGGCCGCCGGCCACGAGGGTATCGACCTGGAGCCGGCAGGCTTCCCGCCACGGCACCCGGCGGTCGTCGCGGACCTGGGCGTCCCAGCGCACGACGCGGCCGACGAAGGTGGTGGCGACGGCGCCCGCCGCGAACAGGGTCATCACCGGCCAGAGCAGCACCCACACCCCCTGTTCGAGGGCGGCGCTCTTGAGAAGCGAGGCGGTGCCCCCGAAGGCCGCCCGGCGCTCGGCCGAGGCGAGGACGTGGGCGAGGCTGAGGAGCTTCGGCACGGCGAGCACGATGACTACGAGGATCGCCAGGGCATGGGCGGCGCCGCCCGTCCCGGTGAGGCCGTAGCCGAGGAGGCCGAGGTCCCCCGTCGTCGCGGCCTGGACGGTGCCGAGCGCCAGGAACGCCACCCAGAGCGGGCAGGCCATGTAGGAGAGGATACCGACCGCGAGGTGCCAGCGGCTGGCGGCGCGAAGTCCCGGCATCGGCACCACCCGCAGGTGCTGCATGTTGCCCTGGCACCAGCGGCGCTCGCGGCCCAGGAGATCGACGAGGTTCGTCGGCATCTCCTCCCAGGTGCCGCCCATCTCCGGCAGCAGGCGCACCTCCCAGCCGGCCCGGCGCAGCAGCGCGCCCTCGACGATGTCGTGACAGAGGATCTCGCCGCCGAGCGGTGCCTTTCCGGGCAGGACCGGCAGTTCGGCGTTGTCGGCGAAGGCCTCGACCCGCAGGATGGCGTTGTGGCCCCAGTAGCTCCCGTCCGGCCCCTGCCACGTTTCGAGGCAGCGGATGGAGAGGGGCGCGTAGAGGCGCACGGCGAATTGCTGGATGCGGGCGAACAGGGTGTCGCGCCCGGTGGCGTAGCTCACGGTCTGGATCAGGCCGACGCGGGGGCTCTCCTCCATGAGGCGGGCGAGGCGGCGCATGGCCGCCCCGGTCATGAGGCTGTCGGCGTCGAGGACGATCATGAAATCGTACTCGGGCCCGTAGGTCCGGCAGAACTCGGCGATGTTGCCGGCTTTCCGCCCGGCATTGTCGTGGCGGCGGCGATAGCGCAGGCGCGGCAGGCCGGGGCCGTTCCCGGCCGCCCAGGCGGTGATGCGGGCGAATTCGTGCTCCTCCACCGCCGCGATGGCGCCGTCGCGGGTGTCCGACAGCACGAAGAGATCGATGTCCGAGCCGTCGCCGCCCTCGCGCTGGAGGGAGCGGGCCATGATCCGCAGGGCCGCGAACACCGCCACGGCATCTTCGGCGTGGATCGCCACCACCGCCGCCGTCCGGCTCCGGCCCGAAGCGCGGGCCGGCACCGTCAGGGAGCGGATTTCGAGGTCCGATTTGGCCCGGTCGCCCAGCGCGCTGGCCACGAGGCCGTAGACGTATTGCCAGGCGACGAACGCCTGCCACGCCATCACCAGACAGAACAGGACGAGGACGGCGGCGCCGAGCCACCCGGCCGGCGGGCCGTAGGCCATCACCGCCAGGGTCGCGATGAGGGCAGCCGTCGCGAGCGTCGGCACGGCCAGCATCAGGCGGCGCCCGAGGAAGGACGGTTCGGCGGGGGCCTCGCGCCCGGTCGGGTTTTCACCGCCTGGGTTTTCGACCGCCGGAGCGTCGTGCGACAACCGCTGAGACATGGGCGCGGGAATCTCGTGCGAGGGAGCCAGCGATGCCCGATCACGCGGATAGGCACACGATGGATAGGGATGACGGTCGCGACGGAAACGGACCGATGGAGCCCGTCTCGCGGCGACGCGCCCTGCAGACCACACTGGGTGCGGTCGTGGGCACGGTCATACCTAGTATCACCGAACTGAATGTCGCCCGAACGATGGCGGCCCCCCTGCCCGACCGAGGGACCCCCACGACCTTCGCCGCCCTCGCCGAACACGCGAAAATGCTCGCGGCCGCGCCCTATCGGCCGCGCCCCGACGATCTGCCGGCCCCCCTCAAGGCCCTGACCTACGACGGCTATCGGGCGATCGCCTTCCGCCCCGATGCGAGCCTGCGCCTCGGGCCGCGTTTCTCCGTGCAGCTGTTCCACCGGGGCTTCCTGCAGGGGAAGCGCGTCGATCTGTTCCTGCAACCCTCGGCGGGGGCCGCGAAACCCGTCGCCTACGGTTCGGACCTGTTCGATCTCGGCCCGGCGCTTCAGGGCAAGACCTTCCCGCCCGATCTCGGCTTTGCCGGCTTTCGCCTGCACACCGCCTTCGATCCGGCCCGCCCCGAGATCCAGGAAGAATTCCTCGTCTTCCTCGGCGCCTCGTATTTCCGCCTGCGGGGCAAGGGCCAGGAATACGGCCTGTCGGCCCGGGGTGCGGCCATCGGCACCGGCGGTCCCGGCCCGGAGGAGTTTCCGGACTTCACCGCCTTCTGGATCTGCGAACCCGAGGGCGACGCCCGCACCGTCGAGATCCTGGCACTCCTCGAATCGCCGAGCCTGACGGGGGCCTATCGCTTCCGCGTCACCCCCGGCGACCCGTCCGTCATGCGGATCGATGCCGCGCTGCATCCGCGCACGGCGATCCCGCGCCTCGGGCTCGCACCGCTGACCAGCATGTTCCTGCACGGGCAGAACGGACCGGGCGCGCCCGGCGCCGAACCCTTCGACGATTTCCGGCCGCAGGTGCACGATTCCGATGGGCTCGCCGTGGCGACGCGCGGCGACCGGCTGTGGCGCCCCCTGGTGAACGGACGCCGGGCGCCGCAGATCTCGGCCTTTTCCGTCGATCCCCTCGACGGGTTCGGGCTGCTCCAGCGCGAGCGACGCTTCCCGGCCTATCTTGACGTCCAGGCCCGCCACGAAGCCCGGCCGGGCCTCTGGGTGACGCCGGAATCCGGGTTCGGGGCCGGCGCCGTCCAGCTGTTCGAGATCCCGTCGCGGGAAGAGTACATGGACAACATCGTGGCGGCCTTCGTGCCGGGCACACCCGTCACGGCGGGAAGCCCCCTCGCCCCGCGCTACACCCTGACCACGGTGGGGGCGGAACCCGTGGCGGTGGTGCCCGGAACGCTCGCCCGCGTGGTCTCGACCCGCGTCGGCTCGGCCGAGCGCCTGCGCCCGACGACCCCGCCGAGCCCGGAGCGGCGCCTCTACGTGGTGGATTTCGAAGGCCCCGGCCTGCCGCACGGGCCCGGCACCACCCCCACGGCCGATGTCGCGGCAAGCGCCGGGACCCTGGTGGACCCCGTCGTGGAGTTCGTGCCCCAGACCGGGGGCTGGCGCCTCTACGTCGAGTGGCGCCCGCCCGCCACCCGCCCCCCCGGAGATGTCGTCCTGCGGGCCCGCCTCATGACGGACGGACGGGCCCTCACGGAAACCTGGGACGCGGCGGCCTGATGAATATGCGCGGGCGTTTGACCGGCCGGCGCCGGGACCTGTAGACACCCGGCCCCATCGGGAGACGTCGCATGGCCAGCATCAACGCAATCCTCGCCACGGAACTCGGCGTGGCGGAATGGCAGGTGAAGGCCGCCGTCGATCTCCTCGACGGGGGCGCCACCGTGCCGTTCGTGGCGCGCTACCGCAAGGAAGTCACCGGCACCCTCGACGATACCCAGTTGCGCACCCTCGAGGAGCGCCTCGGTTATCTGCGCGAGTTGGAGGCGCGGCGCACGGCGGTGCTGGAGAGCATCGAGGCCCAGGGCAAGCTCGACGCTCCCTTGCGCGCCCGGATCCTCGCCGCCGACACCAAGGCGCGGCTGGAGGATCTCTACCTGCCGTTCAAGGTGAAGCGCCGGACCAAGGCGCAGACCGCCCGCGAGGCCGGGCTCGGGCCCCTCGCCGAAGCCCTCCTCGCCCGGCCGGATCAGGTCCCGGAGGCGGCCGCGAAGGGCTACGTCGATGCCGCCAAGGGTGTTCCCGACGCGGACGCCGCCCTGGAGGGCGCGCGCGCGATCCTCATCGAGCGCTTCAGCGAGGACCCGGAACTGGTGGGCAGCCTGCGCGAGACCGGCTGGCAGCGCGGCCGGATGGTCGCGACGGTGAAGAAGGGCAAGGCGGCGGCCGGCGAGAAGTTCTCGGATTACTTCGAGTTCTCCGAGCCCCTGACCCGCCTGCCCTCGCACCGCATCCTCGCCCTGTTCCGCGGCGAGAAGGAGGAGGTGCTCGACCTCGACCTCACGGACGCCGTCGGCGACGAGCCGGCCAAGGGCCAGCCGAGTTCCCAGGAGTTGCGCATCGCCAAAGCCTTCGGCGTGCGCGACGCGGGCCGCCCGGGCGACGCCTTCCTGTTGGACACCGTGCGCAAGGCGTGGCGGACGAAGCTGAAGCCCGCCATCGACACGGACCTGCGCGGCCGCCTCTGGGCCGTGGCCGAGACCGGGGCGGTGGGCGTGTTCGCCGGCAACCTGCGCGATCTCCTGCTCGCGGCCCCGGCCGGGGCGCGACCGACGCTGGGCCTCGATCCGGGCTTCCGCACGGGGGTGAAGGTCGCCGTGGTCGACGCCACCGGCAAGGTGGTGGCCACCGACACGATCTACCCGCACGAGCCGCGCCGGGACTGGAACGGCGCCCTGATGGCCCTGGCCAAGCTCTGCCGCGCCCACGGGGTCGAACTCGTCGCCATCGGCAACGGCACGGCCTCGCGCGAGACCGACAAGCTCGCCGCCGAACTCATCGCCAAGCAACCCGAGCTGAAGCTCACCAAGGTGATGGTCTCGGAGGCCGGCGCCTCGGTCTATTCGGCTTCGGCTTACGCCAGCGCCGAACTGCCCGACCTCGACGTGTCGATCCGCGGCGCCGTGTCCATCGCCCGGCGCCTGCAGGATCCGCTGGCCGAACTCGTGAAGATCGAGCCCAAAGCCATCGGTGTCGGACAGTACCAGCACGATCTGGCCGAGGGGAAACTCTCGCGCTCCCTCGACGCCGTGGTGGAGGATTGCGTGAACGGCGTCGGCGTCGACGTGAACACCGCCTCCGCGCCCCTCCTCGCCCGGGTCTCGGGCCTGACCGAGCGCGTCGCCACCAACATCGTGGTTCACCGCGACGCCAACGGCCCGTTCCGCAGCCGCGCCGCCCTGAAGAAGGTACCGGGTCTCGGTCCGAAGGCCTACGAACTCGCCGCCGGCTTCCTGCGCATCCGCGACGGATCCGATCCCCTCGACGCCTCGGGCGTCCATCCGGAAGCCTACCCGGTGGTGCGGCGGATCCTCGCCGCCACCGGCCAGCCGATCCAGGCGGTGATCGGCAATACCGGCACCCTGCGGGGCCTCGATCCCAAAAAGTTCACCGACGCGACCTTCGGCCTGCCGACCGTCACCGACATCCTGGCGGAACTGGAAAAGCCCGGCCGCGATCCGCGCCCGGCCTTCCGGACGGCGACCTTCCAGGAGGGCGTCGAGAAGATCTCCGATCTCAAACCCGGCATGCGCCTCGAAGGCGTGGTCACGAACGTCGCCGCCTTCGGCGCCTTCGTGGATATCGGCGTGCATCAGGACGGGCTGGTGCACATCTCGGTGCTGGCCGACCGCTTCGTGAAGGACCCGCGCGAGGTGGTCAAACCCGGCGATGTGGTGCAGGTGCGCGTCGTCGAGGTCGATCCGGGCCGCAAGCGCATCGCCCTCTCCATGCGCTCGGACGACGCGCAAGCCCCCCGCCCCGGCCGGCGCGAGGAGCGCCCGGCCCCCGCCCGGATGCAGGCGGCCCCGCCACCGCCGAAGGCCGGGGCCGAACCCGGCGGCGCCATGGCGGAGGCGCTCCGCCGCGCCGCCGAATCCAAGCAGCGGCGCTGAGTTGCACCGTGTCCGGTTGATTGCTTCGGATGGTCGGGGCGCGACAGGTCCCTCCCCTGAAAGGAGAGGGGACCCGCGCTCGTGATGGACCGAAGGGATCAACCGGAAACAGGATTACTCCTGCCCCGCCACCTGCTGGTCGTCGCGGGCGCGGTGCAGGAGGAAGATCGACAGCACCATGATGAGGATGAGGCCGCCGAGCACCCCGAGTTCGATCATCGAGATGCGGAACAGCGCCTCGCGCTCGGCATTGAGCGGGCCGTGCATCACCTCCGACGATTGCAGGGTGATCACCAGCACCCGCCGGATCGACGCGATGAGCCCGACGATGAGGAACGGCTCGCAGGTCAGCTTGCCCGAGCGCATGGAGACCCGCACCGTGTGCAGGATCTCCACGAGCATCAGCAGGAACAGGAGCCGGTCGACGATCTCGAGCAACTTGGCCGAGCCGCCGAGTTCGTGGATCGCCCCGACGAGGAGGCCGGTGGCATCGATGAGCGCCAGGATCGCGGTGGCGGCGAGGAGGATTCCGAGCACGGCGTAGACCGCGTGCTCCGTATGCATGAACAGGAAGCCCGAGATCCGTGTCAGCCGGCTCTCTTCCTCCGCGTCATCCGCCATGGCGCATTCACCCCGAGGCCGGACTCAATCACCGGTCGTGGGACCAGTCTGGCAGGCGAAGCGGGGCCTTGTCGAGGGTCAGTGGAAGAACGGCAGCACGTTGGGGGCGTAGAGGCCGAAGCCCAGCATCGCCAACCCGGCGAGGCCCAGGAGCGCGCCGCCGAACACGAGGGCCGAGATACCGGTGATGACCTCGGCGGAGGCCAGCACGATCCCGATCTGGAAGGCGGCCGAACCGAACTCGTAATGGTGATAGCGGTGGAGCGCCTTATCGCGCACCTCCTGGGCGTGGCGGGCCTTCTCGCTCAGTTCCTTGCGCCCCTCGCCCGTGGCGGGCTCGCTCTCCCAGCGGGCCATGGTCTTCGCCCATTCGGCGCGCTTGGCCTTGATGGCCTCCGAATTGGCGGCGTCCGCCGGCAGCAGGGCCAGGGTCTCGTCGGCGGTCTTGAGGATCGTGCCGCGGATGGTGCGGGCCTGGAAATAGGCCCATTGGTTCGACGATTCGACGTTGGCGCTGAGCGCCTCCGTCTGCGCCCCCTTGGCGAGGGTCTCGGCGAGCGCCAGGAACAGCGCCAGGACCGAGATCAGCAGCGCCACGCGCTTGTTGGACCCGCCGCCTCCACCGTGACCACCCGACATGCTGTCTCCCCCGATTCGACGGCGGCAGTCACAGCCGATCCGCGCTCCGAGCGCAACTGAAAAACCGAAACCGCCGGCGGCAAAACCGAGACCGCCGGCGGCGCTTCAGGATCTCCGGGCTTCCCGTCTCAGGGTTTCTTGGCCTCACCCTTCCCTTCGGCGGGGGCAGTGGCCGTGCGCTCGATCTTGGCGCCCTCGCGCAGCTTGAGGATGAGATCCTGCTGCGCCTTGCGGGTGATGTACTGGTCGACCTGATCCTTCATCTCGTCGAAGGTCGGCACCGGCTTCGTGCGCTTCTCCTCGACCTTGATGACGTGCCAGCCGAACTGGGTCTTGATCGGATCCGAGACCTGACCGGCATTGAGCTTGAACGCGGCATCGGCGAAGGGCGCCACCATGCGCTCCTTCGTGAACCAGCCGAGGTCGCCGCCCTCGGCCTTGGAGCCCGGATCCTTCGAGGCTTCGGCCGCCACCTTGGCGAAGTCCTCGCCGCCCTTGATCCGTGCGGCGATCTTCTTCGCGTCGTCCTCGTTCTCCACGAGAATGTGGCGGGCGTGCACCTCCTCCTCGGGCTTCATGGCCTTCACGGTCTGATCGTAGAGAGCCTTGGCGGCCTCCGGCGTCACGGCCTTCTTGGCTTCGCGCTCGAGGTAGTCGTCGAGGAGGAGCTTGTCGCGGAAATAGGCGAGCTTGCGCTGGAACTCCGGCGTGTCGCCGACCTTCGCCGCCTCGGCCGCCTGGGCGCCGACCTTGAGGTCGACCATGTAGTCGATGAGCAGGTTGCGCTTCTGCGTCTCGTCGACGCCCGGCAGGGACAGGGCCGGATCGTCCGCCGCGATGGCGAGGTCGCCCTGGGTGATCGGGGCGCCGTTCACTTTCGCCACCACGGTCTCGGGTGCCGCGGGGGCGGCCGGCGCCGGGGCGGCGGGCTGCTGCGCGTGGGCCCCAGCCAGGGGGGCGGCCAGGAACAGCGCGAGGGCGCTGGTCCGCAGGAGGGCGTGGGTGAGCGACATGGCGGCGTCCTTCGGGCGTGGCGCCCCGACGCATCTCCGGTCGTTCTGGTGGCCGGACTCGATGCGGGGCGGGGGCGGCGGCCGGAAGGGCCGCGCGTTTCGCGCCGACACAGGTGGCGCGCGTGGGGGCCAATGGCAAGCCGGAGGCGCGCGATCGCGTGCATTCACGCGATCGCCGCCACGCGCCGTTAACGGGTCGGCGGCAAGGTCGTAGCCGTCACGTTCGGGGAGGTATGGTGTGCGTACGGATTCGATCACCCTCGCCGTGGTACTTCTCAGCGCAGGGCTGACGGTCGCCGCGAAGGCCGAGACCGGCACGAAACCCGGCTTCGTGTTCGACCCTCCCACCACGGGGAGCATTTCCGAGGTGCCGGCCCTTCGTCCGGCGTTCGGGCAGCCGGTCGCCCGTCAGGCGATGCCGCGCCCCCCTGAAGAGACCCGCTCGGCTTCGGCCTGGTGCGGGACCGGGCGGATCGTCGGCTCCGGCGTCGGCTTCTGCGAGATCAACTGACGGCACCGTGCCGATGAATCGGGATCCGGCGGCGGCCGGACTCCCGAGGCACGTTCATCGCCCCCGGCGGGCGCCCGGAACGGGACATCCATCGCGACGAACCGACGATCGACAGGCGCGGCTCTTTCGGATGCGCAGGGCAGACTTTACCTCTATAAGCCCGGCCAACATTCGCCTTCACGCTTTTCGATCGACCGTAGGTTCACGATGCTCGGTGCCCTCGCCAAGAAGATTTTCGGCTCGTCCAACGACCGTCGGGTGAAGGGCTACCGTCCTCGCGTGGCCGAGATCAACGCCCTGGAACCGCAACTGGCCGCCCTGTCCGACGCGGATCTGCAGGCGCGGACCATCATGCTCAAGGCCGAACTCGCCGCCGGCAAGAGCCTCGACGACATCCTGGTCCCCGCCTTCGCCACCGTGCGCGAGGCGGCCAAGCGCGTCCTCGGCCAGCGCCACTTCGACGTGCAGCTCATCGGCGGCATGGTGCTGCACGAGAGCGGCATCGCCGAGATGCGCACCGGCGAGGGCAAGACCCTGGTGGC
>Ga0182226_1000050_pt1 | contig 20263 bp, 26 predicted proteins | sample G6R1MG_27_FD_129658 | JGI IMG/M metagenome (GOLD analysis project Ga0182226, IMG submission 129658) | Miscanthus phyllosphere microbial communities from Michigan, USA - G6R1_MAIN_07NOV2016_LD1 MG | ecosystem: Host-associated > Plants > Phyllosphere > Phylloplane/Leaf | place: USA: Michigan...
CGCGCTCAGGCGGCTCAGGCTTCGTTGGCCGAGAGGGGCGTGTCGGCGCGGAGCACCGGCGCCGGGCGCACGCCGCGAGAGGGCGGCAGCACCTTGGCGGGCCAGCGGAGGCCGACGAGGCGGCTCTTGGCGACGCGGGCGACGGTGACGGCGTCGGACTGGTTGCCGCCCAGAACGTGGATCGCGGTGGCATCCTCGCCGACGTAGAAGCCGACATGGCCACCGCCGGGCCGCTTGAACACCGCGACGGCGCCGACATGGCCGCTCGTCAGCGGGACGCCGAACGATCCCCAGGCCAGGGCCGAGAGCGGATTGCCTGGGAGCGGCTCTTCGGGGAGCGTCGCGCCGAGGCAGTGGGCCACGAACAGGCCGCACCACGGGATGTCGTCACCCTTGTAGAAGCGTCCGACCCAGCCGCCGAGGGATTTGGCCCAGCCGGTGATGACCGGGTTCGAGGCCTTGCCAGCCGTCTCGCGCACACCCTTCAGGCGCTGCGCCTCAGCGTACCAGACGGGCACGGTGTTGCTGAGGATCGGGCCGGCCGGATCGAGATAGGCCATGGTCGAGGGCGTCGGCATGCCCGTGACCTCCAGCCCCTTCGACGTCTGGAAGGCCTTCATCGCCGCGATGGACAAGCGCCCCCAGGCGCCGTCATCCTTGCTCGGCCCGAGGTCGTAGCCGAGGGCGAGCAGCTTGCGCTGGATCTCTTTGATGGTCATCGGGAGGCTCGGGCTGGCGCGGCCGGAGCGCCGCGAGGAAGAGCCTGAAAATCCCGGAAATACCCGGCGTCGAAGGGGGTGAAGCGCTTCGCCCTCCGACCCGATTTCAGAGGTCGAGATCGCCCTGGTCGGGGTTCTTCGTCTGGCCGAGGCGGGCCTTGAACATCTGCGCCCCGCGCCGCGTGATCCCGGCGCGGCGGGCGATCTCCGTGGGCTGGAGACCTTGCGCCGCAAGATCCGTGAGCAGGCGGGTCCGAGCCCGGCGCTCCCGGTTGTAGGAGCCCTGCGGCCCCCTCGGGAACTCGATGTGCAGGCCAGTCTGGCCCGTGGTCAAGTGCTCGGCGATGCGCGCCGCCGCGTCGGCGCCCACGGCCCGCGTGAGCCAGTGATCCGCCCCCGGACGACGCGGGACGTAGACGCGGGTTCCCCCCACGGCCTCGGCGACCTTCAGGGCCGCGTCGAGGCCGGCGAGGGCCGCGATCTCGCGCAGGATCTCGGGGAGATCGGCGTGCGCCGCGTCCGTCATCGCTTCGGCCCTCCGGCCTTCCCTGCCGCCTCGCGCTTGGCCAGCTCCCGCGCCAGCTCCGCGACGATCGCCCCGTGGGTGACCACCGCCGCGCGGGCCTCGGGCGGCATCTTGAGGAAGGCCCGGATCTCCGCCTCGTGCTCGGCGAAGAAGGCCAGGGTGCGCGATGCGTCGACCAGGCTCTCCGGCAGGTCGGCCCACTTCAGGGCGTCCGGCCAGCCCTTCATCACGAAGGACGTAACGTCGCCGAAGCGGGCGATGTAGCTCCAGTAGCCGTTCGCATGCTCGACGGCCGCGAAGGTCAGGCACTGGACCTGCCGCGCGAGCGTCGCGGGCTTGCGCGGGGCATAGTACGGCTCGACCTTCACGGCTTCGCCTCGGCCGCCCGATCCTGCGCGGCGCGGAGCTTCTTGCCGAGGGCGCGGGACACTTCGTCCAACTCGGCCGGCGTGAGGGACGGGTCCTCGATCGTGCCGAGGCGGCGGGGGCCACCCCGCACGATCCGCGAGGCGTAGTCCTGGAGCCCGTCGCAATCCTCGGGCGGCCCGAACGGCGTGACGGCGCCGAGCGCCACGCACCGGAGCCACTGCGCCCGCAGGATCGCGCGCTTCACGGCCAGGAGATCGGCCGTCCGATCCTTCACGAGTTCGGGCCAGACGACGCCGGAGCGGATCAGCATCGCCTTCAGCGCCTCGATCGCCTTGGCGGCCTCGGCCGCGTCCCGGAGGAAGCGGGTGTGATCCAGGCCGGTCTGGCGCTTGACGAAGGCGTGCATGGCGCTGTCGCGGCGATCCGCGACCGCCCCGAGGTTGTGGAGGGCGAGCCACATGGCCTGGAGCTTCGGGGCGTAGCGCCCCGCCGCCTGACCGGCTTTCGAGGGGCGTTGAACCGGCGTTGAAGCCCCGGGGATGTCCCGCATGCGGGCGAGGAGCCGGTCCGCCTCGGCGGCGGTGAGCTGGGTCGAGGACGCGACGTCGAACCCGGCGAGCATGGCGCGATAGGAGCCGGGATCGAGGCGCACCCGCGACTTGATGGTGTGGATCGCCTTGATCTGGCCCTTGGTGATCGGGGCGGCGCTCATGCGTGCCTCCCGAGGTATTCCGTCAGGGCCTCGGCGATGACGTCGCCAGCGGTTGCCGACCGCGGAGCGATGTGCGCCATGAGCCGGGTGACGAGGTCCGGCGGCAGCTGGATCGTGACGGTGTTCGGCGCCGGAGCCAGGGCGATCGATTGCTGCGCGTTCGGCCGGTAGGTGATGTACCCCTTCTCGGCGAGGCGCCGGACGTGGAGGCTGATGGCGCCCTTCGACACCATGCCGAGGCGCGCGGCGATGGCCGCATAGGTCGGCGCGCGGCGACCGGCCTGAAGTTCCGGGAGGAGGACGCGATAGACGCCTTCCTCGGCTGGGGAGAGGGTGGGGCGGCTCATGACGCGGCCACCTCCGCATCGGTGGACCGATCGAGGGGGACGACGCGGAGCCCCGCCATCGGCACCGTGAACTCCTGCCCATCGGCGGCCCGAAGGATGACGTGGGTTTCGGAAGCGGAGGCGACGATCTCGCCGATGATCTCGGCACCGCCCTTCGGATCGGGCGCCACCATGCGGACCCGCATGGTGGCCGCCAGGGCCTCGCCCAGCGTTGCGTGGAAGCCGAAACGCATCACAGACCTCCGATGTCGTTCGAGGGGGGGACGGCTCGCAGGGGGGCGAAGGCCGCATCGAAGCGGCGCCCGGCGGCGCGGCTGATGGCGATGGAGCGGATTGAGGCGGCGGCGATCGTCAGGAAGTCTGCGGCGATCAGATCGGCCGGCCGGGTCGCCGAGGCCGCCAGGGCGACGGCGTAGGCGGCGGTCGCCCACTCGACGAGGGCGAGGGCGAGGCGGGCGATCAATGCCGCCTCCCATCGTCCTTCAGGCCGACCCCTTCCGCCGCGAGGCTCCAGCGCACCCGCCGAAGGACGTCGGCCATGAAGATTTCGAGCGCGGTTTCGCAGTCGAGGGTCCGGTGGGACGCGTTGAGTTGCAGGTGGCCGACGATCGCCGCCGCCACAGCCGCCGTGGCATCGGCCAATTCGGCTCCGGCCGTGGGGCGGCCGGACGATTGAACTTCGGCGAAGTACTCAGCGAAGGGGACGAAGGCCCGCCGCAAGGCCTCCGCCGCGACCGGCCCAAGCCGATCTGCGGCCTCAATCTCAGCCAGCAAGCTCACCCTGATCGTCTTCGGATCGGCATGGATCGGCATCACACCACCTCGCGGATCTGAGAGGCGAGGGGCTCGACGAAGAACTCTTCGTCACCGCGCGGGACGGTGACGCCAGGGACGGTCTCCGCCACCTCACGGGCCGCGAGCATGGCGTCCTTGCTCAACTCGACCTTCGGCCGGAGGAAGGTGTCGAGCTTCGCCAGGGTGTTGGTAAGTTGCTCGACGTCGTCCTTGCGCCGCTCGGCCTTCGCGGCGGCGAGGAGACCCGCGACCTCGATCCGACGCTCGCGAACGGCGACGATCACATCTTCGATCTTGAGCTTGCCGTGCTTCACGGCGTAGCGGCCCTCCCGCCAGGACAGCGTGCCCGTGGGGAGTTGCACCGTCTTGGTCTTGCCGCCCGTCAGGCGCTCGCGGTTCGCCGAGGCCCAGATCGCGAGGCCGTCGATGATCGCGGCCTGTTGCTGCTCGGATGCCTTCTTGGCCTGGGCGTGATCCGTCTCCAGCGCCGCGACGCTGGCATCGTGCCGGGCCTTGGCGGCGACCTGATCGCGTTGGAGGACGCCGAGCTGGGCGACCATCCGCTCGGCCTCGGCGTCCGTCTGCGGCACGGGCAGGTTGCTGCCGACGCCCTTCGTCTTAGCGCGTGCCATCGGGTTGCTCCTTTGTTGCCGAAATGTTCTGAAGCGGGAGGTAGCCCGCCGCGATGAGGCGCTCCTGAAGGGCGCTCCACGCGCCGTGATCGCGGTCGGAGACGGAGAAGGCGGCGGCGGCCTGCGCGATCGCGTCGAGCTGGATCGCCAACACCGCGAGGGAGCCGATGGCCCGAACGGACAGGGCCGTGGCCGCGCGGGCGAGGTCGGCCTCGGGGGCGGCCTGGATGCGCCGGGCCTCGGCCAGGGCGTCTTCGAAGGACAGGAGGATCATGCCGCCGTTCCTCCCTCGGTGACCGTCACGAGGCGGGCCGGAGCCTGGGGAAACGAGAGGACGCGGCCTTCAGGATCAAGAGGGACCGCGAGGCGTGCCAGACGCTGGCGCTCCACCGGCGTGCGGTCCCGGTCCGTTCCCACGGCATGGACGAGACCGTGCTCCTGGGCGAACGCGACGAGTTGCTCGACGCCATCGGCCGCGTCGCGCAGGCCCTCGACGAAGTACCGGCACAGATCCTCGTCGATGGTGATGCCGCCCTCGGTCTCGGCGCCGACCTCGAAGACGTGCGCGAGATCTTCGAGGTGGTGAGCGGGGTTCAGAAACTCGGCCATTCAAGCCCCCTTCGGTTGGTCGGATGACAGGCGGGAATGCGGACAGCCCGTGCGGCAGGCGCGATAGAGGCGGGCCCGCGCGGCGCTGGAGGCGGCGAAGGGCTTGGCCTGCTCGTCGAGGCAGCGGTCGCGGCGGATGTCGCCCAGCACCGGGCAGGTGACCTCGTGCCCCATGAGGGCGCCCCGGATGCGCTCGAACACGTTGGGGAGGTCGCCGGGGTAGCGGTTGGCGAACAGGTGGCTGACGACGGCCGGGGAGTAGCCGATGGCCTCGGCCGCCTTGGTCGCGGACCGGGCATCGGCGAAGGTGGCGAGGATCCGGACCTCCTCCGGCATCGCTTCGCCCCAGGCGAGGGCGGCCTTCTCGATGAAGAGACGCTTGGGCGTGCGGCTCATGGCGCCCTCCGGCGCTTCGCGCGCGGATTGCGGTCGATCACCTCGCCCTCGCCCGTGATCGCGGGCGGGATCGGACCGGTGCTCTTGCCGGGCCGTAGGCGCAGGACCCGCCAGCGGCCGTCGCGGCCGAGTTCCTGGATGTAGCCCGCCCGCTCCAGCTTCCAGCAAAAGATGCGGGCCGTATCCGAGCCGATCTTCAGCTCGTCGGTGGAGGCATTGACCGCCAGTTCCCGTGTGGTGAACCGGGGCATGGCCCGCATAGCGGTCCAGAGCTGTTGGTGAGCCGCCCCGAACCTCGCGTTGACGTCGGACTTCTCGAAGGGCGCCTCCAGCCTTTCGGGGGCCTTGACCGCGTAAAGCTTGAAGGGTCGGCCGGTCGGACGCGTCGGCGGGCGCTCGCCGACGATCTCGACATGCCCATCGCGCTGGCAGGCATTGATGTAGCAGGCGATGGTGTTCTCGGAGACGGCCGGGCACCGCGCGGCGATGTCGAGGAGCGCGAAGCTGCCGTCACGCTGTGTGAGGGCCCGCATGGCGGCCCAGTAGATTTTCGGTCCCTGCTCCCGCAGGTGATGTCTGCGCTTCATCCCGCCCTCCGCAGCAAGCGGGCGGGATTGCGCACCTTCGGCGCGTCGCCGGTGAAGAACTGGCCGTCATAGCCTTCGTCCACGGTCTTCGCGCCGTGGTGGCGGGCCCATTCGGAGATGTGGTCGAGGTTGGTGACGATGCGGCGCGCTCGCCCCTCGCTCCGCTCGCAGACCTGTTCGAGGAGCCCATCGGCGAACTGGAGATGGGGGACATAGAGCACCGCGAGCTTGCGGGTGTCGTCGAGGTTGCATGGCTCGGCCGGAGCCCAATCGAGCACACGGTTGTGGACCCGCTCGAACTTCACCAGCTTCGAGGGGAGGGCTTCCTCACCGACGAGGATCACGGGCGCCTGACTGCACTCGGCGACTTCGCGCACGAGTTCGATCATGCCCTTGTCGACGAGCTTGTCCGCCTCGTCGATGATGAGGGGCCGATGGATCTCGGCCCCGAGCAGCTCGACGGCACGCTCCGACATGTCGGCCACGGTGCCGCGCGGGACCTGCCCCAACTCGGTGACGATCGCCTTCATGAGCGTCCTGCGGGTCCAGCTGTCGCCGACTTCCACGCGGATCGCGTTCGTCTTGTTCTGCGCGTAGATCGCCGCGTAGGTCTTTCCGTAACCGGACGGTCCGTGCATCACGCCCATGTTCGGCAGATGCGGTTTGCGGCCCTGGAGCTTGCGCACAAGCGCCAGCATCGCCCGGACATTCTGAAGGGGCGCGTGGCTCTTGCTCTTGTCGTCGGGTCTATCCGTCGTCATGATGGTTCCATCTCCACTTGCTGCCCCGGTCTTTGGCCGGGGCTTTTTCTTTTGATGATCAGAGCGCCGCCTCTCCGAACTCGGCGTAGAGGTCCTGAAAGGACTGGAACTCGGGGCCGGCCTCGTAGCCGCCGAGCCAAACCGCATCGGTGGTCTCGATCTCCTCGCCGCGCTCCATGCGTGCGCGCAGGTCGAGGGCCCGCCGGAAGCGAAGCTGTGGAGTTTCCTTGCGCCGCAGGGGCTGGACGTTGCCGGCCGGCTCCGGCGCGTGATCCGCCGCGACCTTGGGGAGACGAGCCGCTGGGGCGGGCACCGGCTCGGCGGGCGTCGCGTCCGCCAGGGCGTCGAGGGCGGCCCGCGTGGCCGGTGTGGCATGCGCGTCGGTGGGCCGGGGGAAGGCGAGGAGGTTGCCGGCCCGGGCGGCGGCCTGCCGCAGGATCGTGTCGGCGAAATCGCGCGGCTTGATCCGCTTGGCGGCCTTGCGGATGTCCGCCGTCGCGACGCTGATGAGATCCTTCTGCGCCTTCTTGGCGTGCGCCACGGCCTGGGCCGGATCGACGCCGAGGATCTCGGGGCAGACCGCGTCGCCGAGGTACTGGCCGCCGTCGACGGCGAACAGGTAGGCGCGGCCGAGGTCGTTCGGGTCCATCCGGACGAAGACCTGCGTGTCAGGCAGGATCTGCGGCGCGAGGTAGATCGACCGGTCGATGCGCAGGCCTTGCTTGCCCACGGTCCGCAGACCGTCGCGGCCGGCGATGGGCGCCAGGAGGATGTCGAGGCAGCGCACGTCGTCGAGGGTTCGCGTGCGGCCGGCATAGGCCGCCGCCGCCGCGTAGGGCGTGACGCCGCCCAGCCCCGCATGGGGGCTGTGCTGGTAGCGGTCGCTCGCCCAGCTGTCGCAGTAGGCCTGGAGTTCGGCCGCCGTCAGCTCGACGCAGAACGCCTTGGCGTCGGTCTCGCCCAGGCGCTGGGCGAAGGCCTTGCGCGCCTCGATCACCTTTCGGTCGGCGACGCTGTGCCCGATGAAGCCGGGAAGCAGCGGGCCGAGGTCGCGCTGGAAGGTGCCGATCACGCGCTCGACGAAGGCCTTGGCTTCGGGCGTGAAGGCCGGGGACAGCTCGCGCTCGATCCCGAGGGAGGCCAGCAAGCGCTGGATCGATTTGGCCGTGAAATCCGAGCCGTTGTCCGTCTTGATCCGCTCGGGCACGCCCCAGGCGAGGATGGCCCGGCGCAGCATGAGGCCCACGGCCTCGGCGCGCGGCGTGCGCGAGACGTAGACGATGGCGCGCCGCGAGAAGACGTCGATGGCGAGGTAGACGGAATGCCGGCCATCGACGCACAGGGCGTCCATGGGCGAGGCGTCGATCTGCCAGACCTCGTTGAGGCGGGTGACGCTCCGGTCGGTGTTGGCCCCGGAGAACTTGTACCGGCTCTTGAAGGCGTCGGGGTTGGTGATGGCGGTGAGCGCCACCTTCTCGGTGGCCTTCCAGCGCTTCAAGGCGTCTTGAAGGGTGCGGACCGGGGGGAGGGGGACCCTCTTCACCACGCCGCCCGCCCGGACCATGGTCAGGGTCTCGCCGAAGCGATCGAGCAGCATGGCACGGACGTGATCCGCCGACAGGTGCGGCTGGGTCGCGATCAGGGCGAGGCAGTAGACCCGCACCTGACCGTCCTCGGCCTGATCGAGCACGCCCGAGCCACGCCGGGCGGCGCCACGATCCACGGCGAGCGCCGTCGCCTGCCCGGCCTGGACGGCGGCCCGCCAGCGCTGGAGCGTCCGCAAGGACAGTTCGGGCACCTCGACCCGCACCCACTCGGGGAGGTCGATCTTCTTCGCTCGGTAATCGGCGATGGTCAGGAGGTCGGCATGGAGCCGGGGCAGGCGGGCACTTGTGAAGATCCGGTCGGCCGCCGCCAGGATTGCGAGGCGGGCATCGCGTGCCTCCGCCGCGTCGGCGCGGAGGAAAACCGCCGCCGGCTCGGCCTCGGCGGCTTCGGCGGCGGCCAGGGGCACGGCATCGGCGACGAAGCGTGCGACATAGGCCTTGCGCGCCTCCGGGGGCAGGAGATCGAGGGAGTACTCGACGCCGCCGCCGCTGTGAGGGCGCTTGCGGCACAGGGCCTTGCGCTCCACCCACCCGGCATTCTCCGCGTAGGCGTTGACGTTGCGCTTGGTGCCCGGAAGGCCGGGCAGCTTCAGATCGGCGATCTCCGCCGCCGTGAGCCAGAGCTTCATGCCCGCGGCTCCGCCTTCTTGGCCGCGATCGCCTCTTCCAGATCCACCTGACGCGGATCCGTGAGGATCTCGGAGACGGTCGGCATGCGCTCGCGGGCTTTGCGCTCCGAAAGGCCGGCATGCTCGAGGAAGCGCTTGCGCCCCTTGGCGTCGAGGCGCTCCCAGTTGGCGACGATGCGGCGGAACAACTCTTCCTGCGGGTCGCCCTCACCGGTGGGCGCGAGACCGGCGGCAGTCTTCGCCTTCGCCACGGTCTCGACAGCCCCATCCGCCAGGAGCTTGGCGAACTGGATCTGCCGCTCGCGCGGCTCCGCACCGAGGCGCTGAAGCTCGGCGGCGTTGCGGGCGGTCCCGGATCCGCGCAGGAGGCGGATCGCCTCCGGGGCGAGCGCCTCGGACAGGGCGAGGGCGTACTTGATCGTCCGTGTGCCGAGCCCGCACTTCTCCGCCATCTCGTCGGTGAAGCGGCGCGGACCAAAGTGCAAACCTTGCACTTTGGTCGCCTTCTTCGAGCGCCGGTCGCCGCCGCGCCCGGCCTCGGGGTGAAGGAGTTCCCAGACCCGCTTGTGCTCGGCGATGAAGAGCGCCCGGTCGAGGGCGTTCAGATCGTGCCGGACAAGGTTCTCCTGAACCTCCGCCAGCCGCGCCTGAAGGGCGTCGTAGGAGCTGATTTCGGCTCGGATCGTCGACCGCCCGAGCAGGCGGTGCGCGGCCAGACGATGCCCGCCGGCCACGAGGGCGTAGAGCTGGGCGATGCCCTCACGGGGGTCAGGTCGCCGCAGGACCACGGGCGGCAACCGGGCCCCCCGTTCCATCGAGGCGGCCATGGCCTCGGCCCAGGCGGTCTCGATCTCGCGCAGGCGGTTGCCGTCGTAGATGTCGGAGAGCGCCACGTCCGCGATGGGAAAGGGCGGGTCAGCGACGAACTGGGGGCGGGGCATGTCCATGGGACCGGGCGCCCTCACGATGCAGTTTTCTGCACGGCGCCTTGAAGGCGCTTCGGCGCTCCACCGGGCTCGTACCAATTCGGCCACAGCTCCTCGACCGGCACGTCGATGAAGTCGGCGATGATCCGCTGCCCCTTGGGCCAACGCTTGTAGAACGCTGTCCTCAGAACTCCCGGCTTGAAGCCGTGATCGCGATTAAGGGACGCGACGGTCGCCCCGCGCTTCCGGATCGAGGCCAAAATGTCCTGTTGGTGCCAGCCCCCCTGTGCCCCAGGGGCGCTATCCGCGCCTGTCATGTCCCGTTAACCTCGCTTTGAGGACTCGCTAACGAGAATGTGCAGAAATCTGCACGATGGGTCAAGCAGAAAACGGCATTTTGGGCAGCTAATGGCCTCCGACGATCTCACCTCTGAGGACCCGCGCGACGCGGCAGCCATCCGCGACGTTGCCGAGCGACTTCGCAGCGCCGTGAAGGCGGCCGGCGGAAACAAGCTGGTGGCGGAGACGTCGGGCGTCCCTTTGCGGACGCTGAACAGCTACATGGCCGGGGATGCGGACCCGAAGCTGACGAAGCTCGACAGGATCGCCGAAGCCTGCGGCACGACGCTGGACGCTCTGCTAGGCAGAAAACCGCCCGCCCCGGCCGACACGAACCTCATCACCAACGCCTTTGGCCTGGTGCCCGGCGATCGTGCGCTCCAGCGGCTCAAAGGCCCGGACGACGCGATCCCGGAGGGGTTCGTGGCCGTGCCCTATCTCGACGTCCGCGCCTCGGCCGGCCCCGGTCGCGCCAGCCTCCCTGCAGAGATCGTCGCAGCCGAGCACTTCCTCTTCAGCCGGGCGTGGCTTCGGACCCTCAACGTCGTCCCCGAGAACGCCGAGCTACTCCGGGCAGAGGGTGACAGCATGTACCCGACGATCCAGGACGGCGACCTGATGTTGGTGGACCGGGGCCACGGCGACATCGTGCACGGCAAGATCTACGTCCTCGTCGTGCACGATCTCGTCGTCGTGAAGCGCGTCAACATGCTGACGATCGGCGGCATGATCCTGATCTCCGACAACGAGCGCTATCCCTCCGAAACCATCGGGAGGGCAGATATCGGCAACCTCAATTTCCAGGGGCGGGTGGCATGGTACGGTCGCGCGATGTGAGGCGCTCGGTTCTCCTCGTTCTGCTCGCGGTGAACAGTACGACGGCCTGGGCCGAGGCGCCGTTGGATTGGTACGTCGACCTGAAGCGGGAGGCGAAATACGCCCGGATCGCCGCTGGACGCGGCGCCTCTGCGCAAGAGCTTCGGCCGTTCGAGGCGGCGGGCTCTCGACTGATCGCACGCATCGACACCTGGGACGCCATACCGGTCTCAACGGGCGCGCATCGCCTCTGCCTCATGGCAGCGCAGAACTTCGTGGCGGCCCTCTCGAAATACAGCGCGGACGCACGTCACGGAGCCATCGTAGCGGGCGAACCCCAGCGTGACGCCTGTCTGACGGCGATCCAAAGACGGTGAGTGAATCACTCAGCAACACAGGCTAAAGGTCATTAACATGCAGTGGTCGGCACTCAGGGCTTTAGTCAACTCCAAAGCAGCATCAATTACAATTGCAATTCCGTTTGTAGGAATTTTCCTTTTATTCAATGGAAAGATTTTGGAATACGTTGAATTTGCCCATCAGTTTCTAATTGATACAAGCCAAGACGCAGCAAAAGAAAAAAATATCACGCTCAATAATTTATATTATACATATTTTGGGTTAACTTCTTTCGCCGCTGGAACAATATTATTCAAGATATTTTGCCCCTTTCAAGTTAGAGCATTTCCCACTGAAGAAGCTTTTTTTGAAAAACAGATGACTTTTCCAGCGCACGCTCGAATATCAGCGTCGATTGTATATATCTGCCAACACTATCTGAGGAAAAAAAATAGCCTTCTCTTTTTTATGCCGCCCAACAAAAATCAGGTAAATACAATTGAAAGGGTTTTAATTAGGGATTGGGCCAGGGAAAACGCAGTCCTCGCAGCTGTACTTACTAGATATAAGACAATTACTGCATTTGAGCTAGGAGGAACTTGGGCATCTCAATATATTCCTTCTGACACATCGAAGTCAATCCAAGAAGCTACAGGAATGAAATTCGGATTCATTATATTTTTTCTTGAATACAGCATTGCAAACCAAAGAATGATTATAATTAGATATTTAATCACCTTACTTGCGATAGGAGGGCTTTTTTGCGCTTCAATTCCAGGCATGATTACTTTCTATACGATTGCAAAACGCGCCTTCACGATTTTGATAGGGTAACGCGAGAGCGTTTTGATCTTTAGGGTGAGCTCCCCCGCAATTCACAGCCCGAGAGTGGCGGATGCAGCTTGTTCTGCTTATGTTCTTCATTAAATATGGGCGCAACCACTAGGGGCCTCCATGCATATGAATTCGACCTCCACGTTTAGCGTTCAGGCGTTCCGAGAGAAGGGTAGGGGGCTGGAGGCGGAACCGGCGCAACAGGCGAGCGATGAAGCGCACGCCCTGCGCAAGGTGGAACGGCTGGCAGCCGGCAAGGCCGGCGCGGTCGCGGTCCGGCACGACCGCGCCTCTGCGGGCGGCGACATTGAGGAACCGATCGTTCTGAAGATCGTCGGCCGGGTGCCGCCGGACTACATGTATCTCCCGTTCTGAGATGCCGACCCTCGATGAGTTGAAAGCGGCGGGCTACCACGGGGTGGAGCCCCATTGCCCCGAGTGCCGGTGAACCGCCCAGTTTCCCTGGGGGCTCATTCCGGCGGACGGGGCATCCCAGCTGGACCGCTTGAAGCCTCGTTTAAGATACGAGCAATGCAGATCGGTCCCGGCCCCCGAACACGTGCGGCCCTTCTACTTCGATCGGTCGAGCGCTACGCCACGCTCTGACCCGCCGGCCGGACCTGCAGAATAGTGTCCCGATTGGTGGCAGGCTTCTCACGCCCGAAATACTCGGCTTCAACCGTATCCCGGGCGTGACACTTCTTTTAGCCCTGCGCACGCAAGCTCGTACGCGCTTCCGGGATCGAGACCCACCGCTGTCTGAGGGCGATCAGCTTATGGATGAAGCGGTGGCAGCCCGCGCAGAGAAGCGCCATGTCCGCGACGCGCGTCGTGGTGGCTCCCTCAAACTCGGCGAGCGGGCGGATGTGGTGCGCTTCGAAAAAGCTCTCCCGCAATGGCCGCTCAAGCGGGGGCGGAGCGGCATCGCAGATCCCGCAAATCAGCCTATCATCCGCGGTACGCTCCAGGAGCTTTCTCCTCAGCCGCCGATCCCGGCTCCGGTGCCGAGCGCTGATCAAATGGCCCTCCACGAACATTTCATCGTCGTGAGCCTGCTCCCAGGCCTCACCGCGAACGATCGCATCCCGGATCAACTGAGCCAAGGCGGCGACGTCCGCAGCGCGTGCTCTTGGGTAAGCAGCGATTGCCGCACGATCGAGGATCGAGGATGACAACCCCCGTTCCGGGTCGATCGCCGAGAGCAAATTTTGCAGCTTGAGTGCGACACCGTCCGGGTTGCGGAAGGACGGACGTCGTCCTTCTAGGGGGTGGATCAGTGCCGCTTGCAGAAGCTGCGATAGCTCGATGACGTCCGCATGCCCCTTATGGATCGGAACTTCGTGCCGGTAGAGCAGATCGAGTGCGAGGAGCGTCTCGTCCCAGTTCCAGTCCGGGTTTCCCGCACCCTGAGTGATTGGCATCGGCCGCGCTCCAAGCTGTGATTGCATTGGGAGCATCTCTAGGTGCCCCTTAAGGAAGCCTGACCCGTTCCAGGTGCCCTTCGGGTACGGTCAACAACTGGTTCTCGGCAGCCGACGCATGCCCCCGTAACGATGCAACAGGGCTCTAACACCAGCATCCCACCTGGCGTCCCACCGGGAAAATCATCAAGCCCGCCTAAGAGATTGCAAACACAGAATTTAATGAAAATTCTAGCCCATAGTTGGGATAGTGTGCCAATCATCCCACCTGGAGGGCGATCTCACCATCTTCCCTTCGAGAGGCGATCGAATTAGCTGATCGAGGTGGCCGGGGTGTGCCATTTGAACCTGCGCGGCTCCCAGAGCCTGGGATCGGCCTAATCGATCTCGCAAAAGGCTGAAAAGGCACGAGGAATTCCGCCTGATCCCGCCCAATCCCGGAAAATCCCGCCTCTCGACGCTGTGCCATTCGATCCTGCGGTACACAGGAGCCTCCTCGAAAGTGCTGCTCGGCAGATCGTCCACACGATAGCCCGCCCGCGCGAGACGCAGGCCCAGATCCGCGTCCTCGGTGACGTTCCAGGCATCCCATCCGTGGACGGCGCGCAGGATGTGGGTGCGGAAATGCGTCGAGGTGCCCCCCAGGGGAATCGGGAGGTTCCAGGTGGCGAGCGCCGGAATCAGCACGTCGAACAGGGCAGCGTATTCGAGGGCGAAGCATTTCTGCAGGGGGCCGTCGCGTTGGTTGTCGATGACGAGGCGGCCCTGGAGGCAGGCGGTCTTCGAATCGCTCCGCGCGAACCGTTCGGCGGCGGCGCGCAGTTGCCCCGGATCGGGCACGTCCTCGGCGTCGTAGACCACGAGGCAGCTGCCGCGGGCGAGGGGCAGGGCGGCATTCAGGGCGCGGGGCTTCGTGCGCGGCAGGCCCGGCGGCACCACGACGATCTCCGACCCCGGCGGCAGAGCGGCGGCCTTCAGGGCGGCCGCCGTTTCGGTGTCGTGGGCCTCGATGACGAACTTGATGTCGAGCTTCGCCGCCGGATAGTCGAAGGCCGACAGGGCCGCCGCGAGGCGCGGCACCACCTTCGCCTCCCGGTGCAGGGCGACGAACACCGTATAGACCGGAAGATCGGCCTCCGGCATCGGCGGCGGGGCAGCGCCGTCGTCCTCGATGCCGACGGCCGCGACGCGCAGGGTGACCATGGCGAGGAGCAGGAGCTGGGCGACCGTCCAGACGCCGAGGACGAGGGCGGGCGGAAGTTCGAGCATCGCCAGGGCGACCACGCCCACGATGAGGCCCGCGATGGCGAGCGACGGCCCCATGGGACGGGCCTTCAGGGCCCAATCCGGCCGGTGAACCTGAAGCGCGTCCGCCGCGTGGACCGCGATCCCCTTGGGATTGGCGGCGAAGATCGCGGCGCGGAGCGCGCCCGGCGTCGTGAGCGCCGGCATCCGGCCCGTGGGGCTGCGCCCGCGCAACAACTCGGCGATGCCGCCGCCGCGCGGGGCGAGGACGAAGGCGGCGGGTGCCCCCGGTGCGAGGGGTGCGACGCCGGCGACGAGGCTGTCGGGGTAGCGCGCCCCCGGTCCCAGGGGGATCGGGCCGGCGAGGAAGGGCGTGCCGAGTTCCGCAGCCAACACCCGGTAGTAAGCCTCTTCCGTCATCGCGCCCGTAGCCAGGAGGGCGCCCGCCCCGTCGGTGCCCCAGGCGCGGGCGCGATCGGCGGCCCGGGCCAGCGTCGCCGGATCGACGCCGTGACGCAAGAGAAAGGCGAGGTCGGGCGGCAGCGGTGCGATGCCGGCCTGCGATGCGAAGGGGAAACCGAGGATCGACAACGGGATCGTCTCCCGGCGGCTCGAGAACGTGCTAGGGAGACGGCGTGAGCCAGACCGCATCCGCGCACAACCAGCGCACCACAATCACAACCCTGAGGTCAAGCCGGCTTCGGTGGTTGCCGGTGGCTATCGCCTTGGCCCTGGGGCTGCCGGGCGCGAGCGCGACGGCCGAGACGCCTGCGGCGGGGCAGGGGATCGCCATCCCCAATTTCTGGAATCCCCGCGCACGCCAGGAGCGCATCGACGCGCCCCAGGCCGGCCGCACGATCCGCTTCCTCACGGACGACGAATTCCCGCCCCTGCACTTTCCCGGGCCGGACGGCACGCCCACGGGCTTCTCCGTGGAACTCGCCCGGGCCGTCTGCGAGAAGCTCGCCCTCACCTGCACGGTTCAGGCCCGGCGCTTCGACACCCTCCTCGACGCCCTCGCCGACAAGCAGGGCGACGTGGTCGCCGCCGCGATCCCCCTGACGCCGACCCTGCGGGCACGCTTCCTGGCGACGCGGCCGTATTTCCGCTGGCCGGGGCGGTTCATCGCCCGCACGGACAAGGGCCTGCCGGCTCCGTCCGCCACGGCGCTCGCCGGACGCAGCGTCGGCGTGGTGGGCGGCAGCGCGCACGCGGCCTATCTCGCTGCGTTCTTCCCCAAGGCGGTCGTCCGGGACTTCACCGATCTCTCGGCGGCCGAGGGTGCCCTGCGGCGGGGCGAGGTGGACTACGTGTTCGCCGACGGCCTCAACCTCGCCCTCTGGATCGGGGGCATCGAATCGGCCCAGTGCTGTGCCTTCATCGGCGGCGATTATCTCGAGAATCGCTATTTCGGCGAGGGCATCGGCCTCGTCACCCGCACGGACGACGCGGCCCTCTCCCGTGCCCTCGACGACGCGCTCCAGCAGGTCTGGGACGACGGCAAGTATGCCGAACTCTACCTGCGGTTCTTTCCCGTCAGCCCGTTCTGAACGCGATCCGGCGCCCACAGGCGGCGACGGCCAGCAGCATGAGGGCGATGACGAGGAAGGCCGTGCCGAGGCTGGTGGCGTGGGCGACGAACCCGATGGCCGCCGGGCCCGTGAGCACCCCGGCGTAACCCAGGGTGGTGACGGCGGGGATGGCGAGGCGCTCGGGCATCGCGCCCTGGCGGGCGGCGGCCGTGAACAGCACCGGCACGATGTTGGCGCAGCCCGCGCCCACCAGGGCGTAGCCGAGGAGGGCGGCGGGCCATCCCGGCACGAGGGTCACGACGCCGAGGCCCGCCGCCGCCGTCAGGGCGCCGAACACGACGATGCGGGCTCGTCCGACCCGCCGCACCAGGGCGTCGCCCATGAGCCGTCCCACCGTCATGGCGAGGGAGAACGCCGCGTAGCCGAGCCCGGCCTGCGACAGGCCGAACCCGCGCTCCTTCGCGAGGAACACCGCGCTCCAGTCGAGGGCCGCCCCCTCGGTGAGGAACACCACGAAGCACAGCAGGCCGATTCCGAGGACCGGTCCGCTCGGAATCGCGAAGGCCGGCCCACCCTCGGCCTCGACGGCGCGGAGCCCCGGCAGGGCGCACAGGAACGCGGCCACGATGCCGACCGCCACGCACAGGGTCGCCACGGGCGGCGTCAGGCCGAGGCCGAGGAGGGCGCTGACACCGGCGGCCCCCACGATGCAGCCGAGGCTGTACAGGCCGTGGAAGCCCGACATCATCGGCCGCCCCGACCGGCGCTCCACCGCCACGGCCTGGAGGTTCATGAGACAGTCGAGGCCGCCGAGCCCCACGCCGAGGCCGAGCAGGGCCAGGGCCAAGGCCGGAACGCTCCCGGACATGGACAGGATGGCGAGGGCCGCGCAGACGGCGGCGACGCAGACGGTGAGAACGGTGCGGGCGCCCCACCGCCCCGCCAGGGCCCCGGCCACGGGCATCGCCGCGAGGGAGCCGATCCCGAGGCAGAGCAGCAGCGCGCCGAGCGGCGCGGCAGCGAGACCGGCCCGCGCCGCCACGAACGGCACCAGGGGCGCCCAGGCGGCGACACCGAAGCCGACGATGAGGAACAGCAGGCGGGTGGCGCGGATCTCGACGTTCGGGACGGTGCGGGCTTCCGGGAGGCGGGTGGTCATGGGGCCTTTTCGGAGCGGACCGGGGGACATCCCCGCGGCGTCACCCTCGCAGGGCGACGCGGCAAACGTATGAAGCGTGGGCAGATCGCCCCGAGGCCCGTCGGCATCTTTCACCGGAAACCGGGTCCCCCTTTGGAGGACGATGCTCTAGGGTGCCGCCCTTCGCCAAGGCGCTCACTGGAACTGAACCCCGGCCTCATGTCGTCCCCGATTTCGTCACCGCTCGCCCTCGACCCCGGCCTCATCGAGGCCGCCGCCTCCGCCACCGCATGGCCGTTCGAGGAGGCGCGCAAGCTCGTGGCCCGGCTCGAGCGCAAGCCGAAATCCGAAGTGCTGTTCGAGACGGGCTACGGTCCCTCGGGCCTGCCGCATATCGGCACGTTCGGCGAGGTCGCCCGCACCTCCATGGTCCGCCACGCCTTCCGGGTGCTGACGAAGGACAGCGTGCCGACGCGGCTCATCGCCTTCTCGGACGACATGGACGGCCTGCGCAAGGTGCCGGACAACGTGCCGAACAAGGAGATGCTGATCGCGGCCCTCAACCAGCCCCTGACGCGGGTGCCGGATCCGTTCGGCACGCACGAGAGCTTCGGCGCCCACAACAACGCCGAGCTGCGCCGCTTCCTCGACGCCTTCGGCTTCGACTACGAATTCCGCTCGGCGACCGAATGCTACAAGGCCGGGCTGTTCGACACTGCGCTGCTCACGGTGCTCGACCGCTACGAGGCCGTGATGGCGATCATGCTGCCGTCCCTGCGCGCCGAGCGGTCTGCGAGCTACTCGCCGTTCCTGCCGATCCACCCGGTCACCGGTGCGGTGATGCAGGTCGCCATCGACGAGGTGCGGCCGAACACCGGCACCCTGGTCTGGCGCGATCCGAAGACGGGAGAGGTCTACGAGACCCCCGTCACCGGCGGCCATGCCAAGCTGCAGTGGAAGCCCGACTGGGCCATGCGCTGGGTGGCGCTGGGCATCGATTACGAGATGGCCGGCAAGGACCTCATCGATTCCGTGAAGCTGTCGGGCGAGATCGCCCGGGCGCTGGGCGGCGAGCCGCCGGAGGGCTTCAACTACGAACTCTTCCTCGACAAGGAGGGCAAGAAGATCTCGAAGTCGAAGGGCAACGGCCTGTCCATCGACGATTGGCTCGTCTACGGCACCGCCGACAGCCTCGCGCTGTTCATGTACAACAAGCCCCGCGAGGCCAAGCGCCTGTTCGTCGAAATGGTCCCGCGCCAGGTCGACGACTACCTCGGCTTCCTCGAGAAGTTCCCCGGCCAGGAGCCGGCGCAGCAGCTCGGCAATCCGGTCTGGCATCTCCATGCCGGCCGCCCGCCCGCTGCGGAGGCCGTGGGCAAGGGCGGCGCCCTGAACTTCGCCATGCTGCTCAACCTCGCGGCGGTGGCCAACACCGAGGATCCGGCGGTGCTGTGGGGCTTCATCCGCCGCTACGACCCGACCGTGGGACCCGAGACCCATCCGGTGCTGGACCGCCTCGTCGGCCATGCGCTCGCCTACTATCGCGATGTGGTGCGGCCACAGAAGGTCTACCGGGCCGCCACCGAGCCGGAAGCCGCGGCCCTCACCGACCTGTCCGAGACCCTCGCCGCCCATGAGGGCTCGACCGACCCCGAGGGCCTGCAGGCCGTGGTCTACGAGGTCGGTCGCCGGCACTTCCCCGATCTCTCGGGCAAGGCGAAGAGCCCGGATGGGCGCCCCGGCGTGTCGCAGGCCTGGTTCACGACGATCTACAACGTGCTGTTCGGCGAGGCTCGGGGCCCGCGCTTCGGCTCGTTCGTCGCTCTCTACGGCGTCGCCGAAACGCGCGCGCTCATCGCCGAGGCCTTATCGGGAGCATTCGTCTCGTCCACAGCCTGAACGTGCAACAAAAGCCCACACCCCGGCAGGACAACGCATCATTCTGCTTGTCGGCGCCGGGGTGTGCGGTTAGAAGCCTGTCTCACCAAGACAAAAAAAGGCCGCCCCTGTGGGAGCGGCCCGAAGTCTAGGGAGGAAACGCCCAAGAAGGGCACACTGTGGCGACGCCATCGCCGCAGTGCATGAAGATGAAATGACATTTCGCACTGCACCCGACAACGCCTCAAATTGGCGGAGGGGGTATGCGCGAAATGCAAGGAATCGTTTTCACCTTGGCCGTAACGGGACCTTTTCGCCGGCCCTTGTGGTCCGGTGCGTGGGGAAAGGTCGCTCAGACGATCGTCCGCGGCAGACCGAGTTGATCGAGACTCAGGTGCCAGACCCGTTCCTGCAAATCGGGATCGGCGGCGCGCCGCGAGGTCGCGGTGGGCCGTGAGCGGGCGAAGTAGCGCCCCGTCACCCCGTCGAGTTCCGGGGCCGTCGCCACATGGATCGACGTTCGGGCGCCATCGGCCGGCGCCTGCATGAACGGTCGAATGAGGCGCCAGCCCAAGCCGAACCAGCCGCCGGTGTCTCCCGCAAATCCGCTCGCGATGACGCCGGGATGCAGGGCATTCACGGTGACGCTGGTCTCAACGAGGCGGCGAGCCAGGGCGGCGGAGAACAGCACGTTGCCGAGCTTGGCCTGCGAATACACCGCCATGGCGGAGAACCCGCGGGCGTGCCCGAGATCGTCGAACCGGATGCGGCCGCGCGTATGGGCCGCCGACGCGACGTTGACGATGCGGGACGGCGCACTCGCCTTGAGCAGGTCGAGGAGTTCGAGGCTCAGGAGCACGTAGGCGAGATGATCGAGCGCCCAGGTGCGCTCGATGCCGTCGGACGTCAGCGCATGGCGGTCGAAGATCGCGCCGGCGTTGTTCACCAGCACATCGAGGCGCGGATAGAGCGCCCGAACCTCCCCGGCGAGGCGCCGGACCTCCGCCTGCACGGAGAGATCGGCCGTGAACGGATCGACCCGCGCATCCGGTACGGCGGACCGGATGCGTTCGGCTGCGGCTCGCACCCGCACGGCGTCGCGCCCG
>Ga0182226_1000051_pt1 | contig 20241 bp, 15 predicted proteins | sample G6R1MG_27_FD_129658 | JGI IMG/M metagenome (GOLD analysis project Ga0182226, IMG submission 129658) | Miscanthus phyllosphere microbial communities from Michigan, USA - G6R1_MAIN_07NOV2016_LD1 MG | ecosystem: Host-associated > Plants > Phyllosphere > Phylloplane/Leaf | place: USA: Michigan...
CGGCGGAGTTCGTCGCGACCCTCGGGGCGGTGTTCGAGCACGCGCCCTGGGTCGCGGAGGGCGCCGCGTCGGGCCGCCCCTACGCGACGGTGGCGGACCTGTTCGCGGCCATGCGCGCCACCGTGGAGGGCGCCGACGAGGCGCGTCGCCTTGCCCTGCTTCACGGACATCCCGAACTCGCCGGGCGGGCGGCACGGGCCGGCCGGGTCGCCCCGTCGTCCATCGCCGAACAGGCGGCGGCCGGCCTCGACCGGCTGTCGGATGCCGAGATCGCCCGCTTCGAGGCCCTGAACGCCGCCTACCGGGACAAGTTCGGCCTGCCGTTCATCCTCTGCGTCAAGCGTCACGGGCGCGCCTCCCTGCTCGCGACCTTCGAGCGGCGCCTCGGCGCGACGGTCGATGTCGAACGGCGGGTCGCCGAGGCGGAAGTCCTGCGCATCGCCGCGATCCGCCTCGACGCCCTGGTGAGCGGGGACGGGTCCACGAGGACGACAGGCCGGATCTCGACCCACGTCCTCGACACCTGCCTCGGCCGGCCCGCCGCCGGCGTCGCGCTGGAGCTGTTCGAGATCGTGTCCGCGACGGAAGCCGTCTGCGTCGCCCACGCGATCACCAACGACGATGGCCGCACCGACGTCCCCCTGATCCACGGCCGGCCGGTCCCGATGGCGGCCTACGAGCTGCGGGTCGGGCTCGGCGACTATCATCGCCGCCTCGGCCTCGACCTGCCCGATCCGCCCTTCCTCGACGTGGTTCCCCTGCGCTTCGGCGTGAGCGAACCCGAGGGGCATTACCACGTGCCGCTGGCCGCGACGCCGTGGAGTTACCAGACCTATCGCGGCAGCTGAGCCGCCGCTCGCGCAGCCCGCCCGGACCGAGCGCGTTTCGGCATCGCGTCCAGACAATGCGCAGCTTGGGCAGCCACCGGGCAATGCAACGCGGCGCAAGACGCCAGGTTCCGCCCTGCCGAACGCCCGGATGTGAACTCCACGCCCCGCGGGGCCGGCGCGCCTTGGCCGGTTCCACCCCGCCTCCGCCCGGCCCGCACCGGTTTGTGTTGCGGCAATGTGACATTGGCGGCCGGGAACCGGCGTCGCGGCTTCGCCGCGTCGGTATTGGCACTGCCATTGCTGCGCTTCGGTCGAAAGAACGATTGCGGAGAAGAAAAATGTCGGTTCGGGGTTTGGCGGCGGTCGCACTGTCCTGCGTCACGTTCGGTGCGGCGATCGCGGCGGATCTCGGGCCCGAGCGGGCCAAGGCGCCGCTGGAATCGCCCGTGAAGGAGGTGCCGTTCTTCCTCTTCGCCGACACCCAGGTGAGCTACCGCTACCAGTTTCCCACCGTCACGCCCGGCATTCAGATCCAGAAGGCCGATGGCAGCTTCCGCAGCCGCGAGGCGCCGAAGCACATCCTCAATATCTCGCACGCCGATGCGTGGGCCTACGGCACGAACTTCTTCTCCCTCGACATCCTGAAATCCGGCTCGCAATTCCCCGCCGGCACCACCAACACGCCCGGCGGCATCCCGGTCTTCCAGGATTACGGCAACACCGAAGCCTACGGCCTCTATCGCGGCACCCTGAGCCTGAACGCCCTGACCGGCACCAAGGCCTTCACGCTCCCGGGGATCGTCAAGGAAGTGTCCCTGGCCTTCGGCTTCGACGCCAACTCGCAGAACGACGCCTTCGGCTCGAAGAAGCGCGACGTCGTCGGCGGCCTGAACTTCGCCTTCGACGTGCCGGCCGGGTTCCTCAACCTGTCGGTCCACGCCTACAAGGAATGGAACCGCAACGGCTTCAACGTCGGGCCCGACCGGGACCAGAGCTTCAACACGGTTCCGGAATTCGAGATCGTCTACAGCCTGCCGCTCAGCTTCACCGGCCTGCCCCTCACCCTGGCTGGCTTCAACAACATCGTCCTGCCGAAGGGGCGCGGCATCAGCGACAACCTCGGCTCCTACGCATTCAACCCGCCGCGCGGGGTGGAATTCCTGTCCCGCACCAACCTCGTCCTCGATCTCGGCAAGCTCGTCTACGACCAGCCCAACCGGGTCGATGTCTTCATCGGCTTTCAGTATTGGCTGAACAAGTTCGGCAACGTCGAAACCCGGACCTTCAAGGGCACCGAGGAAAAGAGCTTCCTGGCCGGCGTCGCCTTCCACGTGTTCTGAGGACGCGGCGCGACCAACTGTGAAACCCGCTCCCAAGGACGCCGCATGACCGCCTCGCCCGCCCCGCTCCGACGCCTGTGGATCCGCGATCCCCTGGCGATCCTCGCCGACGGGGCCGGCGGCGGCGTCGTGGTCGAGGGCACCCGCATCGTCGAGACGGTGCCGTCGGGCGCCCGGCCGGTTACGCCCGTGGACGAGACCTTCGACGCGTCGCGCCACGTCGTGATCCCCGGCCTCGTCAACACGCACCACCACTTCTTCCAGACCCTGACCCGCGCGCATCCCATCGCCCTCGACAAGCCGCTGTTCCCCTGGCTCAAGGCGCTCTCCACCATCTGGCCGAGGCTGAATCCGGAGGCGTTCCGCATGGCGACGCGCCTCGCCTACACGGAACTGCTGCTCTCGGGCTGCACCACGGCGGGCGACCATCACTACCTGTTCCCCAAAGGGCTCGAAGCCTCCGTGGACATCCAGGTCGAGGAGGCGCGGGCGCTCGGCATCCGCGCCTTCGTCACCCGCGGCTCCATGAGCCTGTCGGAAAAGGACGGCGGCCTGCCGCCCGAGACCCTGGTGCAGGACGACGACACGATTCTCTCCGACAGCGAGCGGGTGCTCGGGCTGTTCCACGATCCCCGGCCCGGCGCCATGGTGCAGATCGGGCTGGCGCCCTGCTCGCCGTTCAACGTCACCAAGCGCCTCATGCGCGAGAGCGCGATCCTGGCCGAGCGCCACGATTGCCGCCTGCACACCCACCTCGGCGAGACCCTCGACGAGAACGCCTATTGCCTCGAGATCTTCGGGCAGCGGCCCGTCGACTATCTGGAGGAGGTCGGCTGGATGGGGCCACGGGCCTGGGTCGCCCACGGCATCCACTTCAACGACGACGAGGTGCGGCGCCTCGGCGCGGCCGGCGTCGGCGTCTGCCATTGCCCGACCTCGAACATGATGCTGGCCTCGGGCCGCTGCCGCACCTGCGAACTCGAAGCGGCGGGCTCGCCCGTGGGGCTCGGCGTCGACGGGTCCGCCTCGAACGACAATTCCAACCTCATGGAGGGCGTGCGCCATGCCCTCATGCTCGCCCGCCTCAGCTACCGCGCGGAGGACGTGACCCATCGCGACGCCCTGCGCTGGGCCACGGAGGGGTCGGCCCGCTGCCTCGGCCGCTCCGACATCGGCCGCATCGAGGCCGGCCGCGAGGCGGATCTCGCCCTGTTCACCCTCGACGAATTGCGCTTCTCCGGCGCGCACGATCCCCTCGCCGCCCTGGTGCTGTGCGGGGCGCACCGGGCCGACCGGGTGATGGTGGCGGGGGCCTGGCGCGTCCTCGACGGCCATCCGCTGGGGATCGAAACCGGGCGCCTGCGCGAGGAGCACACCCGCCTCGCCCATTCGCTGTTCGGGACCGCGTGATGGAGGCCGCCGTTCCGCAGGGTCCGCGCGAGGGCCCGACACCGCTGTTCGGGGCCTACGGCATCGTCAAGCGCTTCGGTGCCTTCACGGCCAACGATGGGATCGACCTCGAGATCCGGGCGGGCGAGGTCCACGCCCTGCTCGGCGAGAACGGGGCCGGCAAATCGACCCTGATGAAGATCCTGTACGGCCTGCTGGAGCCGACGGAGGGCGTGGTCACGCACCGGGGCGACATCGTGCGCCTCGCCAACCCCGATGCCGCCCGGGCCCTCGGCATCGGCATGGTGTTCCAGCACTTCTCGCTCTGCGAGAATCTGACGGTGGCCGAGAACATCGCCCTGGTGATGCCGCCGGCCTTGCGGGGGCGGGCGCTCACGGAGCGGATCGCCGGGCTCGGCCGCGATTACGGTCTGCACCTCGATCCGGCGCGCCCGGTCTGGTCGCTGTCGGCCGGCGAGCGTCAGCGCATCGAGATCGTCCGCTGCCTGCTGCAGGACCCAAAGCTCGTGATCCTCGACGAGCCGACCTCCGTGCTGACACCCGGCGAGGCGGAAGCCCTGTTCACGGTGCTGGAGCGCCTGCGCGACGAGGGCAGGGCGCTCCTCTACATCTCGCACCGCCTCGACGAGGTGCGCCGCCTCTGCACCCGCGCCACGATCCTGCGGGGCGGCCGGGTCGTCGGCACCTGCGATCCGCAGGAAGAGACCGCCCGCTCGCTCGCCGCCCTCATGGTCGGCACCCAGGTGCGGGAGGTCTCGCCGAAGGCGAACCACCGGGGCCGCGCCGACCGTCTCGTCGTCGATCGGCTGTCCCTGCCGGCGCCGGGCCTGCACGCCACGCCCCTGCACGATCTGTCGCTCTCCGTCGCGGGGGGCGAGATCCTCGGTATCGCGGGGATCGCCGGCAACGGGCAGGCGGAGCTGTTCGACGCCCTGTCGGGCGAGAGCCGCGCCCCGACCCCGGAGGCCGTGCGCTTCGACGGCCGGGCCGTCGGCACCCTCGGCATCAACGCCCGGCGGCGGCTGGGCGCCGGCTTCGTTCCGGAAGAGCGCAACGGCCATGCCGCCGCGCCCGGGATGAGCCTGTCGGAGAACGCCCTGCTCTCGCGCCACGCCACCGCCCCCTTGAGCCGGTTCGGCCTGCTGCGCCGCGGGGCGGCGCGGGACCTCGCCCGGCGGATCATCGAAGCCTTTGACGTGCGCAAGGCCGGCCCCGATCCCGCCGCCGGCACGCTTTCGGGCGGCAACCTGCAGAAATTCGTGGTCGGCCGCGAGATCCTCGCCGAGCCCGGCCTCCTCGTCATCAACCAGCCGACCTGGGGCGTCGATGCGGCGGCGGCCGCGCATATCCGGCAGGCGGTGCTCGATCTCGCCGCGCGCGGCTGCGCCGTGCTGGTCATCAGCCAGGATCTCGACGAGCTGTTCGAGATCGCCGATTCCATCGCGGTGCTGCATGCCGGCACCCTCTCGCCGCCGGTGCCGGCGGGCCGCACCAGCCGCGCCGCCGTGGGACTGCTCATGGGCGGGGCCGGCGACACGGAGTCCCATGTCCACGTCGGCGCCGCATCGATCGACGCCATGGCGGCTGCGTCTTGAGCCCCCGTCGGCCCCGGCTTTCTCTCGATGGCGAAGCAGGCGAAACCGGACTGAAAGGAGCGCGCCATGCGCCTTGATCTCCTCCCCCGCGCCCGGCCCTCGCCGTGGCTCGACCTCTTGTCGCCGGCCCTCGCCTTCCTCGCCGCGGTCCTCATCGGCGGCGCGGCGGTGGCGGCGCTGGGCGTCTCGCCGGTCCAGGCCTTCGTCACCTACTTCGTCGCGCCGTTGAGCGAACTCTGGTCGGTCCAGGAAGTGGCCCTGAAGGCCGCGCCCCTGGCGCTCATCGCGACGGGCCTCGCCTTCTGCTACCGTGCCAACCTGTGGAACATCGGTGCCGAGGGGCAATTCGTCATCGGCGGCCTCGCGGGGGGCTTCGTCGCCATCGCCACCCATGGGAGCCAGGGTTTCACCGGCTGGATCCTGCCCGCGATGCTCGCCGCCGGTACCCTGGCCGGTATCGCGACCGCGATGATCCCGGCCCTGCTGCGGGTGAAGCTCGGCGTCTCGGAGATCCTCACCAGCCTCATGCTCGTCTACGTCGCGCAATTGCTGCTCGACTACATGGTCCGCGGCCCGCTGCGCGATCCGAATGGCTTCAACTTCCCCCAGAGCGTCGGGTTCGACGACGCGGCCCGGTTGCCCGCCCTGTTCGAGGGCGAGTCGCTCCATGCCGGGGTGGCCATCGCCCTCGTGGCCATCGGGCTCGGCACCCTCGTTCTGGCCCGCACCCTGTTCGGTTTCGAGGTTCGCGCCGTCGGCGCGAGCCCACGGGCGGCGCGCTTCGCCGGCTTCTCGGATGCGCGCCTGACGCTCGCGGTCTTCGCCATCTCCGGCGGGGCCGCCGGGCTCGCCGGCATCTGCGAGGTCGCGGGGCGCATCGGCCAGCTCCAGCCGGAGATCTCCCCCGGCTACGGCTTCACCGCCATCATCGTCGCGTTCCTCGGCCGCCTCAGCCCGCCCGGCATCGTGCTGGCGGCCCTCGTCATCGCGCTGACCACCATCGGCGGGGAGGGGGCGCAGATCGACCTGAAGCTGCCCCTCGACCTCACCCGCGCCTTCCAGGGCCTGCTCCTCGGCCTCGTGCTCGGGGCCGACGTGCTCACCCGCTACCACGTCCGCCTCGTGCCGGGCGGGGCCGCCGCCAAGGCGGCGTCGTGAGCGCGCCGCTGCTCGCCCCGAACGCCCGCCGGAGAACCGCTCCATGAGCCTCGACATCGTCCAGATGGTGCTCGTCACGGTGCTGACGGCGGCCACCCCCTTGATCCTCGCCGCCATCGGCGAACTCGTGGCCGAGCGGGCCGGCGTGCTCAACCTCGGTGTCGAGGGCATGATGGTGTTCGGCGCCGCGACGGGCTTCGCCGTGGCGACGCAGACCGGCTCGACCCTGCTCGGCGCCTTCGGGGGTGTCGGTGCCGGGGTGCTCCTCGCCGCCCTGTTCGGCCTCCTCACCGTGGGGCTCGCGGCCAATCAGGTCGCCTCGGGGCTGGCCCTGACCATCCTGGGCCTCGGCCTCTCGGGCCTCGTCGGGGCCGGCTATGTCGGGATGAAGCGCGATCCGGCGCCGCACCTGCATCTGCCGGGCTTGAGCGACCTGCCCGTCGTCGGCCCCCTGCTGCTGAGCCACGATGCCTTCGTGTACGCGGCGGCATTCCTCGTGGCCGGGGTGTGGTGGTTCCTGTGGCGCAGCCGCGCCGGCCTCGGCCTGCGCGCCATCGGCGACGACCACACGGCGACCCACGCCCTCGGGCTGAAGGTGCGCAAGGTCCGCTTCCTCGCGGTGCTGTTCGGGGGCGCCTGCGCCGGACTCGCGGGCGCCTACCTGTCGCTGGCCTACACGCCGTTCTGGTCCCCCGGCATGACCGCCGGGCGCGGCTGGATCGCCCTGGCCCTCGTGGTCTTCGCCTCGTGGCGGCCCCTGCGGGTCGCCGCCGGGGCGCTGCTGTTCGGCGGCGCCACGGTGCTCCAGCTCCACGCCCAGGCGGCGGGGCTTGGCCTGCCGGGCCAGCTGCTCTCGGCGGTTCCCTATCTCGCCACCATCCTGGCCCTCGTCGCGCTGTCGCTCGGCCGCCGCCAGGGTGGCTCCGCGGCCCCCGCCGCCCTCGGCCGGGTCTTCGCGCCGAGCCGGTGAGATCGTTCCGGCACGGTGAACGAGACCCGGGCACAGATCCTGGCCCTGGTCTTGCTGTGCTTTTTCCTCGGCGCGACGCCGACAACACGACGAACACCCTCGTCGACAAGGGGCAACATCCATGATGACCAGCATCGTCACGCGAATGGCGGGAGCGCTCCTGTGCGCCACGGTGGGGCTGGCCCCGGCGCGGGCGGCGGACAAGCTCAAGGTCGGCTTCGTCTATGTCGGGCCGGTGGCCGATTTCGGCTATTCCTACCAGCACGACCTCAGCCGCAAGGCGCTCGCGGCGGCGATGCCCGACAAGGTCGAGACGATGTTCCTCGAGAACGTGCCCGAGGCCGATAGCGAACGCTCCATCGAGAAGCTCGCCCGCTCGGGCGCCGGGCTGATCTTCACCACCTCGTTCGGCTTCATGGAGCCGACCATGAAGGTCGCCAAGAAATTCCCCAAGGTGAAGTTCGAGCACGCCACCGGTTACAAGCGCGCCGAGAACGTCTCCACCTATTCGGCACGGTTCTACGAGGGTCGCTACGTCTGCGGCAAGATCGCCGGCAAGATGTCGAAGTCCGGCACCGTCGGATACATCGCCTCGTTCCCGATCCCCGAGGTGGTGAGCGGCATCAACGCCTTCATGCTCGGCGCCCAGTCGGTCAATCCGAACATCAAGATCAAGATCGTCTGGGTGAACACCTGGTTCGATCCCGGCAAGGAGGCGGAGGCCGCCAAGGCCCTGCTCGCGCAGGGGGCCGACATCCTGACCCAGCACACCGATTCCGCTGCCCCCCTGCAGGAGGCCGAGAAGGCGGGCAAGTTCGCCTTCGGCCAATCCTCCGATCAGTACCGCTTCGCCCCGAAGGCGCAGCTGACCTCCATCGTCGACGACTGGGACGGCTACGTGATCGCCGAAACCAAGGCCGTCCTCGACGGCACCTGGAAGAGCCACGACACCTGGGGCGGCATCAAGGACGGCATGGTCGTCCTCGCCCCCTTCACCAACATGCCCGACGACGTGAAGGCCATGGCCGAGGAGACGAAGAACGGGATCGCCGACGGCAAGATCCATCCCTTCCAGGGTCCTGTGCTCAAGCAGGACGGCTCCGTCGCGGTGAAAGCCGGTGAACATGCTCTCGATCCGATGATCCTCGGCATGAACTGGTACGTGAAGGGCATCGACGACAAGCCGCCGCAGTAACCCGCACCGTTCGACGGCGCCGCTCGCGAGGGCGACGCCGCCGAACGCCTTGGCCGGGCGCCGTTCGAGTCCTCCGGACTGGCGGCGTCCGGCTTGGTTCAGGTGCCGCGCGGGCCGGCCGATCGGGCGACCGCTCCGAGCGGGCAGGGGCCGGATCAGGGGCGCGGCGGCGGCGGGGCGTCGGCCGGCGGAACCGTCTCGGCCGGGATCCCGACGCCGGGGGGCGCCGGAACGGCGTCGCCGGAGCGGACCGCCTCGCGTTCGTTGCGGATGGCGGCGGCGCCTTCGGTACCGCCCGGGGCCGTGGCGCCCGGCGTCCCGGCGGGCGCGCCCGTCGATCCTTGGGCCGATGCGGCACTGCCGAGCCCCGTGAGGGCGCAAACAGCGAGGGCGAGGGTCGTCGTGAAGCGCATGGGGTTGGTTCTCCGTCGGTGAGGGGAGGGAACGTTAGTGGTGCCGCACCCGGCGGGATCGGGCGGCCTTGCCGCGTCGTCCGCCCGGCGTGGTCAGGCGCGATTGCCCGGCCGGGGGCGTGACCGTGCCCTGGGCGCGGGCACCGGGTGCCGTGGCGATGCCGCTTCCGAGGCAGAACACCGCGACGAACCAGGCGAGGAGGGGAAGACTGAGGCCGAGACCGACCGATTTCGCGCGCATGCGTGAGGGCTCCCACGGCGCCGTGCCGCGCGCCGTTTCGAGGGGAAACGCAGCAAGGGCCGTGCCGCCGAGGCGGAGCGGCCCGTCGGCCCCGATCACGAAACCGACCGGAGGGGGCGGTTGGCAGACTCCCTGCTAAGTTCGGGGGCTGCGGGATGCCGGAGGCCGTGAGACCCATGCTGCATCATCGCCTGCTCGGCTACCTCGACGAGGTGGCCCGCAGCGGATCGATCCGCCAGGCGGCCAAGCGCCTCGGCGTCGCGTCGAGCGCCGTCAACCGTCAGATCCTCTCCCTCGAGGAGGAGATGGGCACAGCCCTGTTCGAGCGGTTGCCGCGGGGCCTGCGCCTCACGGCGGCGGGCGAAGTGCTCGTGCGCCACGTGCGCGACACCCTGAACGGCCACGAACGCATGTTGGCGCAGGTCGCCGCCCTGAAGGGCCTGACACGCGGCGAAGTCACGGTGGCGACGATGGTGAGCATCGCGGCCGGCGTGCTGCCCGGCGTGATCCGCGCCTTCCGCGAGACCCATCCGCACATCGTCGTGAAGGTCACGGTGCTGCCGGCCGAGGAGATCGCCGTCGCCCTGTTGGCGGGCGAGGCCGATCTCGCCCTGGCCTATCGCTTTCCGCCCGACCCGCGCCTGCGCTGCATCGCCGAATTCGAGCACCGGCTCGGCGCGGTGATGGCCCCCGACCATCCGCTGAATGGCCGCTATCAGGTGCGGATGGCCGATTGCCTCGCCTACCCCCTCGTGGTCGCCGACCGCTCGATGACCTTGCGCACGGTCCTCGACCAGCTCGTGCCCCAGGGCGCGAGCTTCTTGCCCGTGGTGGAGACCAACTCCGTCGAACTGATGAAGCGCCTCGCGCAGGCTCCACCGCACATCACCTTCGTCAACCTGTCCGATGTCGGCGAGGAGATCCGGCGCGGCGTCCTCGCCTTCACGCCCCTGGCGGATGCGGGCGCGATCATTCAGCGGGCGTCGCTCATGCAGCGCGCCCGCTCGGCCCTCGACGGGCCAGCCCACCGCCTCGCCACCCGGATCCAGGCCGAGTTCGAGCACCAGAGCGCCGTCGATTGAGGAGCCGGCGCCACGCCCACCGGGCCTCGGGCCGGGATCGCACGCCGTCCTTCACTGTCGTTCGTGTGAAAAAGCACCACTCGTGAAAGAGCTGTGCCAAGTGTCCGAATTTGCCGAAAATTAGGACACGGCCCGTCTAACCTTCGGTTTTTGTTCATTATTCCGATGACCGAGGTCTGGACGACGCCGTTCGGTGCCCCGGGGGTGCCGATTCAAGATGCACGCAATCGAGGCAAGTCGTGTTGCTTCCAAGGGCGTCGGTGCACAGTTTGTAAGACATGCCGCATCGGTCGATCCGATCGCGACGCGAACCCACATCTCTAGGAGATTGTCATCATGATCTCACGCCTCGTCACCGGCGCGATCCTCGGCCTCGCCCTCACCACCGCCGCCTCGGCCCAGAGCTACAACGCCCCCGCCGGCATCCCCGCCGTCACCGCCCCCGGTGGCGTGAACGGTCTTGCCGGCGAGACGAACCTGCACCGCAACGCCGAGCGCCATGGCCGTCCCGCCGCCCTGTGGAACGAGGGCGTCTCCGTCACGGGCTCGACCGTGCGGGCACCGTCTTACGCCTACGGACACTGACGGCGCGGCAGGCCCGGGTCACGCCGCCGGCACGGGCCCGTTGACCGTCTCGGGATAACGCAGCGGGTCGCCGGCGCGGCGGTTGTCGTAGACCGCCTCGCCCGCGACCCAGGTGGCCCGCACGGTGCGGTGGTCGCCGAGCGTCATGAGCACGAACAGCAATTCCTCGATGGTGCCGCAGGTGGCGGTGCGGAACCCCAGGAGCGGCGTCGCCGCGAGGTCGAGGATGCAGAGATCGGCGTCGTAATTCGGCGCGATCCGGCCGATGCGGTCGTCGAGGCGCAGGGCCTGCGCGCCGCCGAGGGTCGCCAGCCAGAACGCCCGCACGGCGTCGAGCCTGGTGCCGCGCAGGGCCGCGACCTTGTAGGATTCGCCCAGGGTCTTCAGCAGCGACAGGGTCGTGCCCGCACCGACATCGGAGCCGAGGCCGACCCGGACCGGGCGGCGCGGATCGAGGGCATCGAACAGCCGGAACAGACCGCTGCCGAGGAAGCCGTTCGAGGTCGGGCAATGGGCGATGGCCGCGCCGCTGGCGTGGCAGGTGCAAAAATCCTCTTCCGACATGTGGATCGCGTGGCCCAGCACCGTGCGCGGCCCGACGAGGCCGGATTGCGCGTAGACGTCGAGGTAGCTCGCCCGTTCGGGAAACAGCTCGCGCACCCAGGCGATCTCGTCGGTGTTCTCGCACAGATGGGTCTGAAGGAAGAGGTCGTCGTGCTCGCGCAGGAGCGTGCCGGCGGCGTCGAGCTGGGCTTGCGTGCAGGAGGGGGCGAAGCGCGGGGTGACGCAGTAATGCTGGCGCCCGACCCCGTGCCAGCGGGCGATGAGGGCCTGGCTTTCGTCGTAGCCGCGCTGCGCCGTGTCGAGGAGGGCGGCCGGGGCGTTGCGGTCCATCAGCACCTTGCCGGCGATCATCCGGGTGTTGAACCGGGCCGACTCGGCGAAGAACGCCTCGACGGAGCCGGGATGGACCGTACAATAGACCACCGCCGTGGTGGTGCCGGCGCCGAGGATCTCACGGAAGAACAGCTTCGCCACCCGCTCGGCATGACCGAAATCGGCGAATTGCAGCTCGGCCGGGAAGGTGTATTTCTCGAGCCATGCCAGCAATTGCTCGCCATACGAGGCGATCATCTGCAGCTGCGGATAGTGGACGTGGGTGTCGATCAGGCCGGGCAGGATCAGGGCGTTCTCGTAGGCCACGACCTCGACGCCCGGCGGAATCCCGTGCGCCAGTTCGGAAAAGTCGCCGAAGGCGGTGACGCGGCCATCCTCGATGAGGATCAGCGCGTCGGCCTCGTGCCGGAGGCACCCCTCGTTCAGGAACGGATTCCCGGACAGGCTCACGGCCTGCCCGCGGATCGCCCGGATCCGGGCCGGTCTCTCCGTCATGCGCGCGCGCCTTCCGGCAGATCGATGAGCCGCTGAAAGATCCGGTCGGGCGCGAAGGGCGTCGCGGTGAACCGGATGCCGGTGGCGTCGCGGATCGCGTTGCCGAGGGCGGGCGCGACGGGATTGTAGGGCGCCTCGCTCATGGATTTGGCCCCCAGCGGTCCGACGGTGTCGTGGGTGTCGGCGAACAGCACCTCCGTCACCGGCACGTCGGCCATGGCCGGGATATGGTAGTTGCGCAAGGTTCGCGTCACCACGCGCCCCTCGGCATCGAGGCGGACCTCCTCGTAGAGGGCCGCCCCGAGGGCCTGGGCGACGCCGCCCTCGATCTGCCCCCGGCACTGCATGGGGTTGATGACGAAACCGGCATCGGCCGCCTGCACGCTCTTGAGGATGCGGACGAGGCCGGTCCCCGGCTGCACGGCGACGCGAAACCCCTGGACGTTGAAGGCCACGGAGCGCGGGCTGCCATCTGCCTCGCCCGCCGCCTCGAACGCAGCGTCGCGGGCGAGATCGGTCAGGGGCACGAACCCGCTCGGGGTCTCGACGCCGTCGCGGGTCAGGCGGCACGCGGCGGGGGCGACGCCGACCCGCTCGGCCGCCGCCGCGCGAAGCCTTTCGGCCAAGGCCGTCGCGGCGCGAACATTCGCCTGCCCCGCCACCACCGTGCCGGTGCTGCCATAGGCGCCGGTATCGTGGGCAACCGCGTCGGTGTCGGCCTGGATCAGGCGGATGCGCTCCGGGGACGTGCCCAGAACTTCGGCGGCGATCTGCGCATGCACGGTGCTGGTGCCGTTGCCGAATTCGGCGGTGCCGACGAAGAGGGCATAGGTTCCGTCCGGTTCCAGGCGGATGCGGGCGTGGGCGAAGTGGCCGCGCGGGGGGATCGTGTCGATCATGGCAAGCGCCATGCCCTGGCCGACGCGCCAGTCCAGCCCCGGCGCCGGCGCGCCGCCGCCCTCCGCAAGGGCCGCCTCCACGAGGTCGAGGCATTGGTCGAGGCCGTAGGAGCCGTAGACCACGTCGTGCGGCTCCAGGCTTGTCGAGATCATCGGGTCGCCGGGCCGCACGGCGTTGAGCCGGCGCAGGGCGAAGGGGTCGATCCCGAGGTCCCGCGCCAGTTCGTCGAGGGCCGATTCCACGGCAAAGATCGTCTGGCTCAGGCCGTAGCCGCGAAACGCCCCAGCCGGCAAGGTGTGGGTGTAGACGGCATAGCCCTCCACCCGCTTGTTGGGGCAGGCATAGGCGGCGATGCTCTCGTTGCAGCCGTGGTGCAGCACGCCGCCGGCATGGTTGCCGTAGGCGCCGGTGTTCGAGACCACGTGGAGCGACAGGGCGGTGAGGCGCCCATCCGCCTTGGCCCCGAGCTTCACCCGCACGCGCATGGGATGGCGCGTGGTCGCGGCGCAAAAATTCTCCTCGCGGGTCATCTCGTATTTCACCGGCCGCCCGGTGCGCAGAACCGCGAGCGCCACGAGGTCTTCCGTCAGCATCTCCTGCTTGCCGCCGAAGCCGCCGCCGACCCGCCCGGCGAGGACACGGACCCGGTCGCGGTCGAGGTCGAACAAACGCGCAAGGGCGTCGCGGGTGAGGAAGGGTACCTGGGTCGAGGCGCGCAGGGTCAGGCGCCCGTCCGGGTCGAGCCAGCCCAGCGCCCCGTGGGTTTCGAGGTGCACGTGCTGCACCCGTTGCGAGACGTATTCGGCCTCGTGGATGCGGTCGGCTTCACGAAATCCCGCCTCGACGTCGCCGACGATGCCGTGCGCCTCGGCGGCAAGGTTCGGATGCGCGAGGCGCGGCGGCGCGTCCTCGCCCGGCCGGGGCGGCGCCCGGTCGGCGGGATCGTGAACCAGGGGCGCGTCCGGTGCCAACGCCGCTTGCGGGTCGAAGACGGCGGGCCGGACCTCGTACGCCACCCGCAGCGCCCGGATTCCCGCGAGCGCCGCCGCCTCGCTCTCGGCCACCACCGCCGCGACGCGCTGGCCGTGGAAGCGGATCACCGAATCGAGCACCAGGGTATCGGCAGCGTCGTCCCCGGGGTTCTCGTGCCGGCCCGTCGAGAAGCGGTGGCGCGGCGCGTCCGCGTGGGTGAACACCGCGACGACGCCCGGCACGGCAAGGGCCTCGGCGCGGTCGATGTGCAGGATCCGGGCATGGGCGTGGGGCGAACGCAGCACCTTGAGGTGCAGCAGGCCCGGCACGGCGGCATCGAAGGTGTAGGCCGCCCGGCCCGAGACCACGGCGCGGCTCGCCGGAGCCGGCCGGGAGCGGCCGACCGAACCGCCTTCCCCCTCCTCGGTATGCGCGATCCCCGCCACGGCGTCGCGGATCGCCCGGTAGCCGGTGCAGCGGCAGAGGTTGCCCTTGAGGGCCGTGCCGAGATCCTGCCGCTGGCCCTGGTCGAGGGCGGCGGCCGTCATGATCATGCCGGGTGTGCAGAAGCCGCACTGGAAGCCCTGCGCCGCGCAGAATGCTTCCTGCATCGGGTGCAGCCCGTCCGGCACCCCGTCGCCGGGTGCGCAGGGGCCGCCCAGCCCCTCGATGGTGGTGACGCTCCGCCCCTCCGCCTGGAAAGCGGGCAGGAGGCAGGAATGGACCGGCTCCCCGGCGAGGTGGACGGTGCAGGCGCCGCAATCGCCCGCGTCGCAGCCCTTCTTGACCCCGAACCAGCCGAGATCCCGCAGGAGGGTGCGCAGGCACTGGCCGGGGCGGGGCACGGCGTCCTGAATCTGTCCGTTGACGGCAAGCCTCATCGGGCGAGTTCCTCCCGGATCTCCTCGGCGAGCCGCCCGGTCACGTGCCGGCGCCAGGCTGGCGCGCCGTGAACGTCGTCGTACCAGCCGTCTTTCGCGGTCGCCGCCGCGAGGGCGGCTTGCAAGTCCGACGCCGCCGGCACCGTCGCGAAGGCGAGGCGCACGGGGCGCGGCGTCGCGGCGGTGATCGTGAGGGCGAAGTCGCCCGCGCGGTCGCGGGTGCCGATGAGCAGGGCGCCCGACCGCCCCTCCGGCGAGAGGGCGATGCGGCGCAACGCCGTGCGCCGCCGGAGGGCCGCCGCCGGCAGGTCGATGCCGAGGAGGATCTCGCCGGGGGCGAGCGCCGTGCGCTGCGGCCCGAGGACGAAGTCGATGACGGGCAGGCGCCGTTCACCGCCATCGGGGCGCCGCAGGCGGCAGAGCCCGTCGAGGGCGGCCGCGAGCGCGATCATCGGTCCGGCCGGCAGGGCCATACAGAGATTGCCGCCGACGGTCGCCCGATTCCAGATCTTGAACGAGCCGAGCAGGGCCCGACAGCATTGCCCGACGAGGGGGGCGGCGATCCACGCCTTCGGCAGGGCGAGCCGGTCGAGCTCGGCGATGGTTCCCGTCGCCGCGAGCCACAGGCCCGCCTCGGACAGCTCGGCCGCCGGCCAAGCCAGGGCGGAGAGGTCGATCAGCCGGGTGAGACCCGGCTGCGGCTCGGAGAACAGCCAGGTTCCGCCCGCGAGCCAGGCATCGCCGTCCTGCCAGGCCGGCAGCGCGTCGAGGCTCGGGGGCTGCATGATCGCCGTGATCGTATCGAGATCCATGGAGACGGGGCCCGCGCGTTCGAGTGCTTTTCACGATACGTCGCCAGCGTGCGACTCGAGAAGGATGGTGGCTTGCCGTGGATCGATCGGAGGCCCCGCATGCGGCTCGCCTGCTGCAACGCCCGTCGAACAAAGCCGGAAGGTGCGGAGCGCGCGGCATCGAGCTTGGACGGCATCCGAGTGTCTCTCACGAAACTCCCGCCGCACCGTTGGGCTCAGAGCGAGAACCGTCCCGGGTCGGGGGTTCTGTGAGGCACGTCACGTCGTCCTTTCGGAGAAAATCGCCTTCTTGACGATGGCGTGGACACCCCAGTTGCCGTCCACCACCTGGGTGATGCCGAAATCGACGGCGATGGACATGAGCGAGATCGCTTCGTCCTCCGTCAGCCCCTTCGCATGCATGAGAAAGGACCGCATCTTGCGGAAGGCGTCGCGCATGGCAAGGTCGAGGGAGGATTTCTGGAAGATCGCGTTCTGCGCGTCGGGGCCGAGATCCTTGAGGTAGTTCGGATAGCTGAAGCCCGAGAGCACCCAGTCGTCGGCCGTCTCGATCATCGGGAAATCGAGGGCTTCGAGGGACGTGCCGGCGAGGGCCGCCTTCTTGTGCAGGATGAACTGAAATGTGCCGGTGAGCGAGCACTCGATGGCCGTGCCGCACAGCTCGGAATCGCCCTGGCTCGCATGGGGGTCACCCACCGAGAACAGGGCCCCCGGCACCGCGACGGGATAGTACATCGTCGCGCCCTTGCCGATGCGCCAATTGTCGATGTTGCCGCCGGTGTAGCTCGGCGGGATCGAGTTCACCATGTCGGCCTCGGCGGGGGCGAGGCCCATGGTGCCGAAATGCGGGCGGATCGGCACACGGATGCCCTTGAGCACGTCGAAGGTGCGCGTGGTCCTAGTGTGGTCGACGGGGATGCCCGGATAATCGATGGTCGGGTGCAGGACGCCGTTCGGGTCGGTCACGCCGGGCCAGGGGAAGCTGTAGACGGCCTTCGCCCAATCGTGCCCGCCCGTGGCATCGACCTCGTAGATGGTGATGACCTCGCGTTTCTTGCCCTCCAGCATGTCCCCGTAATGGTAGCCCCACCAGGCGGCGGCGTTGCTGCCGAAGGTCGAGCCCTTGAACTTCGGGTTGGCCGAGGGGCGCGGCGCCACGTCGAGGATGCGCACTTCGAGCACATCGCCGGGCTCGGCACCCCGGATCGCCACCGGTCCGGTGCAGATGTGGACGCCGAGGCCCCCCCCCGGCCCGAGCTTGGCGTCCTCCGGGCCGGCGCCGCGCCGGGCGACGCCCTTCTTCTCCTGCGTCCAGAGGAAGACGCTCTCGGCGCCGGGATCGCCGGTCACCATGCGTTCGGCGTCGTCGTTGGCGTGGTGGGTCAGGGTCTCGATGGTGACGTAGTCGCCGGAGGCGATTTCGACCTGCGGTTTCAGGGTCTTGCTGAAGTAGCCCCAGTGCACCGTCTCGGCGGTGGCCGGCAGGTGGTAATGCGTGGCTTGTTTCACCGCCTTGCTGGCTTCGGCCAGGGCCGGACTCACGAGGGAGAGGCCGCCGGCCGCCAGGGCGGCGGCGCCGCCGGACGCCACGAAACCGCTTTTCAGGAAGGCGCGCCGCTCGGGCTGCATGTCGCGCCGGTAGCGGAGGCGGTGCTCCGCGAAGGCGGCGCAGGTCGGATCATCGCCCAGGCACATGGTGTCTCTCCAAGGGGACGTAAGCCGATCCCTGTATGCAAGGGCGCGGCCAAGCCTGGGTCATGCCCCCTCGGCGGCGCGGTAGGCGCGCCAGCCCCCGTGACGGGTGATCTCGGGTGCCCCCGCGACGGCGTGGGCTTCGCACAGGAAGCCTGCGGCGGTGCTGCCATCGTCCAGGGTGATCCGGCCGATGCCGAGGGGGGCGGGAATCGCCGCGACGAAGCGGCCGAACGCCTCCGGTGTCAGGCTCCAGATCTCGACCTCGATTCCGGGGCCGTCGAAGCCGGGGTCGCGGACGAGGCCGGGCTTGGCCGGCTCCGTGCCGGGGAGGACGTAGAGGCGGTAGTCGGTCCCCGTCCGGGTCTTCCGCGCAAGCGTCGCGCCGAGGGCGACGAGTTCCCGGTTGAGGGGCAGGCCCGTGAGATGCGCCCCCACCACCGCGAGGGCGATGCGCTCGGGGCGCGGCTCCGGCGGGCGGGGGAGGTCGGGCACGGGCGCCGCGCGGTCGCGGCCCATGCCGCAGGCGGCGCCCCGGTGGAGGGCATCCGCCCAGGGCGCCAGGGCGTCGTCGCTGCCGCCGGGACCGACCAGGGTGACGCCGAGGGGCAGACCGTCGCGGCGGAACCCCGCCGGCACCGCGAGGGCGGCGAGGCCGAGGAGGTTGGCGAAATTGGTGTAGACCCCGAGCCGGCTGTTCAGGGCGACGGGGTCGGCCCGCATCTCGGCGACGGTGTAGGTGGTGGGGGCTGTGGGCAGGAGCAGGAGGTCGAGGCCGGCGAACAGGGTTTCCGCCTCGCGCTTCAGGGCCTCGAACCGGTAGCGGCCGCGAAACGCGTCAACGGCGCTGTAGTGCCGGGCGGAGTCGATGATGGCGCGGACGCTCGGATCGAAAGCGTCGGCATTCGCGTCGAAAAAGGCGTCCACCGCCGCGAGGCGCTCGGCCACCCACGGGCCGTCGTAGAGCAGGGCCGCGATGGCGCGTAAGGGCGCGTAGTCGAACGGAACCGGCGTTCCGCCGAGGGCTTCGAGGCGCGCCGCCGCCGCGTCGTAGAGGCGCTCGGATTCGGTGTCGCCGAAGAACTCGCGGTCGGCCCCCGTCAGCACGCCGAAGCGCGGGGCGGTCGGCAGGGACGCGGGTGTGACGCGCCGGGCGTAGATGTCGTCGGCGTCGAACCCCTCGGCGATCCGGCGAACCGCCACGCCGTCCCCGACGCAAGCCGCGAACACCGTGATGCAGTCGAGGCTGCGGCAGGCCGGCACCAGACCCGTGGTGGAAAGCAGGCCCGGCGTCGGCTTGAGTCCCACGAGGTTGTTGAAGGCGGCCGGCACCCGGCCGGAGCCGGCGGTGTCGGTGCCGAGGGAGAACACCGCCAGCCCCGCCGCCACCGCCACGGCGGAGCCCGAACTCGAACCACCGGAGATGTGCTCGGGCGAGAACACGCTGCGGGGGGCGCCGTAGGGCGAACGGGTGCCGTTGAGGCCGGTGGCGAACTGGTCGAGGTTGGTCTTGCCGGTGACGAGGGCCCCGGCCGCCCGCAACCGCGCCACCACGTGGGCATCCTCGGGCGGCGTGAACGCGAAGGCGGGGCACGCCGCCGTGGTGGGCAGGCCGGCGACGTCGATGTTGTCCTTCACCGCGAAGGGCACGCCCCAGAGCGGCAGGGAATTCGGCTCCGGATGGCTCGCCATCAGGGCGCGGGCCGCCGCGATCAGGTTTTCCCGTGGGACGGGGGTGATGAAGACCGCCGGATCGGCGCAGGCCGCCATGCGGTCGGCGATGCGAGCCGCCACGTCGACGGGGGTGAGGTCTCCGGCGGCGTAGAGGCTGCGCAGGGTGCTCAGGGTGAGGACGGGCGGCAGGCCGTCGCCTGCGTCGCCGTGGTCGCTGCGATGCATGTCCGTCTCCATCAGTGATGTCCGGCCATGTGCCGGCCGATGGTGGCGACCTCGGCCTCGGCGGCGAGCGTCTCGTAGACGAGGCGGCCGTCCGACATCACGAGGATGCGGTCGGACAGTTCCAGGATCTCGTCGAGGTCCTCGCTGATGAGCAGCACCGCCGCGCCCGCGTTGCGTGCGGCCACGATCCGGTTGCGGATCTCCGACACCGCCGCGAAGTCGAGGCCGAAGCAGGGATTGACCACGATGAGCAGATCGACGGGATCGGTGAGTTCGCGCGCCAGCACGGCCCGCTGCACGTTGCCGCCCGACAGGGTCGCGATGGGGGCGTCGGCGGACGCCGTCTTCACCCCGAAACGGGCGATGAGGTCGCGGGCGCGCCGCGCCATGGCGCCCCTGTCGAGCCACAGGGTCGGGGGCTTGTCCGGATCGTCGCCGCGCCGGTCGAAGGCGCGAAGCGCAAGGTTCTCGGCCACCGACATGCGCGGCACGCAGGCGTTGCGCAGGGGCTCCTCCGGAATGAACCGGACCTTTCGCGATCGGCTCTCGGACCGGCTGCCGGAATAGGGCGCCCCGGCCACGGTCACCCGCCCGCCGGTGGCGCGGATCTGCCCGCCGAGCACGTCGGCGAGTTCCTTCTGGCCGTTGCCGGACACCCCGGCGATGCCGACGATCTCGCGGGCGCAGACGCACAGGCTGTCGATGGCGATGGGGCGCAGGCCGGACGGGTCGGTGGCGGTGATGCCCTCCAGCCGCAGGCGCTCGCGGCTCGCATCCGCCGTGCCCGTCCGGGCGGTGAGGGGCCGCACGGTGCGCTCGCCGATCATCAGCGCCGCCATGTCGCCGCGCGAGAGGGCGCCCACGGCCCCGCCGC